>BNJU01003324.1_pt1 | contig 161240 bp, 158 predicted proteins | sample 8539281 | NCBI WGS metagenome assembly BNJU01 (sample SAMD00202456, study PRJDB9452) | human saliva metagenome | isolation source: human saliva | place: Japan | reverse complement strand
AATTAGCCCCAAACATGCAACTGATAAGTTTTAACAACTGCCTGCCAATCCGCTTCCATCAGTGCTGACCACGCACCTTTCGCGATACAAGTAATAGATTATATAATAAGTACCAAAACAAATCTAATATCGACAATATTACAGATATACTCAATTTCCTAATACTCCCAATTAAATTGCATCCTCCTTCATTTCTATATCTTCTTTGGTTTTATACCTTTTCTAAAAACATTACAACTGCCCTAGCATGAACTATTTATATCTTTATTTTTGACAGTAAAGTTCTCTGCATGCTACAATCAACTAATTAAGGGAGGATTTATTATGCAAAAAGTTATTTTGACCATTGGAATACTAGCATATTTTTCAGTTGTATTATTTTCATTTTTATTATCACATTTTACCTTTGGATTAGGAACTCATGGGCAATTTGCATATAAATGGGAGTGAACATACCGTTATGAAAGGCCGTCGTCTTGGATTTAATAGCACGCACTCAGATTGTTTAGAAACTGGGTCAAATGGTTTTCTTATGTATTATCACATTAGGAATCTATGGATTCTGGGTTCATATTAAAATACTAGAATGGAAAGCTAGACATACTTATTTCTTAGATTAAATAGAAAAACCACTCCGTTTAATATTGTAGATGGTTTTGATTATCTATCTACTTTATCCCTTTTTTGTCTTTTTGCTGAACTCGTTTTAGTGATATGCATACGTTAAAATTGGTGTTAAAATAGCCGTTACAATAACAGAAGCTGTATTTGGTCATGTAGTCCTTCAATTGCTTTAAAGGAAGCATCCACCGCAGAAAGTGCAGCTGGTGTCATAATAGCACTTGCAGCCGTACTAATCACCCAGCACCTGCAACTCATTTTCCTCCAGACAACTTATCTGCAGCAATCGCTGCAACCCTCAATCAAGGTTGTAATCACCCCTAGTAAAATACCAGGAGTCCACCTTCAGAATTTGTCCAAAGTTCATATTTTGCCCTAGACAAAATCCTACGACAATAATAATTACTGTAATCCCATTTGATAGAACCTTCTTCATATAAGGGCATTTCCAGTAATCCCCAATAACTAGCGGTAGATCGTTCCAATCAAATTCCAAATGGAAATGTTCCATAAGTCCTGTACTTAACACTGCCATTTGTTACCATTGGACCAACACTTAAAGTCGTAATCTCAACAGCACCAGCATCAATTTTCATCTCCATAAACTTCGACTATTCCAGCATACATGGCATTTGATTCGCTACAGAAATCGCCCCAATCACCGCTACTGCACTCAATCCTAAAAATTATCATTGAACACTTTTCACTACTATGGTCCTAGAATAATTGATACAATAATTTTGGCGATAATAATGGACGCCCACGAACAACAGCTTTCGGTGTATTTTTAAGAAATCGTTCAATGACAAATAGACACTCAACTAATGGCTACCCTTTTACAATCAGGTGGTAAACCCACCAATTTACAAAATTTGAGGAATAAATGTATTAATAAAACATCAATAAACATTGGAACAATAATAGTATCCCAGAATTTTAATCTTTTTCATTGCATTCACGCTACCTTTTTGAAAATTTTACTAAACAGGATCAACCATCTAATGTAATACCGCCATCACCGTCCTCGATTTCGTCAGTAATAAAAGCGCTAAATCACCTAGCAAAGAATAAAATCATTTGAGCAATTTCAACAGGTTCTGCACGACGTCCTAAAAGGGAATCATACTAATCGCTTTTGACTCTTTTGCTTTATCTTCAGAAAGTACCGTTGTCATATCTATTTCTTGTAAAAGGATGGACATACTGCATTACAAGCAATATTGTATTTTTCCGCCTTCTCTTAGCCTTTCTTTTTCAAACCATTCAAGCACTAGCTTTGTGAAGAAGCATACGCTGCAGTTCCTAGAAGACCTCCCCTAATTTTGCGCAACGGAGAAAACATTGACAAATTCTACCGCCTTTATTTTTCCAATAAGTGAGGGAAAATCGTACTAATCGTTGGCTGTCCAGAAAGATTAATACGAATTGTTCTTTCCATTCTTCATAAGTTAATTGATCGAGGTTTCGCACTAATCACTCCCACAATTGATGCTAAAATATCCACTTTACGTTCAGAATCTTCTTCATACTTTGCAACAATGGATTCTTGTTTCCTACAATCCATGTATTCAAATCAGTATGTTCTGCTCCAAACTCGGCTACTGTTTTTTGTAGCAGCATTAATATCTGCAATAACTACAAAACCTCCACCTTCAACAATTCCTCTTACTACTTCTTTCCAATCCCATTTGCTCCACCTGTCACGATAGCAACTTTTCTGAAAAATTCATAAAATCACTTCCTTTGATTGATTGTTTTCGTTCTATTCCTATGATCAGTTTTGTTATCATTTTGTTACTATTTTTCACGGTTTTTGCAAATGTGGAAAAGTCCGTGAAACTAAAAACCTGCTGGATTCACCAACAGGTTTACGAGAATTGTTCAATTAATCTAAATATCTTTCTGGTACTTTTAGAACGGCACAGATTTTCTTCAAATCTTCTTTTGATAGAACATTACTTTCATAAATGCTCTTACCTCAACTCTTTGAACATCTAATCCAATATGAGCAGCTTTATCAGCAGTTTCAATTAATCCGAAGCAATCTTGATAATCTACAGTAGAAAGCACTCGTGTTTACTCAAACAACTAAAATGATAGTTTCAATTCTTTTGCATGTAGACCAATTTGTTGGAGTTCCAGTACTTCCCAAGGTAGAACAACAATTCCATCCAGAATACTACGATTGATTCAGTTAACACTGACCATAAAATCTAAAGATAAAAGATTCAGTTGTTACATCATTTAATAAGCAGTATGTTACAACATTTTGTTGCATAGTTATGAATGACTACTCTAGTAGATTTTGGATTTTGTTTTAAATCTAGCTGCATGAGATAATACATGCATGAAGATTTTCACTTGTGGACGTTTTCCTGTAACAAAACCTGCAACTACTTGATAACCTTTATCTGTTAATTGAATGATACCAGTATCCGCATGTGGTTGTGAATGTAATGTTCTAAAATGACTTCCAAGCTGTAATTAAAATATTCTCCTCTCACATGTTCTGGAACATCTAAAACTTACTTCTTTTTCTATTTTTCCAGCATAGTACGTATATTCTGTACCTGCTAAGCTGCTTTCAGATTCTCAGCTTCTTCAACTGTTAAACGATAACTAACATTTCCTCCGTATATTCGTCAGACCTTTATTCCACATATCATATGTCGCTTGACATAATCCTTCAATAAACTTAGGATACCTATAATTATTCCCTTCTTTAACTATAATATTTTTCAGCCGTACCTGAGATTTTTGTTTATCAACATAATAGTAACCATTTCTTGTTCATCATCAACCTAATTTGTTTAATTTTGTAATTTTATACTTATCACTGGTTGAATAATATGGATTTTTATTGAGATTAAGTATTCAATTAAAAACTCTGAACGATTCCTAATATTAATTCTACAAAAGAACGGATCCTATAATGAGATCCATTCTTTTCTTCTTCAAATTTTTCCCATTCAACCAAATTCATTGATTCTTCTATTCCATCTATTTCTGAACCAATCCTTTGAAATTTCGTCTTATTTGCGATTCTTTTTCATGTTACGATAATCTGCTTATATAAATTCCTTGAATAAATTTTGCTTATCCGTAGGTTGCGACAGGTAAAATTAAAGACCGTTAACCAAATTATTTGAGAGATAATAGAATAGACAAATAGTATTCCTAATACTAAAACAAGCAATTTCTTCATTCTATTGCCTGCTTCTAATGTTTCATTATATTTCTTTCTATCTTTTTAATAACCTATACGTATGGTGTAACCATACAACTCTCTAATACAATAGCAATAACATCCCATTAAATCCATTAGCTAAAATATAACGAATATCTGGACCTTCAGTTGCATGAAAATTAAACCACTTTGATTTAACGTTTTGTTTCTTCTGCTAAACGGAGTCATATATGGAGTGATAAGTTGCTCCATATAAGAATAAAGGTAGAAATTAAACCATGAATAATCATTCTTAATACATTACCATTTAGTTAATAATAGTGCTCCTACAAATGATAAATTAATACCTGCAAAGGTAATACAATATTATTTGGTAAAACGATAGATCCATATCAATAGGAATGGAATAGTAAGATAACAACTACCCATAATTCATTACGTCCACCAAGCCCAGCCAGTCTAAACCAATATAAACACGATCTTAAGTCACGCATAAAGTCAGAGTACAGCACTAGGTGGTGATAAAAGCTTGAAGATAATTTTGATACCATTAGAATAAAGTTAAAAGCTGTTGCAGCTTGAACTGAAAAGAGTTAATGATATTTATTTGTACAGATGACAGCTCTAATGCAAATCCAATAATAACTCCATTACTCCATTTTACCAAATACACCAATTTTTCTTTTAATGTATCTGCATCAAATTGTTTATTTAATACAGGAATTTTTCAATAATTCATCAATTGGATGTAGTGCAATCTACAAATGAGTAATTTCTGATAATCCCTGGAACTCCAGTTAAACGTTCTACTTCTGGTGCAATACATCTCAGTTTAGTTCTAATACAATAATAATAGCCGCTGCAATAAATCCTAGAAAATGTTATTTGTAAAGTACGTTACAATTACTGCTGTGAAAATTTTATTCCACACATTCCATAAGTCTACATTTAATGTTTTGTTTGTTTTAGTTACTAACATTACGAAAGTTAATCGCTAATGTATGTGGGAAAACTAAGAACATATGGCCAAGCCAACTAATTGCTGCACCAGGCCAGCCAATATCAACCGCTGGTAAACCCAATCCAGTATGATTTGTTCGTCATTTGCTGCTGCCATACTTGTCATGATAAAAGTTTACAAGAATTTCCATACTATAAATGCAATCCCTAGAGTTAACGCTGCTGTGAAAGCTTCTCGAACTTCATTTTCATTGCTAATCCAACAATTAACATTAAAAATGGAACAAATACTGCTGCTCCTAAATCCATATATATTGAATAATGACTTTGCAAGGTTTTCCATATTATTTCCTCCTAACTGTTTAGTCAATAATTTTTGTAACTCTTGTTTTTGACCCATTCCTGTTAAAAATGCAATTCCATTAAATACTGGAACACCACGTAATCTGCTTTTGCTTTAACGATTGAAATATATCCGTCTTTGATTTCAAATGCGTTTTCTAATGCCTTCATATCTACAGCTTCAATTTCACAAAATTTACGTTAGCTTCTTTTAATAATCTTTTCAACTTTTAGATGCTGCTGTTTAGATAGCCACTCCTGATCACATACAACAATTAATTTTTCATAACTCTTCCTCCATTTCTACTATTACCAAATAATTGATAAACTTCTTCTTCAGATTTTGCGTTTTGTAATTTTGTAATAAATTCATCTTGTCCAAAAATATTCATTAGTTCAGACTAACAAACCTGTTTGATTTGGCTCAGAAATTTCCTAATACAATTACAAAATTTTAGGAACCTCTTTGCTCGATGCCCCATCTGAATAAAAGATTATAGGTTTTGATAATTTTACAATGTAAATAAACGGTTTTTCCACACTCACTATACGTAACGTTGCTACTGCTGTTTTTCTAATCTCAATCCTGTTGGAAATTCCTCCTCTCTTTCCCACAGTGCAGTTGCAAATCCATCGATTCACAGCCCTTTTATCAAACCAGTTTTTGATAATTGCTGTAATAAATCTTTTGTGGTTTCACCCACTCCTTCTAAATTAATTAATTGTTTATTGACTAACTGTGATATAATTGTCATCTTTTTCCTCCTTATAAAAGTGATTCAAAAGTTAAGCTTCTGAAAATAATACCGTCATAAAAACTCTCATAATCTTCGCTCTTCCATAAGTTCTGTATATAAGAAAGAACTACCTCAATCTTAGAATAAATAACTTTTAAGCATCTTTATAAAACTCTAATTCCTTTCTGCAATTGCAATTAACATTTCGACTTTAATTAGGTTTTGTCCCCAATAGATTGCATTTCTCTAATGTCATCGTAATCAGTTTCACTAGTTTGAGAGCCTCTTTTGGATTTGCATGGGAAGTGCTATACCTGTATAAGTACCCTTAGTAATTCTAAATTTTCTCTGTATCGTAAAGCCGCGTGCACCAATTTTATATTTTCAAGATTTTCTCATTAATGATTTGAATAATCTTTGATAAACACTTTTCCCACCCTTGCACCTCTCTCAAGTATATACTGAGTTTTCCAAGTAAGTATAAGTCGAGTTCATTATATTCTTCGTCATTTTTCGTTAGTCATGTTATGTGTTTGCTCATTGTATTGTTTAGGCACTACTGGATGGCAATCATCTTCTTTCATAATCGATCCAACATGAATGTGAAAACGACGACATTCTTTCATTCCACTAGAACTAATCACTAAGTCGTTCTATTACCATATACTAAAGACGCTTGCTGGAATACTCAACTTTGCTGGGCCATTTCGATGACCGACTGTTATTTTCTAACTAGATCAATAACCAATTCCACGATGTTGCTTTCAAGCGACGAGGCATGTCCTAGATATTCAGTGGTTTTCGCTCCGCTACTGATAACTCTCCAAATGTATGGTTAAAAGCTGCTGCATGCTGTCTGTGATTCAACGTTAAAATTATTCTTAAAAAGCTTTTCCTGATGACCAAAGCAAGAGGTGTATAGACTCCAGCCTGAGTAGCTTAATTTCTTCGTCAGTCACTCTTCCAAATGAAATTTTTATTTCACCAATCTCATAATCATTGCTGGGATAGATTGATTAACATTCACTCGTCAAATAATCGTCTTGCTCAAAATGAATACCCGCTAACTCACCAACTAAAGGCTATAAATTCATCGACTGTTTTTCTCCAATTTGACATTGGACTCCTAAATACGTATTTTCATAATTTCCAATAGTAATTAAGCTCTGAGAAAGAGAAATGGTTTCTTTCTCAGCAACTTCTTTTCGAAACTTCCATTCAATAAATCTCCTAGCTAATAAATAAGTTTCAATAATCGGTTAGTACCTATCCTGAAAATCATTTGCTGTTCTATAAAATAGCCGTTTTCCAACGAATATCGAAAATAATCAAGTCCATTAATAAGTGATGGCGATATTCATAACAAACTGAAAAGTTTATATTTTTCTGACGAAATGATTCATAATTTGAATAATTTCTCATGAACTCTATTCTGATTAATACATCCATAATTCGATAATCACTGTTAGAATTCAAAATGAATTAATCCACTTAACAGCTTAGTTTACGAAGGAATTTTCTAATATTATCTTAAAACCATCAGTGAAATTTTCCATGATGTTTAATCCGTTTGTTCCATTCTTGTGGGCTATCTTTTCCAGTTCATGAACTTCTCTTCTTATAGTAGGTCACTCGTGAAGTTTTCAATTGAACAATCTAAAATATCAACTTCAGTTTTTAGCATAAATGAGAATAATAGTTTTATGCTCTTCATTTGCTGTATTCGTCTTTAGTGAAGTTTGAAAAGAGTTTTTCTCTTCGATTGTTCTTTGCTGTTTTCCATCTATTTCCAATATAAATCCCCGTACTAGGTTTTCTTTATTTCTGAAGAAAAGCTTTTAAGCATCAATGATTGATTACGAAAGCTATCATTGTAAATCGTTTTAGTGGAAACTAAAGCACTGTTGAAACTAACTTACCCTTCCCTGTAACAGGCTCGTTTTCTTGAATTAACCGATTCAATGAGATCACCTGTCTATTATTCATTAAAATGCACCTCCAACTATTTCCATTTCCATTTTCACACCGCTAGCACATATATATTAAGTCAACTCCAGAACATCGTGGGTTTATGTTTCCACTCATCAATTCTAGAATAATTGTGAAATGGAATTTATTTCTATTATTTTCTGCTTTGTCCATTTTAATCAATTTGTCAAGTTTGTAATCAAATATGAAAACGACTTTTTTAACCTATTGAAAATCTAACAGTAAGGTGTTCATCCTAAATTCTCGCCCTAAAACTGAGTCATTTGCCATCACGCCTATTTATAAGATGACTAATGTAACAATTAAAGTACAACCTGTTTCTGATATCGTTTCCTGCCATCAGAAATCGTTTGTCGTAATCCTGATAAATTGCTGAATAACTCATTGAATAGCAGAGTTTAAGCTCTTGGAAATCATTCATTCAATGCAGAGATGAGTTCACCACACTTGAGGCTAATTGTAATAATAAGGTATTATGTGGAAGATAACTCACACGGAATTCCATATTTAATGCCGTTACCATTTACCCATAAATGAAGCTTGCTAATAGAATAAGAACTAGAGTTTTCATTTCTGGACTGCTGTTAATCCAATCATATGCCTCCACTGCCAGCAAAATTATTCACTGCTAATGTAATCGTTCATTAATTTCGAATCGAACTTTAAACCAAGTAACGTGTTTCTGGATGTCTTCCCGGATGGAGTTTTACTAAAATCATATTCGTTGAGTAAATACTGTTATTAACAGAAATCCTTCTTATGGAACCATTTCAATCCCATTAACTGCTGACGGTATTTTGATAATGTAATTGGATTAGATAAGGTTTCACATTGTTTCTTCTGTCAAACTAATGCTAATTGTTCATTGGCATCCATTAATCTTCTTAAAGTAGTCACTCCACCACATATAAAGTTTTAATCCAGCTGAAAGGTGTTTCCTCCATCAGCAAGTTTTCTGAACCTTCTGCAGTACATGATTAATCTATTTAATTTTAGAAGAACCTGAAAGTTGTTCAGATTACACAGTTCTTCCAAGCTTGTTCAGATTGTGAGTGGTGATTCCAGATACTAATTCCTGAAGATTTTGGTTAACTTCAATTTACTTCCAGAGAATTTTTCCCAATCCCTGCATTCGTTCAGAGCTTTTGGCTGTTGTCCAGCTCAAGTTAACGTAGAAGATTTTGGGCTAATTGAGAGACACAGTGCTAACGACTCACACTACCGTTGCAAAGTACTGACTGGGAACTTAAAGTATTGTCCTTTTCCTTTATCCTCCCTTGTAGCACCAGCACCACTTTGGGTGCCTTGACTTGCTGGAGCCAAGTTGTTGACTGACTGCAACATGAGTATTTAATTCCTACAATGGTGTGTTAATGAAGAAGATGTATCGCAGCACCAATCATACTGAATTAACAATTTGCTGACCTCCACTTGAAGTTTGCATGTTAGAATTACGCTTAAGTGCTTGAATTGTCGATAAAATTTCTTGCAGATTGTACTCGTATTCGTTTGATTCGATACAGCTGCTAATTCTGCTTGTTGTTCCAAATTACTATAAGCATTAGTTGATTGAGATGGCTGTATGCGGCTTGAGGAAAGCTTGACTATTCACCACGACCACACTTTGTGCTGAAGCAGCAATTGTAGATAAAGCATTCGTTGCTACCCGTGTGCTGTACTTTCAGTTGCATTCATGATTGAATAAGCGATTTAGATGATGAAATCCAGCTGCCAATTGAAACTTGACTGCTCTTTGTGCGGGCGCCTCTGATTGACTCGATAGTGCTAGATTCCTTTGATTCAGTTGTTGAACTCCATTTCGCAAAGTATCGGATTGCCCTGCAATTGTTTGCCTGAGATAAACTATCTACTCCAGAGTGTATGCTTGAACTCCACTAGATAATTCAAATTCCAACCCAAAATTCTAGTTTTAGCTCCTCCAGCATGCACTTGAACCCACGTCATTTTAATTGTTGGACCAGATGCTAATTCTGGAGTTTTAGAAGATAATTGGATTTAAACCATTATCTAACTGAGATACAGCTCCCTGTGTAAGTTAGCAATCCATTATGAGCTTACCTGAATCGATTTTTTAACAGCATCTGATCGTTAATCCACTCGTAAATTATACCCATTTGAAAAATAACACTTGATTGAGCTAAAGTTTGTAGATTATCAGCTAATTTATTGGCTACCCTCTTTTGAGTGAATTTGGAACCTGAAGCAAGAGTTTGCACTTCTTGGAAACTTGTTCCATTCCATCTTTAAAGTACCCATTTTTCAAATAAACTTTTGTACAAGTTTTCTGTCACATTTTCGCAACAGTTGCTAGTTGAACCATTGCTGAATCACTCATTTTACTACTTAATAAAACCGTGCCTAGAGTTTGATAATCAAAATATTCATTTGTTACAGGTGGTTCATTCAAAATCAATTTAGCTTTTTGGGGATAAATCACTAGAGTGATATCACAACCATATAATAGTCCATTTTCTAGTCCTTCTACCCCTTCTTCTTCTATTTACAAAATGAAAATTCAACTTTGTCATTATCTTAATTCAAACCCATCTTCCTTATATTCATCATTCTCCATTATGAAACGGCTATTCTTTCTTCACAACCACTACTAGTAAATTCAGATATAACTTTCCATATGGATTTTATAGAAGATAAAAATATAATGTTATATAAGGCGCGAGAATCAGTGCAATTCCTGTCATCACAATAATAAGTTGGTTTTCGATAAACTGCTCTCTAAACATATGCTCTCTTTTCTTACCATACTGTCTAATTTTTGGTAAAATAGATTATCTCAGTAAAAAAAAGATGTCAAGTAATAAAATTCATTTTTTTAGACACAGTGTATAAAAATACTGCCGAGAGACGATACTTGACAGAGTAATAAACGACAAAGCAAAACAAGCTATTAGAAGAATGCCCGTAGGTGCAATTACTATGAACAACACTTTCGGTCAATTAGTACGGTGGAAGTGCATGAAACAGCTCGATCAGTGGTTTAAGTTTTTATATACGCATTACAAAGATAAGTACGACGCGATTGATCACTTTCTCAAGTGAACTATTTCCTTACGCTGGGGCATCTATATTTAGAATATGCCAACACACCGAGCAACAAGCTATTTTAGAAGTGTTTTGAATATTTTACAGATCTGAACCACTAATAGCAGCCCATATCCCAAACAGGACAAAGAAATTCAAAATTTCCTTCACAATAAATTCTTACACTAAAATGGATATTTGCTTTGTTCTAAATCCTTCACGTTAAATAGAAACAGATTTAGAATAGCCATGGCGTTTATTGTAAAATACTATTTAGTGTTTGTCAAACATGGATTGCTCACAGTAAAAAGAAAGTCCTCAAGAAATAGACTTTTTATTTCCACTAATAAATGGGTGGAGGCTTTCTCCGTAAAAACGCATGAATCGTGAGTGTACGGTCATACGTTTTCTTTCAGAAAGAAAAATTTGCATGGTATGAAAGTAGGGAAAACAACTAAACTGTTACAGGTAAAATTCGAGGACAAGGCTCGAATTTTTACAGCCATGAGACTCGCGATGCGAGGCTGCTGGCGACCTACAAACAAAAGATTTTTCTCTTATCTTACCACTTTCAAAGGGTCTTTCACTAAATATTCTCCCAACGCTTCTTCAATAGTCTTCATTTGCCCCTATTCCAGGTTGACTCATTTTCTTCTTCAAATTTTCCAACTAATTGATTTAAAATTCACTTCTAATTCAGGATATTTTTTCAACAATTCTTGTTTTCTAAAAGGCACATGATACAGTGGGAATAATTGTTGTCTGTCCTCTAAGCCTTTTAATTGGTAACGTGAAATTTCTGCATCTATTGGTGCAGGCATCTATAACTTGAATATCACGCAGATTGAATGACTTGACATCATCCAGGTTCCATTGCTTCATCAATTATGTGAAATACATACATGCCTGATCCTTTTGTTCCGTCTTCCTGGTCAACTAAATTCCCGTGTGAATCCAGCTCAGTGGTCGATTTACTTTTGCCATTAAGAAATTTTTATTGGAATTTTCAGCTTCAGCCAGCTAATGTTTTAACGCTTTGTAAGCAGCATAAGTATTACGCCATTGGTTTTAAAAGACTAGCCCATCTTGCTCTAAAATTCTTCCAGGCTTCCTTCATATACTTCTTCGGAACATGACTAACTTTTGGTTTATTTTTAATAAACTTTCTGTAATCGTTCTAGAAAATTCTAGGTAAATATCAATATCTCCCTTTTCAATGCTTCATAGAAATTCGTCTTTTCCCAGTTTGGCTACTTATTTTAATTTTGTTGTTCTTCGATTAATAACTTCTTTATTCATCAAAATTTCCAGGTTTCTGGTCCTAATTTTCTGCAATCACTTATCAATGCTTGCATTTTATGATTATTGGAGGCAAGTTCCTAATCAATAATTACTTACTAAAATGCAAATCGTTCTTAATTTACAGTTTCCATCCATTTTAATAAGTTAAGTCATTCAAATCTTTAATCAACAATCCAGGCTGATTCAACTGATCAATTCCTAATAAAATAAAGCTTCCTAGTCCTCCTGCACCAATTAATGCACGGCTAAAGTCCATGTTCCAATAATGAATACAACTGCGGTACGAATCCCAGATTTATAATCACGGGCATCATATAGCAATTTCAAATTTTTTAAGACCAACTCAGATTTTATCATTCCAAAAAGCAATTCCTGCTTCAACAAGACTTTCATCAATTCCTTGAAGTCCTGTAATTGTATTTTACCAAATTAGAATAAAAGCATACAACACTAATGTGTTATTTAAAATGGCAATGTAATCCCGTGCCGGAATAAATAATCAGTAACGCTAGGGATGGTAATGTTTGAATAATCCTGCAATTTGTAATAAAATCCAGAAATCTTTTTCAGTGGACTCACTAATACTGCAACAGAATAGTACTACTGCTAATAATAACGCTAATAACGACAGTTGGAAGATTGTCCAAGAGCTAACATCCATTCACTATTTCTCTCTTGAAAGGACAGATGAATTCATTCATGATGTTCTCCTTTAAATAATTCTTTGACGAATGCGTGGCGGATTTGTTTGATTTCCTTAAGGTGTCTACTTGGACAATTTCTCCATCTTCTTTAGCAATGCGATGAAACTGGGTACAGCTTCATCTGTGTCATGTGTAACAAATAAGTTGTCATCTTAAATTCTTGATGCAATTGTTTCGTTAAATCTTGTAATTATTTTGGCTAATCACGTCCCCAATACCGAGAAAGGTTCGTCCATTAATAAAATTTTTTGGAGTCATAATGGTGCTCGAACAAATTCTTTTCTCTGGTTGTTGTTCTCCCCTCCAGGAATTCTTTTGGATAGCGATGCGCGTAATCTTTAGAAATTGACTTTCTCTATACTTTGTTTGCTCTTGAATTTGTTCTCTTTTCCAGCCTTTCATCTCAGGAATTAAAGCAATGTTACCTGTACCTGCCGTTAAATTTGGAAAAAAGCGCAATTTGTTTGCAAGACATATTGTTTCTAATCGTAATTCTCGTTGATGATGATCTCTTTTATTTGTTTTTTATTTAAATAAATATTTCCATCTATTGGTTCGATGGTGGTTAATCATTTTACATCGTGTCATTTTCCACATTCTGATGGTCCAACTAAGACCATAAAATTCACCGTCTTCAATACGTAATTGACGACATCTTGCAAGACCAGTTTTCTGCGTAGCATATTACATTTTTGTATTCAATCATTTGCTCCCCCTTTTAGTAAACAGATTGTATCCATAACAGCTCCTCTATTTCACTCCAGTTCTCCATTTTTTAAGTTTTTGCAAATTCGATTTAAACAGTTCTCTACTTCGGAACAATTTCTTCGTCAACTTAAATCCTGCATAGAGGTTCCCCTAGCTCAAAACTATCTCTCAGTTTCTTTGATTTTCCTAATTCCGTCGTTTCCCATATTTTCTACGTTTATCTGGACAATCTTGCATACAAACTAAACCTTGTTCTTCTAATTTTTTAGCATACTCGTTAATGTGTTATTTGCTAGTCCTGTTCTACAGCTCAATTCTGGACTTGGGTAATCGCCACCCTTCCGTATCGTTCCGCCGAAACGGACATTATTTTCCTTGTTCAGCTTCTAAAAAGAAGGCATCCAGTTCTTTACTTAATAACTTTTGATAAAGTCTCCATTCAATAAACGAATATGGTGAATTAAATATCCCCATTCTTTTTACAATCCGCAAATATAGAAACTCCTTATTTTATTTCTATATAGAACTATATTCCTTTTGCTCACTTTGTCAATTACTTATATGAAATTTTTATAAAAGGCGTTCATACTCAGACACTCTCCCTCTTTAAATTCATTAATCTACTTTCATTTCTTCAAACATTTCATCATTCTTATAACATCCAAGAACCCGGATTCTGATGGATTCAAGCACATCAAAGCTTTAGTTACTTGAGATTCAGTTTGGATATTACCGCCAGCTTTCATCATAATTCTCTTAGTCTCTTCCAATCTGTGTAGAGAGACCATTGCTTCTTTTCATCTTTCCTGGAAATGTAACATTTAATTTTCTCAGTTGTAAATCAACTTGAGCATTTGGATATTTTTCTAATTTAATTGGTGTTTAAAATTTTGCTTTTGATTCTAACACTGAAACGATAGTATAAGCCAAGTGCATAATTTTTACATACCTGTTTGCTTGGAATCCTAATTGACCACAATAATAAAATCCATCTCATCACATCAGGACATCACTGAATCTCTTCTTGCTACTCCTGCATAATCGTTGCTGCAATAATTCCCTTCTGCCGCAAAGAGACAGTTTGTTCTGTTACTAAATGAGCCCCTGTCGCTCCCATTTTGGTAGAAAGTTTCTAAGAAGAAATTCTCAATTCCTTTTCCAAATCTTCTCCTTGCAGATAGAAGCATAATTCAAAAATTTCTGTATCTACGAATCGAGCTAATCTTTTCTTCATACGCTACTGGAGCAATAGAAAATCGTTGGGAGACTTCTAGTAGATCCACCTTCTTCTCTTTGTTGTATTTGAGAATAAATAAAAGTTCTTTCGTTTTTTTGAATAAGCGTTACTAACTCATCTGCTTGTAATAATTTTCATTTTTAGTGATCAGTGATTATTCGAACTTACCAACATTTACGTATGCTCTTCTGGTGTTTCTTGGGAAGCATTCGCTTATGACAGTATAGTAAAGTACGTGCAATTTCAGTAAATCTACTAAGCAATCTTTCAATATCTTTGTATTTAAAACACACCTGACGTCCACAGACAATTTAATGTATTAACAATGTTTTATAGTTTTCTTCCTTAGCACCTTCTTGTATAATACAGTTCCTTTTTCAATCCCTAAGGCATATCTTCTAATAAAGAGACCACTGGTTCATTTGTAACTTCAAACACTACCTTCCCAGAGCATTTCCATTGCATAAATCCTTAGAAGTTGTGACAGTTCAAACCTCATCTCAGATTGGTCAACCAAACAAGTCCCTTTGTGCCTTCAAGATTTCCTGTTGCTACTAGGTCCTAGTGAGGTCATCACTAATTTTATAGAAACATACTCCCTAGTTTTGGATACGTTTTTTCTTGTACTGTTTCTTCTAGCCTTGTTTTTTTGAATGCAATCTTTTAATCCATATTTCGTTTCCTCACGTTGTTAATTCTTTTCTAACTAATATCATAAATAGACCGTAATAGTTTCTAATGGATGATTTTACTATAATCTTGATCTTCTTTTACTGGCGCCCCCAATATAAGGGTCATTTGTATGCGTGTTCAACCATTTCTGTTATCAGTTTCGCTTGCAGAGAAACTTCTTTCATCTTCTTCATAGTTGGATATTCTTGTTTAAATCAGACATACAATATCCTCATTTGAATAGTGCCCATTTTCTTCACGACACTTTTTATATAATTGTTGTCTTAATTCAGTGCTAAATAGTGACTTCAGGAACCATTTATTAGATATTCTCCTGGTGCTACTTTTTGATTGAACTCTATATAAGTTTGAAGGAGTTAACATATTAATAAGTGTACAAGTTCGGCGTCTGAGACGCTGCATAAATCTACCCACAATCCACAAAAGCGCAGGAATGATGATTATGCAAAACAAATTCCTTTATAGCAATATATTCTAAAGGAATATCTTTAAAAATGACGGTAATAAGCAGACTTCTTCGCCGACAATATCAACAATCGTTGATTCTCCTGTCTTGCAGAATCAGGACAAACTTCGTCTATGCTTGGTTGGAAAACCCGCCACGCTAAACCTTCATTCTCGTAACTCTACATCATAATCCTCCATTTCTTTTTAACTGTCAAATAGGAGCGTTTTCTTTTTATTAATATCAAAACGGTAGCGTTCATTACAAACCGCTACTATACCATCACTGTTTGTGCTTCGTAACCAATAGGGACATACAAATAACATGATGTTGTTTTATGGCAAAGTCTCGACTCTGATGATTTTTCTTTTTGCATCATCCACACTCCTGCTCCGTTGTTCTCAATTGTCAGTATACAAATTGCTTTTCTGTTTGATTTTCTTTCTCCATCAAAATAACCGATTTTTATTTTGACATTTTTACCTTATTGATACAATAGATAAGTCAACAAGTATCGATTTAATTACCACCTTGGATAGGAAATCATGATGAGTGGTAAAATTCGAAGTAACCACATTGTGGCGGATTTTTAAGACCCAGGTAAAACAACGCTCATTAACAAAGTATTAAAGAAAACATGGCGAACATATTACGCTGAATTGGCCGGCGAATTTAAGAGGTGTTGTATCCTGACCACCGGGTTTCGTCTTGAATAACTAGAAGAAGAATTTATCAAATGGATGCGGATGTCTATGTTATACTCTTCGTACAGATATTGCAGACATGTTAAAATCTATTTTAATGGTCAAAGAACAAACAGTATTAAAAGTGGATAAATGTATTAACTGAGCTCTGTGGTTTATAGATCACCACCAAATTACTCAAACTGTCAATCTTCATTTTTTAATGGAACACTTTATCTTAGATGCTGTTTTAGTTTCGATTCAAGATTTCTTATATTGTCAAACCTCATCAAACTAGTTAACCAAAACAAGTCCAGTTTTGCAGACAAAATCTTGCTCAAAACATAGTTTAGTAGATGGCACTATTTATCTACAAAGTGGGTTGAAGTTTCTATCAATCCTTTTGCAGAAATTTAAGATTAGATGCTCGTCAGCTGAGAGTAAGAAAGATATATGTTTGGTCTTGAATTATTCTATGCTTCTAGAAAAAATTTTAAAATGCAGAAAATTCTGAAGAAGAATATTTAGCAAACTGTGTGGACACACACTCAATACTCATGAAACTGTAGTCGCCCCACCATCATCACGATGAAGGAACAGCTTTGCAAAATGGGCTTCATGCTCCACGGTGAACACGATGCTTTTCATCGTGATGAAACACCACGAACGACCGCGAGTCAGCATCGCGGACATCATCACAAACATCACACCACCACCCATTTAATTCATTGTGATTGACAGAAACCTCTTGTTTGTATTAACGAATGGTTGAATAGACTAGTTTATGTTTATGGACCTAAATTATATCGTTATAAAAATTTTAAACGTGTGAAGGTTTGGATTATCAAGTCATTTTCCAGGGTTCAAATAGGTTTTGATATTTCTCGTGGAGCGTGATTGGAACATTTTAGGCTGTCATTATCTAGTCTTTTATCGGTAAAAACTTACCAGAGATACATTAAGAAAGCTTCGTTGCTTCAGCGCAAATGCGATATTAAGCGTAGAAGGAAATAAAACAGAAAAACATTTTCTAGCCGTAGCATGAATTCATGACAGCCAGCAGTGTGCTGTCTCATGGCTGAAATCGAGCCTCGGTCTCGATTTTTCCCCAGAAACTAGACAGTAAGTGCAAATAGAAAGCGTCCCGTTTTGACTGAAATCAAATTAGGACGATTTTATATCGTGGTAAAATCGAGGAGATAAACCAATTTTGATTCTTATTATTTGTCATATTTCGCTTAATCTTCAAATTCATCCCTTAAAAGAGCAGACCAATGTCATTTATGAACTGCATTTTACCTCTAATATGAGTTCTGCGATGCTAAAATTGGGCTTATTTGAACGACTGGCTCAACTTATTTTCGCTGAGTGTGCATGGTTTCCTGATGCTATGTGCCTTTTTAATCGTTTTTTATAGATTTAAACTTATTTTGACAGTTGTGGCGGGTTTTCTTAATCATTTCAAACTTTTGTTGATGATCTTTAGTTGACAAATTGAAATCCATTCTTATCGTTTCTTTGTTGAATAATATTTAAAACCGATTTTACCTAAATGATCGATATAATAATCTTCCTCTTCATTGTAATAATGCCAATTTTATCTAATAGATGGATTATAAACTCTCTCGTTTGTCTCTTTTTCCGTACATTGTGTAAGGGACTCAAAGGTGCCATGTTTCATAGCCTCTTCAAGAATCAAATTGATGCTTCACTTCCTGTCACCCAGCCAACCGCATAACATTAGTAGTAGAAAATTATCTAATAGTGCCTACTAGAATTTAAAAATATGGTTTCAGCACGCATGTATCTGCAGTAGGTCGAGTACGCATCGATCTAAAACATATTGATGATTCGGTGCGATTTAAAGATTATAACAGCTGTTTCAACTCGAGTTTTTCACATGGCATCTTCTTTCACACACATAGTAGCATCGCTATCTCTGTTTTAGAATAACTATCTCCGATTATCAAAATCGTTTCCTTAGCTTTGGTATATTTTTTCTTTACGAGGCAGAAAATCTTTTTCAAGTTGACGTTTAAAAGAATTTATAAAGCGTGTTTTTCTGTTTGTTTTTAGAACCACCAACAATATGATTAGTTCTTTCTCGAATGAGTTTTCTCACTCAGTCAGAGATTCATTAGCTAGCTCAATCATGGCATGAACACCACTATTCAGTAATTTTTCTTCTTCTGATAAAAGCCAATATTCACTCTGATTTTGGAATTAATCGATCATTATAATGTATTAATTTTTCATTTAAAGCTTCATCATATCTTTCAATAGCTTTTACGCCATACAAATGAATCAACGATTGGCATCTGCTTGAACTTTTGTACCATCAATAAATAAACTATCTGAATCAATAATATGATAGTGTTGGAGTAATAGCAAAAGTATACGAAAATGTTTTTATGATAGAGGAAAACTGTTCATTACTCTAAAATTATATAACATGGTAACAGACATGCAAGTTTGTTGAGTGCCACTGCATGGAATATTTTCTTCATTCAATTGAACAATTTTTCACCACTATACGTAGAACGAGCATAAGCAGAGAATCATTTTAATACATACGAGGGATGATGAGCAGGTCTACCCATTTTTGATGTTGTATTAGGAAGATATAGAATCTGAATAGAATCTACAAACTGATTAATGAATCGAGCAATGTGATTTTTAGGAACAGTTAATGTAAAATTTAGTTCTAAAGTATCTGTTGGTGTGGTATATTTTTACATTTGTGAGTCACTTTTCTTTCTTATTTTATTTCGTTCAAACTTATTATAACAGAGGTAGACTCTATGTTTAATTTATAAGACTAAAAAGCATCTACAAAATCCTGTTTCGAATTTTAGAAGTCTCATTTTTAGAGACTCTTTTGCCCAGCCTCTTTTGCTGCTGCAGATGTCTTCATTTGTTTTCCATGAAGATACAACGAAACAATTTGAACAATTCAAGAATTCTACAATTCAGCAGAATCAGCTCCATGCTCCTCAAAATCTTCTTGATTTCCTGATTAGGGAGTTCATATAATTTTCAATTTCACTCTATGCTTTGGTCATTCGATAAGAAATGTTATCCTCCGAGTTAAATATTTTCAAAATCCTCACCGACCACTGTATCGTGGTTTTCCTACTATTCGTGGAGAATAATCATCATTCCTCTACTCGAGAACTTTCCACAAAGGTTTTAGAGACTCCGTCCTAGAGCAGATGAGTCGCTAAAAAGCTTTTATACGATCGCTAAACGATGATAGATTTTCACGGCTTCCATCTAATTCTTCAAAATCTTACCTTTCATCCCTCACAAAGTTTTTGAAAAGATTTCCAGACTCTCTTCCAAAAGATTGCTAATCCTAAATCTTTTCTTCTTCATCGATAAATGGTTGGCCCGACTCTTTTTGAAAAATGTCACGTAATGACTTCTAAACTAATCTACTACATATTCTTGCGTACATTTCGGATGAGAAATAATGGTTTCTGATCTGCACCATGAGCAAATGCCTTACCCACATCTAACTTCTCATCACGACTCATTCTATCTTGTTCTCTTGTCAAATAACGAGATTCATGTTTGCGTCGTCGTTCTCTCCTGGGACAGTTAAACTAAGGAATCATATCCACTTGTTTGATCACCCATCAACTTGTAAAATCATTCCAACTGACGAAAGATGCCACTGAGGAGCGCACGACAGGCACCGACACACTGCGGTGCTCTACGCTACAAACTCCAAGAATTTGTGACGTTCATTTTCAATCATCCAACGTAATTGTTCTCTTGTTATCGTTGTTCAAAATAAATTGTCCGAAATAAATTAAAACTACAGTCCTCATCTCTAATTTCTGGATTCAGTTTCGATATTCTCCATAACTCATTCTAGTCTTCTTGTGTTAATGCCTGTTATTCTTCCTTGTTTTGTATCAACTGAGAAATCATTTAACACGTTCTAGCATGATATTCACCTCACCTACTAGGCATATTTTAACACAAAAATAAAAAGGCTAAGCATCTTTCTACTAGCCTTCTTTCGATATTTTCTATCGTAAACCTTTTGGTTTTGACAACACTGCCTTGCGACTTCAATCCCGCTATCCGACTGTAAGTGATGGCTTCGCACTCGAGTCTGTTTTGTATAATTTGTTTGCGCACGTTTGACGGTTTCAGCGACTAAATCTTGCCTTTTGATCCCATATGTTGAACTTCTTCTTCACTGTAATTGGATGAAAGCTTCGTTTCTTCTACAAAGCTCGAAAATTCTAATAATTCATCAAAGTAAAGTCGGATTATTTAAGTATAATCGTTTTGAATTTTCAGTATAGATTAAATGGCACTTCTTCTCGTCGTATCAATTTCTTCACGGAGAAAGCCATCGATCTCCTCGAGATCAGTTCACGTCGATACGGATAAAAGAATAATCCTCCTGGTGAGATTTGACTGACTACTTGTACCATCTGCAGATGTTGTCCTCGTTTCTCTGTAGCATGAGATAACGTCGCTAGTTTCTGGCGTTTCTTCTATAACTTCATCTACCACTGAGTTTTTGGGGTAGTAGAGGTTTGGAAGCGCTGTTTTATCCGAGAATGATTCAAACCAATCGGCTGCGGTTGGTCAAATCCATGCTCTTTACTTTTCATTTTTAGGTGTAATAAACCTAGCGCAGACATAATCACTGAGATCGATATATGCCACAAGAGAAAGAGTACTCTATTCATGATTTCACTCTCTACAGAAAGTTTGCAATCCCAGCTATCTCCTCATCTGTATCGATTGAATATTTTTCCAATTGATAATGGTCCATGACTCCAAGCTTTCCATTACAGAAAGAGCTTCTGCCATTGCAAAATGGAATTTGCAATTCAACTTCTACAACTTTTGCGCGTCCGATTGTGCTTCTGCTAACATTTCTTGTTCTTGCACTACGGCTACGAGAACGACGTTCTTCAGCTTTAGCTTATGCAATTTTCTTATCTGCTTTGCTGCTTGACTTTACCTTGTAATTTGCTCCAATATTTACTACCAGCATCAACATCTGCACGATATCAATGGATTAAATTTCCTTGCGCTGTACGCATCAATCACACTACTCAAAATAGTTGGATATAGAATCAGGATTTTCTAAAAGCTAATTTATGGTGAGCTGCTGAGACGCTGTAGTAACAATCCCTTCACCCAGCACTGAAGCAGCCATCGTTTTCTTGCTTGCAACTAATCGTTTTCAATAGTGCGTTTGCCGGTGCTGCCTTTACTTGCGCCACGCTAATCCGTCCGTCATCACCAGCCTGCAATGGAACCGGAGTTTTAACTTTTGCGATTAACAGACGCCAGCGGCTTCAGACATTTCTACCTACCGAAATCAATGGCAGCCCTGTTCAAATTCTCGGTCAATATTATTCGCATTGGGCTGCCAGTAAAGTGCGTCAGTCGCATACATTGACATTTCCCACCTGCTGATAATGGGCCATTCCTAATTCAGTAATGTCAATTTTTAGCTTCTGCTTTTGTTGTACTTTAATCATTGGACGCACTGTACTATAGTGAGGCCTTCGTCGACGTAATCTCATCATCCTACTAATGTGCCCTACTCCAATTTTTACATCAGAAAATACGCTGTAATCCGTAGTCGTGGTACAAATCTATAACATCACTACGGTTAAAATTGAAATAGTATCACAGTCAGAGGTCCAACGACTCCTGCTGGATTGTTAATTCAGCGCCTTTTCTGGCATATTGCTCCCTCCTACCTGATTTATTTGTTCTCCCAAAAGCTTGTACGACTCAGTTTTTACTACCTTCCGCTTTTTACAACTTGCTATCGTGTATGGCCTGGAGTGACAAATCGTACCTAACTACTCAGACGTTTCACATTTAGTTCAGCCTTTGCCACACTTGGACGTAATGCAGTCAATGTTTCCCTGTTTGATTAACTTCATTCATTAAGTCATATACTTTTGAGGTTGAGACGCCTTTTTGATGAGAAAGTACGTACTAATCTCACTGCATATAAGGAAAAATGATTTCCTCTTTTACCAATAAAACTAACATAGACTATTGCTAACAATGGTGACATTAAAGATCGAAAACGACTAAATCCACATGACAGCCTGGTTTGCAGTGCCTCTATGACTAGTACTGTTCCTATGCTCCTCAAAGCACCAATTCCTAGATGATACCACTTCGAAATCCTAAAATAGAGACTCAGTAAAATAGGATGATAACGAGAAATTTCGAGTATGGATGGAGAAGGAAAATATAGGTTTGCATGAAAACTTGTGCTGTTATAACACTACCAGTGGAGATTCCATTTGGAGAACAAAGAATGTGACACTGCCGCGACAGCTACAGAGCCAGTAATAATAGGAGTCTACATACAAGACCACCCCATTCGTTGCCTGTCACATTGCAGCTGCACTTCTTTTCGTCTATGCACAATTCTTGTGAGATGCTTAAATTTAAAGCATGAAACCGTTTCTGAACAATTACGCTGAATAGTCTTCCCGTTTTGAGCCGATTCTTTCGCTTGTTGCTGGTTGTTTTTCAAACGATCTATATCAATAAATCTCAACTTGTGCAGATTCTTTTCTCCTACAAAAATAATCGCTGGCGGGAACTGTTAGTACTGATGCTGACTTTTCACTTCAAGGATGCTGCGTGACATTAATGATTTCCTAGCTACTCCTTCTTGCTCTGTGATTCCTCTACTCTGTGAAACTGTAATGCATGACCGATCACCACAGATTTCCTTCCTAAACAGATTACTTTAGTGACACGTAAACTCACCTCCCTATAAGGTGTGAGCTTGTAGAAAAGGGTACTGCTTGTAAAAATGCATTTCTGATGTTAAAATGCTTAACAAACCTAGCTCCATCTGTATAATGAAGAATGTCTTGTGGAACCTTGCCTAGAAAGTGAGGTGAGAAATGGGACGTAAATGGGCTAACATCGCGAAAAGAAAACTAAACTCGATACTAACAACGGTGGGTATGCAAAATTCGGAATTGAGATACATGTAGCAGCAAAACAAAAGGTGAACCAGATGCATTCTAACCAAAATTAAAATTCGTAATTGACCATTCTAAAACACAATGTACCTCGTCATATTATCAGACGTGCAATTAGCTAAAAATTGGCAGCGATGGCGATTACCAGGAATTACGTTATGAAGATTCCGGTCCTAACGGTTCTATGATTATCGTAGATGCATTAACAAATAACATAAAGCCGTACTACCGCAGACGTTCGTGCTGCTTATAGCAAACAAACGCGGAAACATGGGTGCACCAGGTTCTGTCTACTTATTCGACCATACAGCAATCTTTGGTATCGCAAACAAAGATGCAGACGTCGAGGCGAACAATTAATGGAAGCGAAGGTAGACGTTCGCGACGTTGTACACCGAAGACGACCAAGCAATCGTATACTGAACCAAACGACTAATACAGTTCGTGCTGCATTAGAAGGATTGGAGTACAAATTCCACAGTATCTGAAATCGAAGTGATTCCTCAATCGAAGTAACATTAACAGGTGATCGACGTTTATTCAGACGTATGATTAACACAGAAGATAATGAAGACGTTCAAAAGTTTACCTAGTATAAACTTAGAAGACTAATCATTTATTGATTTTACAGAATAAAACAAAGAGTCTGTCTAGGAGAGGTTTCTCTTGAGACAGACTTTTTGATGGTGAGACATCATTTAAAATTATCTTTGTTATTTTTCTCTTTTCCTTTTAACTAAAACTCACCCTATTAAGCTTAGGAATCCTAACCATATTTGGAAGCAATTCTACTTGTCCTGTTTGTGCTAATTCATTTGAACTAGTTTCTTCATTAGTCTTTGTAGTGGTCTTTTCTTTTTGAGAAACATGTTTCTTCAGATGGTTGCTCTGTACGTTCAGAAACCTCTGCTGTAGGAGAAGAGGTAGGTGATATTACAACTCTTTCTGGTGATATTAGTTGCTTCTGGTTCGCTTTCTCTCCTCGTAATACCTTCTGGTAATGCTGGCGCCACTTCTGGTTCGCCCTTCTCCTTACAACTCCTTCTGGTAACCCTTTGGTCTTACTTCTGGTTCACCCTTTTTCTCCACAATGCCTTCTGGTAGCACTGGTCTACTTCTGGTTCCTTTCCTCGCACATACACCTTCTGAAGTAATGCTGGCCTTACTTCTGGTTCACCTTTTCACTTACAACTCGCCTGTCGCTAGCTGGCTGATCCCTTCAGGTTCGCCTTTCTCCTTACAGCTCCTTCCTGGTAATGCTGGTTGTAGCTTCTGGTTCACCTCACTAAAAGTATTCTACAAGTCATAAATAACCGTTTTTCATTTTCATCAACTGTACCTGTTTCAGGTGCAGAAGTAGCCTGATGTGCCTAGAAATACAGACTACATCTTTTTGAAAGTATTGTTTCCGATTTAGGGAGACGGTAGATGTATAACTATCTCGATAAGTATTTTGGTTTGAGACTTTTCCCCTTCTCTATCTTCGATAGTTCCTTCTAACATGTATTTTTGCAATACGTACCTGCAGTTGTAGTTTTATAGACATAGGTAATTTCACTAGTTCCTGCTACTACGTTTCACTACTTTGGAAGATCATCTCAATCCTACTAGTTTATATTTTACCGTCTTTTGAATTTCTGGTAGTTTACCGTTTGCCCAGCATCATATGATTTACATTGTTTGTTGATGTTGATGTTTCCTACTACTACTTTTTGATTATTCTTATCTAAGTAATATTTAGTTTCTGTGAGATGATGTCACTTTGCATCTTTAACGACGGCTGCATTTCTTTTAATGAGTTCCATCCACACTGGTTGGTGCTAGCACAATGACACTACCTTTGTTTTCAGTTGTCTCTGCACTTCCTAACCGCATAGATGTAGCAATGTTCGTTGGTGCACGTCTAACAGTATGCGCTATTTTGGTTGGACAGGTATAAATTGTAATAATGAATTTCACCTTAATGGTGTGGCCCTGACACAAGCATAATGATCGTATTTTGGTAGTGGCTTCTCTATATGTAACACCATCTTTTGTAAATTCTTTATATAATTGTATATTCAGCCAGTGATGGTACTGTTATCACTACTGATATCGCACGTCTCTAGAACCTGCCTTGTACACGAGATATTTTTGTACTTGAATCTTCTGTCGCATGTTTCATCGACTTGGGTTAATTTTCATCCGCATCTTTGTTCCCTAATTTGTATCCTTGTGCACTAAAATACATTGTTTTACAAAATTCGCATCACTACGTACTTCTATTTACATATCGAGATATATGAGATTCTATGAATACTACCACATTGCTTTTCTTCTTCATGAGTACTAGTATCTTTACAGTGCTTCAATATTTCCCAATAAAGTTGCAGTTTCCTATTTTGTCTAGCACATTATCAGTGAGTTTTTAGTCGGTCCTTCTCCAAAATCTAACAGAATTAGAGGATATATTTTCAAATATCACCTTACTCACTGCAAAATTCACTCTCTGTTCTGATACTGATACATGGAATGTCTCCTTCTGAGATATAAATGGTCTATTTACGTTTCTCTACTAGACTGCTCATTTTATTGAGTGTCTTTTATATTTGGCTTTCTTTCCAAGTTTCTTCTTTTATTTGACAGGCTGTGGCTCAATATCTCTGCTCTTTTCTTCATTTAGCGCTCTTAATTGATTACTGATAAGCCATTTCAGTCCTCTCGGCAAAGTGATTTTCATTCAAAAATACTCCTGCTGCTGTGCACTTGTGTTCAGTGCTTGCGTGATACTGCTCAGCAAACTTTACTTCATTTTCTCAACAACTAAGATATCTCCTTCTTTAGTCACCAGTCTCTATTTTCTATCATTAATCTTTGCTTTCCATGTTTAAGTTTCTACGACGAGTCATCTACGAGTTGTCGGTTTTGTCAGCTCAGAACATATTTTCCATACTGATTTTCAGATGTTTTCTGAAACAAATAAACTCACTACCTTCTTTAATGTGTATTATAGCCAGATACTTCGTCTTCATTGTGCAGATTTCCAGGATTTTGCATGAACAGTGCTGTCACTCGATGTGAGTTTCTTTGAGAGTACCTTCATGTGTCTAATTTTGTATCAATTTCGTGATATCCTCTTTTTCTAAACTTTATCAAGCTTCTTTGATTTCGCTATGAGACATCATGTGGGGAGATTTTGCCATTTCCTCTAACGTTTCCAAAGTCCACAATTTATAGTTCATTGTGTACTACTGAGGTTTGTTTATCACCAACGAGAGATTTCTAGATCGATTCTTCTTTTAGAAACCGCCATCTGTAGTCAAATGATACTTTTGTACTTCAAATGCATCCAAACCCTGCTTCTTTTACTACTATCCTCTACTCTCTTTTAAATCTTTCTGTAACGGTTTCTTCAAATTTCTGATGGTGATTCTCATGCTTACTTACTTGCATCATTTCAATACGTCACCACCATCTGATATACAGCAAACACATGCATTCTCCGGCGTTGTGTAGCTACCTGCACCACATTACTCCAGCGTTTCATTTTCCACACTATCTTGCGTCGTGTTACTGCTTAGTTTCATAAAGAAACTGTATTTGCAGGTTTCTTCAGCCAATACCGGACTCGCTCCAACGACCATCATCCTAATAATCGAGCTGAGTACGCTTTTAGTTCCTTTATATTTACGTAATGAATATTTTTAGTTTTCATCCTAGAATCTAATCTGTGAGATCCTCACTTTTCCTGTACTTCTGTTATATAAAGTTTATTCTATGTATTTATTAATCCTGTCGTTCTATAGTTATCAAATGGTTGTATAATTTATTCATGATATATGTTTTTAACTTTTGTAAAGATTTATCCTAAAATTTGCACTATTATTTTAGCGTCATACACATAATTTCACGTTTATTTGTTAATAAAATATTTTCGCAAACCTCTTCTATTGAATACTTACACAAATTCGATCAATATTTTTCCTGTAATTTCTAAATTCCTTATGAACATTTGCTAACAACACTTTGCTAATTCGTCAGGTGGATCAAACGGGCAGACATCTGAATAGCAGCACATAATATTGATGCGCAATTTTCTACGATAGTGCGCCTGCAAATTAAGCCCAAAAACTCATTGCTTCAACACAAAGACGATTTCTGCAAATAATTCCCTTTTGAGAGTGGAGATCGCCTTACATCATGTTTCCAATATGGTGCTTCATCAGCAACATATCAACAATACATGAACCTACAGAGTAACTTTTCGTCTGTAATGGTGGTCAAATCTCCCATATAATGATACCTCAACATTGCGTACCTTCTATTTTCCAGCAGTCTAAACGCTTTCGACAACCCACTCTACTCCTCTTCACTTGGCTCGTATTTCCCAACATAACAAAATACGAGACGAGGGTTGCTTCTCTTGTAACGCTACAGAGAATCATTTTGCTTGGAGCATAAATTGGCGGCATAAACTCACGTATGATAGCCTACGTCTTGTAAAACTATCTGATAAAACTTCAAAGCGAGCTCAGTATCGTGTTTCTTACATCTGTGCGGATGGACTCCATTTGTATTGTATGGACTATGTCAAAATGGTGTCGATTCATACTTTCACAAAGCGCCGCGGTGCGGGTGCTGACTATAATATGCCTGATCTACGTGTCAAAATGTCGTTGCGCATCTGTTACGGTCGTTAATGCGTGAATCAATAAAGTCCTCAGATGTGACCATTCTCCATCTTTATAATATGATAATTATCCTCCATCCTTATAAATGGGAGTCCAGTTTCTTCTTTCGGTTACTCGACTCTGGCTCTCAAAGCAACAGTACCATCCTGGTTGTACCATTCTCGTTCCTCTATTTTCCTTTAAATAATCCAGTAAATATAATGGCTTTCTTCTTCTAATTCCACATACTGCTACCGACTGCCATTATAGCGGTCATTTTCCCATTTACGGATATTTGTCGATGATCTCAGGAAGGGCAAACATAATTCATCATGTCCAATATCTGACTGATGACATGAAAGCTACCGATATCAAATTCATCCCGTTGAAATCCCTGTCCATATCCTGCCTTCCAATCAGGTCGTGCTCGAGGATGCGTTAAGAGAAATATAAAGATGTCCCATCCTGATATATTCCTAATGGCCTACTGCTTTCGATAATTGAGGAGGACTCGAGATACATATAACAGTTTTCTTTTTGCAGAGTCTGGATGATATCGTAACTCTACCGCAAAAGGCTCCTCGATTGCTTTGATTCTAATCTACTGATCTCTTAATTACCCATATGTTACCATAAACAAGAAATCAAATTGATGCTTTAAGCATAAAGAGGACTGTAACATAAGCCCTCAATTCTTCTGTCTTCTCAGAATTTGATAATTTATGGTTATCTCATATGATCGTGACGCTTTCATCGACAAAGCTGCTCCTTGAAGATTAACTGTGATAAAAAGTAAACCCGCCACAAAATTTGATGCTTGACCATCAATTCCTCTTGAATGATCGGACTGTCTTAAAATTATATCAAAATATTGATAAGATGAGGAAAACTGAGATGCTAATCAGGTGGAGATGAATATAAATTAGGTAAGTTTTGTTTAGTAATTATTTATTTTATGGAGCTTTTTCGGCGTTAGCAACACTACTTCTTATTGTATTTCTTACCTGACTTTTTCTTATTATGCGTTCATCCTATCTACTATTGTAACATCTGTGACATCTATGTGCTAAATTTGATGTTCAAGATATAAACAACAAAATATTACTTATCACAGACTTAGATTGTGATTAGTGTTATTTTAGATTTGAGATTAACTTGATCGACTAATTTCTCGCTGCACAGGTGATTATAAGTGAGTATGGTATTTGTGTTTATTATGAGTTTGATTTCGAAGTAATAATCAGTATTGTATTGACGGTCTATAGAAAATTCAAAATTTAAATCAATGAGTTTTTACTAATATTTGTATTACTATTATATATTTTCGCACGCTATAGTTTCCCTAGAAATGTGGAGGCGACTCTTGGATAAGTTTTCGACAATGGTCATCATCGTCATTTTACTTAGCAGTAGAGGCGATGGTATGGTGTATAAATGTTAGGAGGATTGATGTCGCAGGAGTTTTATGAAATGATCATCTGTGTTACTTTTATATTTTTGCTATGTATGAGTTTGGTTTGCAATATTCTCGATTCATTTCCATTTCTTCAAACCAGTAAATTTGTTGTATTTTGTATTTGCTAGATACTGCATATTGTATATTCCCAGAAACAAAGACATGGATATAAAATAGTGACACATAATTGACGACCTCATTACGGCACGGTCACTTTACATCTCTATTTTCCAATTGTAATTGCGGTCAATCGTGAAACTGTCATTTAGCACAACTGAGACTGAGCTGAAACTCATACTTGGCTCCTGCAATCCGTGGACTTAATAATGGGTCACTCCAGAAAATGCCAAGACACCCATCGCTGCTGGAATTCCAATCACGAACATATGCTGAATGCCAGAATGAGTTTCTTTAATCGATCATCATTGTCGGCTGCTCATTGAATGGTTTTGCCACTAATCTTGATCATCTTGCATCAATCACCATATCAGCGGTTTCAGTACCAGCATCCTCCAGATCCAATCCTGTAGTCCGACTGTTGCTTTGGCAGGTGCAGGTGCATCATTAATGCCATCTCCAGCCATGGCTGCCAGTGGCCTTCTTTCCAACAATTGTTCCACAACCTTGCTTTTCATTTGGTAATGTCTGGCTATAACCGTTTCAATTCCAGCTGTCATTCGCATAATGCTTTGACTGTCATGGTCTACCATGCATGTTCTAACGAGGCCTAATGCTTTCATTTGTTGGATTGCTTCTTCTGAGTGCTTTTAATCGCATCACGCAACTACATAATAATTCCGGCTGCTTGTTTTTGAATAACTACGAACATTGCTGTTTGCCGCTTTAGAAACGACTCCATCAATCACAGCATTAAATTCATCTACCGCATAATTCACTTGATTTTGTAATAATAAACCAGTTTGCCCTAATGACACTTCTTTTCCATCTACAATTCCTTGAATTCCATACCAGAAATAGATTAGGAATTGTTCAGTGTAAAATGTCAAATTCTTGTCAACTTCTTCTACGGTAAGCTTTTCCTAATGGATGTTCAGAATGTTTTTCAATGAAAGCTGCTACTTTTAGCTACTTTCTTCTCTTTAGAAATAGTCATTGAATACTTGAAAGATATCGACCACTTTCAGAGTTTTTCCATTTGTAATCGTTTCCTGGCTGTCTGGTAAAACAACACCACCGACATGTCCAGCTTCTTCTAAAAGCTGCCTCACTGCTAATTAAAATGCCTCTTTTGACACCGAAACTTCTCTTCCTGCCATAGTAGAAACTGTTGGGTGGCCAATCCCTGGGCACGTGGGCAAGCAATGACTAACACAGCATCACGCGGTTGCGACCAGTTCAGACGATTTCTCCACCAATCAATCCCCAATAGAGACCTGCTCAGAGATAGTCCACTACGATTGGGACAAAATTCCTTTCTGCTCCACGGTCTGCAATGGCAGCAATTGGAGCTTTAGAACCTATGCGCTTCTTCTACTAAACTTGAATGTGTGAGATAAAGTTAGTATCTTTCCCAACCTGACTCACTTCCATGGAATGAGACCAGTTGTAATCAATGTACTGGCACCAGCTAACTTTACTTCGCTACTTTTACGAAGACGACTGGTTTCCGCTGTCATGGTAGTTCATCAACAAAGACTTTCTACTAGAAAGAAATCCACACCATCAACGGGAATCTCTGGACGAACCGCTACTTCTCAACGCAGTAATTCCTCTACAGGAACTACTTCTTTCCCTCACGATGACTGTTGCGACTGGAGATAAACGACCTAACTGATTGAATCCTGAGGAAGTTCTGCCTTTGTTAAAGTTTCAAAATGTTTTCCTACAGTAGCCAAAAGCTAAAACAAGCCCTTGCCAGATTCTACATGAGATGCATCGCATAATGATGCTCCTCAGCTCAATGCAGTCGTACTCCATACTACTATAAAATACGCCTCGTTTCCAATGCAACTAATGAGATCCATATTTCGATGACTTTCGCAATCCAATGCCTTAAATCCATTCACCAAAGCCAACTTCCTGACCCACCCATAAAATAGAGTTACTAAAAATCAATTGCGTTGGACAAAATACAAATTGGATGTTCCATCAGGCTGTGAATTTGTGGACAGCGAGGAAAGTCAATCATTTCACCCATCTTGCATATATAGGTATGTCCTGATATGACAAACACCTGAGTACCCATGCTCTTACTACACAGTGATTGTAGTGTTTTCTTTTAATCGCTTTGTCTCTAACACATCTTCTTCATCGTTTATCAACATGGCCTGATGTCAGCAGCCTAGAAAGCGTTTCCATAATGTGCATCTAGCTTCCTTTGGATTACGAGTACTGTCATCAGTCGCTACATTCACATTGAAAGCCATACTCAGCACCTGGAAGATCTCGGACCAACTTTTCAGCTACTTTGCTGGCACAACCCAGCACATCGCGTCGCTAATGCACATTCTTAACAACTAAGGTGCTGCATGATTAACAACACCTTCTTACTATTATGCACTAATTCAGCTTGATATTCATAGCACACAGATGCGGCTTCTGTAATTTTGTTCTTCTCTTTATCTTGTTGATTCACAGTCAGCTTTTAGCTTCTAAATTAACAGTTGCTTTCTCAACACCTTCAGCAGCACTCCACTGCATTTGCACCTTGGCTTTCACTTTAACCTGGGCATTTTAATCCTTCTGCTAGAAGATTCTACTATCATTAGAAACCACCTTTCGCACATTTACATTGTATAGGCTATCGCCGTTCAGTTTATACCTCTTATTTTAAAAAGTCAACACAGAGAAGACTAAAAGTCTTCCCTAGAACTGATATTCTGCTAATTCAGGACGAACATCAGTACTCGTCCTTCTCGATTGACGGAATTCTGCACCTAGCCAGAATAAAACGTCTGTTGGTGAGTTAGAGAACGGTTCCACAGAGAATCTTATAATGCAATAATAAAGTCTAGCAACTAGCATCGCATATTATCATTTGAAATTCCAAATACACTACGCTGGCAGCAATTAATAATAATGATGTCCAGCTACTCCAGAAGCACCACGAGCTACTCTGTTGATAATATACTTAGTACTAACGCTGTTAAAAGTCTGACTTGAATTCTAGAAAGTATTAACGGCTGCTAGTATTATTAACACTGTAATCGTAATTGCTCACCTGCCATGAAGTAATGGTTGCACCTAGCGATACATTTTCAGGCAGCATCTTCATCTAATCCTAGAATCTCTGCATAGTTTCCATATTTGCTGGAATATTTGCTGCTGAGACATCTACGGTAAAGAAACGCTGTAATTCCGCTATCTTTCAAACAACGGAAAACTATTGGATAGGGTTTTCTTCTAATCGTCAAAGAATACAATAATTGGATTTTACCACACTAATGCAACAAAAAGCATACTTCCCAAGTAAAACCATAATTAACTCACCACTTACCGAAGCAAATACTCCTGCTCCATTTTCTCGCAAAGCGAGTGTATATATACTCACCCCATAATCCCAAATGAACGCACAACTAATGACCACTTTAACAGCACTGACTTGTCGCATCTGCCACTTGTTGTAAAACGGACTTCATCGATGCATCTGCTTTACGGAATGCCAAAACCAAAAACAACTGCCCAAGATAAAAGCCACTAATATAGTTTCCGCTCATTAAAGCATTCACTGGATTATCTGATTTTTATTAATGTTTATAATGCAAAGCAATTCCTTCTGGTGCCTTAATCTCTGATAAGAATCTGTTAAAGTTAGTGTAATGAGATACGACTAACGCATATAACATAAATGCATGACTGCAAAGGGTCGAATGATATAAAATCACAATTGATTTCCACTATTTGTTTCATGTCCTTCTTTATGTTGTGCCCAATGCACTTGAGTACAATAAAGAATACGTAATAATGGGCGCGATAGCTTTACCGCGCACTTACGAATACTGTCCCGATGGTTCCTACCGCTGCTGCTTGAGGAACGAAAGATTCCTAATAAAATACCGATAATCGTACTTAATGACGGTCGTTAATCAGGCAATTGATTCCAAAAATTTAATGCTTGTTTCATCTTCACGCCCTATTCTCACCAATATAGCGACAATCATGCAAACAAACCCTATTTTGTCAGCAAAATCTCCACGAGATTAGTCCCATATTTATGTCCTCTACAGAGACACTTCTTTTCAATGCTTTTGAGAGGAAAGAAACACTGCCCTCCTCTCTGTTACAAAATGATTTCTTCATCTAATGAGAATTTTAATCCTGCTGGAAGATGATGAGTGCCCAAAATGAGTTAAATCTTCTTCACAATAAAGACTACATGATTTCGGTTCCAGTTTGGACGTCTAAATTCGACCTGTCACTTCATCCCATCTAATAACACCGAAGTTTTCTCACTGCAGCGCTCTTGCTAGAGATGCGTGTAGTATCCTCCTGACAATGTTGAGGAAAATATCTCCTATCATTGTATCTAAGCCTTGAGGTAATTGTTCCACGATGGAGTTTCAGCAATGCCTGATACAGAGTACATTCGGAGATTGCTACTCAATCAATAGTTTCTTCTTGAAAAACATGTGCTCACTGAATACTTCCTATGGAAAATATGAGATGTTCCACATAAGTAACGGAGTCGTATTATAGTTTTGAATAGGGAATGGTGTTTAATTCTTTTGATATGAGATTACATTCCCATGATATCCTTCGATTTTCCTCCTAAAATGTGAAAGCAAAGTAGATTTTCCTGTTCCACTTTCTCATAGTGACGTATTTGCATGATTTTTGGGATAAGTACTAAGGGTTTCAACACGATAGCATCTCGCCATAAGCAAACTGAAATTTTCCTATGTTGTATAATACTACTGCATTATCAAGTGTTTCTACTGCATTCTCCTCTGTACTCGTGCTGAAGGCGTTAATGTATGAATTTTTGCAAAGTAATGGTTTTGGCACTATGCGTGACCATAGACTAATTCTTGACCAACATACTTTCCAGCGGCGACTGAAAATAGTTTCCTGCTATAAACTTGTATGTTGCTCAGGCATACTTCTGAGTTTACCATCCTTTTTGTCGCTACAATGTCCGTAAATAAAAGATGGACAGTCGTCGAACATTTTCAAACCACCTAAAACTGCTACTTTCACCAGATTTACTATAATTTCTTCGAGGTAAAAGCCCAATTGTTCCAGAAGCTTGATGAATTTTCTTTCAAAATATTTCCATTGTTAGAAACACATCGTATCGTGATACGCTAATAGTACATCAGAAATAATTTGATTAAATCGTTCATTTCCTTGGTTTTATGCGACTCTCTTAGATAGTTTGTTCTTTGGCGCCGACCTTCGGCACTAGACAAATACCAGTTTCAACATCATAGCAACGACTAAACGCCAATGAATACTCCATAGCAATCGTTGAAAATACGATTCTACAAATTCCCCTAACGAGAAAACTTGGTTGTCCATTTTCTTGGAATTTGATATATCATATGCTAAGCAATATAATCATGATTCTTCTTTTGATAGAAACCATAAGATGTATTAAATGGCTTCACTCACTTCTCTACCAAATCGTTGCAATTTTGCTTTACAAAGGGACGATAACGAAGTATACGTTACTACTGAAAACAGCGTCTCCGCTACTAGTGTGGCCCCATTCCAATTCTAAAATCGATCCATAGAAATTGTAGTAGTGCATGGATAAAGGCATCATATCTAACCCTTCTAGGCTACAAAAATAATGAAAATAGTTAGTTATCTGTAAATGTTAACTTTCGAATCATGTCATACTCCTTACGAATGTTTTACTTACAGTATACTTTCATAAATGCTGAAAAATATCATCCCTATAGTTGGATTTATTCATTTCACACAAAACCTCTAAATATTCTTGATATTGAGGAAGCCTTTTCACTTCCTTTAAATTTTTGAAAAGTATCAATCATCTTCAGGCACTCTTGTTCCCTTTTTCTACCTACCTTGATAAAATATGAAGAATCCCTTGTAAATAGTTGAAAACAGATTTTCTCATAATAAATTCATCTTGATAATACTCTATTAAATTACTTTTCTGCTTGCTAGCTTCAGATGATTCGTAATATCTTCTATATTTAATAAAATGCGACACAACATTCGTTTATGCATCGTATTCTGTTTTCCTAAACGAGCTTTTCTAAGATGAATCTATATATAAAATGTGTTTCTTTAGTAGTATAAAAACAATATTCCAAATAACTCCATTCATAATCCCCACTCTTCTACTTCAAATAAATAAGATTGAATCACTCGTTTTTGTTTCACCTCAAGATTTTACCTTGTAAATACTGTAGATGAGCTTACCAATTTGATTATGAAGATGTCATCTATTTCTATCAGCCCTGAAACAATTGTTTTTCTTCCGCTTTCTAAATTTTCTAATAAAATAAAACTTCTTTTTGACTTTTTAAAAGTTTCTAATTTTTGTCAAAAATTCCTTTTGAAATATTTTGAGTCACTAATTGTTCAAATTCATCTAAGGAGACATTTAATCGTTCTAACAAATTCATAAAAATTTCACTCGTTATTTTCTCCTCTTTCAAACTTCGATAAAAGTTTTCTGAAAATACCTTCCATAACTCTTTTTTGGAGTTAAATGCTTTTCTTTTCTAATAATAGATTCTCCATGCGTAATTTCTCTCAAGTCATCCTATAAGATTACTTTTTACACACAATGATTTAGTAGTATAATCCCTAGTATAAAGGAGTAAAGGTATGTCAGATCATTGTGAGAATTTGCATATGCAAAACCTCGCAATTTATCAGAAATTGTCCAATCACTAAAATAAAAACTATCAGACCTATTGACCCGATAGTTTCTTTTGAATTACGTCTAGATTTCATATATTTTTGTAGAACGACCATTTTCCTAACTTATTGTGTATCTTTTCTGAATCTTGTAATTCTTTTAGGGCTCGTTCTGAATTGTTCTTTTGTGCAAAATATCTGGGCGAAATCATAATATCCTTTTTGAAAGTGGCAGTAATGATTTTTGAATTACTGGCCAATACTCTTTCAGGAGATATTAATTGTTTTCTCTGACCAATCTAAATCTGTCATCACATTCTTTATATACTTCAGATAACACCTAACATATATTTGATAAATGGCAATTCATCATTTTCTCCAGTATGCCATTTTCTTAGTGTTATGATGCTTCCTGTCGGGCTCTTGCTATCAATCAGCATTTTCTATACTAATATATCTCTAAATGTAAATTTATGAGTAATAATAATGTTAGGAATTCTCATTTTCTTTGTTTCACATCATCAAACGGACAGATACATAGAAAAATCATGAATGGTACTGGAATTAAAAATAAGTGGAAGGAACATTTCCTTTATCGCTTCGTTATAAGCCACCACCATTTCATCAACATACATTTCTGTTTCAAAACTAACTGGTTGAAATGAACTTTTGGTTCCAAAGCATCTACTTCTATAATACTATTATCATTCTTAAACTTCCCATTGATTCACGAAAAGAATAAGAATACAACTGATTATACGAGTATTTAAAATATCATTTTATGAAACTCGATATAATCCCATGGGTACCATAGATCAGATCGAGCTTGTACCTATATCCTACAATTTCTTCTTCATTTTCTGTTTTGAGGCTCTACTGTGCAGTTCTAATTCCTTTGGTCTTGAATCATTTAAATCCTTCAATCGCATTAGAAAGTTTTGTACTTTGAGATCTTAGCATCCACCATTTTTTCCAGTACATCGGATGAATTTTCTACGCCATCTTGTTTCCTTTATATTCATGAATTTTGTAATGCTGTTAGTAAATGTTACAGGTATAGATAATTCATCAGTTTTAAATAATTAATTGTCTCAAAATATTCCCTCCATTTTTCTACGCCATTATATCATGTTGGCGTAGAAAAATATAGATGTGAGAATAATCTACGCCATTTAATCGTTTAGCGTAGAAAAAAACGAAACTGGCGAGATTAGCGTCTACTAAACCCCGCAAAAAACTACCGAGGCCATTGTCCCGATAATTTACGTTATTGTTCTTCTGTTTCTGCTTCGTTTTCTTCTTGTTCATTCTTTCACTACCGCTGCTTCTGGGTTAGTAGGTGCATAGATACGACCAATTCTTCATTTCTACTAATGTTGGTTTTAATACAAAGACATTCTCATTGGAACTACCACTTCGTCATCTTACTAGGAAGTATCTAAGTCTTCTAAAATAATTCCCGCCATTGTGTCCCACTTCATCTGGAATCAATCATTGTTTGGAATGTACAGTTGAATTTTCCTAATGTCATTCCCGCATCAGATTAAAATTCTTCTCATCAATTTCACGGTAACTCATTTCTTCCACATCCTTACTCATCTTCAATTTCACGACAATTTCTTGATTAAGTCTTCAATGTCACGTACCTTCGACTCACCGTATTCATCTTTTAAAATCGCACCATATTGACGTGTTTTCCTGAGATTCGACTAATAAATCATCCTGCAAAAATCGTTGAAGGAACAAATAATAGCTGATGCACTTCGTCATTAGGTAGGTTTGATCGAAATATGTTCTTTTGCCACTCTTAAACGTCTTTTAGAGTGTAAAACTTTCAATGACATTATCTTTATCTTCTTCATAAATTGGGGAAACGTGAATAAGAACTACTTGAAGTGATTTCGATATTTTTCCGGTAATCATCTTCCACGTAAGCATTAATAACTTGCTCCGTTCTTGGTACCCATCTTCTCCTAGCTAATTTTGAATCAAGAGATGAAACTCCCTTGAAGCATTGTAAATTCTTCTTTATCAATCGCTCCATCATTACGACTATTCGTTGAAAAGTTGTTTCACTGCGATTAATTTTTCTTGTTCATTATTAAATTCAATAGAAGCGTCATTCGTTTTAATAAACCAGTTGAAACAGTTGAAATCCATACAAATGGTTTTGAAACTTTTTTGACAAATAAAATAATTCCTGCGTATATAGGCAATCAGTTCCATATTGCTTAAACCCAACATTTTGGATACAATTCCCCAAACACCTAATGTTAAATAGATGAATTACAGTCACGATCAAAATTATAATGTTTCTGCACCCGGTACATTCTCCAATATGGTTGAATACGTGAAACAAAACTTGTTGCTGCAGAAGCGCGAGAGAATCGGCTAACATAATCGCTTCGCCAGATCGTTGCTAAAGGAAATTCATCGAGATTTTCTAATAAACGCATTACTCGTTGCGCCTTCTTATCTCCTTCACTCCCTTTGCGAGCTCATCTTTCATGATTGATCGATACAAGCAATCTCCGCTGCTGCAAAAAATACATTTATCGCAGTTAGCCGTACAATATTAATTAAAATCTGGATTCCCAGCGAACTCCCGTAGAATCTGCGGCCACATCATTTCAGTTCATCCCCTTTACTTTTGTTAATTTTTTAAAGCCTTAAATATCAGCCACTCGCACTTTTAGTAACGAAAATGCAAAAGATATGTCCATTATGTAAAGTTTTACTTTGATTTTAATAAATTTCTCATTTTTAATCAAAATGCGTTGACCCATCAATAATAAACGTGTCTATACACAAAACACGAAAATTGATTTCAGAAAGGCATGTCTACTACCTTAAAATCACTTGTTATTCCTAAAAAGGTTTAACGGTTTGTTAAGAATCTTGTACTCTTGAAGAGAGCGATTATTATTTTAGAAACTCTGGATATCGTTGCGTTCAGTTTCGTTGACGACTTACTTTATTAGGTATTTACAAATGCATCTATCGTCTTAAAGCAAATGGGGCGATATGGAAACACCAATTCTCGACAATTAAAAAAACACTACGAGGGTATCAATATTTAAGTTCGTTCTTCAAAGTGTTCTTTACGATTGAGGAATTACCTTATATTGCTGTATTAGATGATTCCTGCTTGTTTTATAGATGTTTTAACGTGGTTATTAAATATGCTTCAAGAATCTTGCGATTAAATAATGGTTCTTATGTTTTTAACGATTATTTCTGGTGGGGAAAAGGATCGTTAAGCTCAAATTTCTGAATTATTAATCAATAGCTGTTACCCAATGTGGTGACATTAGATGCAAGAAAAGATCGTTCCTTCGTCGTCTGTTAATTACTCTTCCAGCAGGGGTTCGACGAAACATTAAACCAGGTGTGCAGCTCTCTAGAGAAAAAAGGTTCTCATTGCTGGAAGTACAGAAGATTTGGGCGACTGTTGAATAACAACTAGCGAAATAAAACAGAAAAAATCACACTTAGGTAGCTAAGGGACGCTAGTAGCCTGCTTGCAGTCTCTTCAGCTAAAAATCTTGAGCCTTGGTCTCGATTTTTCCCATGCCTAAGCCTGTGAAAACCTCAGGTATAAAACTTCTGAGCTCCGATTTTTCTGTTTTTTTCAGCCACAATAATACTAACTTTCTCTTTTGCAATTAATTAAAGATAAAACGCAAAGAAATGTTCAACGTAAATACATAAATAAAGCAGAAAAAAAGATGATAGGAAAAAACGAGACCGTGGCTCGTTTTTATATAATTCGCAAGCGGCTGCAGCGTCACTTAGCCTAAAGCATAATCTTTTTATGCTTTATTTTCCTCATTAATCAGCAGCCTCTAACATACTCAACCTTTTTCAGTATGGTTCACTGAGTATTCCCTATGCTGCTAAATCAAAACTGATAAATACGGCAAATATGACATCTACGCCCCCACCCGCGGATTGAACCACTGAAATACAAAACGCCACCGCTTCAATAATCACACATTGCCTTCCCCAGCCATTATTTCTCTCAGTCCAATCAAAGAAGACCATGAATTTACGATAAATGTACAATGTCACCTCTCGATTCAAAAGCTTCTTTGTAATCGTCGACAATTCTCGAATCCGCTCTTTACCCACATTAATCATTGTTCTGGTACATGAAAATCCACAATAGCTATGGAACCGACACAATCGTTAAAATCATCACTCGACTCAATGAACCAACAATCGTTTTCAATTTAGTGGAATCATAGAAGTATTTTGTACTGCTGCCTTCCTCCATCTTGAGCTAATAGTGAGCGAGCATCTGCCCGTACCTATCACATCTTTTTCTTCCGGCTATAAAGCTTGCGTTTTTTATTAGTGTTTCTTGAGTTAACGTTTCATGACAATTAGCGACATAGTCGTAAAAGTGGTACCAGCATTCAATGAAATACTGACATATACATTTCTTTCATGTACCGTCTTTAATCAGCAAACAATTGTTCTCATGTGAACATTCAACAACTGCGCTAATTTTCGATAAACACTCCATCATTTGAAAGTGTCTTCCAGCACTTTCATTTCGCATCATACAACTACTAAATAACTGACTTAACTCAAAAGCTTCTTCTCCTATAATACTGCTCCTTTCAGTTGACTTCTTCAGCGCCACGCCAGGAATTTTAAGGTAGTAATCACGTTTCCTATATGCATCGCTATATAATGCTCAGTTTCTTTTGTTTGCTAATAATTGGTTCAAACTTCTTGTTCTTTCATCATCCACCTTCTTTGTAGCAAGCAGCATCGTACGTATTAATTTAAATTTGTGAGCAATGCCTGATAAGGAAGACAAAATTCCTCTTCCAACAAATAATAAAACGACCGAACCCCTTCCTCCAAATATCGTCATAAATTCATTTGTTTATAACTTGGAAAATATTTCATTGCATAACTTTTTGGGTAAACAGTCTTCCAAACCATGGTATATACTCCAACTTAAATTTTAGAACCCACACTCAGAGCTTTTGGTAATAGCCATTTGCCGAACTTTCTTTTAATTCTCGATAAGCAATCCCTTACTGGTGGAATAACACTGCAATCAGACATAGGCGGGCTACAATCGTAATTCACAAATTCGACAAGCGCGAAATCGAAGGAAAAATCGTTTCTTTTAATAAGTAACGCCTAATATACTTGGTAAAAAGTAAGTTCCTAAACCAATACCTAGTATTGTATTCATCCCTACTAAAACCATAAAAAGCAAATTTCTTGTCCCCATCAAATGTACTATAACTAACGCTTTTAAAAATGCCGGCATTCATTTACGTTTCTTCATTCACCGAGCATAAGTCATCGTTGTCACTGTCACCAAAGCTGCTACAGCATATAACAACGGAAATAAATTCTTGCAAAATAACGTTCCATCTGCCCATTGAACTTCCATATTCATGTACCTGCTAGCATGGTGACGATATAAACAGAATAACGAGGTTTCATTGGTTTTGGGCTTTGACTTTTACATCTTCTAAATCTGTTTCAGCTTGACTCACCTTCTTTCATCCAGCTTTCTTTTTCATCTGTATATTGGTTTTGTTTTGTCAATAAGTTCTTGTTTTGCTTTCCTTCTCTTCCTCTGTGTTTGTCTTTTGCCCCTTCTGCCAATACCTTCTCCAGCATCTAGCGTGTTTGTTTAGACAGATGATTGCTAATCCTTCTTGGTACTGACTATTGCTTCTGGTAACTGGACATCCGCTCTCATATTGCCCTCATGCCTTGTTCATAATGGTAGTCCCAACTTCTAATTTTTGTTTTTGTTGGAAAGGGATTTTTTTCTTGCACTTGTGAATGGCTATTTTTGAGGAGATCCTTTTTCTTTGAAACTACAATTGTTGCTCCTTCCCGCTACTTTTCTTTCTTCCCATGCGACACTATTTTGTTGATCGCGTTTGTTTAGGTTTCTAACTGTATTGATTAGCTTCGATAATTTGGAAAGGCGGCTTTTGTAAGTTTTGTTTTGCTTGTTAATTTCTTATTCCTCTATTTACGAGAGCCCTGATTTTGTACTGCGAGTTCGTTTTGACTTCAGACTAGTTTACCCTTCTTGATTGGCTAATTGACATTTCCCACATCTTCTGGCTTCTGATTTTCCCTCTTCTAGTTGATTTTTGGCAATTTGTTCTTCCTTCTCTCTTGGATTTTTCATCTATTTCCAACTCTTCCGTCATTCAGCCCCTTGGGTTCCATTATCGGATAATTTTCTTTGATAGTTATTATTTGAATCCCAACCACTTCATCTAAGTATTTCCCTACTAAGTAATGTTTTCAAATTACGTAAATTCGAATAACGTAAAACGGGCGGTGTATAAACAGAGCTGTCAAAACTTTCTTGTAGAACAGCTGCAAGTCCTGATAAATCTCCACTTCCCTGTAGTCAGACTCCTTTACTATTTTTCGATAAAATTTCACTCGAATGAGCAAATCCCAATTTAAACTCGTATTGTTTTATATTATTGGAGACTTTACTTCAAACTTAAACTTATAATCCCAGTTGACTAATTTTCCGATAACTGTTCATCATACCACCTTCATAAGTTACTTGGATAAGACCCACTCCACTATGCGTTCACTTCCGATTGTTGGGCAGTCTTAGAAAATACTCGAATCGCTTGTGGGCTATCCTCTATTACAGTATCCACAAAATATCAGAATTCTACCTCTGCATTTTCTTACTTTTAAAATCTTCTTGATCTTTGGACTTAATCCATAATCTGCCAACTTTAAAATATCCTTCTTGCGTTACTTCTCCAAATATTGGTGAACCGTTTCTTGAATATCGGACCCAGAAACTTTTAATCTACTACTAATGCAAATAGACAAGCATCATTAAACATAAGATTGATAAAAATCTTCCCTTCGATTCAGCAATGAAAGAATCCTTTTGTTCAATATTTTTCTTACGATTCTTCCTCTCAATATTCAATTCCTCAATCGCTTGCGAGATTCATTCAGTACAATACTTTTCGCATCCATGCATGTAGATGACACGATTCATAATGGCGCTAATGCCGTATTATGGTGCTGATAATAACAGTTGCTCCATAATCTCGACATTCTTATATAAATCTTCAATGCCGCACCTATTTTGATAATCTATCATGCCTGTGGGCTCATCACAGAAATTAAAATCTTCGGCTTTTCGCAATCATCTAGCAATCAATACTCTTTGTTGTTCCCCACCCGATAATTGTGGGGAAAATTATGAGACGTGTCCCTAACCCTACACTTTAGCTTTACTTCTGCATCCCAAGCATCCTTCACAATTTCCCAGCAGCTAATTCCTACATTTCTTTGCTGTGTTAAATTTGGTACTAAATTATAAAACTGAAACACACAAAGCCACATCATCTCGACGATAATACGTTAATTGCTTCTCATCAAGTTTCTGAAATATTGACACCATCAATCCATGCTTCTCCTTCATCTATTAGTGTCATCCTAAAATAACTTAGGACAGTGGGTTCTCCTGCTCCAGATACGCAAAGATGTGTGGTCACCTTTCTCAATTTCAAATTCCACATCATGATTCGCAATAATTTCAGTTTCTCCCCTACTTGACATCGTTTAAAACTTCTTTTTTTACCCTGTATATATGTCCATCGCACCCTCTACTTATTAAATGAACAACATATTGATTATTGTTTTGATTTACTATATTAGCGCTACAGAAATTCAATGCGCAATTAGGCATGTGTTAATTTAAGAAGGATGAGACGATGGAGTTCAAAAACGACAAACTCAAACGAAAAGAAATTTTAAAAACAGCCTTAATTCAACTAGCTTCAAGAAAAAGATTTTTGAAACTGTACGGTTATTGACATTTCTCGCACTGCAGGCGTGAATCGTAGAACTTTTATTTTACATTATGTGGATAAATTCATTTTCTGATGAACCAGTTAGAAGTACGCATCATATTTTAACGATTTTTGCATCAGTATCCTATTACTCAAACAAAGCCTATCACTGCCAGTCATTTCAAATTTTCGAATATTTAAAGAAATTTGGTGCCACACCGCAGTCGCTACGAGCCGTTTCACGTATGCAAATCAACTCGTTCGAAAATTTTTTGAAAATCGAACTAATGGAAAAAAAGTAAGTTCGAATTAAGCAAAATTTAAAGCAAGAACTACCTTGAAGACTATATGAGAAGTATTTATTTTTACTGCTTAATGGCACGATTATTTTCCACTATGGATTTTAAAGGTAAAGTCCCTGAAGAAATTACCTAAAATATTTCTTGGAATGTGCCAAAGATAAAGAGAGACAGAAACGTGAAAAAGATGTTGTTAAAGATTCATTTTTTCTTGTCACAGAAACAGTCCTGCTAATCCTATTACTGACAAACAAGTCATTGACTTTACAAAGGATACGTTACGTGCCAATCGCTGACAGGTTGCTGTCAACAGCGGCAAATATGATGATTGGAGTAATAAATCAGATTATCGTTGCTGCTGGCCATTTGATATCGTGATGGTCTTAGTCAAGTTATTACATAAAAATCCCAACCATATCAAACAGAAGGTTGTCTCTCTCCTTGAAGATAGAGGCACCACTCATATCAAAATCAAGTTCGCTATCAAGATACTGGTAAAAGCTACAGAGCGCAACTTCACAGAGTTTACTGCTCAAGTCATCCAACATAGATGGGATCGTTTTACAGGGAATTTTGATTTAACTCTTTCAAATCCATACAAAACAGGCTTTGTCTCGAAAATGCTCGTTTTCAATTCTAACTTTCTATTAACGAACGACCAGACTTACCATTCCTTGCAGCAAAGTATGTCTCATGCCTCGAATCGCAACAGATAAAGCAAGATATTATTCACATCAGCTAAACCACCGCAACCCGCATTTAGTATATTTGAATATCGACTCCACAAATTTTGTTGCGAATCGCAATTTGTTCAATAACTTCCTTAGAAGCCTTCTTGACTAGTTCCAATGGCAGATACTTCAAGTGTTTCTGTTCGTGGCTGGCTGGACCAATAATATTGACGCTATACCAGCAGATCCAGAACTGTTCACTGCTGGAACCAATAAATATCTGCTCCCCACTTCAATCAGTTCCTTTGCAATTGTCGATTCGTACAGTTCTTTGGATCCCCCATACTCGTATTTTCGCAATATATGTCCTATAAATATTTTTTGCTTTTTGAATTGTGGGCAATTACTTCGATTCATTACTCCTGTTGCCAAAGTTTTCCTATTAAACAAATAAAGTCTAATCCTAATAACTTCTGCAGTTTCAATATTTCTTTTGAACAATTCTTCCCGCTGGAATGACTAGTGGTCTCAACATTCTTCTAATCAAACTGGTTCTGGAATTAGCACCAATAGGACGTCCGCATAATTCTTTTAATCGTTCAATTGGATTGGCACCTTCTCCAATATGGTTTAAACAATCAAATCCATTTTAAAAGAAACATTAAGTCTCCAGAATGCACTGGCGATTTCCGCATGTGTTAATTCAGGAATAATCAGGCGATGATGGTCTTCATTTCACCTAACATACCGTTCTACCCTCACACTAACACAGATAGGCTAGTTTAATTCTTCTGCTGGTGCAAATCACTTGCCACACAGTTTCGAAATTCGTTTCCCCTTTATGAAGTCCCTTTATTTTAAATAATAACTGCTTCTCCATGCACTCTAAATGACACAAATCATAGTCTCCGCTATCAGAATAGCGATAAACTTCTCCATTCGTTGTTGTTGGATACTACCCAAGATTTAAAAACTTCCATAAGTTGTTTAATCCTATTTTTTAATTTCTGTTAGATTGGCTAGAGAACGCACATCCTCTAAAATTCAATTTGATTTCCATATTGTTTTTGCCATTTGCGCTAAATTTTCCAAGCCAGACATAATATTTTTCACTTGCCCACTGTTAAAATACGGTACATCCTAATTTAATTAATCTTTCTAGTGTTTCTTTAGGTTTTCCCACACAATCAAAGGCACGGTGAACTACACTATATCGGCGTACTCATTTACATAACTCAATCATTTTCTTTGTAACATTAATCCATAGCTGTGGAGTTAGAAAACAAAAGCTAAACCTTTTGCTCCTGCTTCTAAGAAAATTTTTCGCATCTTCAAACATTTAGCACTTTTCCAATTCGTTATAACAAAACCAGCTCCCCTTGAATTGAACCCAGCCTGATATGGAATATCGATTTTTTACGGCCTGCGTTGAGCAATAATGAAGACTTAATCCTCCTAAATATATTACACTATTTAATTCAATACAGTACATCACTGCAGCTTGATGATGATACGGTCCCTCAATACCTCCACCGTTCTAAAATTTCATCCTTTTCCCTCCTTTTCATTATTTATTATGAAACTTGAAGTTTCTTTAATGCTGTCTTACAAATAATGGTATTTAGCACTAAATCTTCAAACTCCACTATCACTCGTTTGGAAGATGCATGATATCTCTGCCCTGAAGCTTGGTCCATAGTAATAATATTCCGAATGATTTTTTCTGCAGTTCCACCCGTTGTCGTAACAGGTGTTGCATTACCGTAACGACTTCTTGGTACTTTTGTAAAGTTTGCCACATAAATCGAATCTTTATCATACAACACTGCTTCCATGAGCGTTTCTTCTAAACGGCTGTTCGAACCTGTTTTAGATATCCGATAATGGTGATATTTAATAAGGAGGCTGGATAACATCGTCCACTCAATAAAAGTGTCTTTCTTCCTCCTTCCAACTGTATATCCTCATGCTGCATCATTCCAAAGTCTTCATCAGGACGGTTGATTCTAATTCCACTCTTGATGTGTCGTGTGAGTAAATTGCTGATTGATAAAAGCATGTAATGCTGAGTCTGTTCTAAAGTATCAATCAGACTTTCAATCATTATCTGCCGTATACAACTGGCCATTTGGTCTAGGTCAACCAAGGGCGGGGACTTTGTTCTTTTGTTAAAATAATGTAACACCTTCGTCCCAATTTCCTCATTTTATTTCCATTGAACGAATTGGACGGTCAGAATTGAACTCCCACTTCTTTTAACACATATGAAGCGAATAAAGTTCGACGAATCGGCCCTTTATTGCTCCAACACGCCACGTCAAGATTTTCCATCTCAGCTTCGTTGCTTTAACTGGGCTTTCCCATCCTACCACCTATTGGCATAACATGTTGTACTTAAAATACCATAATATGCTCCATCTTCTCGGGTTTTCCCCATAGCCAACATATCAATTTTTATTATATCTATTTTCGTTTTCAAAGCTAATTCTTCAGCGAGTATTGTAATACTTCTACTAAAGGCCTGTTTAGGACATTGTTATTCTCCATAAGGCTCCTGGTAGTAATTCTCCCCAGGCTTACTTTCAGTAGCAACTAATCGCTCGACTTTGTACAATTCAGTTTGAATGTCTTCCAAAGCTTTAACTAATTCCTCTCTTCTTATTCCCATTCTTTACCTCAGGTGGCTGCATTCATTCTCTTAAATAGTCATCCAACCATTTCTTGGTGGCTTTTCATGAATCATTGCTTACATCTTCTTGTGATGTACTCGATAAACTATTAGTAGTTCTACTTCTGTTGCTACTACAAAGAAAGTGGTAATATTTGTTGCCGCTCACCCCATTCTCCTTTTATGATTCATCGCTACAACTGATAAATCCTGCACTCCCTCTTCGTCACACTAATTTTTCTGCCTTAATTCTTACAGCTTCTTCACACGCTTGTTGAGATTTTCTTGTTCCATTAATCGAACAATTTCATGAAATAATTCCTTCATCAGTCTTCCCTAAACCAGTAGCAGTTTATCACCAACATGCTATCCTATATAAATAGAACCAATAAATGGAAATCTCCTTGCGTCACACTTTCGCCGACAGTCACTGGTAGAAGTTCCGGCAACCATTTTCCAGTTGTATCTAAGCTATACATCAGCAATTGTCACTGACCTGCAGCGGTACTAAGGATTCCGTTTGTAAATCTTTGCTTCGATTATGATAGTAGATTTTCGCGCGATCGGTTCAACATTTTTCCGTTCAAATCCCTGCTTTTGCGCGTAAAGCGGTACACCAATTCCAACTAATACATTATTCCGCGATTGTAAAACTCAATTGACGAGCCACTGAAGTGGATTCGCCCATCTTGGGTCACTGCTCAAAATCAAGTTATTCCCGTCACTATAAGCTGCATCTAAATTCCACTTCCATCACTTCATTAGGAAACCCCACCACCAACAAACCCCAGTTTATAATAGGGAAAATCTTCAACTGCTTCAATCCTTCAAATTCAATCGCATCTCCAGAAGATGCTGTTGTTCTATATATCTGCTGACCTCTTGGACTCCTTCTAGCGCCATTCTCCAAGTGGCAATCATTCTAATCTCCTCCATTCCATATTGATAATTGTGTTCTAATGTTGATGAAGTATTTTTCCATCCATTAAATCTTCATAAATCACACACATTAATCGAGTTCTTCAATATCTCCACAAATACACAATGCGCTGATGCATACGTAACCTGTGAATTGGAATTGATAAAAGTTGTCCTTTAAAATTCCCATTTCAGACTTATAAATATTTCCCCACATCTGTTTCACCTTTGTAAAACAACCAGTTTTGATAAGGAATTTGATAACCTTTACAAGATTTTCTAAATAAATAAGTAATCCTCGATTTATTTTACCGTCATATTATCAACCCAACTGTAGAGACGCCTTTTCAAGATTTCGGCCAGTTTGATTGGCTGAGTGCTCTACGCGTTATCAACAAAAAGCCACTAAGCCAAAGCACTACTTGGGAAAACAGTCGTTCGTGCCCCTCTTGGTCGACTTCTTCTTGAATCGTTGGCAATGCTCTTAGATAGATTTAGATGCTTTAAAAGCTTGCAGGCCAAATTCCTAAAGAAACGCACTCAGTTTGTGAGCAATCATATTCTGATTCCGACCAATCATTTGCTTAAATACTCACTAGACTCACATAACTCTCCTACTTCAAGTGCCCATTTCTTGAATGAACTCCACGACTCTCAACACCAAATCAACAAATATTCGATCCTCCCAACTGCTGGGCTTCCCGGAGAGCCATGCGTTTGGGAATTCCCCAATAATTCCACGTCAAAGCTGGCAAGCCATCCTCGTTATAATGGTCATAATTATTATAATAACGTATGCCACATGACAACAGGTTGAATCAGTACATATCCTCTCTCATTAATCAGAAGAAACAATAAAACCCACTTCATCCATATCAAATTGGCAAACATAATAGAAGGTCTCCCTCTCCTGAAAATAATCCAGGAGCCTAATTTGTCTTGTTCTTTCGTACAAAAGAAATTGTTCTGACACAAAGTTGTAAAATTTTCTGTTCATGTCCTGACACATAAGATTACTCAATATTTTTTTTTAATAATTCCATTGCCAGTGATGTTCTAACATTGCTTCACAACTTTCTTGAAGCAAGTTTGCTGAGCTGGAAGGTTAAGTGCTAAAAATGCTTGTGAGCGTATGAGACTGTTGAGTATCAAATCTTCCTTATTCCAATAGTTGGACCAAGTTCAGCTCTGGCCTGTACACTTGGAATCACGGCGACCACCGTTGGTGTTCTGCTAGATTTATGAGCCGACAGGTCATCCGTCCCTTTTTCTTGAACATTTGCCTTCGCTTCCGTATCCTAAACTTTGAACACGCTTCTTTAATTTCTTTGACTAACAGAAACATTTGGTAATAATGTCTTATCAAAATAGCGAATATAGACTGTTTGTATCTGCATAATCTCTCACAGATGCTACATCTAATACCAATCGATACATCTAACATGTAATATCGTGTTGCGGCAATGCAACTCCTCTATATCCCACAATGGATTGGTGAATTCACTCAATGCTAAGTGTATATATGGTAGAAGAGGCATTGTTTTCCATCAACTGATAAAGCGGCATAAACTCACAGCTCGATTGGAGATGACTTTTTACTTAAATCGTTTGCGATTCTGTTTCAATCAACTTTCGGAATTTCTAATTACGAGTATCTCTACTGAGACCCACTCTTCCCTTCTTGTAGCGATTTAGCTCCTATATGGATCCAGTGGTGCTCTTGTGTAGTACATATCCATAGACTCGTTGATGATGTCGTGTTAACATGACATAGGCTCTTTGATGGAGAAAATCTTTTGGTGCAACATCTCCAGTGGTCACAAAGACAATAATCCATTCTCATCGAGACCATCGTCAATCATTTCCTCCACGTTCGTCAATATTTGAACTAATCATCACTGTGAAAGGACCTGTTCTCAACATCTCTCTCCATCCAGACCTAACTTATCTCTTTTCAAGTCTAAATTCCAATGTTTTGATATTCCTTAGATAAATATTGGTGACTTCATACTCGTCACCAGAAACTCCGTGAGACTGCATAAACTACGTAACTCCACTTCCACTCCTTCCTTCTAACGATAAATTCGATTTGACTCTTGTTGATGCGTGCGCAATAGTGGGTGCAATGTCTTTCAACGCATCATTTAAACCAACTGCACCTGAGCATTTCAATCATGAGTCCCATGTTCCTTGAATTGTTGAATGAGTTTCTTCATTTTCTTTCGAACAAAGCGACATACGTTTTACAATCCGTCGATGTTCAATGAAAAGAGCTACATTTGCTGCTCACTTCTGTTATACACTTTCATCATTAAAACACGGACCTGCAAAATAACACTTCTGCTGTGTTTAAAATCAAATTATGAGATTTTGCTATGAAGCACTTCTTCCCTTATGATTCGCAAAATAATCTGGACCACAATAGACGAGTCGCTAAGACGCATGCAATTTTTCTTTTAAAAAGTAATCTTTATACATTAAGTAAAGACCAATTCCCTCCTTTTTCTAACCCAAAGAGGTATCCCTACTCTTTCCTTTCCACCATGACCCTTGTATTTCGATTCCAGTAATAATATCACTCGCTGTATGCATTCTCCTTCCAGATGGAATAACGAGCAAAGTGATTCAGCTTTCTGTTTGTCTTTCTCCCGCGTTCAAACTTTTCTACTCACTTATTACTTTTTATAAATCATCAAAACACGTCATCTGTCATGCAACAATTCATCTAATTCATCACTTGATATAGATTTAGCAGCTTGATCTTCTTCAGCAGAAGATGTTGTTTATCGATCACTCCTAAAGAATGGATAACAAGTAAATTCCATTTCAATCATAGATTAATACAATTTGGAATAAAACCTGCAACGATAGCACCACTGTGATGACGACGAGAAAGAAGAATGGAGCATCTCCAAGGAAGGAAGGCCTGCTCACTGCAGGTATATGGAATTAAACCGAATTAATGTGGCGATAGTCGCTAAAATTGTATTTACTAATGGTGTTAAAATAAAGTGGAATCACGATTAATGGATTTAACACTGACTGGTCGTCCATAATCATTTCGCTAATCCCAAAAATACACCAGGAACCAATAGCTAAAGCGTCCTAATCATCCACGTGCTCGATTTTCCAAAGAATACCATTAAGAGAAACAAGTGATATTTCCGCCACCACCAAGGGCTCGAAATCTCCGAAATGGCCCTGTAAAGATATTAGGAAGTAGCAGCACCATGTTTTGAAAGCTTCTAAGTTTTCCGCTGTTAAAAGCTGATGAATTGGATTAAATACACCGTATTCGTACAGCAGGACCATTAATACCAAAGAACCAGAATAAGTGAGATAAGAACTGATAAATCGGCTCATCAAACTTTGTCCGAAAGATCCATTAGTGGTTGCTTGTGGAAATTTTATAAATAAAGAGTGAGCGTCTTGATAATCTGTTGCTGAGAACACTAAATACACTACAAAGAAAGAAAGAACATTGCACGTGCGCTTGTACATTAATGCTGCAAATGATTGGTGACGGCTGGTGCAGCATCAGGCATTTTAATAGCCAGCCTTTGTTTTTAATCGTTGCAAAAGTACAGAAATAATAGCTGTTAGCATTGCCAAAAACATTTTCCTGCTGACCTAAATGTGCTAATGCAAATCCATTAAAAAGCTTTGCCATTTTGCATGCATTTACAGAAAATCAGCGCCAGACGCTTCGGTGTAATAATTGAGGAGGCATACTACAGAGAGAGCGAGCTCCACACCGCAATTGGATGGCGCATAATTTGACGTGCATATGCATACACCTTAATCCCAACTGCTCCTAATGGCCCTAAAACCCTGCGTCAGCGAGATCATATAGCCGCATCCATTTTACTTGGCCAGCCTTGACCATTGGGCTAAGAAATCAGCAGACCTGGTATTGGAAGAAGTTCGCAATAACAAAGGAAAATAGAAGCCACAATAATTAATGAGTGTGGATGCTAAAGAAACCCTCACAGTGCAATTAAGACTTTTATTGTGCTAATTTTTCGCGGAGACTTCCCATTACTTTTTCTAACAGAGCAAACACACAACATAGTCCTCTATTTTTATAATCAGTTGAATCGCGCACGTTTCCCAAAGGCGTGCATTAACGTTACATAATCTTCCAAATTAGTGACTTCTACAGGAGCCTGGTAGGCTCATATTTCTCACACGGAAGTGGCATTAAATTTGAATTTCATGAGGTCCTAAAAGAGACCAACATCAGGATGAAATTCTGTGAACTGAAATCTGGCTGAACATCAGAAATGCATGACTTCTGATTGAGCAATTGATGTTGATTTTGACCTGCCATCTTACTGCCACTAGACTGAGTAGACATCACCATTACAAAATAAATACACGTTTCATACATATACCCCCAGTTATTTTTGTTATGTTATTAAGCTTTTTCAATTTTGTCAATCGTTGATATAAAAGGCTAAAATCTACTTCACTTATGTAAGATTTCTGCACTCATCAGTTGGTCTTCTGGATGTAATAAAAGCAACGAAAAAGGTACTTTATTTCCTGAACTATCTCGTAATAATTCAAAATGAATTTCATGTCCTTTTTAATCGTTGCTGTTGTCCTTCCTCAATCAAAGATTGAGCTTCTTCAAAATTTCCTTTTTGCTGCTACCATTGCTTCCATAAAAGCAGAGACGGCTACCCCCTAATGCACTAATCATTTTAAAAGCAAACACTTCTATTTCATTCATGATTGTTTAACCTCCTTTCACAATCTTTTTCAAAAACGCTTTCTTTCTGAAGTCAGTATAAACCGATTTTCAAGAAAAATCCTGGTCTTTTATCTTAAAATCCTTCAATTATTCCATTTTTCACAAAATGAAAACAAAACTCTTAGAACAATAGATCACTATCATTCTGAGGTTCATTTTAACTAATTGTCTTTTCATAAAGGAAACTTCACAGAATTGAATAGCTTTTAAAATCGCCATAATTGGATTTATCAATACTAGTGCATATTGCCATCCCAAAGCAATCTCATTAATAAAAATCGTTGGACTAGATAAATGAAGAATCCATCCTAAACTACAATACTTGCCATATAACGATACGACATAAAAAGATTGTGTTAACATAATCGCAAACATCATCTTTCTTCTATATATGATTAATGATTTTTCCATGCTTCCCATTCCATTGTTCTGCAATCATAATCAACAAAGCCAGTAGGACACAAATAAAAACGACTTCCCCATCTTTAGCTAATGTAAACTTCCCCTTTGATTCATTGCATATACTGTTATTACACTCGTTAGTACTCATCATTCCCATGATGAATTTCCAATAATATGCACTAAACTTTTTCATCACCTTTGCTCCTTTCTCTAACTCCCACCTTTACGACCATCATCATGCTGGCCTAGCCCTTTTAAATCAAGAGTATCTGAGAAAATTTGATAAAATTTAGGAAATAAAAAGACAGCCGAAGCTGTCATCCACTAGGGGTAGCTGGATTTCGAACCAACGAATGACGGGTCAAAGTCTGCTGCCTTACCGCTTGGCTTATGCCCCCAATGGTGGAGCAGATTCGAACTGCCGAACCCTAGGAGCGGATTTACAGTCCGCCGCGTTTAGCCACTTCGCTACCCCTCCGGCTGTTATTAAAATAACGTACTCATATATAGTACACTAGACCCTAACTTTTTGCAATACCTTTTTATATTTATTTTTATATAAGCCGTGAAAGTTTCAGAGTAACTCTAGTTAAGTATCAAAACTAGAAGTTAGTATCGGTACAAAAACACAAAACACAAACATTTAACGTTATCCGAGTGCACTGAAATTGAATTAGGTATTACACAAGGTTCTTCATTTTGATTAGATTATCAAGAGTATGATACTTTTTAATCTCCTATAGATCCAGTGAATTTGAGTAATTATATGTTCATGCATTTTTACCTTATCTAGATGATTCATCATTTAAATCCACCTAAAACCGAAAAAGTGGTACAAATCAAAACACTGTGTATAATCCAAGCGAACTATATTTTTCAATTGCCTCATGATAAAGCGGTAAGTCAAAATAATCATCTATAAAAACTTTTATCAGGTAAAAACTTGATAAAAAGTGATAAAATTTTCTAAAAATATCAAATGTACCTTCTTTATATTTAATAATCCCCAAAAGCTGTCACAAAAATTGGAATGGTACCCCCTCTGAAGTAAGTTCCTGAACCAGTTCAAGATACTCATCTGGATTTAATGACCTTCAGATAACCGAAATCTAAAAAGTCCCCAAACCGCATTCTTCCCAGATTTGAACTAGCTCTTCTGGAACTTGGTCTTTGTGCACTTTTAATTACTTCTTGAGGCATGACCGCCACTCTTGTAAAATCTTTTAACATATATACTCCTAATTTAATAAAGTTAAGTGAACATATGAGATGGGTATTTTGTAATTGTTCTGTCATCATCCATAGCTATAGCGACTGTCAAGAGCTGTTTTTCTGTGAATCATAAATCAACCACATTTCAGTTGGGTGTTCACGATTGTATTCTTGTGCAAACTATCAAGCATTTTGTATATCTTCAAACCAAAGCGTTGTACTGCTACCATCATATTTTTAGCTGTCTACTTTTTCTATTAATAATTTCATTCACTGCATACATTTTGTCAAAAATTCCATTAATTTTTATAAAAACATCAAAAAAGTAATGCTTCTTCAGAAATACAATAAATATATACTTTTCTGCTTGATTTTTGGACATATTCCATTGCTAGCTAGAAATCATACTAGCCTGAACTTTCATAAATTTATCTTCAAATTATAAAACCTTATGGAGTACCCCTTGGTATAACCTCAAGGAATGTAGCCTGTTTGGTATAAAACGTTCAAATCATCATAAAAATGTTGACTCAGCTTGAGGGAACCTCTTTTTGATAGTCAAGTAGATAGTCAAGCCAATGATATCAAATATAATCTGGTCTTTCTTAGCTCTACCAACAACTTGTGGGGCTAGCAAAACTTTTATATTATAGAACGAAAAGTGATAGAGTTGTTGTTTAAAATTAAACTTTAGAATGAAAATATTTAAAAAGTATATCACTTTTAGAAGTGTGTCCTACTTGTATTATTTTCATTTAAAAGGATAAATCCTAAACAAAGGGTGACTACTCCACGCGGCTGCGGAGAGGACAGAAAAAGAAAATGGCGACAAATCAAGTTTTATTTTTGAAATTTTGCAGAGAATACCCTCTTTTGCCACAATTATTTTAATAAGAAAGAACTCTGCCTGTCAAACAAAACGTTAATTTATATCATCTTTGTCTATCTTAGTTATAATGTTTTATCAAATCTGATTTGAGCATTTCTTTTTCTTATCTTATTAAGACCACGATAGTCTCGATTGGCACTTCCGCTTGGTCATCAGGCTTTCTGCGCTGCCTTCCTTCACGCTTCCCTCATAAAATTCTTTTCCTGAAGTTCCATGTTCTTACTGATAGACGCGTAGTCACGACTAGACTGTGCGGTCTCTCAAACTCCTTATCTAAGTAATCTTGATACGTCCCTGGGGAAATAAATCCTCCAGGCGCTTAAAATATCGGTTCCTGCTGTTCCGACAATTGTGTCTGCTAGCAATACGCAGTTGGTGCTCATCACAAAAATACGTTTTTGAATTTTTGAAGAGACGAACTTGTAGCAATTTTGCGTCCGCTTCTTTGTTTGAGCTTATGAGGCATACATCAGTTCTTCTTTGTCGATTCCAGGGCGCTTCGGTTTCACCATTTGCGGTGGATCACACGGTACTGTCAACGACATCAATTTGGCATTCTCTTATCGATGGCCGCGAGTTGTTCTGGAGATAACGCTTTAAGCCAGTAGCCAAGTAAGGTCTTATGGTTTTCGCGTTTACAAAAATTCAATGTATTTTTCACGGTCGGCACTGAAAAGTACCCCGTCCCCATCGTTCCAAACAGGCGCTCCGAATTCGTATCGTAGTTCCAGAATGAAAATAATGCGTCCCTTATAACATAGGTCGACATGCCCGATTTGCCCCAAATCCGTCTTTTTGTGACGTGAATAAACATTTCTAAGTTTGGTTCTGCATTTTCTTTGGCACGGTCGTAAATTTCAGAAGCGGTTTCGCCTTCTCAAGTTCAACGCATCATTGATTTTTGCAAAGTCACGAGGAATAATCGCAGCCAGTACCAACAGCATCCCTCGACGCAAGCGTCTGCAGAAGGACTTTCTTTCCAACTTCGGCCTCGAAGAACCAACCGTCACGAATGTTACTGGTCCCAAGCCCTATGAAATAAAGCGCAAGGAAGAACATTTGTAAGTTGCCGTCGCCCCAGAGCCAGTAAAGTCGCTACCCCGACAACTGAGAGCCAAATGGTATCAATGAGCAAAGCGCGGTCGCGGACGGATACCGTCTTTGACATAAATATGGTACGTTACGCCACTGGTAGCCGCTTCATCACTTCGTTAAGCCCCATCAAGATACTGACAATCGCAATCCAGGCGAGATAAAAATTGATTTCCTGCTAAAAATCGTAAAGGAAAAAAATTTAGCAACATTCAGCCATAATGGATCTTTTGCCGCCGCCTTACTAAACCAACGGAACAAGAAATTCCGTAGTTCTCGAGCCATAAGAATGTTAAAAACAGACGTAACATCAATTCTGGGAGCTTGGTCGTAGATTAGAGCAACACCCCAGCAATAAGAATGCAATCCTTCAATTAGGAGCTTTTTCCTGTAATCCCTAGTTCACTAATTTTCTTCATCAATTATACCTCCTACAGCTACCACTAGAAGCAGCTTGTTCATGTTTCTCCACCCATTCTTTCACGAAACGGTAAATCACGGCAAAAATTGGTATGAAGAAAATCATTCCTACTAAACCAAACCAGGATATAAGATCATTCACAATCAATAATGCCCCTTCAGTACCATTACTAGTTCCAATTTTAAAATATCCTTACAAAATGACTGTAAAAGTGATGGTGTCACCTTTGTAGGAGGCAAAGAGACGCCCTTTAAATAATTTGACCATGCTTTGAGCCATGGATAGGCCTATGCTCGAAACCTTTATTTTTCCTTGTTATTATGAGATTCTTCGATACGATAAAACAGCTCAAAAACTTACTATAATCGACTGCCCTTACCATCTTTATGATTGTTTGACACTTCTAAGCGAGCCCGTTTACGTGTTCTTCCGACTTGACGGAGCCTTATCGTAACCGTTCCTTCAGGGTCACAATGCTTGTTAGCATTATCCACAAGAAGAGTTACAAGTTCAAAGAGATTTTTCCTCGGCTTTTACATGGATATCCGGGGTGATATCCATAACGAAAGATTGCCATCTCGGACGACAGGTCCTTTAAAGTCCTCGGCTGCATCCTCTGTAATATAGGAAAAATCCACATCTTGAAGAACAATGTCCGGCTGCTCCTCAGACGAGATAAAACCACAAGAAATTAATTAGATTGGTCCAAACGTGTCACCTGGTCATTAGTTGACTTGGTCCATTCATTCTCTGTCATGAGTTCCTGTAACTCAGTATTAGCAGAAATAATAGCTAACAGGGTTTTCAATTCATGACCGGCATTGGTGATAAAACGTCGCTGCTTTTCGTAATTTCGAATGAAGGGGCGAATGACCATTCCTGATGAGCACTGACAGATGACAAAAAGATGAAAGCAAGCAGTGATAAAAGAATGGAAAGATTGAACAAGGCTAGGGAAGAATTATAATGAGCAGACGTATCCAAAAGACTACCAAAACCTTTATTTTACTGACCTTACTAACTTGATAGCTAAGATTGATATTTTTCTCTAATCGTTCTGAATTATTGTTCAAACGACTAACTGCCAAGGCATATATAGCCCGCCTCCTCATCGTTTATTAGAGACGTATATGGCTGGTATCTTGACTATACACCTTATCACCAGAACAAGGTCACGCTGACTGTCGAAGGAATCTCAAGTCCTTGATTGGTCTTAATTTTTGTGGTTTTTCCGAAGCTTCCATTATTTTTCCGTGAGTGTGTTAAGGACCTTGGTAATTTCTTGTTCCGTCTGAAAATGAACTCACAGCATTGATGATTCTACCGTCAAAAGATCGAAAGATAAAGAGGATAGCCAAAGAAACAATTGTTATAAACTGAAGTCGTAAACGTCTATACATGGACTACTCCTTTCTAAATTTGCAGAAGGCGAAGTCGTCACCCTTTTCACCAAGAATACTGATATCAGCTTGAATAGCTTGCAATTTCTGGCGCAGATAGGAAATATAAACGTCAGACAATTGACTCGTCCACATCTTCCTCATCATCCCAGATGGTTTTAAAAGGTGATCGGTGGTTAAAGTTTAGCGCAGGGGTTGAGCATGAAGTGGGCCATTAGCTTGGTCTCTCTCTGAAAGTCTTATGGCGTTGCAGCTACCAACTCTTGTTCCTCTTGGTCCAAGCGAACAGAACCAAGGGTCAAAATTTTGAGTAAAGGTCTCACTAACACGACGCTCTAGCGACCTGCAGACGAGCAAAAAGTTCCTTTTAGGAAATCGGCTTGGTCAGGGTAATCATCTGCCCCTAGCATCAAGTCCTGTCACGATCGGCAACTTCAGCCATGGCGGTCAACATAATGACATGAGTAGTATCCCCAGAGGATCGAATCTCTTTCAGAGCCTCAATACCTGTTTTTGATAGGCATCATAATATCCATAATGATTACTTGATAGGCATTCTGTGCAGCTAGGTCGACTGCCTCTTGACCATTAAAAAGCCTGATCGACTTCAAAACCTTGATGCTCGAAGTGCCGCCTTGTAAACTCGAGATAAGGCTTTCTCGTCCTCAGCCAATAAAAATTTTCAGAGCCATTCTAGTCACTTCCTTCTTGAATTAAGTTACGGATGGTCTGCATGGTCAGGTCACGAAACTAATTCATCTGCAGCGCTTAAAGCTCACAGGTAATCATTTCTGAATTCTTGATGTCATGTTTATACTTCATCTGATGCTCTAAACTAGCCCACGAGTCCTGAGCGATGGTCCGAGCTGAACCTCAACAAAAATAGGTCCCTTTATCATTGCCTAGGACATCTGGAAAATTTTGTCTCCATTTGCAAAATGAGGTGATAAGAGCGATAGCCGTTAAAGCTAGCAGTTGAAATATAATCCTTCTCTGTGAGACCATGACACCAGGAATAGCCTTGATTACTTCGATGGTCTTGTAAATATCATTGACAAAACCACAAAATAATACGGATTCCAATGCTGTCACGAATTTCCTTAAGGGCAGACTGGCTGGTCTCGAGGCAAATTCTTCCTACGACACTTTACACGTGGAGTCGCTTTCTAATCCGTGAAATGAAATGTTCATAGAGTTTAAAACCTGTTTCTTTTTGCTGTAATATTAGCCGCAATAATGGGGTCTGTTATTTCTTGTAAAAATTTTGAGGGAGGTATTGAGCATACTCCCCATAAATATTTTGATTTGACATATACACCTTCTCTAATAGCTTTTCTTCATTATAACATAGATTGGCTTAAAAACAAGGAATGAGCATGAGATTGTGACTACGACTTTTTATGCCACCAAATCCAAACTTACTAGTCCATCATTAACAAGCAAATCACCGTATCTAATCAACAGGGCTAGGGCATTCCTCTCTTGAACAACCATCAATATAATAAACATCCTTATGGGTTCCTTGATAATATTCTTTGCTATCAGTTTTCTCTATCAATACTGACAGGCAATTCACAATGAGCTCGTCATGAATCGCAATAAAAGTGTTGAAAAAAACCTCTAATATTTTTCTGCGTGTACATTCATACGTCAAATGATGTTCAGTTAACTGTAAAATGATTCAAACAGGTTTTTCTACCAAAGCTAACTCGGTGACCTTTTACTAAATTCAACATTATACGTCCTCAGAGAATTTAAACAATATTCACATTTATAATTTCATTATATCAATAAAAACTCAAAAGACTGCAACTTCCCAGTCACAGTTTCTTATAAAAATACCTCGAGTTCCTTCAAGGAAAGTTACTACAATTTGTCCAACTTCTGAAATACTGATGTGGTCGAGAACTTGATTCATGATAACTCCATCAAATTTATCTAAATCTAGTATCTTATACATCTTCTTTGCATAGTGCTTATGGAGAGATTTTCTCCCTGTTCAAAGCTTTTGCCATTTATCTAGCACATCAGATCATGCTCTTGAAGCAGTTCAACTGCTTTCATCAAAAAGGCTTTCTCAAGCATTTCTTCATCGATATGATTGTTTAAACATCCAATTTTTGATGTTCTGACGAAATACACATTAATTCAGTATAAAGTTCAGCTAACTCATCTTTTAAAGACTCATCTTTTAAATACGATTGAACTTTCAAAATCACTGTTCCTCACGTCCACTATCTAAAATCGGAATATCGTTGTCTAATTTAATTTTCGCTACTTCTTCGACTACATTTGTACGTTCTTCAAATAACGCAACAATTTGGCGATCGATAGAATCAATTTTTGACGTTGTTCTTCTAACATAATACCTTCCTTTCTTACATCCATAAAGTTCCTAGTGGATACCCAATAGCAACGGCACTTACAATATTAACACTAATAACCATCCACCATATAAAAAGGCATCTTTGGAGCTCGTCCATCCATACCTACAGAAATTGCGACATAAGGCATTGCTGAGTGGAGTCATATACGCTAAACTTGCCATAAACCCAATTAAACAAGCAACAACAGCTGTGAATTCCTAAATCCGTACTAGCTGCAATCGTTGTTAAAACAGTTGTTACAACAGAAACCGTTACTAAATTTGATGAAAAAAATTCGTTTGTAATCCTACCCAAATGACAAGAACAATAACAATCATCATCGCACTCCATTGATGGAATAAAGGAGTTAGTCCACTTTCAATTAAAGGTAATACACCTAATTCTGGTTTCGTTAATAAAAGTTCCTAAACTTAAGTTGCTCCGACTAATAATAAACTTGGCAGTAAACACCACGCGTTAAGCTTCTTGAATTGACATTAACGGTTTTCCATCTTCATGAATACAAGCTAATAAAAACAGCTCAATCATTGGCGGGAATGCCATTCCAGCAGATTTTTAAAAAGCTGCAACGCTCGACGATAAAATCCTAACCACTCTGGAATAATCCATAACGTAATCACAATTGAAAAATAGAAACAATCCATTTTTCTTTTCGTTACCGCAGGTAAATGTTTCCAAGATTCTAAACTTTGAATGTTACTTCCTGATAAATCTAATTTCCATAAGCGATGTAAACTTGCCAACATTCCACAAAAATAGAAATTCCTGCCGGCATCGCAAGTCCCATATTGGGACATTCGAAATGCTGATACTGGTTGCGAGCAGATACAATCCCATTGCCGTAATTGCACAGAGCATGATTAATCGGTGTCATCGCTGTTCCAATCGCAATCGTAGAAAATAATGTAATTAAAATAAAGGACGCTTGTCGACTCCCTTTTTCTAATCCAAACACTTCCATCATCTCTTCATAAATTGGAAAGACAATCATAAATAAAATTGTCAGTGAAATAAACCAACTAATGACTAACACTGCCCTAGAAAAGCTCCTAAAAATGACTCGGACTTTCTTCGCAAAATTCGTTTTTAAAAACCACCCGACTAAACGTTTCCAAAGCAGGCGTCTGTTCTAAAGCATAAGTCACAATAAAGGTAAATAATAAAAAATACAAACGTGCTATTCCCAAAAGAAAAAGAAAACACTTGACTATACGTTACTTTCAGGAAGCCATCCTAGTCCTAATAGATTAAACACTTAAAACACTTGTGCCAATCGATTCCAACAAATAACCATAATAAGCAACAACTCATAAAAATTGCTAATAAAAGGCAAAACCACTTCCCGGTATCGCTAATAATTGCCAATCAAATGTGAATTCATCATCGCAAGAACGATAAAAGGATACTTAACACTATTGCCAGTTTGAAACAAACTTCGCGTTTCTTTTTCATATTCTACCTCCAGCTTTCATTTTGTTCAGCATCCATCCTACCGTATTTTTATCTAAAATACTAGTAAACCATCATTTTCGACTATAATCGAAATCAAATCCGTTTTAATCACTTTTATCGACTACTTTTGTATCGACTATGGTCGAAATCGTTTTATATTTTTGAATTTTCCTCAGAATATCAAAAACGATAGAGTCCTCTCTCTACCGTTTTCTGTTTCTTGTCTTTAATTTTCTAATTCAATCTCTGGATTCAGTTAGTAACTTTTTCCATAGTCATCTCTAATCACAAATTTGTAGTCCACTAAATAACGGCGCATTGTGTAAAAATCATCATATAGCTCCTTAATCTTCTCATTCAATTCTTTCTCAGTATAAGTTTCTGAATGATTCTTTAAATGATTATAAATAAATTCAAAAATTTTCCATTTTTATGTAGGAAGAACCGTAATTTTTCCATCCTTCATAAATCTGAAATATTTTCCTCTTTCATACGATAACGCCTCTAATCCTTATTCATATTTTTGTAAGTTTATACTAAATATAGTAAAAGGACAAAGTGAATTTAATAAAATTTTTCACACTTGTTAGAAAATGGCAGTTATTTCTAACAAGTTCTGGAGTATGATAGTTTCTTGAGTTATTAAATTTATTGTTTTTCTAATTTCTAATACTTTTTCAACTATAAAGCATTAACGATAGTACACTGCTTGACCAAATTTTAATAATACATTAAATGGTAATAAGGCAAACATGGCATCAATGTCCATAAATTTGTGACAAATGGGTTTGTAGTGGCTGCCGTGCAACAATTTTCACTGGGATGCATCGTCAGTATAATGGGAAAATTACAAAATAATTTGCTGTTAATAATACTACTGTTGCAGTAGTTGTACCAATCACTAAACTTGTAATCGCCCTTTGAATGTGCGGTGATATTTATAGTAAAAATACCGCTGGTAACATGAAACTTAAACTTCCAATTAAGTTAGCTGTCTCGCTAATCTCCAAATGTTGTTGTTCCATTTAAAAACAAAAGTTCAATGCAGCTTTTACAGTTGCAATATACGCACCATATATGGTCCCAATAAATAACCTCCTAAAATAACAGGTAATTCAGAAAAATCCATTTTAACAAATGGTGGAATAAATGGAAAGCTAAATTCTAATAACAGTGAATCGTACTTAACGCACCGAATAGTCCTACTAAAATGATTTGTTTTTGTCGCATAACGTGACACTGTTTTTGCATTTGTACTCATCGTACCTCTCCTCCTTAACCGGGTGAAGGGATCGATGGTTTTCTCACATTCTTGTTCCATTTTCATTTTACAGCTGCACGATGCAGCAACAAAATGGTCTACATTTCATCGCTGCATTCTTATATCAAATTGATTGGTATCTTCGAACGTGAAATATAACCATTTTCTCTCATCTAGACTATCACTATCGGTTCTGGAATTGCACCAGATCATGCCTGTATTTGGCTCGCGGACTCATACCGCCGGTGAGAATTACACCTTGCCTCGAAAATGTTATTTTATAAACAAAAGAGTACCATACTACATGACAATAGTTCTGCTCAATATACTGATTGAATCATCTAATTCTCTACATCAAGGAAGATTCAAAAATTTATACTAAACTTAAACGATTATTTCACCCATTCACCAGCTGCATTGACTTTATATCCGTCGATAACTTCATTTTTTAGCCATGTAATCAGCTGATTTTTAAATAATACCATTTATGATTTAACTCAATCCCTTTCTTTTGAGCTAATTTTCCATCTTCTTTTTACATAGAACCAGCTTTCCATAATGATATCATAGATCCATTCATTTTTAGCCATATATCCACCAGCATTTAGTAGTACCATTGGCCATTCGTTTTTGAATCCAATCATTTTTCAACGAAGCGTCCATCTTCTTTCACATAGAACCAACTCCATAATGAGTATCATAGATCAAATTTCCTGCTGAAGCCATTGCTCCTGAATCATCCCAACATAATAGTCGCCAATCCGAACGATTTTTAACCATTACGCCATTTTCATCAACATAGTACCATTTATTTCTGTTTTAATCCATTCTTTCTTAGCAACTGAACCATCTTCTTTTAAAGATCCATTGCCCATCTTTTTAATTCCCAAGTGCTTTTCTTTAGGAACTGTTACAATATTATTTTGTTGTTGAAGGAACTTCGAATAACTTGGTAGTAGTGTTCTGACTGTGTTGTCGTTGTTTTCATGTGTTGTTGGAGCTGTCAGTTGGACGTTCAGATTCTGGAATTTCTTCTAATTTGTATGTTCCTGCTCCATAGAAATTACTTACCCAACGATAAGAATGTAATGTATGGAATTTATTAGTAGGATTTCCTGAGTATAAGAATAGCGGTTGATTTTCATATTTTCCTTCAATCGCAAATACTTTGGCCTGCTACTGTTCATTTTCTTTCGCCACCATCCAGAAATAAAGTGATCTGCAGTAATTACTGGTTTAAATCCTTCTGGAATGCTAGAAATCCACATTCCTGATCACTAGAATAAAATACATCATCTGATCATCCACTTGCAAGAGGATTTTTATCATCTACTGTAACATTAAATAATCCTCATAACTCTTATAACCTGGAGCAAAATGTCACTTCAAAATTTGGTAAAAACTACCTGCACTTTATGAAAAGTCCATAATGCTCGTTCTCCACCAAAAATCATTGGCAGGTTTTACCAAGAACTGTTTTATCATAACTTCCATTATCTAATATGATGCATCCGCTTTCTTCAAAGTATCCACAACATCAAATCCCATTGTTTTAAAGATGAAACTAATCTCTGAAGGAGATCACATCCTAAATCTTCATTTGCATTTCCTGGAGCATAAACTTTTAATTGGTTTTAAAAGCTTCCAACAGGTTTCTTATATAATGGTTCGCCATAAATTGAATATTGTCTAACTACTTGTTCAAAATCACTTGTTGAAACAATAAAACCATCTTCTGTTGTAAACTCCTTCATGAATTAATTTATTAATCGCTTTAATTCCCGCAAATGAATGATTTACTACTTTATAATAAGGTGCATTATGATCAATGGATACTCGTGGAGCTGCCAGTTGACTCACTTGTTAAAGCCCCTTCAAATTTTTGCCTTTTTCAAAAGATGAACTGCTTTTAAACCCCTCCTCATATCTGGGAAGTTTGCAATCACTTCAGCGTACATTTCTTTCCAAGCTGATTCATTTGTTCCTTAGTATAAAATATGGTTTGCAAAACCACGTTTTGCTTTGTGCCATGTCAATGACTAAATCAGCCTTTTATAGTCACCTACATCTTTTTGGTCAGATTCTTTTACTTCCACACCATTTCTTCGAAGTATTCCACCATAGAAAAAGCTTGATACGTATCATTATCTTTAGATGGAGTTGGTGGAAGAACGTAATAATCTGAAGTAACTATCTCTTCCTTTTATCACGACCAACTACTTTTTCGATCCGGACCAATTAAATAGTTCTCAGCCTCTTTTGTTTCTGTTTGTATGGATTCCTCTACTAAAAAGTTTAGTTTTATTTTCAAATAAACGGTCTCTATTTTCATTTAAATAGTTATTGATCCTAAACACCACCTATAATCCTGCACGATACGCATCTTGATTCGCAGCAGGAATTTCCATCGTAGCCCTAAAACCCTTGCATATACTGCATAAACTCCAGTATAGGCCAGATGAAGAATCATCCCATCCACCAGCTGTATATTCTTCGTTACCTACTCCAGGTCCTTTTAAAAATTCTTCTAATGGAATTAAGTAACTTGGTTGATTTAGTTCGCAATACCTGCGTTCTCCCCATTGCATGGGCATTTTTCTCGTAATGCGGATGCATCAAATCTAATTCAAAGTTGGGATCGTGTGGTGGTGTAGCTGGTTCAATTAAAAAGTGATTCTTGGTAACCATGAATATCTAATAAAGCTAATGGATTCCATTTATTAATTTGAGTAATAACAGAACGTGTTTCAGGATTTGTTTGGAATCCTGCATCACGGTTGGATCGATTCCGTTTGCAAATGAACGTGATTTAAAATATCTCCATCTGGATTTTCAGTGAAGTCATGAAAATAAAATGTTTTAACCAATTTCTTTCTATATTTAAACGTACATCTTTTTGTCATTTATATTTCTTTATTCATTGTACCCTCCCTACTAACGTTTGGAAAGAAATGGCTTTCTTTGTTGCAAGTCTCTACATTAAATCTGTTACAGTCTCAATTCCTGGTTGTTCATCACGCGTGACTATGAACAAGTGGTAATTTATAATTTACCTCCCTGCGTAATTTCTGCCATAATCTGTCAGGATTTTGTAACATTTCGTGAGTAATATGACAGTTTAAATAATCATCACGATAGCGAGCTTGATTTCAGTCTACCATCCCATCTTCCTTATCATGGTGCGCACTGCTACTAAATCTGTTTCCTCACGTAACTTGCTCCCGGCATGAGCATGCCCTGCACTTTCTTCCACAGCTTTTGGAGCAGCATTTCCTCCTTGAGTTTTAGAGCTCTCGTAAGGGCGGATACTCGTAATTTTCTTTTTGACAGCTACTTCTACCGTCTGTACTCTGTACCTTTTAACTCATAATCCCCAATATAATTGTTGCTGATATGTTTCTTTCGCGCATTAACAGGCCCAACGTTTATCCCAACTCTCCAAACATACTAGCGATACGTGATTTTTAATTGAGTATTTCGTTCCTGATTTACAAACATTGGTTCTCCAACAAAGCTCAATTACATTTTCTTGTTGTAACCAAGTTTCCATTCTGCAATTGGTTTTACTCCATGCCTTTTCATTCCCAAAGTCCATGTTAATCTCTCGAGCCAATCTTGCAGGAGATATCTCCAAAGGTTTCTTCAAAACTTGCATTTGCTGTTTGATGCTACTTTCATCATCTTTTAACGTTACTACTCCATCTTTAGCTTCGCCGTTACAGCTTCTGGCTGTGAAATGGTCGTCGTCGGTTCCGGGCAGTATTTCACGCCTCTCTACAGAAAACACTGGATTGACCTACAGCATCTAATAATAAGTTGTCGACAATCCCGCAATAATTTGATGTTTCAAATTTTATGCATCATATATTCCATCCCTTTAAATTTGATACCTTCGTTCTGCTAATTAGAGGTATTTTTGTGCAAACGCTGCAATTACTGAGTTTTACTCTCAAAACTTTCACTGCGAAATTCTCCATCTCATTCACCGCCTTTTCTCACAATCCATTAGTTTAATGGCCACGAGACTTTTAGAAACTACTAATTCCATAATTTCTGAGTTGATTGACAAATCCCCTGTTGAGAGAAATCGCCGACAGGATTTTTATGATACAGAGAATCCAGGTTGTGATTAGAGTCAGACCAAAAACAAATCAAAGGAGGATTTCTCTCATGGACTATTGTATACGAAAAATTACTTGGATTAACAGAAGAAAAATTTTATTACGGATGAAAATTGGTTAGAAACGGTGACAGAAAACCACGAAATTGTTCATAAAGTTAAAGGAACTTGGACAAATACTTGTACTTCTTGTCCATATTGTTCTAGTAAAAAATGTTATTAAAGCATTCTCCTATGGAACATAAAAATTAGAATTCCACATCTATGCAGGGAATAAAACTCTTTTAGAATTAAAAAGTACAACGATTTATCTGTAAAGATTGTCGTAAAACTTGGGTTACAGATTGCCCTCTTGTTCCTAAAAACAGTAATATTTCTTATGATTTAGCGTGCCAAATTATGTTGTACTTAAAAGAAAAACTTTTCTAGAAAAAACAATTGCAAACTTCTTTCAATTTCTGACAAGACAGTCGAAAAGAGTGATGAAAAAGTTTAAAATAAAGACAATGCAACGATATAACTATTTACCTAAAATACTTTGTTTAGATGAATTTAGAGGCGTTAAAACGCAACAAGGAAAAATGAATTTCATTTGTTTAGATGGAGAAAAATCGTCAATTAATTGATATTTTACCTGGTAGAACACTTCATGAATTGATTTCTTTCTTTATGAAGTTCTCCGTAAACAACGTTTAAAAGTAAAATATTTAGTGATGGATATGAATGCTTCTTATCAAAAACCTTATTAAAACAGTATTTCCAAACGCTGTTATCGTAGTAGATCGATTCCATATCGTTCAACATATGAATCGCAATTTTAATCAACTTCGAGTTGTGATTATGAAGCAATTCTCTGCTAAATCAACACAACAGAAGACATTAAAACGCTACTGAAACTACTGTTAAAAACCAAGTGAAGAATTGGATGAAGAAAAACTGCACTATAACTATCACTTTAAGACGCATCTCACCCAAGCACAATTAGTGGAAAAAATTATTGAGTTTTGACGAAATACTATCAAAGCTTATGAATTCATCCAAGAACTTAGAAAAAGCTTATAAGAAGAAAGATTATGAGGTGTTTATGACATGCATAAAGGAGATTCCAAGACAATTACCTTATGAATTTAAGAAGAAGTTTGAAGTATTCAAACGTTTTAGAATGAGGATTTATGAAAGCATTTACGACAGGATATTCCAATGGAGCTATTGAAGGGACGAATAATTTCATTAAAGTAATTAAACAGGTGGCATATGGATATCGAAACTTTGAGAATATGAAAATTAAGAATAAAGATTATCAAGGATGTTTCTTTGCGGTCAATAGAAAGTCATTATGATTTAAGAAAGGTTGTATAGAGTCATTTTAACTTGACAATGAGCCTCCATGGGCATGTTGAATTGGGAGAAGCGAAAAATAATATCAAATTTCATAGCTCTCAAATCGCTAATCGTGGATAACATGCCCCTGCTCATTATAAAAGTTAAAACTAGATTTCATTCATAGTTATGTTTGTGGTGGATTCATCAATAGACTAAATATTTCAGTTTCTCCCACCTTATTTATTAAAAATTAAATACTTAATTTGGTGTTACATTTGATTCACCAACAGAATTTGTCGATGAGGCCGCTTTTATTATCCTGACCGATGATTAAACAAGGCATGGGTTGCTTGGTGGATGCATTTTGCTGTTTCTGCATTGTTCCTTGGTGTAGAGATGCACTCCAGCAACATCTTGAGTTACCAAGTCCACGATCGGTCCCACTGCATGATAAGTCCTGCTGCTCCTGAGCGACCTCAAGGGTCATGCCTATCGCTTCTTGTCTCAAGATAGCTTTAAATTTCCACGTGGAATATGTGGATATTCTCACAAGTCTCAAGAGGCAAAGAGCTTGACCTCGATTCAGAATTGGCAGGTATCTGCATGAATAGTGGAACATCAATCAGCCAAGATGCACTTATCTTGGAAATCATAGAAGCGACTCATTGTCCAAAAGAAAGCTGAGTTACAAAGCTCCAGCAGCCTGCAGCCGCCACTTTCTTCTTAAGATTTTGAATATCTGAAATCGATTCGGTGAATCCGGATGCCCTTCTGCAGTATGCATGCTCCGATAATATCAGATCGAGGAGCTTTGTTCCCTATTTCAGTGAACTCCACCAAGTCAGTTGCATAACGGATCTTTTGAGGTTCCTGTCGCGAATACATTCACGAAAGAGCCAAGATTTTCTGCACAACCTTGTCCAAGTCGTGCGGGAATAGCTCTGTACCACCTTTGTCCCTGAGTCAAATAGATGGCTAGCGCAACCGATGAACAGTCTGCAGATCGCCAAGTCATTTTGGATAAGAGTCACATGAACGAACCGTCTCGTTTCCTTGATATTAATTTATTATTGCTGGCAGTTACATACTGATAGTGAGGCCAGCCTAACTCTGCATGTCCTGCAAGGACGAAATAATTTTATCAGTACCCACTGCTGGGTTTGGAGGAACACTTCAAATGAGGAGTGACGGTGTTTGGCGTGAGCATGAGTCCTGATCCTTTCTTTCTTTGATTTCATTTTGAACAACCGTTGTAGGGAGATCATCTAATCTGCACTCTCACGCGCAGCTGTAGCTGCTTCTTTAACTAGGCGGATCGACTTTCTTTTGTTTCTGAGATACCACGTGTTTTCAAACCACAGTCAGGAGTCACCGATTCGACTTTCTTGCTTGGCACTTTTAGCAGGATAGCTTCGATAGCATTATCGATTTCGCCTTCGTTCGGCATCACGAGGTGAGTAGATATCGTAAACCCCAGGTCCCACTTCAGTTTGGAAGTTTCTCGCTCGGTTCGTCCAAGATTTCCAAAGGTTTGGAACGGCTAGCCTCGTATGCGATAACATCCTCGTATCCATACAAGTATCGATAGCTGGGATGATATCACAGCAATCTGAGTAACACATGTGGGAGTGTGTGGATTTGTGTATCTGGCGCTACTGTTGAGGTACGCAAACGGAAGGCAGGAATAGCCTGGCTGCGAGGTAAGTCTCAGACCAGTCGCGCATGACGGAGTGGCACTTTCTCACGAAAGAGCAGCTGTCCGATTTGGATGATTTGCCACCAGCAGCTTCAAGGTCGAAAGCACTTCGTCGCTTGATAGCACGCGGCGATTTGAAGAGCAGAATCCTTTGATAGAAGATGTCTTCACGTGCGAATGACCCAGTTAAGAGGTGTAACAGGATCAGTCAACGATCCCTCACAGTTTGTTTGTGTGCGATGGCTGTGCGCCTAGACCGTATCCATGTTAACGAGTGATTGGGTTAAAGACAGAGTGACACAGCCCAGATGATTGGTGGTTTCACCTCATCTGCTGTCACCGTAAGATTGGTACCCAGCAGTCTTTAGAGAAGAGTGTAACCTGACAAGTTTTGACCGAAGCATTCAACGTGTCATTACGCTCGGTTCCACCGCGAACAAGGACATCAAAGTCGATATCTTCTTGCCATTTCGATCCATTCATCGATTGTTTCGTGCGAAAGGAAGCATCGTACTCTTCTTGAGGACAGTCTCACCTTTACGGTAAAGCCAAACGTTTCGTACGAACTTCTGCTAGTTTGAGGGAATGAAACGATGTTGTTGTTGGAAAGAGCTGGGAAGTTTGAGCTTCTTCTTGGATGGCTTCTGTACGTTCTGCAAATGCTGGCAAACGAGTGCGTGCATCAGTCGACCAGCGATACGCGCACGAAGCTCAGCATTTTCACCAACACGCCCAGTCGCAAAGAGTTGCTGCGGCTGCAAGTGCTTCTTCACCTTGACCATTACCGGATAGTCATCCAAATCACGAATCTCATCCCAATTTTCAACTGCACGAGCAGTGGTTCAAGATAGCTGGTTTCAAATTCGCGATTAGCAGACTCGTAAACGGCACACAGATAAGTGAGCATGCAGACTTGTCGAGACAATGTTTTCGGCTCGAATTTGCTCCAGAGAACCAGACTCGTTTTCGTAATTATTACGCCAGATGTTCTTACCATTGACAATGACTCTGCGCACGTCTTGGTTGCATCGGCTGCAGCGCTTAACGAGTTCAAGAGTTTTCACCTTCCATACGAGGTCAGAGACCGAATGCGCATCTAACAAGCTTGAGTCTCACAAGGTCAGCGTAAACGTCACGAACATCACCGAAGTAAGCTTTGAAGCAAGACTTCAAGACCTTTTTATCAGCCAAAAGGTTTGTGTGTAGAGGTTCAAGAAGTAGAGCTTTTCTCCAGCTGTCAAACCTCTTTACATAAGAGCAGCTCTCGTCAGAGTTGGCATGCAGGTGCGCAACTAAGTTCAGCGCAATGCAAAACTTTAACGTGAGGCAGCTGCACGCTGTCTCACGAAAGTCTTCTGCTTTCACACCTTCTTCAAAAGTCTGACAGTTGAAGGAAAGTGAATGGACCTACAAGGAGCTCGAGGCAGGTGTTCAGCAAGTTCTTTTGCTTCTTGGAACTCATCAAAATCTTTGTGACCTGCAAGTTTGACTTGAGTGTCTACCAGTCCCATAGACGATGTAGTGGTGGTTGGTGCTGGACCGTTTTGCTTCATTGGAAGGCACGTCGAACGTCTCCTTTTCTCGCTCGTAACCACGACCCAAAGCGAAGTGCCATCAGGTCAGCGACTAAGTCCAAGTTTTCGGAACTGGAAAGCGGAGCGTACCATGTTGAAAAGGAAAGCTGCATCTAGGAAGTGTCAACAGTGAGAAAAGTCACTTTGATGGGATTTTCAGTGATGCCTTTTTCTTACGACGATGTTTCAGTAGCTTAGCACGCTGCCTACTGCGGCTTCCAAAAGAGTTTCCTTCTTCTGAGACTTTCTTTCTACAGTGTTTTCAGTTTAGCAATTCTTAATTCATGGAATCCTGCCAAACGTGGGAAACTGAAGGTGATTAGACGCGATGACATGTGTCCTCCAAAATTTGTTGTTGAAACTATCTTAACAGAAAAGAAATCATCTGTATAATTGCTAAAAATTAGGCTTTTGATATGGTTTGAAACTATATCTCACTGAGCTTTGAGACAAAGAAAGACCTGAGAAAAATCGCCTCAAACCTAACGTGTATCTTGTTTTATAGCTGTATTTTAGTTGACACTGGTAAACGCGTTTGTAGTCTGAATTCTTATAAGTAGCTTCTTGACTTGTTATTAGAGAAAGACTGGATTGACTACAAAGCATCCCTAATAATAAAGTTGTCGACTTATCACGCAATAATCTTGGAAGATGTTTCCAGAATTTTGCGCTATGTTTTGCATCCCTAAATTTGAATCCCTTTCATTCTAGCTATAATTAGTATTTTGGTATAACGACTTTTCGATTGCAATTTTACCTCCAAAACTTTCACGGAATTCTTTACATTCATCTCGCCGCCACTTTCTCATCATTCATTGGTTTTAGCGAGAGAAATCTTTAGAAACCTACTTCTTCCGCAATCTCCTAAAGTCTTTCATTCTGATTCCTATTTCAACACTCTCTTCAAATACTGACCTGTGAAAGCTTCCTTCAACTTGAGCTACTTTCTTCGTGGGTGAACTCCAGTACGCGACAACCTTCAGTCCTCCGCCACTCCACCCTCTGGTCCCATATCAATAATATAATTCAGCTGCTCGATCACATCTAAATTATGTTCCACGATCGCTGCGACGGTCTTCTGTTGATTCTACTAAACGATTCAACACTCATAACAAACGAGCACTAATCATCCGTATGCAAAGCCCTGTTGTTGGCTCTGTCTAATACATAAAAGGTATTTCCTGTAGACCCATAGTTGCAGGTTGCTCGTCATACCATCCGCTGTCTGCTCTTCACGGAAGATAAAGTTGTGACGCGGATTTGTCCTCAGGTCACATAGCCTAAAACCAGCATCTTTCTAATGGTTTGAAGCTGCTGATGCTACAGCTTTGGATTTCTCTAATGCATCGTCTATCATCTAACTTACTTCAGCAATACTTTTTCCTTTATATATTTAACTTCCAATGTTTCTGAATTATAACGTACTCACTATGTGCAAATTTACTTTTGGAACGTAGCATATACATCTCAGGAGGCCGTATTTCAATTTTAAAATACCGTCCTCCTTACATGCTTCCGCGTACGTCCACCTTTAACATTTCAGCTTCGACGTCCTTTGCATAACCACGTAATTTTAGCCCCACCGTTTGCAGTTGCAACAAGTCCCGAATATCATCAAACATACTTGTGTACGTCGCTGGATTACTTCTTGGGTACGACCAATTGGACTTTGGATCGATATCAATAATTTTATCTAATCCATCATATCCTTCAATCGATTTAAAGAGCACCTGGTTTTTCTTTTGATTTTGAAATTTCTCTTGCTAGAGAGCTCAATCACTCCATTGACAAGAGAGCTCTTTCAGAACCTGAAACCCTATGACGGCTACTAATCTCCTCTAAAGATATCCACATTAACAGATTTTTAGTTATTTTCACTAGCTCTTTTGAAAGTGAATCCACCCTTTATCTTCTCTTCTACGTTCCGTTGAACTGCAATTGATTTTCCTGACCCGTAAATATTGACCGTCAATGAGTTTGGATTTTTCCACTTCTTCACAGGTTTCCAGACAGCAATAATTTGTCCAAATTCTCCTGCACTGGTCCGATATCAATTAAGTAATCTGCTGCTCTCATGAGTATCTTCATCATGCTCTACTACAATTAATGTGTTCTAAATCACGCATATTTTGTAACGATTGAATTAATCATCATTATCTCTTTGATGCAATCCAATCGATGGTTCATCTAAAATATAAAACTCACAGATAAATTCGATCCAATTTGGTCGCTAAACGAATTGTTCGTTGCCTCTCCCCGATAATGTTCTGCTGCGACTAAGGTTTAAATATTGCAAACCAACATTTTTCAAGAATGTTAAAACTTGAGACTGCACGTCTCTTTTAAAATAGACAGCAATTTGTTCATCTTGTGGAGATAACGTTAACTCTTTGAAAATTCAATTTCTTCATCAACAGACAATTCCAATACTTCACTAATATGTTTATGATTCACTTTTGACTGCCAATGCCTGTTCATTTTAAAACGATGTCCATGACAAGCTTTTACGATAATTCCGTCATATATTGACGATTTGTCTCTAGTATAATCGCTAATGTCGTCTCATGGTAACGGCGTTTCACATTGACAATGACTCCTTCAAAGGTACATCCATCTCGAACGCCACCAAATTCATTTTCATATTGGAATGGAAAGTGGCGTCTCCAAGAACCATATAACACTAGATTTTTCTGAGACTGTGTTAATTTTTCACAAGGTAAATCCATTGGAACTTTAAACTGCTCACAAAATTGACGTAGCATCTCTGGATAATAGTTCGAACTAATCGGATTCAAGGCACTAATGCTCCTTCATTTAATGTCATTTTATCTGGAATGACTAATCGATATCCACTTCTAATTTTCATTCCTAATCCATCACATTCCGGACAAGCTCAAAAGGTGCATTGAATGAAAATAGACGTGGCTAATTCTCAATGGTAAAATCCACAATGAGGAACATGAGCATAGTGCTCACTAAACAAATTTCTTCTTGTCCAATGACATCGACAATCGCATACCCTTCATGCTAAACGAAGTGCTGCTTCTAATGAATCAAATAATCTTGAACTGGCTCTTATCCGACACAAGTAATACGGGTCAACAGCAATTTCAATCGAATGTTTTTATTTTTCTAATGATATTTCATCCGTTGTGTCTCCATCATTTCGCCATCTACTCGAATACGAATATAGCCGTCTTTTTGAATCTGATTCGAAAAAACCTTTTTATGTTCTCCTTTTTCCCTTTTTACAATCGGAGCTAAAATTTGATTTTTGTTCTTTTTCTGGCAATTCCATTACGATTCACCATTTGTTCAATTGACATTTTCAATTGAGTGCCGTCATTTGGACAATACGGTTTTCCACGTGCATAGTAATCTCACAGTAATCGTTAATTTCCGTCACCGTTCCGACAGTTGAACGAGGATTACGAAGTTGTTTTTGGTCAATCGTATTGCATGGACTTAATCCATCAATACTATCGACATCTGGTTTATCCATTTGCCCTAAAAATTGTCGTGCGCATAGCTGATAAACTCTCTACATATCTTCTTTGCCTTCTGCATATAATGTATCAAAAAGCTAGTGAACTCTTCCCTGAGACCGGATAATCCTGTAATTACTACTAATTGATCTCTTGGAATCGTTACATCAATATTTTTAAATTATGGGAGCGTGCTCCACGAACGATAATCTGATGCTCGCCATTCCATCTTCCTCTATTTCTATCTGAAAATCAAAACTCTGCCCTTAGGCGTTCACCTTTGTAGTATAGCATAGTTTCTTTTTATTACGACAAACGTTCTTTTTCGATTATACATCTTCATTTTTAAGTGAATTTATAGGCAAATTTTGAGCAGAATGTAAGCAGAATATGAGCAGATTCCTCATCAACAAAAAGTCTCAGACCTTCATAGCTCCTCACTATCAAAAATTCAGACATTTTTAATTCTTAGATAATTTCCATTTCCACTGGACAGTGGTCACTTCCGGTTACATCCGCACGAATTTTCACTTCTTGAATGCGAGAAGTTAACACTTCTGATACAACAAAATAGTCAATTCTCCATCCAATATTTCTTGCACGAGCGCCACCCATGTAGCTCACCAAGTATAAGCTCCTACTTCTTCTGGGTAACGAAAACGAACGCATCTAGTAAGCCATTCTCTACAATTTGATCAAATTTTTCACGCTCTTCTTTTGTAAATCCTGCATTTTTGTATTTGTTTTTGGATTTACAAATCGATTTCCTTATGCTACATTTAAATCGCCACAGAAAAAATAACAGGCTTTTGTTTCTTCTAACTTTTTAATAAAAAGCTAAGAAATCATCTTCCACATGGCGATAACTTAAACGAGTTAACATCGTTTTTGCATTTGGTGTATAAACTGTCACTAAATAATAATCCCATATTCTGCTGTAATGACACGTCCTTCTTGATCGTGTTCTTTAATTCTAATCCATATTGAACGAAATCGGTTCTTCCTTTGTAAAAAGTGGCTGTTCCAGAATATCCTTTTTACTGCTGAATTCCAATACGCATGATAGCCTGCAAAATTCCATTCCTAAATCCACTTGTTCAGGCTGTGCTTTTTGTCTCCTGTAAACATAAAATATCTGGTTTGAGCTTCTAATACATATTCTTGTAAAAGCCCTTTATTTAAAACAGAACGAGATTCCATTCACATTCCATGTTGTTAATTTTCATACTTCTTCCTCCACATTCATTTTGTTCTATCATAACAATTTTATAAAATGATGACTAGCAAAAAGATACCGACCTCCAACGATTAGATTTTTAGTCTAACTTTTTGGGGGTCGGTATTTCAGAAAAATCTTTTCTCTAAATATCCACATCATTCGGCAAAGCAAATATAAAAACTAATCACTTCTCCAACAGATTCAGCTAACATTCTCCCACCATGACTTCGAACAATATTATCCGCAATGGCTAAACCTAAGCCTGTTCCACCTGTTTCTTTTTCGAACGAGCCTTCTGCACGATAAAAACAGCTAAATAAATGCTCCAACACTTCTTTAGAAATAGGTTCTCAATATTACAGAACAACAATGGTGATAATGTCTTTTGTTCCACTTCTATCATCGATTTTTCGTATTTTCGACCATATTTAATCGCATTTTGACAGTAAGTTATGAATGACACGCACCATTTTTCAGCATCCATCTCCAAGACCATTTTTCTTTTTGGTGGAATGACTTCAATTGTCATTTGACGTTTTGTGCTTCTAATTCAAAATCAGCTGCTACTGTTCCTAAGAAATTTGCTACCGAGATATCATTCAATCGCAATGGTGCTCCATTTGGACTTGTTGTGTATATTCAAACAAATCATCTACTAATGCCTTCATTTGTTGCGCTTTATGATACGCAATTTCTGCATAACGTTTTTGTTTCTTCTGGTGTTTTAGGCTTTCCATTATGACTAATCCTAAATACCCAATAATAGACGTTAAAGAATATCGAATATCATGAGAAACTATTTGTAATCAATTCATCTTTCGATTTTTCAATCATCCGTTCATCTTCCATGGCGCTTACAGTTGAATCTACTAAACGAGTTAATACTCGTCACGACTTTTCCCATATCTCCTGCTAATTGGAAAAGATTCTTCGGTCGTAATCTCCGTGAGCAATCAAATGTAATTCCTCTAAAACATGAGAGAGCAATTGCATTTGATGATAACGACCAAATTAAACGCCAATAAAGTAAATCAATCATAAAATAATCGAACTAATGGAGAAAATATTTTTATATAATTGAATTTCACTTGGTTCAACATTCAAGCTTTGACCGAATCGAACTGACTGCCGTCTACCACAACAGTATCCAGCGCATCTAAAATTTGATTCAACAATACTAAAAGCTCTAAATATAAAGACAAAGACGATACAAGTGTAATCGCCTTCTAAAAATAATTCTACTAATTTCTGGGCTAGTTAATTTTAAAAGGGCAGCAGAGACTTTTCCTCTCTATCTGCCTTTTTGAGATTTTGCTATTTACTTTCAATTTTATAGCCAACTCCCCATACAGTTTCAATATATCCATCTCACCTGTTGCTTCAGCAATCTTGTCATGCAAATGACTTGCGAGACCATTACCGTTTTAGTAGAGACAATACTTTTCTTGTTGCCATACCGTTTCAAAATTTCATCTGCACTAAATACTTTTATTAGGGTGACTCGCTAGTAGATAAAATTCCAAACTCTAACACCGTTAATTGAATTTCTAAACCATCTAATGTTACTTGATGAGAACCTTTATTAATTAATAATGGACCAATCGTAATTTCTTCACTTTCTCACTTTTCTTTTGTTAAAGCTCAGTTCGACTAATAATAATTTTACACGTGCAATGACTTTAATAGGTTAAAAGGTTTTGTTACATAATCATCTGCCCATTTGTTAATCCTTGAATTTTATCAATATCTGTTGATTTGGCACTTAATAATAAAATTGGTAAAGCATCATTCGTTTTTGCGAATTTCTATACAACAATCACATCTAACCATTAGCATCTAATATCTAAAATCACCTATCAATATCTGGATAAGCTTTGAATCTAATGCTTGTTTTCCATCATATGCTTTTACATTTCAAACTTTTCATTTCTTAAATAAATGGATAATAATTCAACAATCTCGATCGTCATCTATGACTAAATTTTCATAATCCCTCTTTTCGTATTCTTTTTCAACTTTTTGTCCTACTCAATCTCTAAGAAAAACTCCACCATTTCATTAAAATCTTGAAAATTCTTTTAATAATTTGCTATCGCTTCTTATCTCTGAATACACGTGCTATAATGTAAGTGTATTCTAATTTATTGGAAAAGGATATGACACAAAGCACCTATTACAAATCAACAAGTTCAATTACATAAAACGATTGTCTCTTCATCGAACAAATGCAAGATTATTTTGTTCCATTTGCAGTGGATGAATCCATCTTACATCATCGTGCAATTTCATCAGAACTTTTCTACATTTTTGGAAAATGGAAGATACAGTGATTTTCAGGAATGACAGATGCTAAAACACCCTATTTAGAGGGATTGCCTTATTAAAACAACGAAATTACACACAGTTGTTCGTCAGTACTGAGGCTTAGCCGTTGTTAGTAACTCAGGCGTTTTAAATATTAGTTTATGTCTAGACAAAATGCAACGATTACTCAAGTCTGCGAATGATCAAGAACCCATCATCGTGCCTTTCCGAAGCTGTTGGAGAAAAAGTCAAACCTTTGAGTGAGTGATTCTATTGCCCAGGAGACTATAGATTTAAGTATCAAGGAAAGAAATTCGCTGGGATGCGCAAAGACGTTTTAAAAATTCTGTTGTGTCTCTATTTATCTTAGCATTAATGGAGATCCGAAGAACGTGAAACTTAATCCATGATATGAAAAGTAAGGGAAGAAACTCGTTGGCATTATCCAACAGTTAACGCAGAACAGTATGGCAATTTATCTCAATTATTGAACTTAACTTTAACCGTTCAAAGAAGTTAAAAGAACGCATTTTAACAGCTCTATTAGAGTGGGCAATGTGGTTATTAGAGTCAGACTAATTTTGCAACCGAAAACAGGTGCACAAAAAGCCATGGATCGTTTAAACCTTCGAAAAGTTTTAACTGGTAATTCCGAACAGTATAAGGAGGAAAAAGATTGATGTATATTGGAGCTATCCCGTGGAAAAAGTATTACGTGACCTATTCATGATTACGATGCATTCAACACCGTGTGATTTTAGAACTTAATTAATAGTGTGAAATGCAACGATTACGCCGAATTAAACAAACAGGCGCTTCTGTATTTCACCTTCCATCCAGCTGAACATTCCGCTTTTCTCATTCATTAGGGCGTCTATGAAATTTGAGAAAATTTATCGACAAAATTTGTTCGTAACTACCCTTCTACAACCCCAGAAGATGGGATTATGGGATGACTCAACCGACTTGTTGTCCTATATCATGCTCCTTTTACATGATATCGGACACGGCCCTTATTCTCATGCTTTTTGAGAAAATTTTTCGATACAAACCATGAACAAATTACGATTGATATTGTTTTGTCACTCAGACACAGAAGTGAACAAAATTTTAAAAACAGTCTCTCTACTTTCCCAGAAAAGTAGCCAGTGTCATTCGAAACATCCAAATCCACAAGTCGTTCGAATTAATTTCTAGTCAAAATTGATGCTGATCGTATGGATTAGCCACTCGAGATGTGATTTCTAGAGGTAAATTATGGGAACATTTGATTTAACGTTATTTTACGTGTAATTCGTCCTTATAAAAGGTGGGATTGCCTTTCTTCTCAAGGCATGCCGTAGAAGATTATGTCGTTATGCGTTATCAAATGTATGTAAGTTTATTTCCATCCAGTATCAAAGAGGTATGGAGTGGTGTTAAATCCACTTATTAAAACGTGCGACTGAATGTTATCATTCAACGACGTAATCATTAAAATATACCGCCTCTTTCTTAAAACCACTTTTTGATTGGACATTAGAAGACTATCTACGTCTGAACGACAGTGTCTTAAACACTTATTTTGCTCATTGCAAATTGAAGACTGATGCGATTTTTAAGTGATTTGGCCGATGGTTTTATTAATCGTGAACGTTTAAATCCGTGCCATTTAACCCTGTCAATGACGATGGCGTAATTGAACGTATGAAAGAACTAGTACAAAATGTTGGTTATGATGCCGAGTATTATGCTGCGATTAATAATAGTTATGATTTACCATATGATTTTCTATCGTCCGATTCAGTGAAACCAAGAACGCAAATTGAATTAATGGAACGAAATGGAAATATGGTCGAATTATCTGTTGGTTCGATAGTATCGCTATTTCAGGAAGAGTTCGTGGAGATGAACAGCTATACCCTAGAGAAATATTTGCAGGGAAGAACAGCAGAGTATTTGGCAAGATTATCAAGAATTCCAAGCATTAACCAAAACTTGATGTTCTACTCAAATCAAATGATAATGGAAAAGAGACTTTCTAAACTAGCGAACTCACATAGAATTCAGCTACGAAGAAGCCTTTGTACTTTTTCATTCAGGTTTGTGAAATATGTTATAATAACAACGATACAAAATAAAGGGAGACTAACTATGATTAAATTATTGCCATTGATATCGATGAACTTTGATTAACTCAAAACACGAAATTACCTCGTGTTCAGCAGCATTAACAAAGAGCAAAAGAACAAGGTGTCTATGTTGTTCTTTACAGGACGTCCACTTCAGGCGTTCAGTATTTAAAAGAATTAAACTGAGTGTAGATCGTGATTTTGTCGTTACTATAGTGGTTCACTTGATTCACAGGAACTGAGAAAAGCTTAGTACGTTTTGGACGATGATGGATGATTTTAAACTAAATGGATGATTACCATCAACAATACGTCTCACTATCACGTAATCGATGACATTGTATGTGACTCGAGATATTGGGGAAATACTCTTTATGGAACGTGACCTTGTTGGTATGCCAATTAGTGTTAACAAACACTGGATCGATTTGATCCGATGCTACTTTTTCAAAAATGATGTTCGTAGATGAACCGAAATTTTTAGAAAAGTCTCTTTAAATTTGAAGTGACTCATTCGAGAAAAACCATAATATCGTTCGTAGTATGCCTGTTTACTTTGACCAGTCCTACACCCACAAGCAAGTGAAAGGACATGCGGTCGCTAAACTATCAGAACTATTAGGATTAGATGCCAGCGAAGTCATGTGTATCGGGTCGAAAACGATAGAGTTGATTGAGTATGCGGGAATGGGTGCGTTGCAATGGAAATGCGATTGACGAAAGTAAAAACTGGCAAACTTCATTACAACAACAAATGATGAAGATGGAGTTGCAGTAGCTGTAAACTTCATGTATTAAATACAGAGAACTAATTCAAAGAAGAACAATCAAACGAAAACCCAAGGAGAAATTTTTCACTCCTTTTGGGTTTTATTACTCTGTAACATAAAGAAACTCTTCATAAAAACACGATTATTAACGATAACTTTTAGAAAAATCGATTTTTAACGAATGTTCGCTTATGTTTGTAATTTTCGTACAAATTTCTGTATAATAGTTTTACTGGGCATTTCTTCAGCCAGAGCTGTCTTATAGCTTTGATCCAAATTAAAGGAGGCTAACCGATGAAATTAAAGAAAGCGAACGTTTAATGATATGACTACACCGATTACTCGATAATCCTCACACATTGATTTTCATTAACAACTTTACAGATTTATATCAATCTGCAAAGTCTTCCCATCAGTGAAGATAGTGCATTATTGAAGACACCTTTGAAATTCAAAGAATTGGTATTGATACACTGCACTGGAGCTGCAGGAAGCATCATTTCACTCAAAAATTAAAAGAACAAGCATTGAGAGCAGCATTTGTGACTCAAATGAATGACTCACTCGTTTACTTCCTGGTGGATATATTTACTTATCTGATTTACTAGGAAAACCGGACGTTCTTCATCACTTAGGAAAATGATTGGCTTCTCGCCTACGAAGACCAAAAATCGTGTCATTATGACTGTAGCAACTAAGGTAGCACTCAATTGCTCAAACAGTTGCCAATTATTTTAAATGTTCCATTTGTTATCAGTTCGTCGTGATTCAAAATTACAGAAGGAGCCACTGTAAGTATTAATTACGTATCTGGTTCGCATCTTCTAGTGCTGATGGGAATTATCTAAACGTACTCCTAAAGTGGATCGAATGTGCTGATTTGTCGATGACTTATGAAAGCTGGAGGTACCGATTAATGGGATGAGAAAGTTTGATTCAAGAATTTCTGATTCTCATGCAGTGGGGGCAGTTGTTTTTCTGTGAATCAGGAGTTTCTGGACTCAATTTACAAATTATTCTATCTATTGTTATTATAAGAAATCAACACCGAAAAACCAACATCAAAGCAGAGTGGCGCTTCTTACGATACACATTTTTGGAAGAAAACACATTAATGAATAATTAACCATTAACACCAATAACAGAAAAAGCTCCTTTGAATAGCAGCGATAAAATAAAGCCAAAGTGGCTTTATTTTATGAGTGAAATCGAGACCGAGCTCGAATTTTACCATGAGACTCGCATTGCCAGGCTGCAAGCGACTGCTATTCACAGTTTTTCTGTTATTTTTGCATTATTAAATTTTCGACTGGAACGCAATCGAAAAATAGCATCATCCATGCGGTAAAATCACGATATAGAGTAATGTCGTAATCGTGACGCTGATGTCCAAAATCCAATATGCATTTTCTCTGTTGCCAATAATGGCATAATCGACCAATGTAGGAATCGTTGATTGGAAAAATGTTTCTTGTAATTTCATTGGTAAATCTCGATCGAAAAGAACTGCATCACTCCACTTGGATTGTTAAAAATCGCTGAAACAATACAAAACGTCCAAAATATCGATAAACGCATATCACCATCGAATGTCAACAACGCAGCCCCTTGTGCCAAATGAATTCAATATATACTGAACGATAATGGAGTTACCAAACTACCCATATAAATCCGAGAATCATTCAAAAATTCGGAAGTGTCACCCAAACCATACCCGTCAACCATACTCCCTAAAAAGCGATTAATAGATGGTGATTCGTCCCCATTGAATTCCTTTTCCAACATGTTTGCTGATTATAATAAGCAAACAAATAGGTTCCTACTGTAAAAGTCGATAAAGTATTCAATACATAATATACTAAAAATATGGCATAGCCTCTTCACAAATAAAGATAAATTCAACGGTGGTCCCATAAAAATCATTCGCATTGACAATCGTATTTATCACCGTCGCCTTACGATTATTTGGAATACGAAATAGCCGAACAATGATCCAAGCAACAAAATATCAACGACGGCACTCAAAAGTGGAATTCCTAAACTTCTACAAATTCAATCATTTTCTCTTGAAATAAATCTAAAACAGAAATCATAATCGAAGCTGGTAAAACAATTTTATTAATAAGAGACACAACACTGCGGTGAAAAATTTTTATCAAACCAGTCCTTTAATATTTATATTATATCTAAACTAATCATGATGACAATTGTTTAGCCATACTTGAAAAGATTTCACCCTATATTTTAATCTCAATTTCTTCGTACAGTCACTATACTCTGCTTTTCCTACCTGTCAACATTCTATAAGATAAAAATCTCGAAAAATCTGTTAGACAAACTTTCCAGAGACTTCTTCCTTATTTTCTTCAATTGATTTTTAATCATTGTTTCATAAATAAACTTATGACTAAAATAATTAATACACAAGTAATCCTGGCACCTGGTGGTGTATCAAATTCATAAGACATACTTAATCCACTATACCAAAAATGCTCAATTAAAATACCTGACACAATCACGCCTGTAAAACTTCTCGTTAAACGAATCGCTATAGAGGCTGGTAATACAATGCTGTGAAACTAATAAAGCTCCAGCAATTGGCATCATCACTGAAAATGACTACCCGTAATAATCTGTGAAAACTTGTGTCATCAAACGAACAGGTAATCCCTGCCGTATAAGCGCTATCTTCATCAAAAGCTGATAAAACATATAATGGTCGTCTAAAAATCAAATATAACGACTACAATAATTGCTAAAGCAATCATCAACCACATTTGTTGTTGTGTAATCGTCACAATGGAACCAAATAAAATTGATCCACACTAATCGTTGAACAGACCTTTTGAAATTTATTAAAATTAAAGCTAATCGCCATCCGCCAGACATTAATATCGCAACGGTCACTTCTGAATAACCTTTAAAATATTTTCCAATTACTTCTAACACAATAGCCGCTAAAACTACCACTACTAATGTCATAAAGGTAGGATTATAGCTAATAAGCCCTAGAAACACCCACCTAGGAAACATGCGATAAGGTATCTGCCAATAATGACTGCCTAAAATTAAAATAAGCCCAAAATCGGCGTAATCATCGCCATTGCCTAATACATGATGAATGCCTCTGAAACCATGAAAAACATCTCCGTGGAGAATCCTCCTTTCTCATCAAATGAATATGTTTTATCCACATAATGTTCCAAATCTTCTTCCTCATGCGTCACCATTAGAATCAGCTTTTCTCATGATGTCACAACTATGATGTAGATGATAGAAACGCTCTCACTTATTTTATCCATTTCCTGCTGTTGGTTCATCTAGCTTTACAACAAATCTCGGATCTGTCGCAAAATACGTGCTAAACAAATTCTTTTGTTTTTGACCACCTGATAATTCTCCAATTCGTTTATGCTGTTCATCCCACATTCCAACAGATTTTAAGCTCTTTCAATATGTTCATGGTCTTCTGATTCAATCGTTGAAACCAACGACCTTGTTGATAACGACCTGAAGCAACTAATTATAAAACAGTTGAAGGAAATCCCACATTAAAAGAAGAAATTTGTTGTGGGGCATACCCAATGGATAAAGTTTCTCCTGTGTATTAACGGTTGCGATTGTTGCTTTTCCTTGTTTTGGGAGTTAATAATCCTAAAATATTTTTAAATAAAGTGGATTTTGCTGCACCATTTTCGCCTGTTAAAATGACAAATTCTCCCGAGTTCAACGGTAAAACTAATGTTTTTCTAAAAACGGGTCTCATTATCATACGAAAATGATAAATTCTCAACTGAAATGTAACTCATGCTAACTCCTTCCTTTTCTAAATCGTAGTAATTCTATGTACGTTTGTTAGATAGCATATTTTAGTACGAATAATCAAGAATTTACGATAGATAGAATTCTATTAATATCTAAAAAGATTTACTCCATCAACTAAAATAGGAATCAAGCAACCTAACATTACTAATTCCTTTAATAAAAGTTAATTCAAAATCCTATTTTATTCAGTAATCAAATCCATTCACCATTATCATTAACATAGTAACACATCTGGAGTAATTGTATTTATTATTAATTCTCCTAATGAATTTACACAGTACCATTTCCTTCAGTTGTTTCCATCCTACTTGTACTTTTATCTAATACTACATTTGAATTTGTTACTGCATTTTTAATTGATTTAGATTCATATCTGTTTACTTTCTTCATTTTTCTACCGTCTAAAAATTGAATTGCCTAATTTTTCATTACTAATACTTAATGTATAAAGCATTAAAAATTTTTCTAATATCAATAACATTACATAATTCTTTAATTTTTATAATAGGTTAAAAAGTTTGACGTCTTATTAAACTTCAGGAAACTTCAACTGACTCCTCTTTGTTCACCATTTATAATTGCATAAAACACCTTCAATCATTTCTTTAGCTAATTCTGTATAATTTGAGCGATGGTTGATAATGCTGGGAGTATAATATTTAGCTATTGGTATATTATCAAAACCAACTATTGTCAATTGATCAGGAATCAATATTCCTTTTTCATAACATCCTCTAATAACACCTGAACTTTTTCATCTCCCGAAACAAAAATATCTCGGAATATTAGAAGTTGATAAATGCTCTTTTTACATAATCATATACAGATTCAATTGTAAATAAGCCACATATAACTTCTAAATCAATATCATATCTCTTTTTCCTTTACAAACTCTCTAACACCATTTTCACGATTTTTATTAACAAGAGATGGACCACCCATTAATAACCACATCTTTAAGCCTTTTTCTTCAACAGCTTTCATTAAATCATATCCTGGCTTTAAAATCGTTATTTGAAACATAAATAACACCATCTGTGAGACTCTCAAATACAATAAATGGCATATTATTCTTTTCAAATATTGAATTCGACTATCATCTTTTCCTTCATAAAAATACAATTACACCATCAACTCAAAACTACTGTACTGGAAATAATAGAATCTTTTAATAGAGTCCCTTCTCCAAAAATACTCAACAATTGCATTGGACTCACTTCTTTACATGTCTGCAATCTTATCTAATAAGGTTTGAAACCAAATTAAAGGAAAAAGATTCCATCACAGATATTAAAAATATTGATGGTTTCTTTTCGTTAAATTTTGAGCATAAGCATTTGGAAACATATGATAATTCATCTATTATCATTACAGCTTGATAGGTTTCAGGTTTAACTCTTTCTCCCCATTAATAACTCTTGAAACAGTCTTTTGGGGATACCCTGATATTCGATGCAATATCATAAATAGTAATCTTCTTGTTATTTTTCATTTTTACTCCTCAAAATAGTCTAAATTTTCTCAAAGTAATTTGCCCTATCATTCTATCAAATATAATCTTAACATACAATTTATATTTTCATATTTTACTAACTAGATTTTTACTGAACAATTCATTTTGATGATAAAAGGCAAGGTCACCCTCGCCTTTTTATCTTGCGATAACTAATTTCTTCTATATAAATAACTCCACAATATCTGACAATTCTTCCATTAAACGAAGATGTTCAAATTTCCCAGGAAGTTCTAAAGTAATAAATGAGCATATTTTCTTTTTCAGGTACATTAAAATATTGAATTCGACTTTGATTCACTTCGCCAAAAGCTGTTCTTGAATCTGTAACACGAATATGTTTTTCAGCACAATATACTAATACACGATTATAGGCTTCTGTTGAATTTCACACTATATACAATTCAATAATTTTTGAACGTTTTTGTAAATATATCTTCAATGGTTGAAACATTGAAATAATACCCCAAATAGAACATAGTTATTATTGCGCCTCGTAAAACCTACTCCTATCAGCTAATCCAATACCCGCAGCTCCCCAAATTCCTGCAGCAGTGGTTAATCCTGTAATGTTTTCCTTTATAAGAATTGTTCCTGCCCTAAAAACCTACTCCTGATACTACCTGAGCGCCCAATCGTGTGAGTATGCTCCTGTACCAAACTATATGAAACACATTCATTTGTCATCATTATTAGGCAAGCTGCAACGCAAACAACGCTGTGCGCTCTCGGATACCTGCCGGTTGAGATTTTCCTCCACGTTCCATATCCAATTAGACTTCCGCTATAAGTGATAAAACAATTCGTATTATTATATCAATATTGGTTAAAAGCAGTCATAATTACTTCCTAGTTATTTTACTTCGTCTTTGAGTAAAAGTAAAGTACTGTTGAAGAAATAATCATTAATACAATAGTATATACAAAGACAAGTAGTTGTGCATCTGAAAGTTGCTGTTTCATCACCCGCTGAACGAATAGTAATCCCTAATGTGTTGAGCTAGTGGATGATATAAGAATACAGATAAATCAAAATCTGTTAATAACGAATTGAAAGTTGATGAGCAATGATTGAAAGAACTACTGGTAAAATAAATGGAATAATAACTTTCATCATAGTATAAAAATGGTGATGCTCCCATACTACGAGCAGCATCTTCCATTTCATCATCAACACTAAATAAAAATAGCTCGAACCATACGATATGAAAATGGAATTTTTACAATAATATATGCAATTAATAACATTACAAAGTTCCAACCATTTTATGTTTAAAACAAGTGGTTGTGGTTGATTAAATGTAAAAAGTAAACTAATTGCTAATAAGGTACTTGGTAATAACCAAGGAAGTAATGCACCATATTCAAACAAGAAATCAAAGCCGAGATTTATGTTTTCTAACCACTCTTGCAAAGACCACTGTCAAGAACTGTTGCTGTAGTTAGCAGCAAGAATTGCATAAATAAAGCTGACATAAGAATGGTGAAAAAGCAACACTATTACTGAAGAATTGATATAGTTTCTCAAAGTAGTTAGACAATGATAAATGTCCTGTTTGAATCAAGCTACTGGATCTGTAAATGAATATAAAATAATAAAAACTAAGGTAATAAGAAAACTGTAAATAATGCATATGCAACAATATGTGCAATAATATTCCATGGTTTTTGAAGAAATCTTTTGCTTTTCAAAGGTGCTTTTGTTTTAGAAATAGAAATATACTTTCGCCTTTTTCAATTTTATTCATGATAGTTAATAAAATTGTGGTAGCAATCCCAAAACAATCGTAAAGTAAAGCAGCTAAATCACGAGAATTACCTATACCCGCAAATGTAATAATCATTGCTAATGGTTTGGAGTTGTTTTCCTCCAACAATCATCGATGCTGCAACTGAGATAATCCACTAAGGAAAATCATAATAGCTAATCGCGAATAAGGTAGGTGTAAAGTAGGTAAAACTACTTTTCTAAACACTGTAAAAGGTTTTGCTCATATTTCGCGCAGCTTCAATTGTATGATAATCCCACACTTCTAATCGTATTCGTTAAAAACAATGTATGATTTTCGAGTTCCTGAGAAAGTCATAATAAACAATACTGCTCCATATCCATAAACCAGTTAGGATCAGTGAAGGAATAAAGTTTTGCAAAAACTCTTGTAATCATTCCATAAGGTCCATATACAAATTTATAACCTGTCGCAAGAACAACCTCACCATAAATCAATGAAGTCATGTATCTAATTTTTAAGATTTTTGGCCCTTTAATATCAAAGTATTCAGTAAATAGTACAAAGTACTCTCTGCAACGTTTACTGTAATAATCAATGAAAAAGCTAATTTAAAACTGTTCATACTATGTAGAGCTCTTTGAGATTTTAAAACACGCTCAACTGCATTTAGAGAAAAATGTCCATCTTTAACAGTACATTCACTACTAAATCAAAGTTCGGGTAAATAATAAACGTTACTAGAAACACAGACTAACCCCAACCGAATGAGCCAATCTTTCCAATTTAACTTCTACGCATACTATTCCCTCCCTAATATTGAACAATATCTGAAGTGTAATATATAATTCTACATTTTCCCCACAGGATTTAATTGCAAATTGACTATCAATACAGAGTCACATTGACAATTTGATTTTCGAGACACGTATCGTATATCGAACGTTTACAGAAAATTCTGTATCGATAATTGTGCCATTTAATAAGATATCTTCTTCTGTTACGTTTAAAACGAATTTTCTCTAGACGAATATATCCTTTCTTATCTTCTAGTTTACTGATGGATTTTTAGATAAATATCATGAACCGTTTCTTCAGTTAAGACATTAATATCTCCAATAAAATCACATACAAACTCTGTTTTAGATTGGTGATAAATTTTCGTGGTGGTGTCCCCACTTGTTCAATAAAACCATTATTAAATACAGCAATTCTATCTGATAATGTTAAAGCTTCCTTGCTGTCATGTGAAAACATATAATGTTGTAATACCTAAATCTTTTTAGAGCGTTTTAATTCTTTCTTAAATCAACACGTAATTTTTGCATCTAGATTTGAAAGAGGTTCATTCAAACAAAGAATTTTAGGTTCTAACACTACGCACGAGCTAACGCTACACGTGTTGTTGACCACCAGATAATTCTGACACATTAGCTGTAATTGCTTTATCAGGAAAATTTTTAATGCAGCTACTGCTGCAACTTTTCGCTTTAATTACATCTGGAGCAACTTTTTACTTTTTAATCCAAAAGCAATATTGTCAAAAACTGTCATTGTTGGAAATAAAAAGCATAAGATTGAAACATAATTCCAATCCCACGTTTTTCTGGTTCTAATTTTAGTAACATCTTTTCCATTTACTTCAATTCGTCCTTGAGAAGGATCAAGAAATCCTACTAAAAGCTCTTAGAGTTGTTGATTTCCACAACCCATATTGGGTCCTAAAAAGTAAAAATTCGCCTTCATCACTCAAGATTAAGATTATCGAGTGCAATAAAATCTCCATACTTAATTTGAATATTTTCAAATTTAATCATAATATTTTTCTCCTTCATCTATTTTCAAAGTCTCATAAAGGCTCTTTCTATCCAATAGAGTATAGACTCCTGCGAGACCTCTTTATTCATTTATCAAATTATTTAACGTATTCTAATTCTGCTTTTTCAACCCATCGATCTAAGTATTTTTCCAACAACTTCCCAGTCAATAGTTTTGTGGTTTAAGTTGTCCAACAAATTTCTTAGTATCTTCTGGTAATTCAGCTACTGCATCTTTATTTGCAGGAATAGAACCAAAGTTTTTACTATATTCAGCTTGAATTTTAGCTTGACCAAACCAATTAATAAATTCTTTGTAGAGTGCTTTTTCTTACTAGTATTTAATACCATTGTTTGTTCTGTTACAAATGGAACACCTACATCTGGTGTCATTACTTTTGAATTCGACATTTTGTTCTTTTGTCCCTACTAATGCTCCTGAGCCCAAAACTCATACCATATTGAACAGGACTTTCTTTTATCTAAAACTTTTACGACTGTACTCTCACCTTTTTGAAGTGTATATGCATTTGCAAAATAATCTTTTGCAACATTCCAACCTTTTTCTGATACACCTAAATCTCCCTTTTTCATCAAGATAACCGAACTAAAATACTTGCATAAATCGCACGTCCAGTACCACCTGTTAATCCATAAATTGAATATTGACCCTATATTTACTTGCTAACTCTGTCCAATCTTTTAGCTATCTTTCGCTTCAGGATTTCCAACTAATACTAATGGTTGAACAATAACTGATTATAAAAGCCATCTTTACTTTCGCTAATGATGAATCAATTTTATCAAACCAATCAGGTTTAAATTGTTCTAATAATCTGCATCTCGTAATTTATTTGAATCTACAGCTCCAATCCCAAATACCATATCAGCAACTGAATTATCTGCACTAACACGATCTGCAAGTTAGTGCGCCGCAATATCAACCATACGGATATTAAATCCTGCTTCCTTCAGCTTGAGCTGTTAACCAGTCCCCACGACCGTTTGATACCGAGTTAGAATAGATTACTAATTCTTGACTTTTTATCTGCTTTTTCATCAGCTCCTGAGTTAGAATTAGAAGAAGGTTTGTACTACTTTCGAACAAGCTGCTAGCTGTTGCTGTAAATACTGTTGTTAATAATTTTGATAGTTTCTTAGTTTTCATAATAAAACTCCTTTTATGTTAATTTTTATTTCCAAATTTTTCATGATATGGAACAAATTGTCTCATATCTTCAAACACTGTATAATCAATGCGATTTACAGTAATTACAGATACTTCTCTAGTAATACTTTTGTTAATTCTTCTTTTACTTTTTAAATTCTTTATCTTCTTCTTCAGTTAACGGAACTCGTAAATATCCAATTGAGATATGAAATTGATATCGATGCGTGATTAGGGAAAACGTACTCCTGCTTTTTCTGAAACATATGTACGTATTTCTTCTAATCTTTTTAGCAGATTCTTCATCAGCAGGTTCCACTAAAATATTTTGATTTCCATTTCAGTTACTCTCATATGAATGTTTTCATTCAATAATGGAAATACTTCTAATTGTTTTGCAAAATAATCATGAATTTCCTGTAATGGGGTATCTAATGATAAGTGGCTACTCCAAACTCTGGTTCACGATTCTCATGACAAAGTAACTCAATCACTGTCATGTGAATCGACCCTCTAGTGTTAGGGTAAATTTATCGATAAATGGTAACTCTATAACGTGATTGAATAATATCAACTACTTTCCATCAATTCTGGTTTGCTGTATAAATTTTGCAACTACATGTATTTCCTGGGAAATGGTTAAATTCACCATTTTCTTTAAATTTAATTTTAGTAAGATTTTTCATAAACTTCTTCCTTTGTTTTTCTTTTTGACACCGGTGTCAACTTGATGAGTTCATTATACGTTGCAAACGTTTTATTGTCAACCGCTTTTCATTTTTATTTTTTAAAATTTTCATTACGCTCAATTTTGACGTAATTCTTTTTAGAAATTTATTTATAGTTTTATATTTAAGCTATTCTAATTAATTCACTGTTTCAATAAATCTCACAAAGCTGCCTGATCAGATTGAGTTATTTTTATACTGCACCGGCATCTTCCAATACTCTAGCAAAAACTTGACCTACTTCTATATTGAATAATTTAGTAACTTCTTTTTCTTCTATATTTGAATATTTCTCTTTTAATTGTTTAGCCCAATCTAAAATGATACTTGCTATTTCATTTTGGTTTATTTAATAAAAATTTCTCTACTTCTTCTAATTCAGTTTTTAAGCGAGGTGGGTAGAATTGCAAGTCTATTACTTCGTATTAATCCAATATTTTCTTTTTTATATGATGAACATCTTTATGAGGATGATAAACACCATCTGGATGTAATTCAGATGTATGATTATCTCTTGAAACTACATCCATTTCATACTTTCCATCAACTTTTTCTAGCAATAGGAGTAACAGTATGATGCGGAGTATCACCTGTGTTTGCAATAATATCTAATTCAATATCTGTATAATTTTTCCATTTCTCCAATATCTTTCGATGATAATTTCTATAATTCTCTTTTTATCTTTTTCCACACAATCTCAATAACTGACATTGGCCAATTAACTATCTCCAGCTTCTATATCTTCAAAACCTGTAAATTCAAAAGTTATATCATAATCCGCTTTTTCCATTGGGAATACATATTTTTCCACCTTGATAATGATTATGACTTAGTATAGAACCTCCAGGATAGGGAAGATGTGAATTTGATCGCCACAAAATATCCTGGAATAATATCAATAATATCTAATAATTGTTCAAATGTCTTAGGAGTAGTGCCATCGGAACATGTCTCTGAATTAAAAAGATAGCATGTTCATTAAAATATGAATACGGAGAAATATTGAAATCCCACAGTTCTTCTCCAAGATTCATTCTTATAATTCTATGATTTGCTCCTACTGGATAATTCACTCGTCCTGATAACCTTCATTTTCCATGCATAAAAGACATTTGGATAATTTTGATGGTTTCAGTAATTTTTCAGCTGCGATTGTTTTAGCGATTTTTCAGGTTTAGATAAATTAATTGTAATTTCAAGATTTTCGTACTTCGTTTCTGCTTGGAACGCACATATGAAATAGCAGATAACTTAATATAATCATTATCCTTACTTATTTGATAAAAATTTTCAATTGCCTTTTGAGGAGATACCTTTGTATGAATTCCAAAAATTTCATTCATAAGACTTGGCATTGGAGTAATAAAATTCATTAACTCTGCACCTAAACAGTCTTTTTCTTCAACTGTCGTATTAACTTTTCCATCTGCTATTTCCACTCAAAACTATCTTTTAGGCTTTTTATATCTTCTTCCTTTGTGGAGAGTGTCAATTCCTTCTCTCCTACAAGCTAGTACTCTATTTTTCAACATAGGAATAATCCATTAAACTATATACTCGTAGATTGATAACTTTCTCTACAAATTTGTCAATTAATGGTTGCATTATTTTTCCTCTTTAACTTTATATATTAAAATTTTCCTTTGTAATATAGCCTTACAATTCAACAACTAATATACTTGCATCATCTTTTCCATACAGGATCAAGTTCTGTCGAGTGTTTTCTCATTACGATTAATTCTCAAAACTTTTAGTAATACTTTTGAGAATAATAATCTATAAAAATCCATCACTCATCAAAACAATTTTATCTCCAGTAACTTCAAGATTTCCATAGCGCATGTTCAATACTTGAATCATCTAAAGAACCAATCCAATAACCTTTCTCTGTATTAGCAAGTCCTCTAATTTTTGTAAAATTTCTTTTTATTTAATACATTTAATCCTGAATTCTCTATTTCATTTTTCCCTTAAATCAAATAATCGATCCACTCTGCGATCCGATTAATTGTTCATCATTTACTTCTAACATGACGCAATCACCAAGGATTAAATACTCAAGTTTTTCTTTGTGACAATCTAGCAATATAAAGGCAAATGTTGGTAATTTATAGTATTCTTCATGATTGGAATCATTTTAAACCTATAATATTTCTAACTTCCTTTATAGCATTTTGAAAAATAGTCTTTAAAGATTCTTTTTCATTGCAATATACTTTTAGTTTTTCAGATAATGGATGAGTTATCCCGAAACAGAATATCCAATAGACTTTTTGAATCATATAAATCTGTAGCCCCATCAATAATCCAAAAATAATTTTCAATATTCCCTAAGGCATCCTCATTTTTCCATTGCTGTTCCTTTGTATAGAACAAATATTTTCTTATTTTCATACTTTCTACCCCAATTCCAATAAGATAAGTTAATTCTATCGTTAAAAGTTTCCTACTAACACAAATTTAGTTAGTAAAATCTTTAGAAATATTAAAAACAACTATGACTACGATGTCATTTTCTTCATCATATACCTTCAAAGTATAATTGTCTGAAAAATATAATAAAAAGTATCAAAAATGTAAACGCATCATTCATGCTTAGTTTATCGACAGCAGGCAATTAGATTGCCCACTTTTAATGATTATTTTAAAAGTTGCTAAATGTTCTTTCAAACGTTGAATCACTTTTTGTTCATAATCTGTACGAACTTTTGAGAAATTTCTGCTTTTGAAAATGGTAGTACCTTCTTTTTCTAAATAAGAATCTTCTATTTGAATAAAGTGACCTGATGCTCCTAAACCTACCCCCAAAGTATGCATCTTTTATACTCTTTTCGAAAATTCACACCACAACACTTGTGCATGGTCATATTCGCTTCCATTGAATAAGAATAATAAGATAACTTCTCTAATTCAGCACGAATAGTGAAGTAATCTTTATTTTGGAAATCTGTACTTATCATTTTCATAATATTAGCTACCATTTCGATTTTTAGCATCTGTAGAAGTTAGAATTCCATATTGTGCTACTACTTTATTAATAGCATACGCATCATGACCTCTTCCATCTGCAATACATCTTCCATCATTAATGTATTCTTTTCGCAATTTGCTCTGCAATCGTAACCATTGTTTCTGTTACTTTTACTGAATTGATTCATTTTGTTTTCTAACTGAATTGATTAACGAAGCAGCGTATAAGTTTAGTGCTTGCTTCATATCTTCTGGCATTGTACGAAGATTATATTTTGCTAATAATGTATTAGAAATAGCTCCAATTTCTTTTTGATTTTGTTTTAATAATGATTTACTAATAGTATTTAAAGCTGATACATTTTCTCGTTTTTCCTTGAGCAGTTGAACCATACTGATTTAAACGTTTCGCATATTCTTCATTAATTGAAATTGAATCCTCTGAGTTCTAACCATTGAATCGCTTTTTCTAATGCTTTCTTTTCTTCTTGTTGACGTTGAGATTGAGACAGCACTCATCTAATTCTCTTCTTAACTGCATCCACCCTAGATTCACGCATTTACCATCTGATTCTAAATAGTATCCATCTACTTCTTGAGTCATGAGCATACGTTCCATCTGATTTTAGATAATACCATGCTTCATAAGACTTATCATAAATCCATTTCTAATGCGAGCCATTTTCCCATTAGATTTTAAATAGTGAGATCCTACCCACTCATCATGAGCATAAGATCATCACCTGTTAAAATAATACCATGCATTTTTCAAGAGCGTTTTGTACCCACTCTGAAACAGCCATTTTTCCATCAACTTTAAATAATAGTCTTTTTGCCATTCAGAACGAGCATAAGCACCATTTCCTTTTTAAATAGTATCCAAAGCTTTTATAATTTTTATCATAAATCCATTCTGCCATAGCCATTTTTCCATTTGGATTTATATAATAATCTCCCTTGCCATGTAGAATAAGCGTAGAACCATCACTTTTGTAAATAATACCAACCTTGATAATCAGCATCATAAATCCATTCTTTTTCAGCCATTTTTCCATCAGCTTTTAAATAATAATCACTTGCCATTGTTTAGTCACTGGTTTTTGATTTTGATAAAATACCATGAGACCATTTTCTTTAATCCAACCTTGTTTTGAAGTTTCTTCTGCATGTACAGACAGACACACGTTAAGTAACTGTTGCTAGTAATGAAATAATTGTCTTTTTGTTCATAAAGTGCCTCCCTTTATCCTTACTGTTATTGTACCGAATCTTGTATAAAAAGCAACTAATAGCCTATAGAGAAAACTCACTATCAGGCTACAACTCTGACAGTGGAGAAAAAGGAAAAACACACCAAAATGATGGCAACAAATGGGTGTTTTCTTCAATTCGAAAAGCATATGTTTTCTGTTAACAGAAACAATCCGTTTAAACTATATAAAAAGCCCCTTTCGTTATTACAAACAAAAGGGGGAATCATTGCATCATCATAGATTGGAATAAAATACTCGTTTAAAAACTGTAAGTCATTCTTCTATACTTGATCGTCATTTTTCTTCGCTGGCATTATCCAGAACAGGTTCAATAGGTATGATCTCAGCCTTTCGGCACTCCCAAATGCTTCTCTATTGAATTGAGTTCAGTATAACATGTTTCCAATGAGAATAAAAGTTATCCAAACTACTTTTATTATCGAATATGATGATCGTAGGCAAAAATTACTAATTGCGTACGATCTCTCAAAGCTAATTTCGATAAAATTGTACTAATATTATTTTTCACGGTTCCTTCAGATAAAAACAAAGCTTCTGAAATTTCTTTATTATTTAATCCTTGAGATACAAGTCGAATCAATTCAATTTCTCTTTCAGTTAAACCTAATGAAGAAATATCCGTTTTTCTATAGTAGTTGGTGCTTTTGGTTTGCATAACTAATTTTTCAGAAACTGTTGCGTCCATTACTACCTTTCCAGATAAAGCAACTTTAATCCCATCATAAATAGCTTCATAACTACTATCTTTTTAATAAATAACCTGAAGCTCCATATTGCATCGCTTCGACAATGTATTCTGTATCTTGAAAGGTTGTTACCATTACAATCTTCACTTCTGGATAAGCTTTTTGATGAGTTTAGTTCCTTCAATTCTCGTACTGATTGGCATACGAATATCCATTAATACAACATCTGGAACTTCAATTTGACAACATTCAAATGCTTCTCGTCCATTTCAGCTTGATGAATCACTTCAATATCTGGATAAGTTTCTAGCATAATTTTTAAACCTGAAACGAATTAATTGCTCATCATCTACTAACATTACTTTGATTTTTTCAGACATTGGCTTCTCCTTTCAATTTCATTTGCACTGTAAATCCTTGTTCAGAATTTTTGATTTCTAATTGTGCCTGTTGTTCATGCAGTCGCTCTTCTAAAGCTTTTTAATCCACCTTCTAGTGAAATAGCTGAAGAACCCCTCCATTATCCATAATCGTTACAATAAGTTCATTTGTAGAATACATCATTAATAGCGTAATTTTAGTGGCTTTTCCATGACTGAATCGCATTTGTCGTCCTTCTTGCACTCCTCTAAAAATTGTTAACTCTTGCTCTTTAGTAAGTTGAAACGTTGGTTTATTTTGTCGAAAATACAAATTCCACTCCACTATGTTGTTTTGTTTCATAAATAAATTCTTCTAAAGCTTCTGCAGTTAGCTGTTGTTTTGGTTAGTTGTTCTGGTTTTTAAAATCATGAACAACAGTACGTACTTCTTGTAACCCTTTAACTGCAAATTCTCTTAATTGTGCGCTCATTTGAGAAACTTGAGGACTATTTTCTTCACTTAACTTACTAATTGCTCCTAATTGAATAATAATCGTTGATAGACTATGTCCAACTGAATCATGAATTTCTCTTGAAATACGATTTCTCTCTTGTAAAGTATATAATTCCTTCATCATGTCCATTGTATATTGCGCTTGTTGCAATTCCTTTTTCTGCTCAAATAATTGATTTTTCTTGTTCTTTTTAATAAATTTTCTTGGTACTTTAATTTAAATACAAGATGTGCACCATAATAAAATAATACATTTCCAAAAACCATTACTGGAATCGACCACCATTGTTGTTTGCTTTATCCTAACACGATAACAACAATACTGATAAATCCTTGAAGAATAATAGCATGCAGAGAGGAAAATCTAAAACTAATCTCGAAACATAATAAAAGCATCAAGCTAATGAAAATATTTCCTGTAAAATAACAAAATGCTAAAACTGCCATCCCTTGTGCTAAAAATTGCCCAAGGATATTGAATCGAATAGTAATCTAATTGCGCTACACAACAATAAGAAGAAATAGTAGCAAATGATAAGCATTGACTGAATGATATAATGCCCATTCTACAAGAGCAGTTATTAACAACCCATAACGAATTAAAAATTTCAGTTGATTTTTCTTGAATTATTTTCATGAGTAAGAATCCTCTAGCGACTAAAAATCATCGCAACACTATTACTCACAAAATGCATTAACATAGATGCAGCAACATTATCTTCATAATAACGATACATTCCGACTAAAGGAATCGTTAAAGGAAGATACATCAATGCACACTCCAGTCAATTCCACCACTATTAGATAGCGAATGCAGTAAAAACAAAGAAGAAAAATTGAAATTGCCGTTAAAACCCAAGAATTTACTTTTTATCTTTAAAAGCTCCAATAATCGCTTCCCTAAATACTAATTCCTCCACAATCGGTGCAACCACATGTTAAAATGACCATTAATACAATAGAAGTTGAATTTAGTAAAGACTCAATATTCGCTTGATTATCTGTTTGCTGTAATGGAACAACAAGAGCTAAAAAGTAAAGTAAGAACTACTCGAACAACATATCCAATCGCAATATCGCAGCAAATCTTCGTTTTACTAAATTTTTCAAATCCTCTTTGAATCACTTCGATAAGACCAAACTGCATACATAGCTGTTATTAATTGAACTAAAATATATACTTTTCGATCGACATGTAACGTACCATCTTCTGCTTGAGTAAGACGAGGAACAATCATCAAATTAGAAAAATACACAAACCATAATAATACTGCCTTTTTCTTCATTCTTTACCTCCATTAATGGAAAATCTTTATGTTCTAAGCTATAAATTTTTGAATTTTTTTCCATCATGCCTACAACACCATGTAAAAGCTCCACCGAATACAGCACCGCCATCCATGCCAATTTTACCGTCATGTTGCCATAGTTTCATATAATCTCCATCTTCATTCAATCCTTTTTAATGGAGTATGGCCAAAAATAATTATTTTTCCTGTTGTATTTTTCCCAGTATGGAAAGGTTCACGAATCCAATAAAAGTCTTTTGGAACCGTGTCTAACCAATGATCTCAATCTTAAATCAACTCCAGCATGAACAAATAATACATCTCCTTCATCAATAAATAAAGGACGTTCTCTAAAAATGCGATTAATTCTGGGTATTGTTCTTTGACTAATTCGCAATCTTTTAAAGAATCAATTTTCAGTATCTACTGGACGATTTAGTAAATGATTAATTGTTGTATTTCCATTATTTCTCTATAATGGTCAAAACGTTCTTCTGGATTATCAATCCATGCTAAAAACATTACTTCATGATTTCCCATGACTATACCAAGCATCTTTTACATATTTCATAGCTGTTAAAACACTTTTTATTATTTGGTCCTCTATCAATTAAATCTCCTAGAAAAACCAATTGCTGAGTACTTTCATCCCAATTTTTAACATTTTTATCGAGCATTTGGTCTTCTCCATGAACATCTCCAATAATAAAATATGTTTTTCTATAAATTTCTACAATCCTCTTTAAACATACGATGATTATACCATACTACAATGTTTCAGCTTGTGAGGTATCATGTTAGAAAATAGCTAAAAACAAAAAGACTGGTATTCACCAGTCTCACTTAATTTTATATTTTTATGCAAGCTACTTGTAGATTGAACCGGCGACCTCCACCTTACACAAGGTGACGCTCTACCGACTCGAGCTAAAGCAGCAAGCTACTAGATTTTGGGTAGAACTCCCGCAAGTAGGGACTCGAACCTACGACATCATGATTAACAGTCATGCGCTACTACCAACTGAGCTATTGCGGATATTGAAAAAGCGTGGCAACGTCCTGCCTCACAGGGGAAACCCCTAACTACTATCGGCGCTAAGACGCTTAACCTGTGTTCGAGATGGAACAGGTGATCCTTCTTGCCATCGTCACCACACTTCTCTCTTGAAAAGCTCGCTCTCCTCAAAGCTGAATCTATATCCAAATTCTTCCTCATTTACCTTCAACCTTGATTTCAGTCCTCGACCGATTAGTACTAGTCCGCTCCATGCCTCACGGCACTTCCACTTCTAGCCCTATCTACCGACGTCTCTCAGGGGTCTTGACTCATTTAAAATGATGGAAATCTCATCTCGAGGGGGCTTCACGCTTAGATGCTCAGCGTTTATCCCGTCCACACAGCTACTGCCAGCGATGCTCTTGGCAGAACAACTGGTACACCAGCGGTGTGTCATCCCGGTCCTCTCGTACTAAGGACAGCTCCTCTCAAATTTCCAACGCCCGCGACGGATAGGGACCGAACTGTCTCACGACGTTTCGAACCCAGCTCGCGTACCGCTTTTAATGGCGAACAGCGCCCAACCTTGGGACCGACTTCAGCCCCAGGATGCGATGAGCTGACATCGAGGTGCCAAACCTCCCGTCGATCGTGAACTCTTGGGGAGATAAGCCTGTTATCCCCAGGGTAGCTTTTTATCCGTTGAGCGATGGCCCTTCCGCTACGGTACCACCGATCACTAAGCCTGACTTTCGTCCCTCCGACTTGTTGGTCTCGCAGTCAAGCTCCCTTCTGCCTTTTGCCACACTTCGAATGATTTCCAACCATTCTGAGGGGACCCTTGGGGCGCCTCCGTTACATTTTGAGGCGACCGCTCCAGCCGAAACTGCCTGTCTGACACTGTCTCCACCGCTTCAAAGGTGCGGGTTGAGGGTTCGCGTAACAAGGTAGTATCCCACCATTGCTCCTTGCAAACTGGCGTTCCCATCTTCGGCTCCCACCATCCTGTACATGTCACATAAACACTCAATATCAAACCACAGTAAAGCTCCCATGGGGTCTTTCCGTCCTGTCGCGGGTAACCTGCATCTTCACAGGTACTATAATTTCACCGAGTCTCTCGTTGAGACAGTGCCCAGATCGTTACGCCTTTCGTGCGGGTCGGAACTTACCCGACAAGGAATTTCGCTACCTTAGACCGTTATAGCTGGCCGCCGTTTACATCAGCTCAATTCAAAAGCTCGCCTCGCGACCAACCTCTCCTCTTAACCTTCCCAGCACCGGGCAGGCGTCAGCCCCTACGTCATCTTTCGATTTTGCAGAGACCTGTGCTTTTGATAAACAGTCGCCTGGGGCCTATTCACTGCGGGCTGGTATTGCTACCAGCACCCTTCTCCCAGTTACGGGGTCATTTTGCCGAGTTCCTTAACGAGAGTTCGCTCGCTCACCTTAGTGTTCTCCACTCAACTACCTGTGTCGGTTTGCGGTACGGGTTCTGTTAATCTCACTAGAAGCTTTTCTCGGCAGTGTGACGTCAGTTGCTTCGCTACTATAATTCGCTCCCCATCACAGCTCACCCCGTTTGTGACAAGCATTTCACTTTACATCAGCGGACCTGCTGCTGACGTCATTTCCAGTCGTACGCTCAACTTAGCCTCCTGCGTCCCTCCATTGCTCAAACAATAACAGAAGTACAGGAATATCAACCTGTTATCCATCGACTACGCCTCGGCCTCGCCTTAGGTCCTGACTAACCCTGGAGGACGAGGCCTTCCCAGGAAAACCTTAGTCATTCGGGTGGACGGGATTCTCACCCGTCTTTTCGCTACCGCCTGCATTCTCACTTCTAAGCGCTCCACATGTCCTTACGGTCATGTTTCTTCGCCCTAGAACGCTCTCCTCACTCAGTCAGAAAACCGAATCTCAGCTTCGGTAATCTGTTTTAGCCCCGTTACATTTTTCGGCGAGGTCACCGACTAGTGAGCTTGACGCACTCTGAATGATGGCTGCTTCTAAGCCAACATCCAGTTGCGTTCCAACCTACGATCCTTTTGGGACTTAGCGTGGTGGTCTCGGGCTGTTTCCTTTCGACTACTGATCTCATCACTCGCAGTCTAGACTCCCGGACATAAATACATGGTATTCGGAGTTTATCTGAATTGCTAACTCGAGATGGGCCCCTAGTCCAAACAGTTTACTCTGCCTCACAGGATTCTTCATTCCTGAGGCTGCCCTAAAGCTATTTCGGAGAGAACCAGCCATCTCCAGGTTCGATTAATTTCTCCGCTACCCACACCTCATCCAAGCACTTTTTCAACGTGCCCTGGTTCGGTCCTCCAGTGCGTTTTTACCGCACCTTCAACCTGGACATGGGTAGTCACTGTGTTTCGGGTCTACGTCAACATACGCAATCGCCCTATTCAGACTCGCTGCCATGGCTCCGACTCTTCATCTTAACCCTCGCATGTTAACGTAACTCGCCGGTTCATTTCTACAAAAGGCACGCCATCACCCATTAACGGGCTCTGACTACTTGTAAGCACGGTTTCAGGTACTCTCACCCTCCCGGGGTTCTTTTTCCTTTCCCTCCACGGTACTGGTTCACCATCGGTCACTAGGGTAGTATTTAGCCTGCCAGATGGTCCTGGCGGATTCACGCGATTTCGTGTCCCGCCGTACTCAGGTGCTCTTCTTGCCTAACTTTCCGTCGCCATAGAGACTGTCACCTTCTTTGGTCCTGCTTTCCAACAGGGTTCGCCACAGATTGTCATAGTACGCTGTTGAAAAGTCCTATAACCCCAGTGTGCGCTGCACACTGGTTTGAGCTCTTCCCGTTTCGCTCGCCGCTACTCAGGGAATCGATTTTTCTTTTCTTCCCGCGGTAATGAGATGCTGTCAGTTCCCCGCGTCTACCTCGCCATAAGCCTGCGCTTATGCGTAACACCCCATCACGGGTGTTGGGTTCCCCATTCGAAATCTCTGGATGCTTAGCTTTGCTACAGCCCCCAGCATATCGGTGCGTTCCGTCCTTCATCGGCTCCCTGGTGCCAAGGCATCTCACCGTGCGCCCTTTTATTCACTTAACCATTATGGTCGCGTTGTCTTGTTAAAAACTCTTTTCGTTAGATTTCTCTAACTCTCGGTAAATTTTTAGTTTAAATTTCAGGATATGAGTCATTCAGTTTTCAAAGGTCGAGTTCCTATCCTTTCGGATGAGTATGGAGACTAGCGGATCGAACCGCTGACCTCCTGCGTGCAAAGCAGGCGCTCTCCCAGCTGAGCTAAGCCCCCATTAAATTCGAAACTTATGGGCCTAAATGGACTCAGACCATCGACCTCACGCTTATCAGGCGTGCGCTCTAATCCAGCTGGAGCTATAGGCCTGTTCGGATTTAGATTTCTATTGTTTTGAGAGTTAACCTCTCAAAAACAAACAAAGATTTCAACCGTTAGGTTCCGTATTCTTCTAACGTCGAAACATTAGAAGTTATCCTTAGAAAGGAGGTGATCCAGCCGCACCTTCCGATACGGCTGCCTTGTTAGCGACTTCACTAATCATCTATCCACCTTAGGCGGCTGGCTCCATATACACTCTCACCGACTTTGGGTGTTACGCAAACTCTCGTGGTGTGACGGGCGGTGTGTACAAGACCCGAACGTATTCACCGCGGCGTGCTGATCCGCGATTACCAGCGATTCCGGCTTCATGGTAGCGAGTTGCTGCCTACAATCTGAACTGAGAATGGCTTTAAGAGATTCGCTTACCCTCGCGAGTTCGCTGCTCGTTGATACCATCCATTGTAGCACGTGTAGCGCCCAGAGTCATAGGGGCATGCATGATTTGACGTCATCCCCACCTTCCTCCGGTTTGTCACCGGCAGTCTCGCAGAGTGCCCAACTCAATGCTGGCAACTAGTAATAAGGGTTGCGCTCGTTGCGGGACTTAACCCAACATCTCACGACACGAGCTGACGACAACCATGCACCACTGTCACTTTGTCCCTGAAGAAAGCTCTATCTCTAGAGTGGTCAAGGATGTCAAAGACTTGTAAGGTTCTTCGCGTTGCTTCGAATTAAACCACATGCTCCACCGCTTGTGCGGGTCCCCGTCAATTCCTTTGAGTTTCAACCTTGCGGTCGTACTCCCCAGGCGGGAGTGCTTTACGCGTTAACTGCAGCACTGAAGGGCGGAAACCTCCAACACTTTCAGCACTCATCGTTTACGGCGTGGACTACCAGGTATCTAATCACATGCTTGCTACCCACGCTCGAGCCTCAGCGTCAGTTAGCAGACCAGAAGTCGCCTCGCCACTGGTGTTCCTCCATATATCTACGCATTTCCACCAGCTACGCCTGGAATTCACTCCTCTCTGCACTCAAGTCAACCAGTTTCCAGTGACCCTCCGGTTGAGCCGGGGCTTTCACATCAGACTTAATTGACCGCCTGCGCTCGCTTTACGCCCAATAAATCCGGACAACGCTTCACACCTACGTATTACCGCGCTGCTGGCACGTAGTTAGCCGTGGCTTTCTGGTTAGATACCGTCACACGCATAACAGTTACTCTGCGCTGTTCTTCTCTAACAACGAGAGTTTTACGAACCGAAAATCTTCTTCACTCACGCGGCGTTGCTCCGTCAGACTTGCGTCCATGCAGGAAGATTCCTCACTGCTGCCTCCGTAGGAGTTTGGGCCTGTCTCAGTCCCAATGTGGCCGATCGCTCTCTCAGGTCGGCTATGCATCACGACCTGGTGAGCCGTTGCCTCACCAACTGGCTAAAGTGCACTGCGGGTCCATCCATCAGCAGAAGCCGAAGCCTCTTTTTCCTTCTTCAGTCATGCGACTCAAGAGACCTATGCGGTTTTAGCATCCGTTTCCGAATGTTATCCCTCTGATGGGCAGGTTACCGACATTTACTCACCCGTTCGCCACTAGATTGACCAGTGCAAGCTTCCGGTCGCTCCTCGTTCGACTTGCATGTATTAGGCACGCCGCCAGCGTTCGTCCTGAGCCATGATCAAACTCTCATGAAAATAAATTTCACGCTTTTTGAAAGCTCATTTAATTTGCGATCTATTGTTTTCTCCTCAGAGAAAAGAAATTGTTGTTTCACTTCGTGAAGTCCCTACACATTTGGTTTGTCTTCTTGTTTAGTTTTCAAAAGGTCAACGTCGCTTATCGCGACAACCCTATATATTATCATAGGTGATTTTTATTGTCAACATGGAATTTATTTTGCATTTCTTTTTCGCAATCGCTTTAAAAGCGAACGTTCGTTAACAACGTATATAATTACCATAGCTCATCTTATTTTTCAAGTCTTTTTATATAAAAATGATTCTGGAATTTTATCTATTTTTCTCCTGTTTCTTCCTTATCCTCTATTGGTTCTAACCATTCTTTTTATATTTTCCTAGATGACGTCGATGCTTTCTTCCATTTTTGGCATCAATAAATGCATCTAGCTGTCAAATCATATTCTTCCTCTAATGAAGGTAATGAATATCCTCAGGTAAAATTACTTTTTCTTTTTAAAATTCATCTTTATTGAATCGTAAACCCATTTTAATCACTCCTGTTCCATTATAAATACCTTTATTTACTTTTTCAATAGTAAGAAGATCTTCCTACTTATTTGACTTTAATTTTTCATCTATTTTATAAAGAATCATTAATCAATTTCAGCCAATAATTCATCATTAGAGTTTATTCTAGCGAAAGGCTGCTGCATCATTTAAGTATAATTTTTACTTCTTCTTTATCCGCACTACTTTATGAATTTATTGCTAATTGATATTCAATCTTGATAAATAATAAGTAATAGTGAAATTGACTACATAATCAATTCACTTTTTAATAACCCATTACTCTTCTTATAATTATTATTTTTAAAGAACATGCACTATGATATAACACCATTAATACGCGCCAAACAGCTTCCATTTTCTCTAATTGATGCTTTTTCTACTTCTTGAATAGCTTTATGTAAAGTAGTTTCTGCTTTTTCGATATCTTCTGCTGTTGATATACTAATCCTAATCCGGCGTATGCTAAAATGGAGATAACTATCTTGATTTTCAAATTATTCAGCTAAAATTTTATTAAAAGTGAGAACAAATCATCTTCCCATCCTTGTAAAGCTTGTGTGAATCCTCTTAAATATAACAAGTGAATGTTTTTGTTCATCATTCAATCGATCTTTTTGAATTGATCCAATCAATTTCTCAGCCAATTCATAATCCATTGTTACAATACTTTCTTCAATTTTATCTAAAAAGTTTGTTTGTAGCAACTTCTTTAGTATTGACACTGCATACATAAGTCCCTCCCACATCTAATTGCAATCGTGCACACAATTGACTTGAAGATTTTCATTGAAGGAATTTGTGCTCATGATTTTTCAAACCGGCTTAAAAGTTGCTCATGCGTACAAATTCCATGACTCAATTCAATCTGAGATAGTACACTTTTCTTACGACGCCTTTATAAACACTGAATATCCATAATGATTCTCCTAACTAACTATATTTTCACTATTATTGTACATTGTTTTTGGGAAATTTTTCAATATTTTTATTTATTTTCACTTATATATGTTGTCTATATATATAAAATACACATATTTTCTATTGTCCTCTTCCTAAAAGGACACTAGCGACAACTCATTTTAACGCTTTTATCAAAAGTTTAGGGCTCAAAGTAGGATTTTTATCAGGTTTTTCTATTATATTGTAATTTTCTTTCTACTATTTATGATTATATTGTTTTATAAACTGATACTAATTAATTTTAAGATATAAAAAGACTGGAATTACTCAGTCTCTAACTATTTTATTCTGGTTCTACAACTAAATAACGATGTGGTTCTTTTACCTTCAGAATGAGTGAAAATTCGTTTATTTTTACTTAAATATGCATGAGTTTGTTTTCTTTCATATGCAGGTAATGGTTCTAAATATACCGGTTGTTTTGTCTAACACACGGCGTGCTGTTTTTCATGCAATTTGTTGTAATGCTTCTGTACGACGTAAAACGGTAGTCTCCTCACATCCACTTGTACTGACATTCTTGCTTTTACAAACTGATGAACTGATACTTGAGCTAATACTGTAATGCATTCAAATTTTACCATATTTGACCAATTAATAAACCTGGTTTATCTGTTTTCAAATACAAAATTCATTTTTCTTTTTGTGACTTCAACATGAACCATCTTGGTGCTCCATAAATTTCAGCTATTTGTTCTAAATAATCTTTTGTAACATAGTACAGCTCTTCCAATATGATTATCTAATACTTCAACTCAGCTTCATCATTATCATCAGTATCAAATTCTTCGTCCTCAAAAGATTCTTCGAATTCTTCAACAACTCTTCTTCTTGATCAATTTTCTTTAACAGTAATTTGATACTACAGCATCTTTTTATCCGAAACCAAATAACCTTACTTTCATCAATTACTCCCAATTTCTACATCATCTTGTGTTAATTGTAATTGTCGTAATCCTTTTGGATTGCTTTTTCACTGAAGCATCATTTACTCGAATCGTTTGTGTCATCTTCTATATCCTCCATATTGCAAATTTTACGTCTCATCTCATGTTCTTTTGGATCTGAACAAGTCTATTCTTTAACTTCTACCGTGTTTTTCTTAGCTTTTTCTAAAGCTTTTCACGACGACGTTTTTCCATGTGCACAGCTTTTTGTTCTGCAATAAATGTAAATGGATTATTCATAGTTAAAGTTTGAATAACCATAAAGATATTCCTCACAACCCAATATAATGATAACGCACTTGGGAACGTTAAAAGCTGCAAATCCAATCATTGCTGGTAATACAAATAACATGATTTTTCCAGCTGCTCCACTGTCTTTCGCATTTTCAATTGTTAGCCAAGTGCATAAGTTGTAGCAACTACTAATATGGTAAAATAAAGAATGGTCTGATGCTAAAATTAAACCATAAAAACGATCCTGTTTTTAACGCTTCTGTACGACTAATTGCTTGATATAAAGCTAATCTGGTCACAGGTAATTGAATCGCTACTGGTAAACATCCAGCATATTGATTCACACCTTCTCTTTCATATAATGCTGAAATTTCTTCTCGTAAAAATTTCTTGTGTTTGACTGCATCACGAGCAGAATATTTCTCGCAGAAGTTTATTAATTTCAGGTTGTAAAAATGGCTGTTTGTCTTGTTGTCTATATTGAAATGCATCACGAGTACTAACACAATTCTTTGTTATAATCAGTAAATACAATAATTCCTAAACCACAACTATCTAAAAATATGAGATAAAGTAATAATAAAATTGAGATAAAGTGTATAAATAATTCTCGATCCCAAATCCTGTACTTTCCGCTGTTACAGGTGTTGTACTACATGCTGCTATAATGTTAAAACCGCTAATGTGAAAGCTAATTTATGCTTTTTCTTCACTTAATTCCTACTTTCTCCATGTATAATCATCTGTAAAATCTTTCCTAATTTTTAATACATCGTCATCATTTTACTTCTTGATAATTCGCAGATGCTACAGGTTTGACGTGCGATCACGTATAAATCAATCTCAGACTGTAATTGTGGCTGAGTTCTGTTAATACACTTCTATATCAATCGTTTTATACGATTTCGACAACTGCACTTTCCTAATACTCCAGAAATTCCAACTCTAAAAATGAGATTGATTCGATTTATCGATTTGATAAACCACAAATTGACGATTCGCTACTGAATTTCCATGATGAAAAACTCGTTGAAACTCTTGCTCTTTCATTTTACTCGATAAGACTTACGCATACACTCACACTTATCTAAGTTTTTAAAACATTTAAAAGATCACCGAGACGTTCAGTGATCTAAGCTACAAACTTTCTGCACGGCGTCTGCTTGCTAATACTCTCACGGCACATTTTGTACTCATACGTTTAGGAAACTGTGAACTTTTTGACGTTTACGTTTGTTTGGTTGATATGTTCTTTTCTATAACTTCTGCACACTCCTAGTTCTGTGTCATGTCTAACTATCCTAGACAGTCTACATCATTATAATGATATTCCTAACAAAGTCAATACTGTGTCTTGCATCTGTACTGGAGTGTCATACCATATTTTATTCAAAATACCTAGTAATTTTATTCATTTTTCCATAGTTATCACAATTATAACCTCAACTTTTTAAACTTTTCTCATATTTTTCCAATTTTTAACAAATTCAAAAGCTTGTTTACAAAAACATATCCACAAGTTGTGGATAATGTGATATCGTCTTAAACCTCTATGTTTATTAGATTTTATTCTATCACCCAATTTCCTGTGAATAAATAAATTTTATCATTATTTTTGTCAAATTATCCACAATTTTGTGGAAAACTTATTACTAAATTCACTAAAATTTGTTAAACGATTTTCTGTGGAAAACTTTTATGCTAAACTTACTTTAGATTTTATTAGTTTATTTATCCACAAGGAGGTGTTTTATGGATCTATTAGATGAATTTTGGAAAATTTTATTAGCTCATTTTGACAAATTCAGATTTTCGATTAAACACTGGATTATGCCTGCTAAAATTACTAAAATTTGACCAAAATTATCTATATATTCAAGTTCACTTCTCAAACGTATGCTAATTTCTGGGAAGATAATTTACTAACAGATGTAATGGAACGTGGATATGATTATTTTTGAAAGTCATTTGAACCAAAAATTTATTATTTCAGATGAGCAAGATTTTTCAAAACAAACATTCACAGAGCCTACCCACAAATTTCTAGAAATGAGAGAAATTAAAAGAAGTTAATCAAAATATTTATAGAAGATGATTCTCTATTAAATCCTAAATATACATTTGATTCATTCAATGTGGTAAAAGGAAATCAAATGGCACATGCTGCTGCTCTAGTAGTTTGCGAAAGACTAGGACAATTATATAATCCCCTCTTTTTCTTATGGAGGTGTTGGATTAGGAAAAACTCACTTATGCAAGCTATTGGGAATCAATATAAATTGTTAAAATCCAATGCACGTGTTAAAATACGTAACGAGTGAAGCTTTACAAATGAAAATGATTACTTCATTGAGAACAAATACTCAACAAGAATTCAGGATTATTATCGTAATGTTGATTTATTATTAGTAGATGATATTCAATTTTTGTCTGAAAAAAGCAACTCAAGAAGAATTTTTCCTTGACATTTAATGCACTCTTTAGTAACCACAAATTGTTTTAACGAGTGATAGACAGCCAACTGAAATCAAAGCTCACAAGAACGTTTAGTTTCAAGATTCGTTTCTGGTCTGCCAGTCGATATTACCTACCAGATTTAGAAACAAGAATTGCTATTTTATCTAAAAAGGCAGAAGCTGTTGAATTGATATCTCTACAGATACCTTAAGTTATATTGCTGGACAAATTCAATCCAATGTCCGTGAATTAGAAGGTGCTCTTGTAAGAGTTCAAGTCATTCTGTGACTCATGGAGAAAGATATTACAACGAATTTAGCTGCGAGCTCTGCCAAAACTTTATCCCTGGAAGTAAAGAAAAATTGTATCGGTTCAAGATATTCAAGAACGTTTGCACGTTATTACCATATTTCTTTAGAAGATTTAAAAGGTAAAAACGAACAAAATCCATTGTAGAACCCTCGTCAAATTGCAGATGTATTTAAACAGAGAGTCAACAAATAGCTCTCTTCAAAAATTAGGAACAGAATTTGTGAATCGATTCTACTGTTTTACACGCCTATGATAAAAATTAATGAAGAATATAAGCTGCAAGGTGAGATTACAAAAGCTGTGTGGTTTAAAGAAAAAACTAGGTTTTTAAGCTGTGTATAACTCATCTGAATTATTAAATTGTTATACAACACTCATCCACAATGAAAATGATAGTATAAATGGAAAATAATAGTTTTCCACAAAATTAACAGGCCCTACTAGCCATTACTATTTATTATAAATAAAAATTAAATTTAAAAAGACACATCATGTACATTTGGGAGGCATAAAATGAAATTTTCAATTAATCGTCAAGCATTTTTATTTAGCAGACGTTCAACGTGCTATTCCTTTCAAAAACAATCGATTCCAATTTTAACAGGAATTAAATTAGTTGTTTCTCAAGAAGGAATTACTTTTAACAGGTATGATTCTGAAAGTTTCTATTGAAATTTTTCTCCAGTAGAACATGAGAATTAATTACTGATCGATTCATGAAACAGGTTCAATTGTATTCACTCCATTTCTTTTGTGAAATTGTTAAAAATTACCTCAAAATACATTTACTTTAGAAAACAAATGATCATCAAGCAACGATTACAGGAAGTGCTGTATTTACTTTAAATGATTATCTGTCTCCATTATCCACAACTTCGAAGTAGAAAAAGATCGTGTATTAACATTACCTGTTCCATTATTTAGACAATAATTTTACAAACATCTATTGTCGTTTCTACTGCTGAATCCGCCCCTATTTTAACGGAAATTCATATGAGTTATTGCAAACAATCACTGAAAAGCTGTAGCAACAGATTCTCACCAGCTTTGAGTCAAAGAATTATTCCTTTAGAAAGTGCCTGAAACAAGTAATGTTAACATTTGAGATTACTTCACCAGGTAAAACATTAATTGAATTATCACGTATTATTGATGGTTTGAAACAATTGATTTTGCAATTACTGAAAATCAAGTCTTTCCAAACAGAAACTCTTTCTTTCTACTCGTTTATTAGAAGGACGTTATCCAGATACGTATCGATTAATTAATGTTATCAATTTAATACAGCCAGTACAGAGTTGCAGTGATTTAGTGGCATGGTAGACGTGCCTCATTAATGTCACACACAGATATAATATTATGCGACATTATCAATTAATGAAAAATCGTATTTTTATTAACAGGTAATTCTCCAGAAATTGGATTGAAGAAGAAATTATGGTAGAAAATTATGAAGGTGCTTCATTAGATGTTTCATTCAATCTGATTATTTAAAAGATGCGCTTCTGTTTATTTGGTTCTTCAAAGACAGATTCAATTCTTAGAAGGAATGTCCATTTACATTGACATTAAAAGATAATCATTCTGATATTCCATAGCTTTATTCAATTAGTAATACCAGTTCGTACATTTAATGGTTAAATGATAAAAAGGTCCATGATGACAAAATCCTCGATCTATATTTTAAAAATTTTGATCCTGCAAATTTCATTTTTCCTTTTAAAAAGGTTTTTATTTATTTAATAAAGAAAATGCAAAATAGGCTAAATTTTTCAAAATCTTGAGAATTCTCAAAAAAGGTATATACAGTAGTATGTGTATACCAAATGAGAGAAAAGAGGAAAATCATGACAAAGATTGTAACAATCACAGAAGAATTTATTACATTAGGACAATTTTGAAATATATGATGTCATTACAACAGGTGGACAAGCAAAATGGTATTTGCAAGAAACGGTTGTTTTTGTTGATGGTGAAATTGAAAATCGTCGTGGTAGAAAACTTTATGATAAAACACGTAGCAAAAATTCCTGAAGAAGGCATTTTTGTTGTGAAAAGAGAATCTGAGGAAGTTGTGGATGAGATTAGTTGAATTACAACTGAATCATTTCAGAAATTATGAAGAACTTTTTCTTGAATTTGGGAAAGGAGTTCATATCATTGGTGAAAATGCTCAAGGTAAAACGAATTTAATGGAATCTATTTTATACTGGCAATGACGAAGAGTCATCGTACTAATCAAAGCATCGTGAATTGATTATGTGGAATGAAGATACTGCTACCATTAAAGGAAAAAGTAGAAAAAGAAAATTAGTAATATTCCTTAGAAATTGGTTTCTCCAATAAAGGAAAAATAGGACGAGTCAATCATTTAGAACAAAAGAAACTTGGTTCCTATTTAGGACAGTTAAATGTCATTTTATTTGCACCTGAAAATTTAGAATTAGTGAAGGGTGCTCCTGCAAATCGCCGAAAAATTCATGGATATGGAACTCGGTCAAATGAATCCTATTTATTTATATGAATTAGTAGATATCAACGCCTTATAAAACAAAGAAATCATTATTTAAAACAATTAGCGATATCAACAGCTGATATTTATTTAGAAGTTTTTAACAGAACAAGTCATTGAAAAAGCAAGTGCAATTTTAATCCATCGTTTAGATTTTATGGAACAATTGGAAGCTTTAGCGAAACCAATTCATGAACAAAATTTCATTAGGAAGAGAAGAGTTTTCACTGAAATATCAAACATCTCTCTGATTGAAAAAGGAATTTCTCAAGATGAAGTAAAAGAATTGTATCAAAACAATTTGAATCTGTACAAAAGAGAAATTAGAACAAGCGAGTACTTTAGTCGGTCCGTATCGAGATGATTTGATTTTTATTTTAAATGATAAACCTGTTCAAAATTTTGAATCTCAAGGCAACAACGTTCAACTGTGGCTAAGTTTAAAATTAGCAGAAATAGAATTAATGAACATAGCTACTGGAGAATATCCAATTTTGTTATTAGATGATGTAGTTTATCCGAATTAGATGATGATCGACAAACACATTTGATAAAAGCAATTGAAAATAAAGTACAAACATTCATAACAACTAGTTTAGATGGGATTCGTAAGCAATTTGTTAATGAACCAGTTGTATTTCGATTCATCAAGGTCAAGTTCAATGAAAAATGGAGTGTGAGAAGAGAAAATGACAGAAATAAAGAAGTTCTTGCTGCACACATGATGCCAGTCAGATTCAAGTATTAGAAGGATTAGGCTGTACGTAAACGTCCAGGGATGATATTGGTTCAACAAGTAGTGCTGGTTTACATCATTTAGTATGGGAAATTGTTGATAACTCAATTGATGAGAGCGTTAGCTGATTTGCAACTCATATCGAAATTGAGATTACACCTGAAAACCATATTCGTGTTACTAGATGATGGACGTGGAATTCCAGTTGATATTCAAGAAAAACAGGACGTCCTGCTGGTTGAAACATGTATTTACAGTACTTCATGCTGGTGGTAAAATTTCGGCGGCGGAGGTTACAAAGTTTCCGGTGGTCTTCACGGGGTAGGTGCTTCTGTTGTTAATGCACTTTCTACAGATTTAACCGTACAAGTTTTTAAAGATGGAAATATTTATAGAACAGTCTTATAAACGTGGGGCTGTTTTAGAAGATTTAAAAATTGTTGGGCAAAACTGAAAAACATGGAACGAGTGTTTATTTTGTTCCAGACCCAGAAATTTTCCAAGAAACTACGGTATATGACTTTGAAAAATTAGCAGATCGTGTTCGTGAATTAGCTTTTTAAATAAAGGATTAAAACTAACGATTACTGATTTACGAGTAGAAGAGCCTGTAGTAAAAACTTTTTTATTATGGAATAGGAATTAAAAGTTATGTTGAACATTTAAATAAGTCTAAGCAAGTATTATTTGAAGAACCGATTTATGTTGAAGGAGAACAAGATGGCATTCAAGTCGAAGTAGCTATGCAGTATACTTCAGGATACCATACGAATTTATTAAGTTTACAAACAATATCCACACTTATGAAGGTGGAACACATGAATCTGGAATGAAAACTGCCCTTACTCGTGTCATTAATGATTACGCTCGTCGTCAAAAATTAATGAAAGAAAACGAAGAAAAATTATGGGGAAGATGTACGTGAAGGATTAACAGCAGTTGTATCGATTAAACATCCTGATCCACAATTTGAAGGACAAACGAAAACAAAATTAGGAAATTCTGAAGCAAGAACGATTACCGATCGATTGTTTGCGACTCATTTTGATAAATTCTTAATGGAAAATCCACCGTTGCTCGTAAAATTGTTGAAAAGGGATTTTAGCTTTCTAAAGCTCGATTAGCAGCAAAACGTGCAGTAGACTCGTAAAAATCAGGTTTGGAAATTTCTAATTTACCAGGAAATTAGCAGACTGTTCAAGTAACGATCCAAGTGTTTCGAAAATCTTTATCGTCGAAGCGAGATTCTGGAGGTCTTGCTAAAACAAGGACGTTCTCGTCACTTCCAAGCGATTTACCAATTCGAGGAAAAATTTTAACGTTGAAAAAGCATCATTAGATAAAATTTTAGCTAATGACGAAATCCGTTCTATTTACTGCAATGGAACAGGATTTGGTGGAGATTTTGATTTATCGAAAAGCTCAGTTATCATAAATTAGTCATTATGACCGATGCCGATGTCAGATGGTGTACATATTCGAACATTATTAATTACATTATTCTATCGCTATATGCGTCCAGTAGTGGAAGCAGGATAGTATATATTGCGCAACCACCCTTTTATAAATTAAACAAGGAAAACAAGAGTTTTTATATTCAGAAATGATGAGGAATTAGAAGCAAAATTAAAAGAACTTCCTGCTAGTCCAAAACCACAAATTTCTGATATAAAGGTTTAGAGAAATGGATGCGGAACAATTATGGGAAACAACAATGAATCCTCAAAATCGTTCGATGTTACAGTAACGGTTGAAGATGCTGCTGAAGCGTGGATCAAGTGTTAGATATGTTAATGGGCGATAAAGTAGAACCACGCCGTGAATTTATTGAAGCAAATGCGAAATTTATTGATGTGAATGATTTAGATATTTAATGATTGAAGAAGAGAGAGACAATATGTCTGAGGAAAGAGATTAGAATTTTTCGAAGAAAAATTCGAACCATCGGATTTAGCCAAAACGATGCGTAAATCGTTTTTGGAATATTCCATGAGTGTTATTGTATCTCGTGCACTTCCAGACGTTCGTGATGATTTAAAACCCGTATCACCGTCGTATTTTATATGAATGCATGAATTAGAGTAACGCCAGACAAAACCCCATAAAAATCAGCTCGTATTGTTGAGATGTAATGGGTAAATACCATCCACACGGGGACTCTGCGATTTATGATGCAATGTGTTCGATGGCACAAGATTTCTCATATCAGTCTATCCATTAATTGAGTATCTTCATGGATCTTTTGGTTCTGTCGATGGAGATAGCCCAGCTGGCAATGCGTTATACTGAAGCAGAATGAGTAAAATTGCTTTAGAAATGTTACGAGATATTAATAAAGATACGATTAATATCGTGATAACTATGATTCAACAGAACGTGAACCAGAAGTTTTACCATCTCGTATTCCAAACCTTTTAGATCAATGGAGCAACAGGGATTATGTAGGGATGTAACATGAATATCTCCACATCATTTTAGAGAAGTAATTTCGCATTGCATTTATTAATGAGCCTGATGTTAAGAACAACAGCTGAATTGATGGAAGTATTACCTGGTCCTGATTTTCCAACAGGTGGAATTGTATTAGGTAAATCTGGCATTGTCGTGCTTTATGAAACAGGTCGTGAATTGATTACGGTTCGTGGTCGTACAAATCGAAGATAAAAATGAAAAGAACGTATTATTATTACGGAATTACCATATATGGTAACAAAGCTTCGTTTAGTAGAACGTATTTCTCAATTGCATCATGAAAAGAAAATTGAAGGAATTACGTGATTTGATGATTGAATCTGACCGTAAAGGAATGCTGTCATGATTGAAGTGAGAAGAGATGTTTTCTGCTTCAGTTGTTTTTAAATAATTTATACAAATTAACGCCATTACAATCGAACTTTTGGATTTAATATGTTAGCGATTGTTGACAAGAACCAAAAATTTTAAGCTTTAAAAGAAATTTTTACGACACTACTTAAATCACCAAGAAAAGTGATTCGTCGTCGTAGTATTTTGAAAAGAAAAAGCAGAAGATCGTGCTCATATTTTAGAAGGATTACAAGTAGCTCTAGACCATATTGATGCCATTGTAGCAATTCTTCTGTAGTTCTGCTAGTGGAGATATTGTTAAAGAACGACCATGAATGAATATGGATTAGTGATAAACAAAGCTCTGTCTGATTTTAGATATGAGAGAAATGGTCTCGCTTAACAGGATTAGAAACTGAGAAAATCGATGCAGAATATAGATTTACAAGCTTTTAATCAAAGAATTAAATGAAAATTCAGCAAGTGAAGAAAGACGTTATGAAATTATCGAACAAGAATTATTAGAGATTCAATATTTGATAACTCGTCGTACTGAATTATTAGTCGAGAAGCTAGTTTAGAAGATGAAGACTTAATCGAAGAAGAAGATGAAGTCAATACTAACGAAGAATGTACTATATTAAAACGATTAGCAAATTTCTGAATTTAAAACAACGTCGTGGTGGTCGTGGTGTTCAAGGAATGAGCGTCCATGATGATGACTTTGTAGAAAATATGATTTCATGTTCAACACATGATTCATTATTATTCTTCACGAATAAGGTAAAGTATATCAAGCAAAAGGATATGAAATTTTGAATACAGTCGTACTGGCTAAAGGATTACCAGTTATTAACTTATTGAATATTGACTCAACTGGAGAAAATTCATGATTATTAGTGTACCGGAATCTGATGAAACAGGAAAGATCTTATTCCTTTACAACTTTACTGGAACTGTTAAACGTGAAATTATCAGACTTCAAAAATATTCGTACAAATGTGATTACGTGAATTCAATTACAGAGAAGACGACTCAATTAATTCGTGTAGTCGTACAAAGTGGTCAAGACGGCATCATTTCTGAACGTATCATGGAATGCTGTAACATTCCATGAAGAAAAGTTCGAGCACGGGTCACAGCAGGGTTCGAGGCGCATTCTACGTGATGATGACTAGATTGAATGGATATTTTAACACCAGAACGTGAAGTATTAGTCGTTAGTGAAAAAGGATACGGTAAACGCACTGCTGCCAGCGAATATGCCTTAAAAGGTCGTGGTGGTAAAGGAGTTAAAACCCTTCGTATTACTGAGAAAAATGGTCCTCTGTACGCTTAAGAACTGTAACGGTGAGGAAGATTTAATGATTATGACGAATAAAGGAGAATCATTCGATTCCACGCTTCAGATGTTTCTCAAACAGGTCGTGGTGCTTTGGGGAAAGTGTATGATGCGTTTAGACCAGATGCTAATGAAAGTTCATTAGCTATTGTCGATCGTGAAGAGGAAGAGAAGAAACGGTCACTGTATCAGAAGAAACAGTTATTTCGGAAAAAGCAAACGAAAACTTACAAAACTTCGCACAAGAGTTAGTAGACGAACAAGAATAAAAACAACAAAATAGACTTTTCTAAATGAGCAAAGGTGTTAAACCCACTATATGCTTTGAGGAAAAGTCTTTTTCTATTGATGATGAAGATACAAATATCAAGCAACTTTAGAAAATCTCGACTTTAGTCACAGTAAAGTGCTATTTTTAGGTGTATAATCAGTATAATTACAGGATGGGAGGAATTTATCATGATTGAATTTAAACAAGCAACAAAAATATGGAGATAAGGTAGCTTAAACAACTTAAACTTAACCATTGAAAGTGGAGAAATTGTTGGATTAATTGACATAATGGCAGGAAAAATCCACAACCATTAAATCATTAGTGAGTATTTTATCACTTACAAGTGGAAACATCTAGTAGATGGTGTTCCTCTCATCACAAGCATCCATTGACAATTAAGCGAAAATTGGATATGTGGCAGATTCTCCAGATTTATTTTTACGTTTAACGGCTAATGAATTTTGGGAATTAATTTGCAGTTTATCAATTAACAATGAATCAAATAGAAGAAAGATTAACCTATTTATTAGAGTTATTTGACTTTACTCCTTATCGTTATGATGTGATTGAGTCATTTTTCATGGAATGCGACAAAAAGTATTCGTTATTGGGGCTTTATTATCTGACCCAGATATTTGGATTTTAGATGAACCATTAACCGGTTTGGATCCACAAGCTGCCTATGATTTGATGATGCGTGAACATGCCGAAAAAGGAAAACAGTATATTTTCACCACGTATTAGAAGTAGCGGAACAATTATGTAATCGTATTGCCATTTTGAAAAAGGTGAATTACTATTTTACGGCACAATTGAAGAATTAAAAAGAACATAATCCTCAAGAGTCTCTTGAAAAGTATTTATTTATCTTTAGCGGGACGTAAGGAAGGAGAGACTGTCGATGAATCTAGAGCTGTTAGAAAAATTAGTGAAGTTGAATTTATTATATGCAGTTGTTCCTGCTCAATTAGTTGCTTATCGACAAAAGCAAGATCCACTGAAAAATCGATATTCCTAAGAAAAACTTCGTTCTCAGCTTATGATTGGATTAATTTATATTGCTTTTTGGAGTACTTAATTCATTTGTGAACCCTATTGGAGAAAAATCCTGTCCTATTTATGAATATGATTAGTATTTTTAGTGCTTTTACATTTTCTCAAAGTTTTATTGCATTTTATAATGTATTTTTACGAAAGTAAAGATTTAACTTTATCGACCTTATGCATTTAGAGGTAGAAATTATTCTGGAAAAAGCTATTTCTGTTATGATGGTCGCTTTAATGGGATTAGGCTCTATTATTGCTTATTTTATCGTTTTACTCGATTCAATATGGAAAAAGATTTTTGGTATACCATTCTTTAGACCATATTAACTGTTTTATCTTATTAGTCTTTTAGAGTATTTATTTTTACACTCGTACATTATTTGACAAGTTTGTCATTTTTAGAAACATAAAATATTATTTCGAATATTTTATTAGGTTTGTTTCTATTTTTTCAGGTTTACTTTATATTTTAATTTCTAATCATAATACTGTTTCAATATTAACGAAACAAGAGAGAGCTTTTTATTCCTCCGTTTGAAGCTTTTTATGCGATGATTCTTCATCCATTATCATTTGATGGAATAATTGGCTATATTGGATGGATTGGAATTACAGTTCTCTTTATTAGTAAATATTCACTATAAAGTATTGCCAACTTTTTATGAAAAAGCAATGGAAGTTAGTTCAATTCAACAATATTCTAAAAGAGTACGTAGCTTTACATTGGATAATTTTTCAAAATTAGTAAGAAAATATCATATTCAATTAATGAAAGAAGGCTCCATTATTGTTCAAGGAATCATTGCACCAAGCATTTTTACTGTTTTTGATGTTATTACCAATGATTTTTGGTATAACGAGAAGGAGTTAATCTTACAGAATTTTTACTCTGATTTTTACTTTCTTATTTATTATTTGCACTAATGTTTGCAATGACGAATTCCTTTGAACAACTTAACTAGTATTGCTTTTTCTTGGAAAGAGATAATTTTGAATATTTAAAAAGTATTACCAATTGATATGAAAAATATGCTCGTGAAAAATTCAAAGTTTTATTTTTAACGCAATCTTCTGTGCCAATTCTATCATTAGCATTGTATTATTAGTTTTACGCATGCCAATTTTATTAGTGTTAGCAGTGAATACTTACTTGGTTTTCGATTAGTTTTGGGGTTATCAGCTTCAGATTTGAAAGAGACTATCGTCTACGTGTTCCGAATTGGAGTAATATTGTCGAACTACAAAGTCGAGGAAATAAATTTTTATTAGAATTTTAATGTTTATTTTATTTATCCTTTTAATCCTTTGTATAGTGGCATCTTCCCAATTATTCACTTCCTTCCAGAAAAATATTGGTATATGATAGGTGCTGTAGCTTTTTGTTATTCTGAATGGACTAGGGCTATTCTTTGGTGAATATTATTTAAGAAAATTGAAAAAGCTTTTATAATAATAGAAGAGAGGGAGTATGTAGAAATGAGTGATATTATCTGCAATTACAGATTTCCTGAAATATCTGATGAAATGATTAATGAAAAATGGTGAAGTAGTTATTGATGAGTTTTATCAAAATATGATACATCAAATTGATCTCTCATGATGAAGGAGAAAAATATTCTAAAGAAGAATTATTAAAAGAATTAGGGATTGTTTAACTTTCTAGCTAAAATAATATTTACATGATTGAAGACCGTGGTGATATTGATATATTGACTCCATAGTGAAAACTATGGGAGTTTTTTTCTAATTTTTAAATATAGTTTTAATTATAACTGTAGATACTAATTAGATAATTGACCAGAACAGTTTCTACTGTTATTCTAAGTTCAGTTAAAGAACAGCACTGTGAAAAGGTGAGTAGAGAAGGAAACTTGTTTAGAGAGTCTCGGTAGGTGAAAAGAGATCAAGAGAGAATTTTTGAAGATGGCCTTGGAGTGTTAGGTATTGAATGATTAAATATCTACGGGTAGCCCGATATAGCAAGAGTATAGAAACATTAATGAGGGAATTATTGCGAAATAATTCTAAAAACAAGGTGGTAACGCGAAATTTCTGTCCTTGCAGTGAAAACTGTAGGATTTTTATTTTAGGAGGAATGATGATGACAAAACAACAAGCACCATTTAGAGTGATCACGTAGGAAGTTTCTACGTCCAAAAAGAATTAGTAGAAGCAAGAGAAAAAAATTTGCAAACGGTGAAATTATACGTAAGAATTAACAGCAGTAGAAGATAAAAATATTCAAGAAATTGTACAAATTGCTGCTGGTTTACAGGGTAACAGATGGAGAAATTCTCGTCGCTTACTGGCATTTAGACTTCTTTTGGGGGTTTTAATGGAGTAGAACATGTAGTGGGTGAACGTGGATATTTATTTCCATGGAATTGAAACTAAAGCTGATACAGCAGTACTTTAAAGAACCAATTAATGGGAAAATCATCCATTTGTTAAACATTTTGAGTTTTTAAGAGATTTAGTAAAAGAGGAAGATGGATTGTTAAATTTACTATTCTTCTCCTTCTACAATTTTATTTTGAATTAATTCGTACACCAGAACATGTTGCTGCTTGGGAAGCTGTTTATCCAACAACAGATGAATTATTCGAAGCTATTATTAAAGCATACTCTGAAGTGATTCAAGATTTATATGATGCAGGACTTAAGACATTAGCAATTAGACGACTGTACATGGGGAGCTTTTGTAGACGATGGATTTACAAAACGTTTCCGTGAAGAGCGTCCATTAGAAGAAGTAAGAAGAGTTTTGCTGCACGTGCATTACGTTTAAACAATGGTGTCATTGCAAATGCACCTCAAAGATTTAGTCATTAATACTCACGTTTGTCGTGGTAATTTCCATTCTACTTGATTTCTCAAGGAGGATACAATAAAGTAGAAGATGAGTTATTAGGTGGCGAAAAATGTCAATGCTTATTATTTAGAATTTGATACATGCACGTCAGGGACTTTAAAACCATTAGCAAAAGTGTCTGACGCAGTAGTTCTTGGACTATTAACATCAAAATTTGCTGATTTAGAAAATAAAGATGAAATTATTACTCGTATTAAAGAAGCTAGTCAATATGTACCATTAGAAAATCTATATTTAAAGCACACAATGTGGATTTGCTTTTCAACAGAAGAAGGAAATGTAATTAAAGAAGAAGATCAATGGAAGAAAATTGCATTAATTAGTGAAATTGCACAAGAAGTTTGGGGAAAATAAACTTAATATTATAAAACAAACAAAGGGCTATGGGGAGATTCATTTTAATCCATAGCCTTCCATTTTTGAAAGGAAGTGTTATTATGACAACATTTCAACAACAACTCAACACAAGCATTTAAAACGGTAAAACAAGCAAATGGTGAATTTAAGTCATCAAATTGATGCCAATAGTCCTCATTTTCCTGCTTTGCCAGCATTAGAACAAAAAGATTTATTTACCTTATGATGGTTTTCATGTACAACAATTATCAGTAGTGACTCAATACGGAACACATATCGATCCACCTTGCCATTTTTGTTGAAGGTGGACGATTCCTGATGAATTAGGTTAAAAGATTTACTTTTACCTTTGTACGTGATCGATCGTTCAAAAAGAAGTAGCTGAAAATCCAAACCACGAATTATCAAAAGAAGATGTATTAGCATTTGAAGAAGAATATGGTAAGATTGAATCCGATTCATTTGTTGCCTTTCGTAGTGATTGGTCACATCGTTGGCCAAGTCAAGATGAGGTTCGTAATCTTGATGAAAATGGAGTTCAACAAACACCAGGTTGGAGTAAAGAAGCACTTGAATTTTTAATTCATGAACGTCATGTAAAAAGCAGTTGGACATGAAACTTTAGATACAGATTCAGGAGTTCGCGCAGCGGCACATGGGTTAACGAATGAGTATTATTTATTAAGCCAAAAATATTTATCAATTAGAAGTATTACTAAAATCTCGATCAAGTTCCTGCAGTAGGTGCGGTCATTTCAGTATCTTATCCAAACTGGAAACGTACACCATGGGATCACCTGTTCGTGCTATTGCTTATTTACCAGAAGCTGAATAATAGAAAAGAGGAATAAATATGTCAAATTATGAAAATTGTAACTGTTGTCAAAGAGCGCCTTTCCGCCTAGATCATGTAGGAAGTTTCTACGTCCAGAAAGATTAAAAAGAAGCACGTGCTAAATTTAGTGCTGGAGAAATTACTGCTGAAGAATTAGAACGTAGAAAATGAAGAAATTATTGCCTTTAGTTGAGAAAAAGAGCTTGGTCTTCAATCCATTACAGACGGAGAATTCTGGTCGTGCTTTCTGGCACTTTAGATTTCTTAGAAAACTTAGATGGAGAACTAGTAGAGGTAGAACATTTCTCTGTACAATTTAAAAGACAAGATGTAAAACCAAAAACTTTACGCATTGTTGGAAAAATTGATTTTTCAGAAAGCCATCCATTCGAAAAACACTTCAAATTCTTAAAAGAACATGCAGGAGATACACCGGTAAAATTAACGATTCCTTCACCAAGTATGTTGCATTTAATTACACAAGTACGTGAGAAAAACTATGTTCCAATTGATCGTTACAAAGATAATGAAGCATTATTCTATGATGATGTTGTAGCAGCCTATCGTAAAGCTTTACAATATTTCACGACTTAGATGCCGTAATATTCAATTAGATGATACAAGTTGAGAATTCGTGCTTTAGATAAGCGTAGCTTATGAAGCACGTGGATTTAACTTAGAACAAATTGCTCGTGATTATGTAGACGTGTTAAACCGTGTAATTGAATGGGAAACCAGAAGATTTAGTAGTAAATATGCATATTTGCCGTGAAATTTCCGTTCAACATGGTTCTCAGTGGTGTTGCGAACCAGTTGCTAAGACATTATTCGGTCATTGCCGTGTAGATGGATTCTTCTTAGAATATGATAGCGATCGTGCTGGAGACTTTACTCCACTTCGTTATATTAAAGACCAAAAAGTAGTATTTGGATTAATTACTTCTAAAATTTGGTGACTTAGAAGATAAAGATGAAGTCATTGCACGTACTAATGAAGTAAGTCAATACGTTCCTCTGAACAACTATGCTTAAGTCCTCAATGTGGCTTCTCTTCAACTGAAGAAGGAAATATTTTTAACGATTGAAGCACAATGGATAAATTAAAAACTAATTGACGAAATTGTTCGTGAAGTTTGGAAATAATTTTTAAAACAGTATGTGGATTATTCTAGGTACTGTTTTTATAAAATAATGCAAAATCGTTGTCAGAATGCAATTTCCTGTTATAATAATGGAACGAGTATTAGTATTAATACTCTCCTTGCTTGTTCACAAAGAATAAGCCAAAAAGACCATAAGGAGGTGACAGTCAATGAGTCAAACATCAAAATACGAGATTTTATACATCATCCGTCCAAACATCGATGAAGCTGCTAAAGCTGAATTGATGCAAAGATTTGATGCTGTATTAACAGACAATGGCGCTGTTGTTGTTGAATTTAAAGACTGGCGAAATGTCGTTTTGCATACGAAATTAAAGATTTCCACTTGAAGGTATCTAATCATTTAGTGAACATCACTGCTGAAGATGCAAAAGCAATTGACGAATCTCGACTGTTTAGCTAAAATCAGCAAATGACATCTTACGTCATATGATTGTTAAAGTAGAAGCATTTGCTTTAATATTAAGTAAAACAAATCTTGAAAGGAGCAGATACTACATCAATAATAGTTGTGTTAGTAGGTCGTTTAACTCGACCAGTAGATTCTAAAATATACCCAAATGGAGTAGCAGTTGGAACTTTTTCAATTGCATGTGAGCGTCGTTATACAAATCAACAAGGAACTAGAGATACAGACTTTATTAGCTGTAGAGTTTGGAGAAAAAGCCGTAGAAAATTTAGCGAAGTTTACTCGTAAAGGTTCATTAATTGGTGTTGAAGGACATATTGAAAACTAGAAGTGACAATCAACAAGGACACAAAAGTGTATGTAACTGAAGTAATCGTTGATAATTTTTCATTCTAGAATCAAAAAATGTGACTGAACAACGTCCAGCAAATGATTCATATAATGGTTATTCACAACAAAATCAGTATCAATTACAAGGTGGTTTTTAACACACCAAGTGCTCCTACATCATCATTTGGAAATGTTCCAGCAGACCCATTCTTAGCAAAATGGAGAAGCAATTACTATTTTGGACGATGATTTACCATTCTAATCAAAAGGAGGATACCGTAATGGCTCAACAACGTAGAGGTGGCGGCGCTCGTCGTCGCAAAAAGTTTGCTACTCACCGCAAACCACATTACATATAATCGATTACAAAGATGTAGAATTATTAAAACGCCACATTTCTGAAAAAGGTAAAAACTACCACGTCGTGTAACAGGTATCAGCAAATATCAACGTCTTTTAACAGTTGCTATTAAACGTGCTCGTATTATGGGATTATTACCATTCACAACAGTAGACTATCAGAAAGACAAAGGACTGGTTTTCCAGTCCTTTTTCTATCAAAATGTTTCACGAAACATTAGAAGATTTTTCTCTGATGTTGGAGTAAATGTTTCACGTGAAACATTTTGAAAAAGGCATGAAGGGTATTCCTCAGCTTTAAAAATATGTTAAAATAATGATAGAAAGATGGTGATAAATATATGTTAAATCATTTTAAAGAATGGTATGAAAAACTTCCATCTTATCTAAAAATTCCTTCTGTAAAATATTACGGATGATCCTTTTATAATCCTTTTTTAAGTATTCTATGTATCATGAGTTTTGTGACTCATGCATGGCTAGGATTCATATTTCTATTTTGGTATGTTTATTTGCCATATTAGTATATTTTTCTGTTCAGCATATCAGCAAACAAATAAATGAATATGCAATTGATTTAGCTTTATAAGATTCGCAAAGGTGAACAGGATGCTTATTTAAAAATGCCAATAGGTACGATCTGTATGATGTAAATGAAAAGTATTACATGGATAAACTCTCTATTTACAGAAAAACTTCAAAGACAGGATGTTATAGGAATTTCATTAAAGGAATTGAATGAACGATTATATTATCAAGTAAAAAGACAAATACAAACAATAAGAAAATGATATTTTTACTCATATAGATAAAATATCAAGTAATCGTACATCCGGATATCAGAATGATTTATTTAACAGATATTACTGAATATGTAGTATTGAGGAAAAATATTATGAGGAACAAATCGTTTTTGGACAAATATTTTTAGATAATTTTTTCAGAGGTTTCCTCAGTCATTAAAACGATAGAAGAAAATCAAATTTAAATAATTTCGTAACGAATCAATTATTCTAGTTGGGCATCCACTCATAATATCTTTTATGAAAAGAGTGGATGATTTATCGTTTTATCGCATTTTTAAATGCAGTATCATAGAAACTTTAGAAAAAGAAAAGTTTGATATTATGGACAAGATTCGTGAAACTACAGCAAAAACAAAATTTTCCATTAACGGTAAGTATGGGCCTCCTATGCTGATAAAGAAAAATCAGGAGGTAAAATATCCAGAAATAGCTTCATATGCTCAAGCAAACTTAGATTTAGCTTTTAGGACGTGGGTGGGAGATCAAGTAGTTGTTCGTTCTCGTAATGAAGATGCACGTTTCTATGGTGGAAAATCTAACCCAATGGAAAAACGTACAAGAGTTAGGAGCTAGAATGGTTTCTCAAGCCTTAAAAGATTTAATGGAAGAAGCTTCTGAAATTATTGTAATGGGTCATCAGTTTCCAGATATGGATGCAATTGAGCTTGTTTAGGAATTGACTGAATTGCAAATATGAATCAGAAAAAGCTTGGATTGTGACGAATGAAAATCAATATTCTCATCGATATTCATAAATTAATGGATGTGATTCAAGAACAAAAAGCACTACGAGAGGATATTTCTCCAGAAGAAGCGTTAGAAAAATTAACACCAAGCACATTAGTTATATTAGTAGATGTCAGTCGCCCAGTAATTGCTGCTGCTCCAGGAGGTGTTAGAACAAGCAAATAAAATTGTTGTTATTGGGCACCATAGAAGAAGTCAAGATTTTCCTAAAAATCCAGTGTTGGTTTATATTGAACCATATGTCTCATCAACGGGTGAGTTAATTATAGAACTTTTTGAATATCAGAATGATAATGTAGAAAAGTATTCAACCAATTGAAGCAACTGCTATGTTAGTGGGTATTATTGTAGATACAAGAAACTTTACATTAAGAACAGGTTCAAGAACATTTGATGCAGCAGTTATTTAAAATCAGTTGGGGCAGATACTATATTAATTCAAAAAGATTATTGAAAGAAAATGTTGAAACTTATTTATTAAGAGTCATTTATTAAATTCATTAATTTTATTAGATAATAATACTGGTATTGTACAAGGAGAAGAAGATAACTTTATCCAACAGTGGTGGCTGCACAAACAGCAGATATGATGCTTTTCAATGGAAAAATATTGATGCTTCATTTGTTGTGACAAAACGTGAAGATGGACGTATTGGTATTAGTGGTCGAAGTTTAGGTAATAAAAATGTACAAATAGTCATGGAAAAATGGGCGGTGGAGGACACCTTCAAATGCAGCTACTCAATCATGATACTACCATTGAAGAAGCCGTTATCCAATTAAAGGAGTAATTTCTGAATTAGGAAATGATATAGATTTATAGGAGGTAAGAAAATGAAAGTTATTTACAAGATGTTAAAGGTAAAGCAAAAGGAGATGTAAAAATGTAGCAGATGGCTAGTACAAAATTTCCTTATTAAAAATGGGTTAGCAAAAGAAGCAACAAATGCAAGCTTATCAACTTTAGCAGGGCAAGAAAGCTGAAGAAAAACATAATGCTGAATTATTAGCATAGCTAAAAGAATTAAAAGAATTCTAGAAAAAGAAGAAACGGCTGTAACAATTAAAGCAAAAGCTGGGAAGATGGACGTTTATTCGAGCTATTCCAGCAAAACAAATCGCTGAAGAATTCAATAAAACATTTAATGTAGCATCGGGATCGTCGTAAATTTGAATTAAGGCACCAATTCGTGCTTTAGGGTTTTGCAATGAGTACCTGTAAAAATTACATCATGATGTTGAAGCAACATTAACTGTGAATATTGTTGCTCACAATGAAAACCCCACATATGTGGATAAAATGTTAAATGATTTAAAAAGCTGTGATAAGTTTTCCATAGCTTTTATTTTTGTAATAAATTTCACAAATAAACGTAATAAAAACCACCGATTTTTCATCGGTGGAAAAAGGATTAGAAATATTTATTTTGGGAGGATAAATATTCTTATTTGGGAATGACTAAAGTATAGAGGAAGAGTATGAAGAAATTATGAAATAAATTTATAGATTTTATAAAAATTATTTATGATATGCATGTCCCTGCTAACATACGAAAAAGAACGATAAATTTGTTCGACTAACACTAATCTCATTAATTGATGAGGAAGAGTAATCTACCAAATGAAATTTTAGCATTCGCACGTTTTTGACCGTATCACTTAGTCCAAGAGAACCACCAATAATGAAAACAATAGAATCTTTTTCCATTTATTCCATAATTTTCAATCTTTTCAGCTAATTGTTCTGAACTGATTAAATCCTTCCACCTGCCATAGCAATAACGGTATCAGAATCTTTACTTTAGCTAGAATTTTTCTCCTTCTTTATCTTTCACTTGTTCCATTTCTTTTTCACTTAAATTTTCTGGAGCTTTTTCATCAGGAACTTCAATAAGTTGAAGTTTACAGTAACTTCCTAATCGTTTGGCATACTTCGTTCATTCCTTTGTTTTAAGTACTTCTCTTTTAATTTTCCAACACTAATAATAGTAATATTCATAAGCGTCTCCCTTTATCGTTTCTCACCATTATTATACTCGAAATTATGAAAAAGAATGAAATTAATTTTTGTTTCAATTATCTTGACAATAGATGAAAAGTATTATACTTTGCAAAGTAGATTTTAACTGAATAAGGAGGTTTGAAATGATTCGATTTTATTTCAACAATCTATTCCAAAAAGAATTGCAGCTAGTTTTGCAATTGTTATATTGGTTGATCACTTTTTATTAGACTTGGGACCAATCTCACAATTAGAGACTTCACAGGCAACTTATTTTGACCATTTATTTACAACAGTATCAATGGTTTGTGTACGGGTTTATTTACTCAACCAGTCGCTTCTACTATAATACATTTGGTCAAATCATTTGTATGTTCTCTAATGCAAATTGGTGGACTTGGTTTAATGAGTATGACTGCTTTTTCTTCTTTGATTCAGGAAAGAAACTATCTCTAATGTATCGCTTGGCACTGCAAGATAGTTTTGAATCGAGATGATACAGGACGTAAAAGATTATTTACGTAATGATTTTTAAATATACGTTAATAATTGAAGGAATCGCTGCTATTCTTTTTCTTATCGATTTATTCCGATGTTAGGATTTGGAAAAAGGGATATTTACTCGATATTTTTGCAATTTCTGCTTTTGTAACGCAGGTTTGATAACTTAGGAAGTAATAGTTTAATTGATTACGCAACTGGATCCCTTTATTATCATTGGTTATTTCAGCGTTGATTATATTAGGTGGAAATTGGTTTTGCAGCATGGTTTGATGTGAAAAATTTTATTTCATGCTACCGTCGTTCCTCACAAAATAAATATACATAAATGTTTTATAAACGATTACACTATCATACAAAGGTAGTCATTTTATTAACATTAGGATTTTAATGGTTGGAACATTACTAACACTTATTACAGAGTGGAATAATCCTGATACAATCGGAAATTTAAATTTTGGACAAAAATTATTAGTTAGTTTCTTTCAAACTGTAACAATGAGAACAGCAGGATTTGCAAGCATTGATTATACAAAAAGCGAATCCATCAACTCTGTTACTTTATTGTATTCAAATGTTTATTGGAGGTTCTCCAGGAGGAACTGTTGCGTGTTAAAACAACAACGGTATTAGTCGTTTTATTATTTATTCGCTCAGAAATTTATGAGAAAAATCAATTAATTTTAGACACCATACGATTCCTTATGAAATGGCAAGAAAATCATTAATGATTTTTATTATTTTTACAGTATTAACATTATAGTGTATTCTTTGTTAAGTATCACGATCCACAAGCTCCATTATTGTATACATTATTTGAAACGATTTCTGATATGTGTACAGTAGGTGTAACAGCTACTTTAACACCAACTTTATCGATGCTTTGACAAATCATTATTATGACATTAATGTTTATCGGAAGAATTGGACCATTAACGGTATTATTAAGTTTCTCAAATCGTAAGAAACAAGGTTCACTTATAAAATATGCAAAAGCACTCATTATTAATTGGATAGAAAGTAGGATTGAGTATGACAAAAACAGTTGGAATCTTAGGGTTAGGAGTATTGGTACAACGATTGCCAAAACAACTAAGTCAATACGACTGTGATATTATAGCAGTTGATAGTCAAGAAGAAAATGAAAATAGATTGGAACCTTATATTACAAAAAGGTGTTATTGCAGATATACAGATTTTCATGTATTAGAGAAATTGGCATTAGTAATTGTGATGTAACCATATTGCGACAGGAAGTAATTTAGAAGCAAGTATTTTAGCAGTAATGCATTGTAGGTAAACTAGGTGTGTTCCGAAAAATTGCAGCAAAAGCTAAAAGTCAAAACTTCAACAGAAATCTTAATGAAGATGGGAGCTATTAGAATTATTAATCCTGAAAAGAAACAGGAATTCGTGTTGCAAAATATTGTACATCATAAATTAGCGGATGTAATTTCATTAGATGAAAATATCTCCTAGTAGAATTTTACCCACCAGCATCATGGGTCGGAAAAGCATTAAAAGATTTACATTTACGTCAACAATATGATTTGAACTTGATTGGATATCGTCCGGTGGAAACATGCACCATTAAATACACAATTAAGTGCTGATTATGAACCAAGAAAATGTCATGTTAGTAGCGATTATCGATAGTAAACGATTAGAAAAATGCTGATTTTTGAATGAAGATTAAAAGAAAGCCTCGCAGGGAGCTTTTGCGTTTGTACTAACGAATAACTGTTTCAGTTTCTGCATCGAAGAAGTGTGATTTATCTGTCAAATGCACAACCAACCATTTCTCCTGGGTTGTGGGAAGTCACGAGCATCCACTTTAGATACGAATTAAAGCAGCGTCCACTTTAGTATATAACATTGTTTCAGCACCTAATAATCCCTGATACAACAACTCAGCTTTTTAAGTAGAAGATGAAGGGTATGTTTCAAGAACGATTTAGAACCTTTAATATCTTCTGGACGAATACCGAAGATTAATTTTTACCATTGTAACCTTTGTCTTCTATACAATTTTTGTTTTTGCTAATGGTAATTGTAATGATAAACCTTACCGTTTGAAAGCAATACCCATCTTTGTAATGTTACTTTGAAGAAGTTCATGGCTGACGTATCCGACGAATCCTGCTACGAATACATTGTTTGAGTGTTGTAAAACTTTTTGTGGAGAACCAATTTGTTGAATCGATACCGTCTTTCATAATAACGATACGGTCAGCCACTGTCATCAAGCCAGTTTGGTCGTGCGTTACATAAATTGTAGTTGTTTCTAAACGACGGTGTAATTTAGCGATTTCGCACGCATGGCAACACGTACTTAGCATCTAAGTTTGATAGAGGTTCGTCCATTAAGAATACTTTAGCATCACGAACTGATTGCACGACCTAAAAGCTACACGTTGACGTTGTCCACCTGATAAAGCTGTTGGTTTACGATCTAAGCATTGAGCCATCCCTAAGATCTTCAGCTGCATTTTTAACACGTTTGTCGATTTCAGCTTTGTGCATGACTGCATTTTAAATCCGAATGCTGTTATCATAAACACCTGCATATGTGGACTATAAAGCATAGTTTTGGAACACCATGCGATGTCACTGATCTTTAGGAGCAACATCGTCTCATTGCAGTATCAATTGATTTTTAATTCACCTCAGAAATATCTTCTAAAACCATCACTATATGAAGTTGTAGATTTACCACATCCAGAAGGTCCTACGAATACAGATAAAACTCACGTATCTTTGATATGTAAGTTAAAGTCTGTTAACTGAGTAGAAATCAGCATTGTCGTATGTGAATATGATTTTAATTCAATTTGTACCATTTTATAAACTTTGTTTCTGCTTGACAAATTTATTATACATGAAAAAGCTTTGAACCCATAGTCCCCTTTGCCTGTAAAATTTTCCTTCATTTTTGTGCAAGTTGCTGGAGTGAAATTTTTAGAATATAAGGATTTAAAAATGAGGGACTTCTAGTGTAATTTTACGCTTTGAATGTTATGATAGAAGAGATAATATGATTAGAAAAGGTGATGAATGGAAAGAAAACGTGATTTGAAATTATTATAGTTATCAAGATATAAGACAATATCCCACGTTCTACAGAACATTCAGCAGGATATGATTTTGAAGCAGCAGAAACAATTGTATTACTAAGTATTTTGGAAAATGATTTTAAATTTTGTGCGGTTCAATTAAACAATGGGTGTACTGTAGTGATAGAGAAGTAGTAGAAGCAGAATTAGAAAAGAACAAAAGGTATTAAAACCAATTTTAGTTCCTACAGGAATTAAAGGTATATGCAAGAAGATGAATACTTACAATTGGCAAACTGTTCTAGTAATCCATTAAAGCACTTTAAGTATTACCAAATGGGGTAGGAGTTGTGGATAGTGATTATTATAATAATGAAGGAATGAAGGACATTTATTTCCAATTATTGAATTCTCGGATTATTTGATAAGGAAATCCAAAAGCGCGATCGTATTGGTCAAGGAATTTTCCATTCATTCTTAGCTGATGAAGATGATGTAGAAGAAGCGAATGAAAAGAAAGTGTGGATTTGGTTCATCAGGTGTTCTGCTAGAAAGGAGTTTTTATGGCAAAAGCAACCGTTAGTTATCTCTGTTCAGAATGCATAAGCTTTCTCCTAGATATTTAGGGGAAATGTCCGAATTGTGGGCAGTGGAGCATGATGGAAGAATATAGGAAGTTGTCTACGAGTAGTACTAAAAACAATCTTTAGTGGAGTCATTCAGAAGAAGAAAATCGCAAAACCACTTCGTATTGACCAAGTTGCCATGAACGTCAAACGTAGAAACTTCGATGCAGAATTGCATCGTGTATTAGGTGGTGGAGTAGTTCCTGGTTCTCTTTGTATTAAATGGTGGAGACCCTGGAATTGGAAAATCTACTTTTATTATTACAAGTATCGAGTCAGTTACAAAAAGCAGGAGGCAGTGTTTTATACGTTTTAGGTGAGGAAAAGTGCTACAAGTAAAAATGCGCAGAATGTTTAGGGATGTAGCAGATGGATTTTACATTTATCCGGAAACAGATTTTACAAGCTGTAGTAACACAAGTCGAACAATTAAAACCAGACTATGTTATTATCGATTCGATCTCAAAACAATGGCGCATCCATACAACAGGAATTGCAGGAAGTGTTTCTCAAGTAAGAGAATCAACAGCAACATTAATGAGATTAGCAAAAGTTAAACCAAATTGCGATTTTTATTGTAGGCATGTGGACAAAAAGAAGGAGCGTTACAGACCTAGAATGTTGGAAACATATGGTATAATGTATTGTATTTGAAGGAGAAAACACCTAGTTTTAGAATTTTACGCTCGGTGAAAATCGTTTCTGGCTCAACGAATGAGATTGTGTGTTCGAGATGATGCAAGATGATTGAAAGAAGTGATAAATCCGTCGAAGTGTTCTAGAGGAACGATTAAAAGGAGCAACAGTGATCTGCAATTGTTGTGTCGCTAGAAGGTAGTCGTCCAATAGCAGAAGTTCAATACTATTATCTCCAGCAGTATTTGGAAATGCGAGAACATACAGGGACTAGATTATAACTATGTTTGTATTACATGGCAGTTTTAGAGAAAAGAGCAGGATTATTACATACAAAACCAAGATGCTTATTTCAAATTACAGGTGATTGAAACTAAATGAACCCGCAATTGATTTGAAAGGACTGCAATGAGTATTGTTTCGAGCTATAAAAGAACAAGGAACAGCAGTAGATGATTGTTTTCGTAGGAGAAATTGGTTTAACAGGAGAAATTGTCGTGTAAACTGTATTAGCATCATGTGAAAGAAGAAAAATTAGATTCAACGAATTTTTATTCCAAAAATAATATTGATGGATGGGAAATTCCAAGTGGAATTGAAGTTATTGGAGTTTCTCAGAAAGAAGCTATTCAAAAAGCATTTAAAAACTTTATTAGATAAGGAGGAGAATAAATGGATTATCTTTTAAAGGTCAACTTTTGCCAAACGAATGATTAGCCCTCATCTTTGTCATTGTAGTGGAGTTTGGAGCGACCTATTTACCATCATTTTGGGAATTAATAGAATTTCGAATGAATGGTTAAATTCTGCTGTGATTAGTGTAGTGATTGGAGCTATTATATTTCATTAATTTTAACAAAACCATTATAGATTTAAAAATTAGAAAAATTAGTGAATCAATTATCTGTTACGTATTTAGTGTTTGGATTATTAGGAATGTTACTAGATTAGTAGTTGCTTCATTTATTAGTTTACCACTAACAAATTTACAAATTCAGGATTACAGCATAAGCTAGCACCAGTAGTATTGAGCATTATGGAGATATTTAGATTTTAGCATTGAACGAGTCGCAGAGGGGATTTTCACAAACTATTAAGTTTAAAGAAAAAGCAGAAGAACCCTCAGCATTTGAAAAGAAAAGTAGATGATGCTTCATAAATATAAAATTTTGGATACGAGCGTGATTATTGATGGACGAATTTATGATATTGCTCAAAACAGGATTTTTGAAGGGTATTAGTTATTCCAGTATTTGTTCTAAATGAATTGCAATATATTTGCAGATAGTTTCTGATAGTGTGAAACCTGTTCGTGGACGTAGAGATTAGATATCTCTGAATGCCTTACAGAATCGAAAGTACCTGTAGAGACCTATGATGGACTCAGTGATGATATTACTGAAGTGGACTCGTAAATTAATCTGATTAGCTAAAGCAATTGATCAGCGTCACTATTATGAATGATTATAATTTGAATAAAGTTAGTGAGCTCAAAATGCCTGTTTTTTAATATTAATGCCAAATAGCAAATGCGATTAAACCTGTGGTAATCCTAGGAGAAATGATGAAAATCAAGTCATCAAAGCGGGATCGAGACAACAAGGGGTTGCTTTATATGGATGATGGAACAATGATTGTTGTTGAAGATGGTCAGCATATATGAATCAAGAACTTGAAGTCATTGTAACGAGTGCGCTCAAACAGCGGCAGGAAGAATGATTTTCGCAAAACCTGCCATTCACAGAAGAAAATGAATAAAACCTGAAGAGTAGAATTTATAAAATCTGTAAAAAGTGAGAAGAAACAAAATGTCTCACTTTTTGGATACAAAAGTGACTAAAGTCATTCTAGATGGTGACTAAAAGTCAGTAGGCGAGTGTAGGAATAATTTGTATAATAAGATTACAATAAAGGAAAGGAAGAGAGAGTATGATGACCTATCAAAAAGGAAAAGATCGTAATGGTTCTATTAGGAATACTCTAGCTTTTTGTTTGTTATAAATCTCACATTAATATAAAGGAGAACAAATATGCATACGTTGAAATTAATCTATTACAAAATCATTTGATGAGAAAAAGTATTAAATCAAGCATCGTTTGAAATTATGAAAGGGAATGCTTTTGGATATAGGGGCCTAATGGGCTGGTAAATCAACATTGATTGATATCATTACTGGATTAAAGAAAATGATTAGAGATGTCTTGATTGACGGGCGTTCGATTAAAGTTAAGATGCTTTGACGTATCTCGACATTAAAATTTTCGCTGGGAGTTGTTCCACAAGAATCGCGATTATTGAAGAATCGAAAACGCAGTCGATAATTTAACATATTTTGTCGGGACTATATGCTAATGAAAGGGAATACATGCTGCAGAGAGAGAATTGCAGAAATTCTGAGCTGTATCTGGATTTAGAAGAAAGAAAAGAAAAGGTACTTTTTCAGGTGGGATGAAGAGACGATTAAATATTGGGATTGCGCTCTACATCAACCAGAATTCTTGAATTTTAGATGAGCCAACGGTTGGTGCTGGACCCACAATCGAGAGCAGCATATTTTGACTTTTAGAAACTTTAACCAACAAGGCACAACTATTTATATACTTCGCAATATATGGAAGAAGTAGAAGCACTAAGTGACCGTGTGAAATTTATTATGATCTTGAGAAGAAGTAGCGTATGAACAAAAGAATATGAAAGAACTAGTAGGTTAACGTATTCTATTGAAGTAGTAATGATCGTATTCCACAAAGATTCGAGCAAGTGGTGTTAGATAGCGAAAAACGGGATTCATAGTTACTGTTTCAAATCGACAAATGAATTTAGTCGCATCGTTCGATTTATTCGATGATGAAATTTATTTCTTTAGTCGAAGAAAATCACTTAGTTATTAGTTTCAGTCAATGAAACAAATATTAGAAGAAGCCTTCTTTGAAATTAACAGGAAAAAGCATTACGAGATTAAAGGAGAGTACTATGAAATTTTGTATAAAAGCAAATATTCAGATGATGTTCAAAAGCAGTTTCATATGTTATTTTATGATTGTATTAGTCTGTTAGTATTAGACTGCCGATTAATTTTTCAGGTAAAATGTCATTGAACGTAAACCAATAAAGTAGATACATTATTATATGTAGAAAATCAAGATCAAGAAGTGTTAGGAAATATTGTCTCACACTTGAACAACGAAATGAACATTATCACTGTAACAACTGATAAAGAAAAGGCAGAGTTGATTGCAAACCATTCCAACAGATTTTTCTAAAATAGCATCGGAAGAAGCAAACAAATCCAATTCAAGTACAAAAGAAATCAAAAGTTTCAACGAGTGCGATCAATTGACGTATAAATTATCTTGAAAAATATTACAGTCAATGGTTTGAGCAAGAGTTGAAGGAATTGGTGAAGGATAAAAACAAGTGGATGATGCAACGGCAATTGTAGTATCTACGCAGATTCTTCAAAAACAAATGAGGTTCTAGTGCACAGAACTCTATCAACGAAATGATTATCAGAACAAGTTTGTCGATGCTGACAAGCGAGCAACATTTTTCTACTGCGCAAATTAACGACAGATTTCGCTATGGCGGTCAACAGTGGTGGCAAGTGCTGTGCTCGCATCAAGTGGGCTAAATAAGTTGAATGAAATACTCACCACTTTCTAGTGCGTTCGCCGCAAAGAGAAACGTATGGATTGATTTCGAATTTTCATCCAATTTTATCTGTACTTTATTATTATATGTAGGAATTTGGAAAAGTGATTAATCCATCAACTTTAATGGCAATTTATTGGGGATTGCAGGACTTTTTAGCAATTCAATTAGTTTGCAATACTATCGGGATAGCAGGATTCGTAAGTATACTTTATTACGGAGAAAAACGTTAGGATTAGTTTCTTCTATTATCCCTATTGGATTTGTTCTTTTTCTTTCAGGAGCTCTTCCACTTGATAAAATGAGTCCAGTTGTTCCATTGGCTTTGGAGACAATCCATTTAGAAGAGTACTGACTGTCACCACTCATTCGTATGATGCAACAAGAATCCATGAAAGCAGAATTTAGCGATAGTCTCATTTGACAAGGGATAGTCGTAATCCTTCTTTAATCAAAGCTTTAATGGAATCACAAATTCGTTGTGAAGCAAAGAAGGGAGGAAATACTGTATGGATTTATTAAGAGGTATCTGGTTTCATATATTAAAAGAATCGTAAAGAGTCCAGCATCACTAGGGTCAAAATGGTGGCATTCTTCCAACAACTCAGACGCTTCTAATGGTGTTTATTCACTATCGTCTGCCAACAAAATAATGCAACAACTTCTTCATATCAACCCTTCACTAGCAATGGTTTTAGAAGAAGGAAATGAAGAGTTTCAAAGAATTAGAAAAGTTTATATTCTGAAAATATTTTTATACGGATAAAGAAAAAGCCTTAAACGATTTGGAAAAAGGATATATTCGAAGTGTATGTAGTTCCTAAGAATTTTGTTCAATCTTTTAGAAATGGACAAAAATATGGATGAAGTGTATAGTCGTCAAAACACAAAAAAGAAGTTTTATTAGAACAAGACATTCAAGGAATTTTGCAAAAACAATTAGTCAATACAGCTCTTCAAAAAGAAGGAATATTAGAAAAGGGAGAATTATTTAAGCAAAGTGAAAAATCAACTGTTCATTTTGAAGATGCAACAACTGTAAGCTAGTGTTATTACTATTGTTAGTGATGTTTTTATATTTTGTTTTAATGTATCTTCTATTTCGTTTTGATTCTAATTACCTTTTTAAGAAAAATTATGATTGAAACGTTCATTATTAGCAACTAATGTTCGAACTGTGGATTACAAAAGAGCTTTTTGGGAGCTTACTTGTAGTGATGTTTGCAAATCTATTTATAATTTTCTTTTATGGATAGAGTGATGAATGTAGGTATTCCTAATTGGTTTAATGTTTGTTTATTAGCTGCGCGGGAATCTATTTATAGTTTGAGTCTAGGATTGTTTTTATTTAGAATTTTAAAAATCCAATGGTCAACAAGTAGGAGTCGGCACCCTTTCCTTGCGGGACTTGAATGGCGCCAAACTATTTCAGTCTGAGATTATTGATATAGTCGCGCATTTTAGTCCAGTTTATTGGTCGTTCAAACTGTCATCGTCAAGAATTACTCCAGGTCTTCCAATGGTACATAGGATGGCACTTCTATTCTTTACGGCAGGAATTATCGTTTAGAAACTTATGTCGATTAAGAAGGCTTTGCACCAATTTTTGAATAATGGTAGGATGAATGATATCAAACTATGAGAGTATATGCCAGTAGGAATTATTATCAATTCATTTGCCATTTTATTTGGAGGAACTGTTGAGGTTTTGCTGTACATAAAATTCTCAGAAATCAAAATTCAAATAAATTTAATTTTTGGATTATCCGCTATGATGCTAGGAATTACTCTAATTGGGCTAGTAAAAATATTTCAGTTGTCGTTCTAGCTATGATTATAGGAACGATTGTGGGGATATCTTGTAAAGTAGGATTAAGAATGAATCAATTAGGTCAATTATTGGAACGTCCAGTATCTAAATTTAGAGGGAGACCATGGTGGATTAAGTCTGTGAAGAATTAACGCAATTAGTGACGGTAATCGTATTATTTTGCTTTAGTGAACAGGAATTTATGATTCGCTGGATTCTGGTATGACAGGAGATCATAGCATCTTAATTGCAAAAATCTATTTTAGATTTTTCACGGCTGCTATTTTTGCTTGTAATGTTGATATGTCGTTTCATTAGTGGCAGTACCACAATTTATCACTTTCTTTTCACTATATCTATTTGGAACACAACACCTTTGACCAATCCGGTGATGTTAGCGGATTTTAGAGCTTGTGGTGGGATGATTATGTTAGCAACAGGGCTTTCGAATTATTAAGGTTAAAATGTTCCCTGCAGCCGATATGATTCCGCAATGCTCTTTGTTATGCTGATAAGTTGGGGATGGTTACTCGATTCTCCCATTGATATCGCACTAAACTAGAGTATAATATCACAAAGGAGTGGTTAGATGATTATCACAACACCAACAATTGAAGGACAACATTGTTGAGCATAAAGGGAATTGCTTTTGAGAAGTTATTTCAGGGTCAATGTATTAAAAGACCTTGGAGCAAGTTTTCGATTTCTTCGGTGGTCGTTCTCGGCGGCATGAAGAAGAATTATTAAAAGCTCGTGAAGATGCTCTTTCGTGAATTAGAAAACGTGCAGCAAATTTGGGGAGCGAATGTTGTCGGAGGAAAACGATGCTGAAACAGTAGGGTACAGGTGGCATGTTAATCGTAATGGCATCTGAACGCAGTTGTGATTGACTAAAACTCCTTATTAAAAGATAGAAATAGGCGATGGATTTTCCATCAACCTTTTGTGCATACAATGTATTACAACAGTAAATAAATTTTTATGAGACTTTTATATTTGAGAATAGAAATTTATAATAATTTTCTTTGGAGAATAAAAATGCAAACGGATACACTTTTTATCAAGAAATTTTGAGTTAAATGCTATAAATCGTAATAGTTTTAATCGATTATTACAATTATTTTATAAATCTATTCTGTATCCAACTGTATTAATACAGTTGGTTTAAGGTGTTTTATTTTATTGAAAATCAACTAATTTTATGGATGAGAGCTAAATATAGGTAATAGCTTTATTTATAAAAATGAACAAAGTGTTTGTTTTTAAATATCACTTATGTATAGTACAGATTTTATGATTATTCCATTGATAAATTATTGAGAAAAGATGATAACAGCTTGTTAAAAAGAAAAACAAAATAAAACCCAAAAGAAAAGAGGAAAAAATAAATGGTTATAAAGCAGTTGTTGAATCCCAAGAACTTTTTGAAAAGCTCTGGGAAGGCTTCAAGGGTGTAGATTGAAAGAAAAAGTGTATCCTGCTCTGTTCAAGCTTAACCACACACCTATGATGGAGATGAGCCTTTCGTTGGGCCAACAGAAACGTTCTCACACATTAAAAAGTAGTAGAAGAAACTAAAGCTCACTATGAAGCAACTTTGCTCTAATGGATACTCGTCCAACATCTATTGTTGATATTCCTGCTGATATATCGACAAAGAAAACGAAGTGATCTACGGTATCCAAATGATGAATTGTTCAAATTGAACTTCATGCCAAAAGGTGGTATCCGTATGGCGGAAACTACTTTTGAAAGAAAAATGGACATGAACCGTGATCCAGCTGTTCACGAAATCTTTACAAAAATATGTAACAACAGTTAACGATGGTATCTTCCGTGCTTATATCTCAAACATCCGTCGCTGTCAATACGTCACACTGTAACTGGTCTTCCAGATGGCTACTCCGTGGACGTATCATCGGTGTTTATGTCGTCTTGGCTTTTATACGGTGCAGACTACTTAATGCAAGAAAATTAAACGACTGGAACCCAATTGAAGAAATCACGAAGAAACAACTCGTTTACGTGAAGAAATCAGCTATAATACCAAGCATTACAACAAGTTGTTCGCTTAGGTGACTTATGACGGTGTTGATGTTCGTAAACCAGCGATGAACGTTAAAGAAGCTATCCAATGGGTAAACATTGCATCATGGCAGTATGTCGTAATCAATGGTGCTGCTACATCTCTAGACGTACCAATCATGTTTTAGATGTTTATGCAGAACGTACTTAGCTCGTGAACATTTACAGAATCAGAAATCCAAGAATTTGTTGATGATTCGTTATGAAATTACGTACAGTTAAATTTGCTCGTCACAAAAGCTTACGACCAATTATATTCTGCGACCCAACATTCATCACAACTTATGGCTGGTATGGTAACGATGGTCGTCACCGTGTTACTAAGATGACCACCGTTTCTTAAACACATTAGACAACATTGGTAACTTCAGAACCAAATCTTAACAGTTTTATGGAATCGATCAATTACCATACAACTTCCGTCGCTACTGCATGCATATGAGCCACAAACACTCTTCAATCCAATACGTGTAAACAACAATGGCTAAAGATGGATATGGCGAAATGAGCTGTATCTCATGCTGTGTATCACCACTTCGACCCAGAAAACGAAGAACAACGTCACAACATCCAGCACTTTTGGAGCTCGTGTAAACGTATTGAAAGCTCTTCTAACTGGTTTAAACGGTGGTTGCGACGATGCTCACAAAGACTACAAAGTATTTGACATCGATCCAATCCAGACGAAGTTCCTTTGAATTCGAATCAGTTAAAAGCTAACTCGAAAAATCTTTAGACTGGTTAACAGACACTATGTAGATGCATTAAACATCATCCACCACATGACAGATAAATATAACTATGAAGCTGTTCAAATGGCATTCTTACCAATCTAAACAACGTGCGAACATGGGGATTCGGTATCTGTGGATTTGCTAATACAGTTGATACATTAGCAGCTATTAAATACGCTACGGTTAAACTAATTCGTGACGAAGATGGATACATCTACGACTACGAAACAATTGGTGAATACCCACGTTAGTGAAGATGACCTCGTTCAAACGAATTAGCAGAATGGACATCGAAGCTATACATGCCGTGTCTACGTAGCTACAAATCTATATAAAGATGCAGAAGTCTATGTTTCATTATTAACAATTACTTAACGTTGCTTACTCTAAACAAACTGGTAACTCTCCCAGTTCATAAAGGGCATGTAAACGAAGACGGTACTGTAAACTTATCTAAACTGAATTCTTCTCACCAGGTGCTAAACCCATCTAACAAAGCTACAGGTGGTTGGTTAGATAACTTGAAATCACTATCGCTTAGACTTCAGTTATGCAGCTGATGGTATCTCATTACAACTCAAGTTTCACCTCGTGCTTTAGGTAAACTCGTGATGAACAAGTAGATAACTTAGTAGCAATCTTAGACGGATACTGGAAAGCGGCGGTCAACACGTTAACTCTAAACGTAATGGACTTAAACGATGTTAAAGATAAAATCTTATCAGGTGAAGACGCAATCGTACTGTATCTCAGGATACTAGTAAACACTAAATACTTAACTCCAGAACAAAAAGCTGAGTTAACTCAACGTGTATTCCACGAAATCTTATCTATGGATGATGCTTTGGCATGTAATAGACTTACACCACTCTAGCTATTGGCTAGGTGGTGTGTGTTCGAATACTAGACTATCCTATTGACAAGTCTCATACGAATTGTGTAGAATACAACATAAAATATCAAAAGTAGGTGAATGGAATGAGAGAATGGTATAGAGAACTGCGTGAAGATTATAATGTTAGTCGTTCATATCATGAAGGATTTTCGTGAATGGTATATAAAAAGAAAAGCGCCAGATAGTGTTAGACAAATCTTAGCTTTAGTTCCATCTTTTCTTTGGAGTATATTTATGGACTAACATACAACTAAGTATTTTATTAATTGAATTAGTCACTAGGGTATATTTAATTGTATTATACGAATGGATTCAAAAATTAAGAATGAAGAAATTAGAATCATTCAAAAAGGTTGGAGAAATCTCAACCTGCTTTATTAACTTATTTTTACTTCTACATCATCTAACCATGAAGTAGCTGTTTCATCTAAGACAACATTTAAGTCTTCAATATTTTGACGACCAGTTGAAGCTAACCATTCACGACCTTGTCGTCACCTTCGTTAGCGTAAACTGCTACTGAATCTTTCCAAGTAGCACGTCCACATAATACTCCATTGAATTTAGAACCCGCTTCTTGAGCAAAGCGTAAAGTTTCTTGGAATAATGATGCAGATACACTCAGCACTTAAGAAGATAAATGGTAAGTGAGTGATTTCTGATTGTTCTTTGAAGTATGATAAAGCTTCTTGTCGAGTATAGACTGGTTCAACGCCTTCAGCTGTAAAGCCTTCTACGAAGTTCATATTGACTGGAACTCAACTTTAATACATCTACTTGATAACGAGGGTCAGAGAATACTTTCATCGCATCATTTACTTTTATGAGGTTTTTAAGCTTTGTATAATGAGCAGATTTTACATCTTCATTACTTGCATCATAAGAAACGATTTCTAAGAAGAAAGGAATATCTTCCGCAGTACATTCACTACCACACACGTTCTACCCATGCATGTTTAATATCGTTAATTGCCGGACCTTCATCAATATCATAGTATAGTAATACTTTTACAGCATCTGCTCCTGATTTCTTTAATACGTTTTGTTGACCAGATTGGTAATAGAGTCAGGTAAGCGTCCAACTTCGTAGCATCATATCCTGTTTTTCATATGAAATTAATAATCCACAATCTGCATTTCTTTTTCTGCAGCAGGTAATCCATATTCAGGGTCCTAATAAAATTGAGCTAGAATATTTTGTTAATTCTTCAGAAATTAATTCTCTTAAAATGAATAATTCCTTCATCACCTGTTTGGTCTGGATTTCCAGCAGCAATCATAAGAGAACCACGTTGGTCGATAGCTAATGCGCCGATAACATGATTTTCATTTGATAAACGACGTAGATGTTCGTATTTTCCTTTTGTAACTGTTAGTTTTGACATATTTACACTCCTAATCATTTTATTGCAAGGGTTTCTCACGCCTTATATTCTCTGTCTAACTTTTATCAAAATAAGCTTTACTGTCTAAATAAGTGGCTTGGACTGTAAGTCATCATCTAAACGATAAAGTCAGCTGCATATCCTGGTTCTAGGTGTCCGCAAAACATCATCAATTCCTACCGATTTTGCAGGGACTAAACTAGCCATAATAGAGCTTCGTGAGGAGTTGCGATTCCCCATTTTACAACATTTTGAACACCTTGGATTAGTTCTAAAATACTACCAGCAAGCTGCTATTATGTTTCAATCGAGCGTGCCATCTTTTACAATAACGTCAAATTCTCCTAATGTAGATCTCGTATTCGCCTCAATCCACCAGCACGCATACAGTCTGTAATGTAAAGCTGTACGGTGTCACGCAACTAATTCAAGACAATATTCGCAGCAACTGGATGAACATGGTGACCATCACAAATTAATTCGTCAAACACATCAAATTCATTTGAAGAGTTAAGGCTGCTCCAACTACACCTGGTTCACGGTGGTGAAGTCCATACGCATACCGTTATAAGTATGAACGAAAAATATTTGCACCTGCTTCCAACTGCATTTTTACATTCTTCATATGTTGCATCTGTATGAGCTAAGGCAACGTAGATATCTCTCTTTTACAGCATGTTTGATAAAGTCAACGGCTCCATCACGTTCAGGAGCACGCAATTTTCTTTACCCAACCATTTGCTTTTTGTTGCCATTCATCTAAAAATTTCTGATTTTGGATCTCCCATATTTAGGACTTTGAGCCCCTATGAATTTCACTAAAGAAAGGTCCTTCTAAGAAAATTCTCTAATCTTTCGCACTTTCAGGAACAGATGCAGCATTATCCCCGATTGTTTGACAAACATCATTTTAGTAACTCTCTAGAAGCTGTTAGAGTAGCTGGTAGGCAGGGAAGTAACCCACAACCAGGTGTAAACCAGCAGAAATGGTTTTTAAGCCTTCTACATCATTATCCATGACATCTGCGCCTTTGTATCCATGAATATGTGTATCCACAAGACCTGGGGCAATGCTATAGGTAGTAGTCTCATAATAGAACCATCTGTTGGTCTTTCTTCTTGAAATTCTCCAAACACCCCTGATTCTAAAATTGGTAAATCATCCAGGCCTTGACAACATCTTCAAAATAAAATTGTTTTGCATAAATATAACTAGTCATAATATCCTCCTTTTTAATCTTTTACGATATATTTATGAACGAATTAAACATTTAATGGGTGAATGGTTACCCTTTTACAACATCGGTTTACTGTTCCACTTGGAGAAGGTGTGTGTGGTTTATTTCCCACTTTAACAGAAGATATAGTCCAATTGTTTGTCCGAAGATAGCATATGAAAAAGTGCTAAATGAGCATCTGGAACTGAAGAGAATTCTTCTGCAAATTAAAGCTTGTTCCTTCATATTGACCTTCAACAGATACTCCTACTGCACAACCAATGGAGCAATACTGTCCCCATTCATTTCTTCTAAAATATCTAAGTCATATTGACGTGTATAAGCATCATTTGAAACAAAGACAAATGCTGAGAACGAGCATCTACGAATGATTTAGGACCGTGACGGAATCCCATAGAAGAATCATAGATTGTGGCAATTTTACCAGCTGTTAATTCTAGAATTTTTAATTGTACTTCACGTGCTGGACCCGCTAATGGACCGTATCCAAGATAAATGACACTGATTATAGTCTCAAGTCTACAAATTGTTGTAAGACATGTTCACGTTCTAAATACACTTTCTCCCATTTGACGAATAGCTGTTATAAAAGCTGCTTTTTCTTCGAGTGAGTCCTTCATCGAAAATTAATAAAGCTGTTAATGTACGCAAGTAAAGCTACCAGTCATCGCAAAACCAGCATCATTTGAGCGGGCAGGTCATTAATAATAAGTTATGGTCATCGCCAGGTGCTGCTAGAGCTAATTTTCCTTCTGGAGCACAAGTAATGGTAATTTGATAGAAGTCTTTCACAATTTGTTGTCCCTAATTGAACGCTGGCTAAACTTTCTGAGAATTTCCGCTACGTGCAAATGATACTAAAATAGCAGGATTTCTGCTTTTGAAATATAATCTAGAGGATTACTTACTAAGTATGTTCCTAGAGATTGGAATTCAAAACGATCCTCACGTCCATGACGTTTTAAATAAGGTAAAATTGTATCTCCTACATATTGAGATGTACCTGCACTGGTGACAAATAACACGATAGCGATCATGTGTAATGACTTTTAAGAATGCTTGAATACGGTTTAAGTTTTCTGAATAATAATCAAATGCTTCCTGCCATAATTCTGGTTGTTAGGAATTTACGATTGTGATTTCTCATGTTAGTGTTCTAGTTGTTCTTTTGAAAATTGAAAACATTTCAAAACCTCCATTTTGATTTATTTATGTGAATTTCTATGGTAACGAACTTTATAGAAAGAATTGGTCACTTGCAACACTGATTGTAAATTGATGACATGATTTCGTTATTTACACTAATCTTTTAAACGTAGACAAGCAGCATGCATCGGTGTTTCAAGATAGGGGCCTCTATCTTTTGTAAGAATACTCGCTGAAAATTCCTTATCTGCATAAATGATTTTTGTTGAAAATCATCCGAGAAAAACTTCATTTACAAGGAACGATTTGTAATTGTTCCTTTGTGTAGATCAGAATAGTCTAGCGGGTAAGAAGGTAGTTTCTTCATCATTGGTACGCCATCTGCAAAACGAATTGTTTGAGTCGATAAATCTATTCGCAGTTTCAATTCCCTAATTGCTGAGCAATATAGCTATCGGCTTTGTAGTAATGAAAATGCAGTAATACTGGTTGGAAGAGTTCGCCCTAATTCTTCATTTGTTCCTGTAAAACTATAGCCTTCTAGTAAATTTTGACGTTCTTTCCATTGGCTAGAAATAAAAGTGCCTTTTTCCATGGCGTTTTGTAAATGTAGCCTAAAGGATTCTAATCTTTTTAAGGCTGTGCGGACAGTCGTCGACCTTACCACCATATCTTTACAAATTTCTCGTTCGGACAACATCTTTTTGGTGTACTTTGTCCATGTGTTGTAATATATTCGATAAGATCTAAACTTAATTTAGAATAAAGTGGCACTTTGTTCTGTTTCTACCATTGGATTTTCCTCCTTTCTAAAAGTACATTAACGTCTACTGGTCATTACCAGTTATTGTATATTTTAAGTTTAAAAACTCATAAGTCAAAATTTATCAAAAACTATTCTAAGCGAGAATTTTCCTTTCTTAGAAATAGTTTAAAAGAGAATGGGCAATCTATAGCAAAAGTGATGAGTGGTTTGTATTATTTTGAATAGAGAAGATGATGCAAAAACCTGACGAGCTTCTAGAGTACAATAAAGGGTACAAAAGAGAGGGTATCATTGTGGATAAAGTGTTCAATTATAAAAGTTGTTTCGATATTATCAGTCCCATTATGATTGGACCATCAAGTTCTCATAGCAGGAGCGCTTTAGATTGGAAGATGCGCTAGACAATTGTTTGGTGGAACTCCCAAAAGTGTCCAATGTATTTATTATGAATCATTTGCTCAAACTCATAAAGCGCGCGGCACAGATTTTCGCTATTATTAGTGGAGTTCTGGGCTTTGAAACAGATGATGAACGTGTTCCACAAGCGGTGGAGATTGCTACGAAAACAAGGCGTTTCCATTGAATTTATCGAGAAAGATGAACCAAGTCCAGTCGCTCATGCGAATACGGCGGATTTAACGTTGATGTTGCTAACAAGACGAGTCCGTTTAATCGGGACTTCTATTGCTGGAGGAACTGTGGAAATCAAATATGAAGTAGATGGATTTATCTCCACTTTTTCAGGACCATCGATTATTTTAGAAATTCTTCCAATTGAAGAAAATTCAATAGTGAAACCTCTATTAGAAGAATTTAGTGTTTGATTGGGAAACAAAAAGAATTAAAGGAAGGTTCATCGCGCTTTATTAGTTATGAATTGAATGGATTAATTTCTCCAACTCTTTCAAGAAAATTACAATTCATTCAACAAGAAAACAATCTATGTCTTTACATAAAATAACAGGAATTTCGTGATGTTTGTTAGCATACAGGAATTAGTCGCATTAGCTAACTAGCCAAAATAAATCTATTTCTGAAGTAATGATTGAACAAGAAAATGGAAAAATGACCCAACAATCGAGAATTTTATTTGGGCGAAGATGGATCTTCAAACAATGAAAATGCGGTAGAAAGAAGTGCACAGGGTCAAGGTGTATTCTCCCAACAGGACTAACCGGTGGCGATGCTGTAAAAATGAAAAATATCGCGAAAAGGGACTTTATCTGGAGATAATATTTTTAGCAGGCGCAGTACGCTCTAGGAACAAATCAAGTGATGCAGCAATGGAATTGTGTAAGACACCAACTGCGGGAAGCAGGGACTATTACCAGGCGTTATATTTTCCATTGCAGATAGCATGGACTTAACTCAAAGAACAGCAAGTGAGATTCTTGTTCACCGCTTCAGCATTCAGGAATGGTCGCTGCCAATAATGCGATGATTTCGGGCGCATGGGTGGTTGCTAGCAGAAGTGGAAGTGCTAGTGCGATGTCTCGCAGCAGCAGCTGTTGAAGCTGCTGAGGGGCCCGCCGCAAATGTTCAGAAGCTTTTTCGATTGCATTAGGGAATGGTTAGATTAGTGTGACCCTGTTGCCGGATTAGTAGAAACCTGTGTGTGAAGAGAAATGCGATTGGAGCAGGAAATGCATTGATTGCTGCGCTGATATGGCGTTAGCAGGACTACAAATGTCATTCCAGCAGATGAAACGATTGAAGCAATGCGTTCTATCGGCAGAAGAATGCCAAGTGAATTAAGAGAAACAGGATTAGGCGGAACCGCGGTACTCGAACAGGACTAGCGATAAAAATGAAAAATTTTCGGGCAAGATGTTTCCGCTAGAAAAAGAGGAGGAATAATGATGGCAGAAAAAATCGCAACATTTGCAGGAGGCTGCTTCTGGTGTATGATTAAAACCATTTGATACACAACCAGGAATTGAATCTGTCATTGCAGGTTATACAGGGGACATAAGGAAAATCCTACTGATAAAGAAGTTTGTTCAGGAAAAACAGGACATACAGAAGCTGTACAAATTGCCTTTCGATCCAGAAATCTTCTTATGAACAATTAGTGGAAGTCTATTGGCAACAAACAGACCCAACAGATGCGATGGGACAATTTGTAGATAGAGGGCGATTCTTATCGACCAGTGATTTTCTATCATTCTCCTGAACAAAATGCAGAAGCTTTTCGAAAAGAAAGCTTTACAAGAAAAGTGGACGATTTAAAAGATATTGTCAAATGAAAAATTGAACCAGCTAGTACATTTTATCCAGCTGAAGAATACCACCAAGATTTTTATAAGAAAAATCCAGATCATTACTACTCGTTACTGTGGGATGTCTGGACGTGATACGTTTATTGAAGAAAGTTGGAAATAGGATTTCAGTTGAAGTTATTTAAAAGAATTGAATCATAAGAATGTGGACAACCCGTTTTACTTTTTAGGAAGTAAGCGGGTTGATTTTTATGTATTAGTATAGAAATAATCTTTATATATATTGAAAAATACGAAATTTATAGGAACAAAATGTTGTTGACAAATAGAGTTGAGGGGATAAAATAGAAACACTTCCACATTAATATGGAAGTACATTGACTAAAAATGGCAACTGCTTACTTTTATAATTAATAGTGTTAAACGGTACCATTAAATTCAGTGAAACCCTTGAGTTAGGGGTGAGGGATGAATAAAAAGTATTATTATTAGAGTACCTAATGATATAGAGTATTTATCTGCTAATCAATTATCATAGATATAAAGGTTTCGACTAAAACTGTTTATCAAGATATTGATAAGATTAATGATTTTTGAAGGAATTCAGCCAGAAGTAATAAAAATTCCAAGAAAAGGAATTAAATTATTATACAACTGGAAAATAAAAAGATTCACACGAAAATAATAAAACTGAATGGAGAAATGAAGAATCATTTCTCCCTGAATATCGTGAAAAAGAGCTTATAAGGAGTATTTATTACTCATGAAAAGTAGACTTACTATAATTTTCAGAGGAAATGTTTGTTACTGACTCTACGATTCATAGACTGATTGATAAATTAAATAGTATATTTATTTCCTTTGACGTGAAGTTAAAAATAAAAAGGGATGAGATAAATTCTAAAAGGAAATGAAAGAAATATACGTAAAGGCTCTTGGAAATATTTATTGTGAAATTTGTATCCAAAACGATAGAGTGTCGTTTTAAAAATTTGGAATTATCGAAAAGAAGATATAAATAATTGTCAAAAATCTATTGTTAAACTATCAGAAAAGTATCAATTTTCATTTTACAGATGAATACTTATATTCATTATACTTGATTGTTTAATTTTTACGAAACGAGGCTAATAAATTTTAATAATAGATTAAGTAACTTAGTTAATGATGTAAAGTCCATTTAGAAGCATATTTCTTTGCTGGAGAATTATTAGAGACTATTCTAAATTTTACTCTTGAAAAATTTCTCCTTATGAAAATTGAAGCGATGGCATATAATTTATTAGCCTTTGATTTAATATCCAGCCTGTTGAATATATGAAAATGTTGAATGAACAAGTAAAAACATTGACTACAAAAGAGCCTCTAATTTATTAAGTTTAAATCTTTGACAAACAGACGAGCATTTCAGATGATGCTGAGTGCTCATATTTCAAAAATGAGTTATAAGATTATCGAAATCACATTTGTACCGGCTTCTAACCCTGCCTTGGAGGAAATACAAGATTCTAGCTTTGATGAATGTCATTTGGTTATCAATAAAGAACTTTATCTCAATGTATGAATTGAGTATACCGAATGAAAGAATTGGCTTTAGTATGTTATACATTTTCAGTAGTAGCTATCTGATAATGAAACCTTTGAACATGCTCGTATCATGTTGCCAAAATGAGTGCTGCTTCTGAATTAACTCGAATAAGCTACGTAGAATCTTTTCTAGCGACGAGAAACTGACAACTATTAGTTTCAGAGACTGGAGTTTCTATGATTTAAGAAATATTGATTTAGTAATTTCACTACTGGATTACCTGAACTAAATATACCGAGATGAAGTTGGTCCTATTATTACAAAAGAGAAGAGTTAGAGAAGACTCAACGGTTTTATGCTGAAACAAAAGTGCCGATAACTATCGAAGATGATGAAAACTTCTTAACTTTAAGTGGAAGGGAATTCTAACGAAAGCATCTTTTGAATACTCTATTAAAAGAACTAAAATTAATTAAGATAAATGTCATAAAGCAGGAATGTATTGAACGACTGATAGTAGATATGGTATTGGAAATCAAACGGAAGAATTTAGAGATTCCATTAACCAAAAGAGAGTTATTAGGAAGTACGAGTGTTTACACTGGTGCAAAAGCTTACTCACATTGCATCCAAAAGTTGTTAAAGCAATCTGAACTAATTTTACGAGTTTAGATAAACCTATTGAATGGGGAAAAACTAAGCTAGTTTAGCATCACTACATGCAATCGCTGAACAGGATATTCCAGTATTTAAAGACAGTCTAATAGCCTATGTTCCGTTATAGAAAATCAAATTTCGATGTCGGAATTAATGTTGATGAAATCACGGAAAGAAAATTAAGAATATCACATGCTCAGAGGTGAGGTCAAAATGCAAGGATAAAGAAAGTGAGTGTATATAAAACATTAGTTCTAAAGAAGAAGCGTTGACTTGTTGTCGATAAACTGATTGAAAAGGAATGTGAAAAGAATCGTATATGAGGCTTCTTTAAATAGAGAAAAGTATGAACAACAGGATTACAGTTTGAAAATATGCGAGATCGCTCTTCCTCCTACAGAATGTAGAACATGTTAACATGAAACAAATAGCAGTGCGACGTTAGAAAATCCGTTTCATTTTATCAAATGGGACAATGATGATGGAAGTTTCTGTAGTAAATTTTAATGCTTGCTTGAAAGAGGCCTATAGTCAGTGTAACGATTTTACAACAATTAATAGAAATTCCTTCAGGATAAAGAAATCATGGAGAAAGTGATGAATATGGATGATGTCTACAACATCCAAAGAAGTAAAAGAATTGCTAGCAATTAGCAAATCATAAAACAATAAGGAACAAGTTTAGTATAAAAGAAAGGAGGAAAAATTTGACTAAACAACCAGAATCAGACTGTTTAAAGCTGAGTATTTTAACTGTTAAGGAGGAAAAAGATTAATGATTTGACATTATGTAACAAGAATTTACATCGACTTAGGCGCAATTGTAGTCTTGCGTCAATACCACTAATTTTTGGTGTGATTTTGAGGAACTAAACCCAGCATTTGTATCGGGTAATTTGTCGTCGTGTTTGTCTGGATTGAATATGGTGGTGTGGATTTATTGGGAGGTAGCTTAGGACCTGCAGCTCCAAGCAATGGTTGAGATTTGGATTACATTTAACAACAATTGACGTTGGTTGTTTCTGCAGCATTTTGCACTATATGGAACATTATTAGAAGTTTAGCTATCATCAATTGGTATCGGAATTAATGTCATCACTATTCTTAGGATTAACACATTCATGGTAGATATGTGGAATTTCTGGCATGCAGCTTTTTGTAGCATCTTTAAAGTATGCACTACTCAAGATTTTACATGGTTATATGCTAACAATTGGTATGTGTTGGTAATGAGTCATGTTGTTAGCAGATGTTATTGCTCCAGCCATTAAAAATTCTGCCAGTTCCCTAACATTACATTTCCACATGGGAACATCAGCACCTGGATAGCAGCTATTCCATTAAATTAGATGATTTGATAGAATTCCTGGGACATATAATAAAATTGAAGCAAATCCAGAAAGTATTCAAAAGATCGGTATTGTTTTGGTGAAAGTACAGTAATAGGTCTTGTAATTGGTGGCTGTATATCGGGATTTACTAACAGTAATTACGATCCAAAAGGTGTGTTTTAGTGCAAATAGGTGTTAAGATGTCAGCTGTTATGGTCATTATGCCCTCGTGGCGGTATCACCTTTTAATGGAAGGTCTTACTCCAATTTCTGAGGCTGCAGAAATGAATTTGTTCAAAAACGATTCCCTGGTCGTGAAGTAAATATTGAGCATGGACTCCTGCTTTATCAGTTGGACATCCAGCAGTATTATCAAGCTATCGTAGTACAGTTCCACACACAATTTTTATTATGCAGTAATTTTACCAGGAAACCAAAACATTACCATTTGGTGATTTAGCTACCATTTCCATTTGTATGGTATAATGGCAGCTAGTATTTAGAGGAAATATTGTTCGTACAGTTGTTGGGGAGACAATTTGTATTGCAAGTATTTTCACTACTTCATGGCAGCTCCTTTAGTAACAAAAGCAGCTCAAGCAGCAAACTCGATTTGGGGTGGACCACAAGTATTACCGCTTTAGCAGAAGGTGGATTATGGCCAACATATGGTTGCTTTGTGTTTGCAGGAAAAACTGCACCTGTAGGTAATTCTGTCAAGTGGTTCTAGTAGCTTCATTGGCAGGAGTTATATTATGTGAAATAAAGTTCAGTGACAGAAATAGGAGAATAAGATTATGAAAATTATTAATTATGTGTGTGGTTCTGGAATTGCAACATCAACAGTTGTTGCTGGGAGAAAGATAAAACAATGGATTGTCTGATAATAAATTATTCAGATAAAGGTTCAGAGTTTTCAATCCAAAGTTTCAGAAGAAGTTAATCGTGTTGATGAATATGGATATTGTACTTTCTACAACAGTTGTACCTGATTCAATTAAAGATAAAGTGATTATGCGGGATGCCTTTGCGACAGGTATGGGAATTGACTTGCTTATGGAGTGAATTGTGCCAGCGTTGGAGGCTTAGTCAGTGAAAGCATATATGAGGAGATGTATTAGGAAAAGCAAAACAAGGCAATTTTGCAGTCGGCAACAAACTTTATTGATTGGAATTCTGCCACAGCGTAGGTAGAAATGAGTGAAGAATTGAATCTTCCACTAATTTTTCAGCTTTTGCACAAGCACGTCTCCTTATTTAAGTTTAGAAGAGGCTGCTAGTATTGGAAAATATATTTTCAGAAAAGCAAAAACTCCAGTTGTGTTACATCTGGATACGTGGACAAGATTTAGCATTTTATAAAAGAGCACTCAATTGGATTTAATTCCGTAATGATTGATGCATCTTTAGATTCTTTTGAAGAAAATGTTGACACAGAGGTTGCTGAAATTGCCCATGAATTTGGAGTTGATGTTGAAGCCAGAGTATGTGGTTTTGTTGGAGCAAATGGAGATGTATCGAAAGACGAAAGCAAAGTCCTATTTATACAAATGTTGAAGATGCTGAAAAATGTTCAAGAAACTAATCGATGATTCTTTAGCAGTCTCAATAGGGACTTCTCATGGCTTGTATAAAGGTATTCCAAAAATTAATCAACGATTATCTGAGTTATGAATGTATTAAATATTCCAGTAGTTTTACATAATTGCATCGGGAGTTCGGAGATGACAATTTGAACCGTTGTGCACGAGAAGGAATTTTCAAAAATTAATATTTATGGTGAGTTTTATGGACTCTGGTGCAAAAATCAGTTTCTGAAAATCATTTTACAAACTATATTGATGCATTAAAAGCTTTCCAAGAGAAAGGTAAGGAAAGCTACTTTAAAACATTATTATCGTGTGTTTGAGACCAAATAAAAGGAGAAAACAAATGGAAACTATTCAAAGATAAATTTTCATTTTTAATCCGAAGTCACATTTATTTGTGAAATGAATTATTAGAATTAGCAAAAAGAAGCTGATCGATTAGCTGAAACAGTATCCAGAAATTAGTATTTTTGGACGTGTCCATATGCAGATATTCATAAAGTATCCAGCGAAACGAAACATATTATTGTGACAGCTCAACACTTAGATGGAATTGATTGTGGTAGAGGAATGAGCAGTTTTGCCAGCTTCATATATAACGCTGGAGCAAGAGCTACTTTTTAAATCATGCTGAACATCCATTCAACAACATCTCAAGTAGTCGCTTCAATCAATCGCTGAAAAATTGGGACTTATAACGATTTTGTGTGCAGATTCTATTAAAGAAGCACTGAATGTTGGTAATGTTAAATCCAACAATCATGTTATGTGAACCCACAGAGTTGATTGGGACAGGACAAACAAGTGACGATCTCATATATTTTAGAAACTAATCATCAAGTGAAAATCTGTTAATTCAGATATTTTAATGATGCAAGGTGCTGGAATTATGAATGAGAATGATGTCTCATCGTACAAATTAAGCTTGGTGAGATGTACAGGCTGCACAAGTGGAATTAAAGCTAAAAAGATCCGAAAACTAATGTTAAAATTAATGATTGAGCTATCGACAAAGCAATGAATGAGGAGACATGACGGTATTTCAAAAGAATTTAAAGTAGATGCAAAAAGAAGGTCAAGTATCATATATTGATATTACAAATTCTATACATCAAACTATTACTGAAAGTGGTATTCAATCAGGAATATGTACAGTTATCACAGCACATACAACATGTTCTGTTTTCTTTGAAGAGGATACACATGATAAAGATGAAATGGTGTAGATTATTTACAATTAGATTTAAATACTATTTTAGACAAGATTATTCCACCCCATTTAAGTGCGGATAGTTATCATTATCCTGGTGAAAAACATTATCAAGAAGTTGAATCTTTGGCTCAACCCTGAAGAATGGTTACCAAATGGAGATAGAAGTGCATTATGGAATGGAGATGCTCATCTAAAAGCCACAATCTTGGGTTCTAGTGAAACCTTAGCTGTTGTAGATGGTAAACTGGCAATAGGGAAAAACAGGTTATGTTTATTTTGCTAGACTTTGATAAAACTCGAGAAAAGAACAAGAAAGTATCGAGTTGTGATTATTGGAGAATACATTATTACAAAAATTGTGGCTGCTTCCAATTCACGACCGGTTCATCCATTTCAAAAGAGTGGCGGCGGCATGCTTACGGTAGATGCTTTTACCAATTTTAAATGAACATAAACCGATTTTATACAAGATTCACCTTATAGCACATGAAGATTTAGCACATGCTTTAAAGGACCTACGGATAAAGTGGATTTGTTTGTGGACCATTAACGGATTTAGCTCGACATTAGAGTTGGATGCAAGTATTGAAGAAAATTGGAAAATTATACTGGATGGTGGTACATTTTTAGAACAAGGAAATATTGAAGAACCAGGAATATGATGGAACACAAGTGGAATGTTTATTGATCCATTTGCTGCAACGTGTTTGGGAATCATCGATCTTTGGCTGAATTAGTTGCCTTAGAAAGCACTCGCATGGTTCCATTAACGTTAGATGTCCGTGATCGTTGGCAAGAGAACGTAAAGTAGAAGGTATTGATTTTTAGGTCAATGTTATGCCATTGTTCTCCATTGACACATTATGTTACGACCAACCTATTTTATGGGATGGGCTAACAACAGCTTTGGAAAGGAAGATTTAGTGAACGAGAAGTGGTTCTTCAGATGTGATTAAGGAACAGGTGCAAGTTCTGGTAGAACGATTCGTGTAGAAGACGCATGTCCAGTAGATTCTGTTTACTGCGTAGACCGTGATGCATTTTTAATTATATTACAGATTTAGCAAGAAAAGATTAAAGAAAGTTAGATTGATCTGCAAAAGGAGAGATTCTTTTGTAGTTTTTCTTTTATGATTGAAATAAACCATGATAATACACGAGCGATAGCTATCATGGTACACAGCTACAGAATGATGGAAAGTGAGGAAATGAATAGCCTAAGATTGGCAATATTCAAATCTGATAATCCAGTAGTCGTTGCAACTGATGGTAGGGATTAGTATCCAGCTTTTCGTAACGGTAAAAGAACTTGGAGTTATTTATTGTTTGCGAAATGATTAGTGATAAAGGGATTCAATCAGGAAATGAAAAACATTAAGTATGTTGTATATTGAACCAAATGAATATCCATTGAGCGTCCAAATTATGGGTGGAATAAAGATATTAGCAGAAGTTGCCAACATAGCTGAAAATACAGAGGCAGCAATTATCGATATTAATATGATGTCCGTTAATAAGGTGATTGTTTAGCTGGTAAAATGGGTTATTAGACCCAAATAAAGTTTAGAAATGGTTGCTGCAGTAGTGATGGTGGATAAACCTGTAACGGTTAAATGCGTACTGTTGGGATGACGAACATTTATAGCGTTGAAAATGCCTCTGAAAAGAACGAGCAGGTGCAAAAGTTGCTGGTACCATGGTAGAACTCGCAATAAAATGCATGATGGAAAAGCAAACTGGGAAACTTGGTGAGGTGAAGAAAACTAACATCGCATCCCATTAATTGAAATGGAGATGTGCGTTCTCCCCTGATGCTAAGAAATGATTGAAATAGCGTTGATGGAGTCATGATTGGTAGAGTTGCTCTAGCAACCATGGATGATTAAACAACTGTCTAATATTTAGAAACGGGAGAATTATTAACAGAAAACACAGTTCCTGAAAAATTGAAATTATAAACTATTTAGATTGTTTAGCTAACCCAAAAGGTGAGTCAGTAGCGATAAAAGAATTCCGTAAATTAGTTGCTTATTATTTGCAAGGAATTTCGTGCAACGAAAACAAAAGTTGATTAATGAGTCTACAACAGTATCTCAAGTGAAACAAATTTAGATCAATTTGTTCAAGAAACATTTAGAACGTGTTGTTATCACCAGAATGTGGGAAAGAAGTGAGTAAGACTTTATCGAATTTACTATTACACACAAAAATAGAGGCTGTTCTACTAAGAATAGCTTCTTATATTTTTCTTAGTATTGGGGATGATATTTTAAGAAGACAAGTGCGATTATATTAGCGTTGTTGGCAGCCGCATTTTATGCCATTAATAATTGCTTTCAAAAGTTCTATTGGAAATGTTCCACCAACTTTTAGCAGCTTTTCTGTATCTTGAGCGGGTGTTGGAGTTGAATAATGTATTTATTTCACATTGAAAGAAGATAAATCAGAGAGACTTACAAAACAGATTTACCTTATACGGTTGAAGATTTATTAGATATAGTTGCACCCATATTTTTAAATGATAGAATAAAATGTAGACAGCATCTAATGCCTCACCCTGGTACTTTGAACAGAAGCGACTATTAATAGCGTTACTTATTTTTAAGGAAAAGTATCAGAAAACTGTGATTGCAATAGGTTTATTACATTATCAAGTATTGTTGTCATTTGAATCGGTAGTTTCAGTTTTCTATAGGCTCTCTTTTTCGTTATATTAGCAACTTGTTGTTGGGGCTTGAAAACAACTGTAACAAGAAAGATATCATATAGTGCACATATCAGATTGTTTTGTTAAAAGGAATTTTTCTGGGGAGGCGCATTTGTTATTGTTGTCTTACTTGGTGAAAGATTCCAGAAATGAAATATATTGTCATGGATTATGTTGCTTGGCTATGTTTCATATGGATTAAGTATTTTTCATATATACGAGCATTAAAGAAATTTAGGTGCAGCTAAGACGAGCGCCTATTATGCAGTGGCACCTTTTGTGGCTCATTTTTAGCGTTTGCAGTAAATGGAGAAAACTAGCTGAGAATATTTTAGGGACTCAGCTTTTTATGTTCATTGAACGGCGTTTGTCGCTTCATATACTATGACAAAAAATCATCTTCATGGGCATATGCACATGATTAACCACATAATGGAGTTACACATACTCATGTGGTTATGCATACCGCTGAGCATTATCATTTTGGAGATGAAGAGTTCCATCATAAACATGAAGGTTTTATCAATAGTTATGAACATAAATTAGCTCATGAGAATGGAGTATGAATTCAGTTTATCAAGTGTGAAATAGAGACGCAATAGGCGATAGAAATGAAAAAATCTATCTTTTTATATGTATGTTTAAAAATACGACGCAGATAAAAGAAAAAGACCAGA
>BNJU01005269.1_pt1 | contig 161310 bp, 189 predicted proteins | sample 8539281 | NCBI WGS metagenome assembly BNJU01 (sample SAMD00202456, study PRJDB9452) | human saliva metagenome | isolation source: human saliva | place: Japan | reverse complement strand
CCTGCCGCCGCGCCCCATGATGGGCATTGAGTCCTGCGGCATGTTGCTCTCTGCGGTCAATGAGCACAACGGGGAGGAAGAGCTTCATCTTCTCATGGTGGATAACCACATCCCGGCGGGGGCGAAACTGTATTGATCCAGGGAAAATCACGGGCGGAAAACCTGCGGATTTTTACAACAGATCCAAGCCGATTTTTTGCAGTGACACCGGATTTACAACATTTGTGCAACAAAAAGTCAAATGATGGTACATCGTAACAGATGACAGCATAAAGTCTGACGCACATCCCAGTTCCAAAACCTTCAAGGCACTCCTTTTCAGAATCAATCTGAGAGGGGGTGCCTTTTTGCGTGCAGACAGCAGGAAAAGAGGCTGAAAAGCCTTTCATCCCTGTTTGAATAGCAGCCAGAGGAAACGTATGGAACAGGAGTATCAGGACATCACAAGACCAAGAGAAGTCCGGGAAGAGGTGAAGAAGCTGCGTAAAAAGTTTCTTCGCTATCAGGAAGCGGAGGTCGTGTACAGCATCTCGCACCGCAAGCGCATCGAGCTCGCGGATCGGGCGGGAGCGCTGTACAGGATGGAAGGGACGGTGCTGATCAACCGCGATATTTTCGATGCCTATCTCGAGAATTATAAGAGGGATGATCGACCAGATCCGGACGCAGATTATCAGGAGGACGAAGAGGAAGATTATCTGCAAGATCTTGAGGAGGATGCTGGCATAGGGAGAAGTATTCATTGTTCTCCTTGACATTTTATGCTATGTTCGATTTGTGCGCATGATCGGTTGAGGCCGCAAATTACGACCTCAAGTTAAAACCCGAAATTTGATATCTTTCAACGACTGCCCTATGAGGTGTGTCACTTTAGTCTCAGGGGCGCCGGTTCTGAATTGAATCGATTTCACCTGATTAAAAAGTACAGTACATGGCGATAACGATAAATTTAAGATATACAGGTGCTAATGGAAGTGCGATCGCATTTGCAAATGAAATGATGAAAAGCGGAACAGTTGCTAAAATTCATGCAGAGGATGGAAACCTGCGATACGAGTATTATCAATCCCTCGACTTTCTAGAGACGGTTCATGTGCCGTCTCCGCATTGTCGTTAAGTGTGTTGAGCAGTGAACAAAAATCGATTTTTGGCTCTTCGGGGATACCGGTGTATTTTCCGAGCAAGTATTGTTTACGGATGTTATTTTTCTCCCCCAAATTGCTGAAGTCCAACACTTATAGTTAGATGCTAAAAGGTAATGCTTTTTAAAAAGACAAGATCTCTTTCCAGAGCCGCGTCATCAGAAATATCAAGCCAGTTCTTATCGGATTTGTGAAGCTCCCGCAGATAGCCGGGATTTGTAAACATCCGCTCTATTCTGGTGATGATCGCCTTCATATTTGATACATTCCTTAGTGTTGGATCGTCAAAAATGTATTTCTGAATGCAGTCTTTCAGCTGCTCCATGTCTACACGTTCGCTCAGATAGCAGATATCGTAGACGTCCTTGTATCTTGTATTGCGGACTCCGAACCTTGCCATGGATTTGAGTTTTTCCGTGATCATCTGTGCCGGAGAGTTTATGAGAAGGCTTACAGCATCTTCCTGGAAGCCTACGTCAAAAGCATATTCATCCTGCTCTATGGAAAGATCCTTATGTACGCCCAGATCCATTTTCAGGGATATGGCGGTTCCCTCTGTATCGGTGACGGAAATGAAGATGCGTTTTCCCTTGTAGTCATGATGATTGAGTTCAATGATATTTCCGTTAAGCTTTATGGTCAGGCTGTCGATGCAGTTGAGTTTATCCACAAATCTGCGAATCGAATCATCGGATATGGAATATCGGATGAAATCCAGGTCGAGATCCTGAGTAGCACGCCGCGCATTGCCGGAAATGCTCCTCATGACAACGCCGCCCTTTATCGTGGCACTCTGCGCCATACCGCTGTCAGCTATGGCCTTTAGCACGATGTCCTGTCCGAGCTTTGACTGGGCGTTCTGCTCATTGTAGCCGAACGCCTTGATCTTTTCTATTTCTTCATACAGGTTCATCAGAGCACCTCCATCTGTATCATATTCATCAGTTTTGCGCTGCTTTTGAACATGGCGGCATATTCCTCAACGACTCCGAAATCCAGCTCGAAGGAAATCTTGCGGTAATTATTGATGATTTCCTTATAATAGTCCAGCGGTATCCTGGACCTAAATCTCATAAGCTCGATCAACATACGCTCCCTGTCATATATACGGATGTTGGAATTGTTGTATTGTATCTCTGTGATGCCGGCATCAAATATTTCGTCTGTCAGGAAAGATTGAATGACGCGGGGATCCTTTATCCTTGTATCCGTTCGTCTGGTCGCAAGGTAATAATGATCCGGGATTACATCGGTAAGGGAATGGTAGTAAAAAGCACTTTTCCCGGTATATACCGCTTTCGGGTATTTCCGCATGATTACATCTATTTCGGAAGCATTCCGCTTGGTGGAATAGATCCCCTTTTCCTTCATGAATAGAGCGCCGCTTCCAATTTCCTTTTTTATTTGATAATCGCTTCCGTATTTATTCAGGCATTCCTGATAGGTCAAAAGCATGGAACCACCTCCGGATAAAGTAATCGTTCACACAGATATGATTCTGTGTGTATCATTGCTCTAATTATAGCATCGATCTTGGGAAAAACAAGATGTAATTAAATCAAATATACACACAACTATAATGCTGTGCGTATGATTACTAAAACATATCGGCCTTTCACAGTTCGTGGGAGGCTGCTTTTGTTGACTAGAACCTCACAGGCTCGGATTTTAGTGTCTTGGAGGCGCTAAGAAGCAAAGCCGGTTCCTAATAGACTTACCCCAGAGCAGCAGGAACTGCTGCTCTGGGTACAGCCAAGGCTGCTGTGCCCGGGACCTTGATTTCTGATTAGGTTTAATATACAAATTCCATTCGAGTTAATATTGGTTTTTAAATTACCGGTAAAGTCAATATTTATGTGCGAACCGGTTTGTGCTACCATATATATGGAACTCTCTTCCCCGAAAGGAATCTGATTATGACCACAGCTATTTTTTCCAAAGTCCAATTTGATATGGAGCTGTTGTACTGTCGAGTCAGCGCACGAATTTTATTGAATGTGCCGCAAAGAGAACTATCCTATCAGGCCTTTGGTGAAAAGCAGGAACTGAAGAACAGCATCGGACTTGTGAAAATTCACTATTATATTATTCGGCAATAAATTCACAGATCTTACAAGGTATTGCAGATTCATCTGGTAACGCACATCGGGAGAAGGCATGACCATCCATTCGTCTTTGTTTCGCTCTGTATCGTGTTCACGCTTACCAGCGGTGCGGAAGTTGAGGCGTAACAAAAAAGGCGAAGAGAACACAAAATTCAAAGCGGGCTATTGACAACGGAGCCAGATCTTGTTAGGATAATTTTGTTATCGATAATGCAATTATCTACAAGGAGATAGGATATGTCTGTGCCGGACAGGTCGCTTGATCCGAAAATACTGGAGAGCGCAAAAAAAGAATTTCTGGCGAATGGTTTTGAAAAAACCTCGCTGAAGGCAATCTGCGATGGCGCAGGAGTCACGACAGGCGCGTTGTACAAACGCTACGATGGCAAGGAGGGCTTGTTCACAGCCCTGGTAGCGCCTACCCTTCGTGATTTAAACAGCGTGATTGAGGAAAAAAGCAATCTGGATGTAAGTACCCTGACAGACAAAGAGCTCATAGATGCCTGGAATATGCAGAACGGCCAGATGGAGTGGTGGTTTCAGTATCTGTATGAGCGCAGGAACGGATTCGTCCTTCTCATTGCCCGCGCAGAGGGGACGTCCTATTCCAACTTTCAGCATGACTGGGTGGAAAAAATGTCTATAGTCACGGGAGGATACCTGAATGAAGCAGTAAGACGCGGGCTGACAACCATAGCAGTTACCAAAGAGGAGCTGCACATCCTGCTCTCTGCATTCTGGTCAACGATCTACGAACCGTTCATCCACAGCTTTACATGGGAGCAGATTGAGGAGCACTGTAAAATTGTGTGTAATCTCTTTGACTGGTATAAAACTTTTGGTATGACCCTAGCAGATTAAACTACTGATTAACGAGGGTATATCGGCAAACTGATTTTAATTTGCTCTATACAATATAGCGGATTTTTCATCCGCTATATTTTAGGGCACACGGTTAGCTGCTTCAAACTTAGAAATGATGGACTTCATTGAAATAGAATACAGAATTTTTTTCATAAATAATAGGATGGTTAAAGATAAAAGGCCGCTGTCGTTTGACTGCGGCATATATAAGGTCACACCGATAATTAAAATATCAGTAAAGGAGGAACATCATGTTCAAAAAAGTTTTGGAGTACGCCGGAGACTACCGGAAGAAAACCTATGCGGCGGTGTTTTTTATGGTTCTCGGCGTGCTGATGAACGTAATCCCGTATTTCCTTATTTATCAGCTGCTTGTACCCATCCTTACGGGCAGCAGGATGGATGCGGTAGGGATTGTCTGGAGGGTTGTTCTGATTGCCGTCTGCGCAGTGGGCTATGCTTTTTCATACGTGCATGGCTTGTCGCTCTCCCATGAGTCGGCCTACCACACCTTAAAGAATATCCGTATTTCCCTGCAGGAAAAACTGGAGCGTCAGCCTCTTGGGGTAATCCAGGGAAAAGGAGTAGGTGTGATAAAGAAAACCTTTGTGGACGATATCGAGTCCATTGAACTGATTCTTGCCCACGCCATCCCAGAGGGACTTTCCAATATCATTGTTCCTGCTGTCGTATTCATCACTATGTTCTTTATAGACTGGAAACTGGCACTTTTGTCTCTTGCATCCCTGCCGATAGGGATGCTTGCCATGATGATGACGTACAAGGCGGGCACCAGCAAGATGGGAGCATATTACACTGCCGGGCAAAAGATGAACAACACGATTGTGGAATACATCAATGGCATGGAAGTGGTCAAGGTGTTCAACCGGGACGGCGAATCCTATGAGCGGTTTGAAACGGATGTCAGGAATTACCGTGACTTCACGCTGGACTGGTATAAGGTGTGCTGGCCCTGGATGGCACTGTACAACAGCATTTTACCCTGTGTGGCGATGTTCACGCTGCCTTTGGGGATGTTTTTCGTCCTGAAAGGATTTTCTACGATGCCGCATCTGGTGCTGGTGCTGTGCATGTCCTTTGGGGTGGGAGCGCCGCTCTTAAAGTCCATCAGCTTCATGTCACAGTTTCCGCAGGTGAATTATAAGATAGACGCACTGGAACAGATGATGTCCGAGCCACCACTAAAGGAGGGGGCAGGTACGTTCGCAGGGAGAGACCATGAAGTCCGATATGAAGACGTACATTTTTCATACAAAGAGGATGAGGTTCTTCACGGTGTGTCCATCGGCTTAAAGGAGGGCGGCATGACCGCGCTTGTAGGCGAGTCGGGCAGCGGAAAATCTACGCTGGCAAAGCTGCTTGTCCATTTCTACGATGTGGACAGCGGAAGGATCAGTATCGGCGGACAGGACATCACGGACATGAGTCTGGAGGCGTTAAATGATGAGATTTCCTTTGTGTCTCAGGAGCAGTTCCTGTTCAACATAAGCCTGATGGAAAATATCCGTATCGGCAAATCGGGTGCCAGTGATGAAGAAGTGATGCAGGCTGCGGAAAAAGCGCAGTGTATGGAGTTTCTGAACCGGCTTGAAAATGGCATCCACACTATGGCGGGTGACGGAGGAAAGCAGTTGTCCGGCGGCGAACGCCAGAGAATTTCCCTTGCAAGGGCAATCTTAAAAAATGCGTCGATTATTGTGCTGGACGAGGCTACGGCGTTTGTTGACCCGGATAATGAGGAAAAGATGAATGCGGCCATTGCCGAAGTCATCCGGGGCAAGACGGTGCTTGTCATCGCACACCGTTTGCGCTCCGTTATGGGCGCAGACCGGATCTATGTAATGAAAAATGGCAGCGTGGCGGCGCATGGAACACATGAAGAACTGCTTGAAAACAGCGACGATTACCGGAAGCTGTGGCAGGCTTCGGAAGAAGGCGCGGAGTGACTGGTAAAGGGGAAGAGTGAGATGAAGGAGGGGCTGGCATGATTACGCTTATGAAACGGATTATAGATACAACGGGCAGATACAAGCCAAGGGTTATTGCGGCTTTTGTATTCGCATTCCTGAAAGCAATGCTGTCCAAGGCACCCATAATGATTGCGTTTGTCGGGCTGTCAGACTGGTTTAACGGAACGCTTACGCAGGCGTTGTGCCTTTGGTTTGGAGCCTTAGTCCTTGCCTGCATTCTGCTTCAGGCGCTATGCCAGAATATCTCCGACCGGCTTCAGTCCGCAGCGGGATTTATGGTATTTGCCGAAAAAAGGATGGAGCTTGGAAAACACATAAGGAAGATGCCGATGGGCTACTTCACGGAGGGCAATATCGGAAAAATAAGTTCTGTTTTATCTTCGGATATGGTGTTCATTGAAGAGAATTGCATGCCCGCATTGGCAGATATGATGAGCGATATTTTCGCGGAAATCGTCATGCTGTTGTTTATGCTGTTCTTCAATCTTTATCTTGGAATCGCGGCAGTTATCGTGGTACTCATCGGGATTCTCGTCACAAAGGGAATGGAAAAGGAAGCTCTGCAGGATTCCGTAAGACGCCAGGAACAGAACGAGAACCTGACGGAGGCGGTGCTGGATTTTGCCGAGGGGATCGGCATCTCCAAAACCTACAACCTGCTGGGTGAGAAGTCAAAGGAGCTTTCCGACAATTTCGAAGGAATGTGCGAGACCAGTCTGAACTTTGAAAGGCAGCACAGCCCCTGGCAGAGGAGACTGCACCTTGTCTACGGGCTTGGTGCGGCTGTAATCGTGGCCCTGTCTATGATTTTATACAGCTATGGAATGATAGAGCCAATGCACGTGGTCGGCATGATGCTGTTTGTATTTGACCTGTTCGGGCCGCTGAAAGCCCTCTACGGGCAGGGCACCAGGCTGACGGTCATGAACAGCTGCATGGACCGCATGGAGGAGGTCTTTGCTGAAGTCGAAATGCCTAACACGGGAGAAACGTACCTGCCCGCTGCGGCAGAGGATGTGCCGGAAATCGAGTTTTCCAATGTCTCATTCGGTTACGGCGAAAAGGAAGTGCTGCACGACGTGTCCTTTTCCCTGCCGAAAAACCATATGCTTGCTTTGGTGGGACCGTCCGGCGGCGGAAAGTCCACGATTGCAAATCTTGTCACACGTTTCTGGGACGTGGGCAGCGGTGCAGTGAAAGTGCGTGGGAAAGATGTCCGCGAAGTGCCTTTAAGCGTGCTGATGGATCAGATGAGTGTCGTGTTCCAAAGAACTTATCTGTTTCAGGATACTGTTTACAACAATATTAGCATGGGAAGGCCGAATGCCACCAAGGAGGAGGTAATAGAGGCGGCAAAGGCGGCACGATGCTATGACTTCATTATGAAACTGCCGGAGGGATTTGATACCGTTATCGGCGAGGGAGGTGCTTCCCCTTTCTGGTGGTGAACAGCAGCGCATCTCCATAGCCCGCTGCATCTTAAAGGATGCGCCGATCGTCATACTGGACGAGGTAACCGCAAGCGTGGATGCTGACAACGAAACCTATATCCAGCAGGCCATAACTGAGCTGGTCAAGGGCAAGACACTCATCGTCATTGCGCACAGACTGCACACCATACAAAACGCCGATGAGATTCTGGTGATTTCGGACGGACGTGTTGTGGAGCGAGGAAGCCATGAGACACTGATGGAGAAGCAGGGCATTTATCACAGGTTTGTATCCATGAGGCAGCATAGCGCCGGGTGGAACAGACAGGCAAGTTTTTAGACATTAAAAAAGAGTGAATAACCATGAATACTGATAGTAAACTTAAAATCAGTGGAAAGATTGCCACAATATTTGTGGTTATGGTACAAAGTATGATAAGTTGCGTAAATTGAAAATCATATAAAGAAGACATGGTTTGCAGTCCTCTGGTAGAATGAAGTTGCGAGACAACACTCAGAAAGGAGACTACAGACCATGTCTGATAAGATTGTACAGTTCAACGAGGAAGTTATCAAGGGGCAGCTGAAAGAACTGGTCCGTGGTAGTGTAGAAGAGACTTTGAATGAACTCCTGGAAAAAGAAGCCAAAACGCTTACACAAGCGACTTGTTATGAGCGCAAGCTTACAACAACTTCCGGCGATGTTACGCTACATATGCCGCGCTTAAAAGGGATCTCTTTTGAGACTGCTATCATTGAACGCTATCGCCATCGTGAAAGTAGTGTTGAGGAGGCTCTTATCGAGATGTATCTGGCAGGTGTGTCTGTCCGATGGGTTGAGAACATCACTGAGGCACTCTGGGGAACTAAGGTCTCTCCGGGAACAATCAGCGAGCTGAATAAGAAGGGAGAGTATGAAAGTTTTTCTGTAAACGGAATAAGAAATACCTTCAGGGGCTCCTGTGATATACACTAATCACAGGAGGCCTTTACTATGGCAAAAAGAGAAAAGAAACCCGTCCACAAAGTCGTGATGACCGAAGGCAAACGCCAGATCATCCAGCAACTCCTACAGGAATACGACATTGAGACTACCGAGGATATCCATGATGCTCTCAAAGGCCTGCTCGGTGGCACCATCAAGGGCTTGCACTGTTGGTGCTGTTCTTTGTGGTAGGCGTTGTCCGTACCTGCGGCAGCATTACCGATGTAAAAAAAGCCGGAACATGCACTGAAATTGTTTGTTCGCTTTGCCATTGCCAAAGGTGTCATAACCTACGGTATGGAGCTTATGCTTGCTTTGTTCAATATCGTCCAAGGTATCATTTCAACCATTATGACATCATCGGGATTTGGAACACCGAATCAAACAACGCTCCCATCCGAAATGGTAACAACCATTGAGGACTGCGGATTCTTTGAAAGCATTCCGCTATGGGCAGTGACTCTGATAGGCGGTCTTTTTATTACGGTGTTGTCATTTATTCTGATAATGACGGTTTACGGCAGATTTTTCAAACTGTATATGTATACGGTATTAGCACCGATACCGCTATCTACCTTTGCTGGAGAACCAACGCAGAATGTGGACAAGAGTTTTATTAAAAGTTACTGTGCGGTACTGCTTGAGGGTGCGGTTATCGTACTTGCCTGCATAATCTTCTCACTGTTTGCGTCAAGTCCGCCGGTGGTAAACCCGGACGCTGCGGCAGCCACACAGGTATGGTCATATATCGGAGAACTTGTATTCAATATACTTGTGCTTGTCGGTGCAGTAAAGATGAGTGACTGCATTATCAGAGAAATGATGGGCTTATAAGCTGACCATAAATTTATGGCTTTACACTTGATTATTTTTAATGCGATGTAGAATACCTTCAGACCATAAATATATGGTCTGAAGGCGAGGCTATCATTATGAGAAAAAGCATTAACATATCACAGAATACAAAAAAATTGATTGCAACTGTTAAGCAAATGAAGTATCCGAATGCAAGAGTTACAGACTCTTATGTAATAAACGAAGCTATTAAATGTTTGGGTTATGAAATTCTTGAAAAAAAGGCATCTTCTTCTAATGAGAATAAACAGTATCAAAGTGCAAAATATACTTTGGATTACCAAACGGATGATATCATTAGTAGGCTAATGAATAATGGTTTTACTGCGGATTCTATCGTTCATGAATCTTTAAAAACAGATGCAAAAAAATTAGAATTGTATAAGCGAAGAACAAAGTTCTTTGAAAATAAAAGCATCAATTAAAGTTGTTGGAACAAGCGATTGTGAAGTTAATTTGATTGATTTTTTTGCCTGTAATATATTCTATATCCCTTTCTAACGGAAAAAAGAAAGAAGTATTGTATGTGGGTCAATCAAAATTGTTTACTACAAGAGAATCTGACCATTTGGTATCTGTTTTTGATGACCCTTCATATTTTGGATTAGTGGATGACGACTTGAAGAATGATAAACTATCGTTGGTGTTTTCGATAGAAGAAAGAATTGACGTCTTAAGCTGTAACAATATGTCCGAGTTTACCAATCTTCTTTGTAAAAAGGAATCCGAAGTGGTTGCGCGTCTAAATCCTGCAACTCAAAATGGTATGAAAATGAAAGACAAAGAAGAAAAGAGAAAAAGTGTAGAGAAAATTTTAAATGCACTACTAAACAGTTGATAAATCAATAAAATTGATTTGTGAGGAGCGCAATTCAGGTCCAAAAACAGAACGAGAGCTATGCCGGGCAGTGTTCGCTGCAACGGCATAGCTCTCGGTTTTTAGTACTCCATGCTGATACCCTTTTTTCTGCCGTGTCTCATCACGAAGTGAAATGCCGATAGACCGGCGAAAAGATAGGCGAGGGAATTAAGTACGAGTAGCCCGACATCAAAAACAGAAACCATGTTCCCTTCGAGGATGCTGCGTGAAATATGAATGCCCTGTGAAAGCGGCATAACATAATGGGCAAAGCTTTGAATGTTGCTTCCATCGACCACTCCCGAAAAGAACAAGAGCAAATAGCCTGCAATGGATATGAACGAAGCGGTTTTGGTAAAAATCAAGGTCAAGGACGAAAGGAAATAGGATATTCCGACGAGCCCCAGCATAGTAATCGCAAATATGGGGAGAACCATCCATGAGAAAGCCATGGGAATAGAAAACAATACATGAATTGCTGACATGACCAAAATGATTTCGACAGACTGAAACAGCAACCAGCAGACTGCTCTGCAAAATAAAATGCCGGAGAGACCGGTGGGCTTTATCAGCAACTGTTCAAACGTTCCGCTCTGCTTCTCGGAAGAAATGGCCATGGAAGATTCACCGATGATGCCGTTGGCGTAAAACCAATACACGAAGCCTATGTAATACGTAGAGTTGGGGCGTTCGGTAGAGTTTGAGAACAGTTTGAAGAAGCCGACGAACATGATAAACAGCACGAATAAGTTGACGATATGATCCGGATAATAGCATTTCGCTTCCAAATAGTACTTTCGCAACTCAGCGGTAAAGCAACGCCTTATCTTAGCCATGATGATTCCTCCAAAAAGAAATGAGAACTTCTTCCAAGGTCGGCGTTTCCGGTGTGACAGCTATGATTCTTATCTGCTTCTCTGCACATAGTTGTACAAGAGAGTACGCAAAAGCTTCCTCGGACTCGGAAAGGCTCAAATGAATTTGTTTTTTTTCTTCATGGATTCGGATTGCTTCCGAGGGCATAAGAGATGCGAGCGCCGCAACGGTTTCTTTCGTATAGGGCAAGGTGTATTCCGTACGTTGTTGTCCCTTGTGCGCGTTTACGAGAGCATCGATGCTACCCTGATAGGTGGCAACGCCGTTTTCTAAGATGATGAGTTTATTTGTAAGGCGCTCCAATACATCTATCTGGTGTGTCGTCAGAAAAACAGTCGTGCCCTGTTCTGACATCTTTTGGATTTCAGAAATAACACTCAACTTTGTTGTCAAATCCAAGCCTAAGGTGGGCTCATCCAGAAACAAAATTTTAGGGGAATGAATGAGCGCTGTCATCAAGGCAACTTTTTGCTGCATTCCTCTGGAGCAATAGCCCACTTTTTTGTTCTCGTGCCCCTGTAAATCCATCACAGAGAGCAATTCCTCTGTCCGGTTTCGAATGACATTGTCGGCCAGCCCCATTAAGCGCCCGTAATAACACAAATTCTCCTTGGCAGACATATACCAATACAAATTCCGGTTTCCTTCAAGGACGGCACCGATATCCCTAAAATAATCATTCCCGGCGTGTTCGATGTTTTTGCCGTTATAGTATATGTTCCCGGAGCTTGGCGTTAATATCTTTAACATCAGCTTGATAAAGGTGCTTTTTCCGGCACCGTTCGGTCCCAAAATCCCGTAAATTCCGGGTTCACTTATCTCAACACACAGATTTCTGAGTGCGGTATGCTTCCCAAATGACTTCGTAAGTTGATTCACACAGTAAATCATTCACGACCTCCGCTGTCTTGCCAAGGATTGTATCCGATTCGATTACATATGAGATATATTAATAAAACACCACCATGAATGTAACACAAACAGGCACTTCTATCTACAGTTCACATGTGATAACTTTTTAAGCAAACAATTTTGAGACGAAATTATCATAATGCGCATTGCGACTTTCAGAAGCTAACGATAAAGTTTTATGATGAGCAGGACAAATGGAGAGCCGTTTGGCGGACAATGAATGAGAGCGTCATGTTTTACCCGGCACTACGATACGGCTCCTGTGTGGAGCTGCGGAGCCGGAGAGCCGCGCAGGAGACATAGAAACGTATGTGTTTGAGCATCTAATGCCTGTCAAAGTTGAGGATAGCAACAATAGCACTGGTATTGGATGAAATATATAGCGGAAGAGATTGATTTTTGGACTTGCAACGATGCCTACAAAGAGCTGTATGACAGACAGGCTTTTCAAGAAACAATCGATAGAGTGTTGGCTGAAATTGCGGGGGCGCTTGAGGTATTGATGAAGGCATAAACGGTACAGGCCTACTGAAAAGAAATTGCAAAAAAAATGCCGGTGCCCTTTCGGCACTGGCATTTCCTATCGATTCACGGTAAGATTGACGTATACAGTCGTAAAGCACAAAAAGAAAGGAAGGTCCGGCTATATGAAGTCACACAAGTTTTTCGCATGGGCAACGGTATTCTGTTTTGTCATGACGATGATCACCGGATATAAGAGACAGTAAGATCGGCTTACATCGAAGAAGCAATGACGCCCGCTTGCTTTAAGGCTTCTTCCACGGCGATTGCCAACTGATCGGCGCAAGAGGTTCCGCGGCCGTCGCAATCGTTTCCTCTGAGAAGTGAAACCGCCTCGGCCGCATCCCTGCCCTCAAGCAGTCTGCTGATGGCAGAGGTATTGCCGGGACATCCGCCGTGGAATACGACGTTGTGCAGGCGACTGTCTTCGAGTTCGAAGCTGATTTGTTTTGCGCAGACACCGCGTGTTTGATACGAATAGCGTTTCATTTCCGAAAACCTCCTCATGTTTTGATACCCTTATTGTACATGGTAGAGAAAACATATCAAGTACAGAGCGAATGCAAGATGGGCGTTCGATTGCTTATTTTGCTGAGCTGGGTTACAATACAGACAAGCCTGAGCCCAGTAGAAATAAGAGCGCGAGGTGTTCGATGTTTGTCGGGTGGTATCGGCTGCTCTGCAATGGACTTCTCTTTGGCAAAAGGGAGCGGCAGAGGGGACAGTATCTTCTCTTTTGAGAAGAACAGATGCTTCGGTTTCAAGGCGGAATCGGAGCCAACACGAAAGGAGGAATTCCTATGTCTCTTGAAGATAAGATCGATCAGCTGAAGGGTGCTGTCAAAGAAGGCGTCGGTAAGATTTCCGGCGATGTAAAGGCAGAGAAGGAAGGCGCTGCGGAGCAGGCGACCGCGAAGGCAAAGGAAGTTGCGGAAGATGCCAAGAAGGCAGCGGAAGAAGCTGCTGAGAAGGCATCCGCGAAGGCAAAGGAAGTTGCCGGAAATGTGAAGGATGCAGTGGAAGGAACGATTGACGGCGTTAAGAATATCCTGAACAAGGACAAAGAATAAGTTTGTTACGAAAAGCCCCTTACCGATTTCGGTGAGGGGCTTTTTTCTGTCTCATTTTCTGTCTCAGAGTCGAAGCTCAAAAACCGCCCTCCGGCGGGAACAGTTCCTGCACGCTCCGCTGATAGTATGCCGCAAGGCGCAGGGCTGTGTATACATTTGGGCACTGCACGCCGTACTCGTAGCGGTACAGGGTCTTGACGTCGACAGAGAGTTCCGCAGCCACCCGGGCGCGGGAAATACCTGCCTCTTTTCGAACTTTCATCAAATTATTTGTCATGCTGCTTTACCTTGGCCGACAGACTTTTCCGAAGATGCGGAAGGAGTCGCGATTCGGATCCACCGGAATCGGCGCATAGTTCGGATTCAGCGAAATCAAAAACGTGCCGTCCGCGCAGTCCTTTAACTTCTTGAGGTAGGCCATGTTGTTGAGAGAGAAGATTCCGATTTCTCCGTCTTCCAACGTTTCTTGTCTATGTACATAGACCATGTCGTGATCCCGAAAGAGGGGTTCCATGCTGTCGCCGCTTACGGTGACGGCAAAATCCGCCCCCCTTGCCTCCTCTTCGGGCACTTCTATCGTCGTGTAATAATCCGAATCCAGAAAATCTCCGCTTCCGGCGGAAACTCTCGCATCGTAGAGCCGGAGTTTTTTGATGCCGTCTTTTTGACTCGACGCGGCAGTGTAAGGCGTGATGTGCTGCTCCTTCACATAGCTCTGCGGGTAAAGCAATAAGTCGATGTAGGAGAGGGCTTTTTCCTTTCCGGCCGCATTCAAAGGGCAAGCGGATTGTTCGGGTTGCGCCCGAAGTATTCCTCGAGACAGTCGGGAATTTCCAGAATGCGGCAGAGATGCAGGAAAATGCGCGCGGAAATCTCGTTTCTGCCGGTCTCCCAGGCGGAGATGGTTTTTGAGCCGACGTCAATACCTTCTTCCCGAAGCCGTGCCGCAAGTTCAAGCTGCGACATATGCGCCTTCTTCCGATAGGCTGTGATGATTGCACCTATGCTTTCCATGCATACCTCTCTTTCGTTTGCCGATGGGCAGGCCCGCAGCGGAGCGGCTGCGGGCTGAGTTTTGTTTTCCTGTCTACAGAGTAGCACCGAAAAGCGCAAAGCACAAGCAAAAATCTATTTAAAATAGAATATAGGGCTGAAACGACCGTTTTAATCTATGTAAAACGGCATTATACTGGTGCTACAGAGAGCCAAGAATGCTGCCCGAAAGCGGGGGAGCCGGAGAAATGTCTTTCGGCGGAAAGTGCGCAGGGCAGAGCAGGAAGGCAAGGCTGTTGCAAGAAACAAAAAGGAGATTGTTGCGTCAGGGTGTCACATGGTCGAAACGGAAGGGGGAAAGCGCATGGCGGATCGTATCATTTTACACGTGGACTGCAATTGTTTTTACGCTGCGGTGGAGATGCTCTACCATCCGGAGTTTGCGGGAAAGCCGCTCGCGGTCGGCGGGGATGCGGAAAAGCGGCACGGAATTGTACTCACGGCCAACTACATCGCCAAGAGAAGGGGCGTTAAGACCGGCATGGCGCTCTGGCAGGCGCGGCAATGTTGTCCGGATTTGATTTTTGTTCCGCCGAGAATGTATCTCTACATCCGCTTTTCCCGCATGGCAAGGAATATTTACCGGGACTACTCGGATAAGGTAGAGAGCTTTGGCCTCGATGAGTGTTGGATTGACCTGACCGACTGCTGTGCGATTTTGGGTGACAGGACAAAGACCATAGAGAACGGCTACCGCATAGCCGAAGAAATCAGCGGGAGAGTGCGCCGGGAGCTCGGTATCACGGTGAGCATAGGTGTGTCCTGGAATAAGATTTACGCAAAGCTTGGGAGCGATTATAAGAAGCCGGACGCGATTACGGTCTTTGACCGGGATAATTATCGGAAACTTATTTTCCCGCTCCCGGTTTCGGAGCTCTTGTACGTCGGAAGAAAGACAAGCAAAAAGCTGGCAGGCTGCGGGATACACACGATAGGAGAGCTTGCGGCGGCAGATCCGTCCTATTTGCACCGTATCTTTGGCAAAGTCGGGCTCATGCTCTCCGTGTTTGCGCGGGGGGAGGATCAAACCCCGGTGAACAATCTCGGCGTAGAGGCCCCGATTAAAAGTGTCGGAAACAGCACGACAACGCCGCGGGATTTGGTGAACAACGAAGATGTGCGCTTGGTCTTATATCTGCTCGCGGAGAGCATTTCGGAACGCCTGCGCAGGAACGGCTTTGAGGGGCAGCTCGTTTCCGTCTATGTGCGGGACACAGAGCTCATGGGGGTTCATCGACAGAAAAAACTCGCGGCGGTGACCAATATTTCCGCAGAGATCGCAGCGGCGGCATTCTCCGTTTTCCGGGAACTCTATCGCTGGGAGAAGCCGATTCGAAGCATCGGCATCAGCGTCGGCGCTTTGCAGGCGGAGAATCGGCCGCGCCAGCTCTCCCCTCTTTGTCAATGAGAGGCAGCGGGAGCGGCAGATGTTGGCAGACCGTATGGTGAGCGCAATCCGCAGCCGTTACGGCTATTTTGCCGTGCAGCGCGGCATCATGTATGAGGACAAGTACCTTTCCTCCCTGAATGCGAGCGCGGAGGATCACATGATACATCCGCACTCCTATCTGGAGCACGGAAACCGAAGCGGTTGTGAGACCGCATTGATTGCGAAAGGCAGGTGAAGGAAGTGGGCGTCTATGATTACCATCGGGAGCGGAAGCAAGCGGAAGACTTTGCGGTGCCGTTTGCGGAACATGTGCAGGAGACAGAGCAGGTAAGCCCAAACAAAGCCTATGTCGAGGTGATTGCGAATTTTTTTCAGCGGACGGAAAAAAATGTTGCCGCTCAAGCTAATCTGGGAAAACGGAAAAAGCTATGAGATAGACCGCATTCTCCGCGTGGATCGCTGCGCCAGCTTAAAGGCGGGTGGGGCGGGGATACGCTATGTCTGTCGAATACAGGGGCAGAGAGTGGAGCTGTATTACGAAGAAAACGGGTTTTGGTTTGTGCAGCGGAAGGTGGCGGGAATAAGGGAAGCGTAAACGCAAGACTGAAACAGAATAGCGTTTCAAGCCTTGCTGCCGCCGTTTCTCGGATAAGGGCAAGGATGAACAGAACTCTGCGTGCGCAAGCTATCCAGTAAGACCAAAGTATGTTATAACCATATCGAGTCGAAAAAAGCCGAATTCCGGGAGGTGCTTTTCTTGCGATATATTCTTTTACTGCGCGGCATCAATGTGGGCGGCAAGAATAAAGTAGTGATGCATGAATTCATAGATTTACTTGCGGCGGCGGGGTTTAAAGCGCCTGCATCTTACAGTAACAGCGGAAATTTATTTTTTAGCAGTGACGACCACAAAGAGAGCTGTATCTCAAAAATCAGAGCACTCTTGGAAAGGCATTATGACTTTTCCGTCCCGTTTGCCCTACTCACAAAAGAGGAATACTTGGAAGAGCGGGCAGCGTTGCCTGCGTGGTGGCATGGAGAGATGGCGAGAAAAGATGTTTTGTTCTACGCCTGCGGGATGGATGCGGATAAGATACGGGACTTCATCGAACAAGCTGCTCTTTATAATGAAATCGTGCATGTCGGGCGGCAAGCGGTATTTTGGGGCAAATACGATGAGGCGGAGTACCTGAAAACGATTTATCATAAAAAGCTGATGAAGCAGGCGTTTTACAGGGAAGTCACCATACGAAGCGGAAATACATATGAAAAAATTGCGGAAATCCTCGAAAACGAAACATAAGCAGATAGTCCGGCCACATACTGTTCTGCACTGCATTTCAGCCGAATGATGGCGAGGAAGCATACGGAAAAGCGTTTTCGTATTGCGCCGGAGCGTGTTATTGTTAAATATGGGAAGAAGGTGTGCCGTCAAGGCAGTTCATCAGCGAAACGCAACCCCCGTTTGACAAATTGACAAGCCGCTTTGGTAGCCTGCAAACACGCAAAATGGCATGCTTGAGCTATCAAAAACGGAAGGAGAACAGACATGATTTTGGCGGATAAGATTATAGACGAGAGAAAGAAGAACGGGTGGTCCCAGGAGGAACTGGCCGAGCAGCTCGGTGTATCGAGGCAGTCGGTCTCCAAATGGGAGAGCGCGGGTTCGGTGCCGGATCTCAAAAAGGTCATTCAGATGGCAGAGCTCTTTGGCGTGAGCACGGATTACCTTCTAAAGGATGAGCTGGAGAAGGAAAACCGGGACGTAGTCGAAACATCCGGGAGTGACGCAGACAGTCCGTTGCGTCGGGTGAGCATGGAGGAGGCCAATGCGTTTTTGAACGCAAAGCGGGAGACAGCGCCCCGACTCGCGAATACGGTCAGCTTGTTCATCTTAAGTCCGGTCGCATTGCTTCTGCTTGCCGTAATCGCCGAAAGTCCGGACTACAACTTGGCGGAAGGTCCGGCGATGGCAGTCGGTTTGGCGGTTCTGATGCTCCTCACGGCGGTAGGTGTATTCATTCAGATTACAGATCGGAATAAATTGAGCCGTTTTGAATACTTGGAGCAGGAGTCATTTGAAACCGAATACGGTGTGAGCGGCATGGTGAAGGAGAAGAAGCGGGATTACGAGAGTCGCTATTCGCTGGGACTTGCCGGCGGCACCGTAATCTGCATTGTGGCGGTGATTCCGCTCCTGGTTGCGGGCGTTATGGAGTCAAGCGACTTGGTTTTGATTCTGTGTGTGGATCTCTTGCTCGCGCTGGTTGCGCTGGGGGCAAACCTGATTGTTCGCGTGAGCACGGTCAAAGAGAGTTACGACACCATACTCCAGGATGGGGATTACGCCAAAAATAAAAAGCGCATACAGGCAAAGATGGGAGCCTTTTCCGCCGCGTACTGGTGCCTCACAACCGCAATCTATATCGGCTGGAGCACTTGGAGGCAGGACTGGGGGGAGTCCTGCGTTATTTGGGCGGTGGCGGGTGTCCTCTATGCGGGCGCTTACGGAATTGTGCGTATGGTGCTGAAGGCGGATGAGAAGTGACGGGAGCGAGAGAGAAGTAGTAAGAGAGCTTTTTCATGAAAAACGACAGAGGGAATCTTCCGAAAGAACGGCGAGGGACTTGTCGGGGATATCGGTAGAGAGAATCTGCGGAAAGACAGTCGAGTGAATTTCCTGGAAAACCGAAGGAGAGCATCTTGAAAAATAACAGAGAGTATTCTGAGAGAAAAAAACAAGAGCATAGACAAGGAAAATTGGCGGAATTGTCAGGAAATAGATGACGAGAAACAATAGAAAAACAGGACAGAGAAATAGAGCGGAAAATAAGAAAAAAGATTCGCGCACGAAATTAAAACAGTGCGCGAATCTTTTTTTGGTGTCCATGTATAATTTGGGATTTGATGAGATAAAAAAGGAAAAGCAAAGCTGACAGGGCTTGCGGCACTTTGGTAAAATGAAAGTGTGAGCAGCGGGCGCGCTTCGGAGGAAGTAAGAACAGCGCCGTGCTCCGTTCTGTCGGGCAGGAAACAAAGGGGGGAGAAAGGATGCATTTTTACATCACCGGCGATACGCACGGGAACTTTTCGCGCATTGAGGCGTTTTGCCGCGAGCGGCACACGACGAAGGAAGATGTGCTGATTATTCTTGGCGATGTGGGGCTCAACTATTTCCTGGACGAGAGAGATAAGCGGCTCAAGGAGAAGGTTGCGGCGCTCAACATCACCCTCTTTTGTATCCACGGAAACCACGAGGCGAGACCGTGGGAGGCGGAGGGCTATGAAGAGAAGCTGTGGATGGGCGCGCGCGTATATGCAGAACCCGACTATCCGAATCTGCTCTTTGCAAAGGACGGGGAGATCTATACGATGCACGGAAAGCGTGTCCTCGCGATCGGCGGCGCTTACTCCGTAGACAAGGAATATCGGCTGAGCTACGGCTACCGTTGGTTTGAGAGCGAGCAGCCGAGTGAGGAAATCAAGGCCTATACGGAGCGGCGGCTCAAGGCGGCAGATTGGTGTGTCGACTATGTTCTTTCGCACACGGTGCCGATTGATTTTGAGCCTGTGTGGTGTTTTCTCCCGGGACTGGATCAGTCGAAGGTAGATAAGAGTACGGAAAAATGGTTGCAGACCATCCATGACCGTCTGGAAATTCGTGAGGGCTGGTACGCGGGGCATTATCACTGTTGTTGTGAGGGAAACGGGCTCCGCATCCTGTTTGAAGACTACGGGGAAATCTGTTGCGAAGAGGAAGCTTCGGCAGAGGGAGGCATGCCTACGGAGGGGACGCTATGAATATCCGAGCAGAACTCTTTGCGCTTCGGGACGAGGGGTATGCGGCATTTCAACAAAAGTTAATACCGGGTGTTCCCGCGGAGCGCGTCATCGGCGTCCGCGTGCCGGAACTCAGGAAGCTCGCAAAGCAGGTTTCCAAAGACCCCTCCCGCGCGGCCTTTTTGGAAGACCTGCCGCATGCCTATTACGATGAAGATCTGCTCCACGCCCTCCTCATCGCGGAGGAGAAGGACTTTGCGCGCTGCCTGGAAGAGACCGAAGCTTTTCTGCCCTTCGTGGATAACTGGGCGGTCTGCGATATTTTGCTAGATTGCAAGATCAAGTAGGACAGTCTGAAATAATTCCTCCGGCGAACTGTAGTGAAAGGACTTTCGGGGGAGCTGATTGATCCAGTCCTGAATCTCTCGTATTTGCTCATCCGTAACGACATCAAAAGAGCTCCCCTTTGGCAAGAACCGGCGAATCAATGAGTTCTGCTTTTCGTTTAGTCCGCGTTCGTAGGCGGAGTACGGATGAGCATAGTATATGGGTATCGTGGGAAGCAACTGTGGCAGTGAAGCAAATTCACTGCCATTATCACTTGTGATGGAGCGAAAAACTTGGTTGAAACGTTCTCCATACAACTCGCGAAGGGCTTTAACCCCCTGCTCAACCGCCTGTATGCTTCTACCGGGTATCTTTATAATGTGTCGAAATCTTGTGGTGCGCTCATCCAATGTCAACAAAACGGATTGTGACTCCTTTCGACCGACCACGGTATCAATCTCCCAATGCCCAAACTCTTCCCGCTGATTAACTACTTGGGGGCGAGCTTCAATACTCAGACCATAAAGCCGCTTATGCTGCGGATGTCCCTTTACGGTGTTGTTTACGTCTGACCTTTAGCGTGAGATCGATATTTCGAGCTTTTAATAATCCACGCTCAATATAGTTATAAAGAGTCTTGCTGCAAACCATCTCGGTGAAACAGCCCTTTTCTCTGGCAAGACCGCAAATCGCATCAGGTGCCAGATGCTTTGTCAGTATCTGCTTTACCGCAAAAGACACGAATTTCTTGGCTTGCAGCAGCTTTATGGGGCAATGACTATTTCGTCTTCGATGTTCGTAGACACGCTGTCCCGAATCTCCAAAGTAGCGCGTGTATGGCTCCAGATTCCGTCCTAACTGCTGTACGGTACCTCTGGCAAGTTCATTATATAAAGTTGACCTTGCAATCCCGACTTCGCGCGCAATGCGACTCTTTGGGAGCTTTAATTGCAGCAGTACTTCAATCTGTGCGCGCTTTTCGCGTGTCAGGTGGCGATATGTTCTTTTTGTGGTATACTCTTTTTGGGCCATGGCGAACCTCCTGGTGTGTTGGTGTGTGGTAGCTTCATCATACCACGAGTTCGTCATCGGCTCTTTTTTATTGTCCTAGTTCATCTTACAATCATCCGTCTGCGATATTTTTTCGCCCAAGGTTTTTGCAAAGCACAAAGAGGAGCTGTTACAGCGCATCCGTATCTGGACAAGATCGGAAAAAACCTATATCTGCCGCTTCGGAATCGGGATGCTGATGCAGAATTTTCTGGATGCGGATTTTGATGCCGCATATTTGGAAATCCCGGCGGCGGTGCAATCCGAGGAATATTATGTAAATATGATGCTCGCTTGGTTCTTTGCAACGGCGCTCGCAAAGCAGTGGGAGGCAACCATCCCCTATCTGGAAAACAAGCGGCTTGCGCGGTGGACACACAATAAGGCGATACAGAAGGCGCGGGAGAGCTACCGCATTAGCGCAGCAGAGAAGGAGTACCTGAAACGCTTGAAATGCTGACAGAGGAAAACGAGATGGAAGAGATATTTGATATCTGCGACGAGGCGGGAGCACCGACCGGTGCCACTGTGTCCCGCACGCTTGCGCACCGGGATGGCATACTGCACCGCACGGCGCATATCTGGGTGCTGCGGGAAGAGGCGGGTAAAAAGCAGGTCCTGCTGCAGAAGCGAAGTAAGAATAAGGATTCATTTCCCTCCTGTCTGGATACCTCCTCGGCGGGGCATATTCAGGCGGGGGATGAACCGCTTTGCTCCGCAATCCGGGAACTTCGGGAAGAGCTCGGGATCGCGGCTCTGCCCTCGGACTTAAAGCCGATCGGGACGTTTCGTATCTCCTATCAAAAGGAGTTCCACGGTGCCCTCTTCCGGGATGAGGAAGTGGCCTTCGTCTATGTCTACGAAAAGCCGGTGGACACGGAGGCTCTCAAGCTACAGCCCGAAGAGCTGGAGAGCGTGCTCTGGCAGGATTATGAGGAGGTCGTAGAGGCCGTAGCGCAGCGGAATCCCGCTTACTGTGTGCCGCGCGGCGGGCTTCTGTTGGTCGGAAAGTATCTGGGATTTCGTCAAACTAGGCTTGCAAGTGAAACAGGGCAGTTTACGCCGACGGCAAAATTGGCGTTGGTTCTATGCATGGCTTTGGATAAGAAATTCGAGGAGATTTTTTATTTTTAGAGAAGAAAGCACCCCCGTCCCGGATATCCGGGGCGGGGGTGCTATGTCGTTTCAATTCAATTTTGAAGGCTTGTTCGAAAATCCTCAGAGGACATCGCCGAGTTTGGCTTCCTTGATACCGTGCTTTTCCGCATAGCCCGTGAGGATCAGGGTCAGAGCGCCGTCACCGGTGACATTGCATGCGGTTCCGAAGGAATCCTGCAACGCAAAGATGGTCAGCATGAGCGCGGTGCCGCTCTCGTCAAAGCCGAGCACGCCGGTAATCAGTCCGAGGGATGCCATGACGGTGCCGCCGGGCACGCCGGGTGCGCCGATTGCGAACACGCCGAGCAGCAGACAGAAGAGTATCATCTTGCCGACGGACGGGAACTCGCCGTAGAGCATCTTGGAAACTGCCATGACAAAGAAGGTCTCGGTCATAACAGAGCCGCAGAGATGAATGTTTGCAAAGAGCGGAATGCCGAAGTTCACGAGGTCATCGCGGAGTGTCGGCTCCGACTTTCTTGCGCACTGCAGAGCAACGGAGAGCGTCGCTGCGGAGGACATGGTGCCGACTGCGGTCATGTAAGCGGGGCCGTAGTTCTTGATGATATTCATGCCGTTTCTGCCGGAATAGACGCTTGCGATTCCGTAGAGCAGGGTGAGCCAGAGATAGTGGCCTACCATGACAATCACGATGATAATCAGGAAAATCGGGAGCTGCTTTGTGATGCTGCCCTCATACGCCAGGGTGCAGAAAGTGGTTCCGATGAGTAGCGGGAGCACCGGAATCAGGAACTTCGTGACAATCGAGAGAACAATCTTCTGGAACTCTTCGAGAATGTTGGTGGTAATGGTTGCGTGATTCCAGACAGCTGCGAGTCCCACCGTGACCGAGAAGAAGAGTGCGGTCATGACGCTCATAATCGGCGGAATCTGGAGCTGGAAGATAACGTTCGAAGCTCCTTCAGGCCGTCCACGTTCGGATCGATCGAGAGATGCGGCAGGATTGCGAAGCCGGCAATCGTCGAAGAGAAAGCTGCGCCGATCGAAGAGACATAGGCAATCAGCAGGGCGAAGCCGAGCATTCTGGAAGCGTTGTTGCCCATACGCGTGATGGAGGGTGCTATAAAGCCGATGACGATGAGCGGAACACAGAAGCTAATGAACTGTCCGGAAATGTACTTCACCGTGACAATGACGTTTAGGATGCCCGTGACAAGCGAGGACTCCTCCATTGAGTTCATGACCAGTCCGGCAACCAGACCGATCACCAGCGCCAAAACAAGACGAAACGGCAGACTGTGGGTAAAACCTTTCTTTTCCATAAAAACCCCCTCTATGTTTGAATTTTGTCAAAGACAAGCATTGACATCTACTTTGTCGATCATGACATTCAGAATTTCATGATCGGTGGGCTTCATACCGACCTTGCCGATGTAGCCCACATTGCGTATGGTCTCTTCGACATCCGCCTCTACCAGCCCCTCGCCCGCATTGAAGTGCTTGTCGCGCATACTCATCTGGTGTGCGAGGATGGCAGCGTGAACCGAGGAAGCAATCTTGGCCGCGCAGCTCGGCTTTGCGCCGTCGCAGACAATACCGCCCACATTGCCCAAGGTGTTGGTGATGGTGTCGGCAATGTGTCTGTAATCACCGCCCGACATGTAGGTGATGGCCGCACCCGCACCGCAGGCCGCGCTCACCGCGCCGCAGAAAGCCGAGAGCGGACCGATGAAGTGCTTGATGTAAACGGAGACCAGGTTACTCACAATCAGCGCGCGGTAGAGGCTTTCTTCCGAGAGCTCCATCTCCCGCGCGTAGACCAGCACGGGCATGCTCACGGTGATGCCCTGGTTGCCGGAGCCGGAGTTAATCACGACGGGCAGCGCACAGCCGCTCATGCGGGCATCCGAGCCTGCGGCAGCCTTTGCGATTGCGCGAGTTTTCACATTGTTGCCCCAGATTTCCAGCATGGTCTTGCCAATCTGGGCTCCCCAGACATGGTCGAGTCCCTCCTGCGAAATGGCGCTGTTGTAGCGGATTTGGCGTGCCAAGACTTCGCTGACCTCCGAAATCTCCACCCCGTTTGCGTAGTCCAGAATGCCGCGAAGCGTCATGGCGCTTCGGTCCGCTGTGTTTGCCGCCGCCTGCGCCTCTGCGGCCTCTTCCTCCGCCTCCTTGCTGAACACCAAAACCCCGTCCCTTGTCATGCGGACAATGTTGGTGTGGTGGTGTTCAATCACGACCTCGGCGGAATGCGCCTCTCCGCGTATCTTCGCCGAAATATAGAGGTTCGGAACATCCTCCGCGTGATTTACCTCGCAGAAACCCGCATCGACCAGCTCTTTGCAGCGCGCCTGGCCGCATCATCCGCGCCGGCAATCACCTCCAGCTCCTTGGAAGCATCGCCCCCCGTGATGCCGAGGACAGCCGCGACCGCAATGCCCTTTTGGCCGCCGGAGTTCGGAACCGTGACGCCCTTCACATTCTTGATGATGTTTCCGGAGCAGTCCACGGTAATGTGGCGGGGCTCCTCACCGAGGAGCTCCTTTGCCTTGGCCGCCGCATACGCAATGGCAATCGGTTCTGTACATCCCATCGCCGGAACCAGTTCTTCCCGCAGAATCGCGGTATAATTACCGAAACTTTCCTGATGATCGGAATACATAGCAACCTCCTTTCACTATGATGATACCACTGATATTATCAGAATCAAGCTATTTTCATAGTTTTTCGGAGATTTTTTATTCTTTTTTAGGATAAGTGCTTAAAACCCCATGAAACCGCCGAAGTCGTGGAGGTCGGCTTTTAGGTCACGGAGCAGGGCTTCCGGATCTTTGCGCTCCAAATCCGCGATAATCAGCTCATGGTGTTTGGTATCGAAAGAGAGGAGTCGATCGGCGCGACGGTTCCAGTAGAGTTGGGCGTAGGCGCGGAGCAAACGTGACATGCAGCGCTTCACATTGCGGGTGATGAACTCATTGCCGCAGAATTCCATGAGCTTTGCGTGGAAGTCCATGTTGTAATGCCAGTGCTGCACGGGGTCCACATCGTCCCGCTGGCAGTCACGGTTCAGCTCCTTTAAGGTCGCAATTTCCGAAGGGCCGAAGCGCTTATAGCTGCTTTGTAAAATGCCGCCCTCTAGGAACTCGCGATACTGGAGCATCTCGTAGATATCCATATGGGTCAGGCGTATCACTTCGTAGCCGTAGCGGGGAATGCTCCTTACAATGCCGTCCGCGCAGAGGGAGATGAGGGCGTCCCGGACGGGAGATTTGCTGACTTCGTATTTCTCAATCAGTTTCTTCTCGTTCAGAATATCGCCGGGCTGATACTTGCCGGAGATAATCTCCTGCAGCACGGCGTTGTAGACCATTTCCTTGAGGTTTGTGTATTTTTCCATGGTTCACAGTTACCTCCTTCGTTATTTTCATTATACCGAAGACAACGAAGAGTATGAAAGGGGAAATCTTTTGCGGATTTCAACTTTTGCTTTTTGCCCTGCTTTCTTGCCGTGCGGCGGCAGCTGTGAGAGCATTGTAAGTGCTCGACTGAGAGCGCGATTGTTGTACGGAAGGCAAAGGGGGCAATGGCGTGCGTTTGGATGCGCGGAATCCTTGGGGAGGCAGTATGCGAGGAAGCGCGGCGTAAGCGCTTGACTGAGCGTGAGATTGTTGCACGGAAGACAAAGGGGAAGCAATGTCGTGCGTTACGAAGCGCAGAGTCCTTAGTTAGCAATAAGCGAGATAAGGCGAGGTGTAGGTGCTTGGCAGAGAGATATATCGGTGCGGCAGGTAGCAGAGAAGTTTTAACCGGCACTGGTTTTGGGGAATGAGAAGAGAGGCCCGAGTTTCTCTTGTTTTTGCAGGGCTCTGTCGTATAATGAAACTTGATGCTGCTGCGGCAAGTCTTGCTACGGCAAAGAGAAAATGCGAAGGGGGAAAAGAAATGGGTTTAAAGGATTTGCTGAAGAAGGCGCTGACCGGGGCCTCCGATGAGGACAACCGGAAGAACAAGGCAAAGATGCGAGAGATTTTCAACTCGCTGGTTGCGGACGGAGACGCCTACACTTTGATTTACTGCCACATGGAAAATTCGCACAATGCCGTCGTTGTTGAGGTCAATGTGCACAGCAACTACATTGTGGGCTACAAGCCGGGTGAAGTTGTAATCGTGCCGGTGAACGGGCAACTTACCGAGTGGGGCGAGGCCGAGGTCTTCAACAAGGAGAACGGCGGTCAGATTGCGTCCAGCTGGACCGGCTATTGCTCGGCGTCCAAGGAGGGCGTTCATTTTCAGCTTGAGCCCATCACCTACGATCCGGGAATCAAAGCTTCGGCCAAGTACTCCGTTGCAGTTACCCAGTCCACGGCGGAAGTTGCGGAATTCCGCAAGTTCTTTAAGGCAGGGCTCTGAGACAGCGGACACGCTTTGGTGACAAGCGGCGGTAGAGCGAGCCGAGAGAAGAACGAGTGAAGTTCGGATGAGATAAAGCCGAGACGGCGGGAATCAGGGTTCGCTTGTACCTTGCGGTTCGGAAACCGGGGATTGCGGGATGGAATCGATGACAGTTACGGAAAAAGAGCCCCGAGACGAAAGTCTCGGGGCTCTTTCAGTTTACCCGAAACCAAGCTGTGCGTATGAATCGACAACGGATAAGTTGTCGGTGTGACGATTTACCGGTACAGGCGAAGATACAGCGGCGACAATCCTGCGCCGAGGCATTTTGCGAAGAGAAAACGCAGAAAAGACAGTGTGGTGAACGTGATGCACGCTGTGTGTCTGCGGCATTCTTCGTCAGGAGACGAGAAGCGAGTAGCGGTTCCCGCTGACCGTAAGAATCCCGTCCTTTTCCATGGCAGCGAGTTCGCGGCAGAGGGAGGTCCGGTTCACGTTCAGGTAGTGCGCGAGTTCGGATTTGTTCAGCGGAATCGAGACAGTTCGCAGAGCCTCGCTGTTTAACAACAGCTTCGGCGAAGTCGACTCGATTGGTTGCAGTTGTAAATAGGAGAGAATTTTATCCCGGAGCGTATCTTTTGAGAGGATATCGAGCGTCTGCATGAGATGCGCATTTTTCTTTGCGAGGAGCTCGTACAGGTTCTCGTTCATGATGCGGTGAAAGCGGCAGTGATGCTCGCAGCTTCGCATGATTTTTCCGAGCGGCAAAAAGAGAGCGGTCGCGTTTCGGGCGGCAAGAAACGAGACGTGGGAGGGCGTTTTTTTCTTGCGGAGCGAAAAGGATTCCCCGAAGAGCTCGCCGGGCAGCATGTAGTTTAAGAAGGACTGGTGGCCGTTTTCATCTTCCTTCAGCATAAAAACCATGCCGGAGAGCAGCATACCGACATAGGGGACAGAGTCCTCGTCCAGAATCAGGAAGCGGTTGCGCGGATAGGAGCGTATATAGCCGTCCAGGCAGGGGAGCAGTGCCTCCAGTTCGCTCGCTTGTATGCCCTCAAAGAGCGGGAAATGGGTTAGATCTTCTAAACTGAATTCATTGGATTCCATGGTAATACCTCGAGCTGCGGAACAAAAAACTGTTGCATAGGAAACAGTCTGTATTTTCCTTTAGTATAAACTGGAAAGGAAAAAGTGAACAGAGGAAGTCGTCTTAACAGCCTTGTTAAAGAAATGACAATCTGTTCCGCCCACGAAGAGAAAGGTCGTGAGAAAGGAAAGCGAGATGAAACAAAGAAGATTTTGGTCCCTGGTTTTTTTATGTCTATTGTTTGCGGCACTCTGCTGCACGGCCTGCGGAAAGGCAAAGCAGGCAGAGAGTTCGGCGGCGGAAAGCCAAGGGGCAGCGGCAGTAAGCCAAGGGGCAGCGGCAGAGGGTTCGGAGAGCCTTGCGGAGGAAGGGAATACAGGCCTCTCGGCGGATTCCCGGGTGGTGGCGTTGTCTCGTTCGCTCGGCGAACTCTGGCTCCTTGCGGGTGGAAAGCTGGTCGGTGTGACGGAGGACGGACTCAATTTGGAGGGCGTCACGGCGGAGACCGCTTCCGTCGGGCGCATCCTCGCGCCGAGTGCGGAGGCCATCATTGCCCTGAACCCGGACTTGGTGCTCATTGCCCCGGATATTTCGGCGCAGCGCGAGCTGCAGGAGACGCTTACGGCAGCGGGCATACGCTGTCAGGCGGTCGATATCAACAAGTTTTCGGACTATGCCGCGGCGATGAAGCAGTACACCGAGGCGACCGGGCGCAGCGATCTCTATGAGAGCAATGTATCCGTGGTCGAGAAAAAGATCGAGAAGATTAAGGCGGAACTCCCGGAGGAGATCCACGGAAAGACCTTTCTGGTGATTCGCGCTTCCGCTGCAAAGACGCGGGTTCTTAAGTCGGATCACTTTGTGGTAGCGATGCTGGAGGACCTCGGCCTCACCAATGCCGCGCCGGAAAGCCTTTTGGAACAGCTCAGCATGGAGGGCATGGTCGAAGCAAATCCCGATTACCTCTTCGTGGTCTTGCAGGGAGATACTGCGGAGGCGGAGGCAGCGTTTCAGGAGCTGATTTCCGATCAGCCGGCGTATCAAGAGCTGAAGGCCGTAAACACGGCACAGGTCTACACCCTGCCGAAGGAGTTCTTCCAGTATAAGCCGAATGCGCGCTGGGATGAGGCCTATGCGCTGCTCTCGGAGTATCTGCGGAGAGCCTCGTTAAAGCAGTGAATATCGAAGAGACAAGGCCGGGGAGCAAAGCGCGCGGCGGTACGCCGTTTCTACCGGTGCTGTTTCTCGGCGCGGGCTTACTCTTGCTCTTTGTTTGGCTCTCTGTCTTTTACGGGCTTAGGGGCACGGCGGAGAGTGTAAGCCGCATCCTTTGGTTTGTGCGTGTGCCGAGAACCGCAGCTGCCCTGCTCTGCGGCGCGGCGCTCAGCACTGCCGGCTATCTCATGCAGGAGGCCCTGCACAATGCGCTGGCCTCGCCGAGTATCATGGGGGTCAATGCGGGGGCGGGCCTCTTTGCCCTGCTCGCCGCTCTCCTCTTTCCCTTTGCAATCGGCGCGCGTTTTGTGCTGGCGTTTTTGGGGGCGCTGCTCTCGATTGCGCTGGTGCTCTTGATTGCGAAACGGGCGGGTTACAGCAGAACGGTGATCGTGCTTTCGGGAGTCGCGGTCTCCGCACTCATGGGCGCTGCGGTAAACGGCATTGTGAGTTTTTTCCCGAACGCGGTCGCAGATAAGCAGGCCTTCACCCTGGGCGGGTTTGCCGGCGTCAGCTATGCGGGACTCGCCTTTGCGGCGGCCTTTATTCTGCCGGCCTTGCTGTTCGGAACTTTTCTCGCGGGCGGCATAGACCTCTTTGCCCTCGGCGATGAGATTGCAGAGGGACTCGGACTCCATGTGACGCGGCACAGACTCCTCACACTACTTACAGCTACCGTACTTGCGGCTGCGGCAGTCTCAATCGGCGGCCTGATCGGCTTTATCGGCCTCATTGTGCCGAATGTGATGCGGCGGGTATTTCCGGGGCAGTTGCCCGCGCGGAAGATGCTGCTCCTCTCGGCGCTCTACGGCAGCGTACTGCTGACGGCGGCGGATTTTCTCGCAAGACGCCTGTTTTATCCCTATGAGCTGCCGGTGGGGCTCCTACTGAGTCTTCTCGGCGCACCCTTCTTCATTTGGATGCTGATGCACAGAAAGCGTGGCGTATGATCGAGATTAAAGGGCTGATAGCGGGCTATGACTTGAATCCGAAACAGCGCGAAAATGCGTGGAAGCCGGTGGTCTCCGTCCCCGAGACCTGCTTTTCGGAGGGGCAAATCACCTGCATCATCGGAAAAAACGGCTGCGGAAAATCGACTCTTTTAAAAACCCTGCTCGGCCTCCTGCCTTATCAAGGTAGCATACGCCTGTTCGGAGAGGAGCTGAGGACGCTCAAGCCGAAGGAGAGAGCTGCGCGCGTGGGCTATCTGCCGCAGACGCTTACTTTGCCGCGGATGAGTGTGCACACCCTTGCGGCGCACGGCTGCTATCGCAGAAAAAAGATGTTTCAAACACTCGGCGAACGCGAGCGAGATAAAATCGAAGCGGCGCTTGACGCCGCGGATATGAGCGAGTACCGCGATAAGACGGTCTCGGAGCTCTCGGGCGGGGAGCGGCAGCGCGCCTTTCTCGCCATGTTGATGGCGCAGGATCCGGCCTTTTTCCTCTTGGATGAGGTGACTTCTTATATGGATGTCGAACACCAGAAGAAGACGACAGAGATTGTGCGGCGACTCGCGGCGAACGGCAAGGGGGTTGTGATGACCACACACGATTTGGCGCTCGGCTTTTCGCTCAGCGACCGCATTCTCGTGATGAATCGTGGAAGCATTTTGCTTGGCGGTACACCGGAGGAAGTGCGTCGGGAGAAGACTCTCTTGCGCGCGTGTTTCGGCGTCACGGTCGGGCGCAGCGCTTCGAAGGAAGCGCTGTATGCCTACGAATTACAGAACTGATTTTAGATTCCGAAAGGAGGAATTTTCATGGGTTACATTTTGACGGAAGAAGGATTTCAGGCTGCACTGAAAGAACTTCGGAAAGAGTACCGCCTCTTCGCGCCGGTGCGGAAAAAGGGAGCAGGGCGCTTTCTCGATATCGACGCGGTGATCTACGACGAAGTCGGCGAGGGTACGGAGATTGAACTCGAGGCGAAGTCGGATTACTCCGCAAAGGAAGCGCTGACGCCGCTCTCGGAGACGCTCTTCTTCTTTACGGAAGAGCAGTGCAAGGAGGCAGATGTCGATCTCAGACCGGCGCTTGTCTTTCTTCGGAGCTGCGACCTGCAGGCCATGAAGCGCCTCGATCAGATGTATCTTGGCAACGGGCGCGAGAACGACTGGTTTTATCAGAGACGCCGCGAGAAAATACAGTATGTCCTGATCGGCTGCAGCCATAGCTTTGACAACTGCTTCTGTGTGGACATGAAATCGAACATCACAAAGGACGGCTATGTATTCTCGATTGACAAGGCAGACGGACAGTATCGCGTGAACGTCCTTGAGACGGCGGTAGACCCGGTATTTGCCGCGGCTGCACTGTCGGAGGAAGCGGTGGAGCCGTGCCATGTGACGGAGAATGAGGTGCGCGTTCGCGTTCCGGAGAACATTCCGCTGGAAATCGTGAATCACCCGCTCTGGGACGAGTACAACACCCGCTGCATCGGCTGCGGACGCTGTAATTACGCCTGTCCCACCTGCTCCTGCTATACCATGCAGGACGTGTTCTACACGGACAACGGTAAAGTGGGAGAGAGACGCCGTGTGGGCAGTTCCTGCATGGTGGACGGCTATTCGAACGTTGCGGGCGGCGGTCAGTACCGGAAGAAGCAGGGTGAGCGCATGCGCTTTAAGGTGCTGCACAAGATTCGCGACTACCGCAAGCGCTTCGGCTATGACATGTGCGTGGGCTGCGGCCGCTGTGACGATATTTGCGGCGAGTACATCAGCTTCTCGCACATTATAAACAAGGTTGCGGCCGCGGTCGAAGAGATGGAAAAGGAGGACAGCAAGAATGCGTAATCCGTATATCCCCTATCCTTCCAAGATTTTGGAAGTCATCCGTCACACCGAGAAAGAGTTCACCTTCCGTATGGAATATCGGGGCGAGGAAGAGGTAAAGCCCGGTCAGTTCTTTGAGGTCTCCGTGCCGAAGTACGGTGAGGCCCCCATTTCGGTCTCCGGCCTCGGCGATGGCTTTGTGGACCTCACGATACGCAAGGTGGGGCGCGTGACCAACGAAGTGTTTGAAAATTATGTGGGCGATACCCTCTTACTCCGCGGGCCCTACGGAAACGGCTTTGACACCGAGCTCTACCGCGAGGGCGAGACCGTAGTCGTTGCGGGTGGCACCGGTGTATCCCCGGTTCGCGGTGTGATTGAGGCGCTGAGCGGCTTCGAAAATGCAAAGCAGAAGTATGTGATTGCGGGCTTCCGCAGTCCGGAGGACATGCTGTTTCGCGACGACCTCGCGAATTGGAAGGACAAGCTGAATCTGACCCTTACCGTGGACGGCGCGCCGGAGGGTTACGAGGGCACATAGGCCTTGTCACAAAGTACATCCCGGAACTGCCGCTTGCGGATCCCGCAAAGGCGAAGGCAGTCGTAGTGGGACCGCCGGCCGCGATGAAGTTTTCCATCATCGAACTCCTGAAAAAGGGCTTCCGCGAGGAGAACATCACGGTTTCCTACGAGAGAAAAATGTGCTGCGGTCTCGGCAAGTGCGGGCACTGCCGCGTCAGCGATACCTACATCTGCCTCGACGGGCCGGTGTTCAACTATGTGGATGCCAAGCAGATGGTAGACTGAGTCGGAAGGGAGAGAAGAAATGAGTGCTTTGGATATCAACTTAAAAGAAACTGAAAAAGAATGCCTTCCGCTACTCGAAGGTGCGCGGCGAGACGGCTTCCAGAATTCGTATTCCGGGCGGCGTGATCGATGCAAAGTCCCTGGGTCGTGTCGTTGAGATTGCGGAGAAGTACGGCACCGGAACCATCAACATCACCAACCGTCAGGGTATTGAGATTCCCGGAATCCGCCTCGAAGACATGGACAAGGTCAATGAAGAGGTGCAGCTCATCATTGACTCCCTGCGCATTAACCAGCCGGAGAAGGGCAAGGGCTATCCGGCATCGGGCACGCGAAATGTGATTGCCTGCCCGGGTGCGAGACTCTGTCCCTTCGGCTGCTACGACACGACCGCATTTGCGCAGAAGATGGAGAATGTGATTTTCCCGAACGACCGCCACGTGAAGGTTGCCTTCACCGGCTGCTCGAATGACTGCGCGAAGGTGCGCATGGCGGACTTCGGCATCATCGGCATGACAGAGCCGCAGTACGACCCGAACCGCTGCGTGGCCTGCGAGCAGTGCATCAAGTACTGTAAGAAGCGCTCGGTCGACGCGCTCTCGCTCGTGAACGGAAAGATAGTCCGCGACACGAAGAAGTGTATCGGCTGCGGTGTCTGTATCACCTACTGTCCCACCAGAGCTTGGACCAGAAGTAAGGAACACTACTTCCGCCTGGTTATCCTTGGACGCACCGGAAAGCGGAACCCGCGACTCGCAGAGGACTTTATCAAGTGGTGTGACGAGGAGAGCATATTAAAGATTGCGGCGAATACCTACGCCTACATTGAAGAGTACATCGACCCGGAGGCGGTTGAGAACAAGGAGCACATCGGCTACATTGTGGACCGCACCGGCTTTGAGAAGTTTAAGGAGTATATCTTCCGGGATGTCTCCCTCAGTGAAAAGGCCGAGGTCGCCCAGGAAGTTTACTGGGGCGGCAAGCACTACGACCGCTACGGCGGCTGAGTCGATTCCGGGAAAAGGACAGCCCTGCGTGAAAACGCGGGGCTGTTTTTGCTTGCTCGTTTTTGCTACAATCAAAACAGACAGGGAGTAGGGAAAGGAGCCGCGGGATGGATCGAGACCAATTTTCGTTTGTCGTATATATGATACATGCTTGTGCGAATCGTTGGAAGGTAGCGCCCGCCGAGGTGTATCAGGCACTGAAAAAGAGTGCTTGTTTGGAGTGCTACCTGCTTCCGAATTATGACATCCTGCATACACAGAGTTCCGCGTATGTCGTTCGTGACATTGAGGAATATCTGAAGGCGCGTGAGGTGAGCATATGATTGTATATCACGGATCCAATCAAATTGTGGAGCATCCGGATGTGAGCTATTCCGATCGCAACCTAGATTTCGGGCGCGGATTCTATGTCACCACCGTAAAAGAGCAGGCGGAGAAATGGGCGAGACGCAAGGCCGGATTTTCGAAAGAAAGCGCAAGAGCCATACTGAATATCTATGAAATGAAAGAAGATGGAGACGGGCTGACATTCAAAGATTTCGGTGATGATTTAGATACTTGGATTGATTTTGTGTGCAGATGCCGGGATGGAGAGCAGGGATATCGCGAATTTGATGTAATTAAGGGAAAAGTAGCAAATGATAAGGTGTTTCGAGTCGTAGACATGTACCACAGCGGTATCTGGGATAAGGAGAGAGCCTTGCGGGAAATACGAGTGTATCAGGGCTATGATCAGATTGCTTTTATTACACAGCCTGCTGTGGACCGCCTTTTGAAATTTTGTGCTTCCGAGGAGGTAGATGCATGAGCGGTGATGCATTGGAAAAATACTACCGGGAAGAACTCGAAGAGCGTCTGATTTCACATCTTGCCGCAGTCAAGGGGATTTCTCTGGAAGAAGCGATGGATGGTTATTACCGTAGCCGTTTGGCGAAAAAGATTCACCAAGGACTTGATGACGTGCAGTATCTGGATTATAGGGTATTGGTTCGTATTCTTTTGAATACGGAACCGGAACTGTTTGCGGCATGAGGTGGTACAGTGCAGCAAGAGCGAGGATAGCCTTAGAAAGAGAGGTTTCACATGGCAGTATATGAGGGACTCAGAAAGAGAAGAAGTTATTATCAGTTGAACAAGGAACTTCCGATTTCGGAAGACGCAGTGCGGGCGCTCATCGAAGAGACGACAGAGCTCGTTCCGGATGCCTTCAACATGAAGAGTGCGCGCGTCGCAGTGGCGCTTGGAGAGAAGCAGGACGAACTCTGGGATTGGATTTACGAGGCCTTTCAGGGTAAGGTCGCAAGAGAAAAGATTGACGGCTTCAAGGCAGCGGCGGGTACGGTGCTCTATTTCTACGAAGAGAATACCGTAAAGGCTTTGCAGGAGAAGTTCCCGCTCTATGCGGACAATTTTCCGGTCTGGGCAAATCAGGCGAATGGCATGCTGCAGATCAACATTTGGAGCGGCCTCCGGGAGCTCGGCATCGGCGCAAACCTGCAGCACTATAACCCCGTGATTGATGAGACCGTGCGGGAGCTCTTTGCCCTTCCGGAGAGCTGGAAGCTGCTCGCGCAAATGCCCTTCGGCGGCATTGTCGAAGAGCGGGAGTCCAAGGCGAAAGAGAAGATTGAAGAGAGAGTGAAGTTCTATCGTTGAAGGCGGAAGTATGAAGCAGCGTAAACCGGTAAGAAGCCCTGAGACTTAGTCTCAGGGCTTCTTTTGCGGATACTGCGCGGCGAGGCGCTGCACCTCGGGAAGTCATCCGGTCAACGACAGCCTGCGGGGCGACTATCTTCACATCGCCGCCGAGTCCCATAATCCAGCCGAGGAAGAGGAGACTCACCGCGACGGTGACATGGCAGCGAAAGTGTCCCTCATCAATCGGCATAATCGGGATGTCCTTTCCGAAGCGGTCTATCAGGATTCCGACCTTTTCATTGCTCGCCTCGAGTGTCACAACGGTCTCTTCGCCGCCGTTCATTCCAAAGAGACTCTTGGAATAGCGTGCGGTGTTAAACTGACGAAAACGATTGAGGCCCTGCCGCCTGTCTTCAACCACAGAAATCCGTTTCATCTTATCGACGCGGTAGTGCTTGATTTTATCGCTCTCGGCTTCGTAGGCGATCAGATAGTAGTATTCGCTGTCCCAGACGAGCGCCCAGGGACTAATCTGATACCAGGCGCCGTTTCTGCGGAGCTCCATCTCCTTTTTGAGGTTCCACTGAAAGTACTTGAAGCGAATTTGACAACCGGCGTTGATGGCCTCGTGAATCGCGTCCACATTGTAGTAGACGCTCGTGTTCATGGTCTTGATGCGGTCCGAGATGATGACCTGGCGCTGCAGCTGCGTTGCCTCATGCCGGCTCACAAGGGACTCGAGTTTTGCAATCAACTCCTTGGATTTTTGTCTGTGATAAACTTGGCCGATTGCACGGAGTCTACGAGCAATTTCAGTTCCGGGAGTTCAAAACGCCGCGACGCGAGGCGGTAGAGCGTGTTTCGCCCGGCCTTCACGGCTTCGATTTCCATGCCGAAGTCCCGGAGTTCCTGAAAGTCGAGATACAGGGTCTTTCGATCGGCATTGACGCCGCAGGCGGCGAGCTTATCAATAATCTCCGCCATGCCGAGCGCGTGCTGCGCATCGGTCTCCTCCGTAAACAGTTTGGCGAGATACAGGAGCTTTTGCTTCTGATGTTCCCCGCGCCGCTCATTTTCTGCCATAATCAAACCTCCCGCTGAAAGCCGCATATCAGAGCGGCTTTTTCTGTTTTCAATATAGCAGAAGCAAGGGGACAAGAGAAGAATCCGGTCCGTTTTTCTGGACAGAAAAAGAGGGGGAGAAAGAAATTGCGGCTTCGGTTGACACGGGAAAAGCATGGTTATATACTCCTAACATATGGTTAAATAACACAAACAACAGCGAGCCGCTGACTTAAGTTCCAGAAAAAACGACCAAAACAGCTTAGATTCGGCCGGCTTGCAAAACAAGAGGAGGGTACAAATGAGTCAGAGTAAGACGAGACTGGAAGTCAGAGATTTGGTGACCATAGGCGTGTTCGGTGTGATTTATTTTGTCTGCATGTTTGCGGTCGGCATGATGGGCGTGGTACCGATCCTCTATCTGCTTTATCCGATGGCGTTCGGCGTGGTGGGAGGCCCTATTGTCCTGCTCTTTATGGCAAAGGTACAAAAGCCCTGGGCACTCGTGATTTTCGGCATGATTACACCGATTATTATGTTTCTCTTCGGACATACACTTCTGGTGCCCTGCGTAGCGCTTGTTACGATGCTGGTCGCAGAGGGCATACGGCGTATCGGAAAGTACCGCTCTCTTCGCTATAACATGCTTGCCTATGTGGTCATGGCGACCCTTCTCTGCAGTTCTCTCTTGCAAATGCTTATGATGAAGGAACGTTATTTACAGATTACCGAGGCGGAGATGGGAAGAGAGTACACGGAAGCCCTTGAAAAACTAATCAGTGTCCGGAACATGGGGTTCGTATACCTCGGCGCTGTGCTCGGCGGCACAGTCGGCGCGTTTCTCGGGCGCAAGCTCTTAAAAAAGCACTTTGAAAAGGCGGGCATTGTCTGATGGAGCGACAGTTAAAACCCTGGGAAAGTCTGCAAAGTCCCTTCAATCCGAATCCCATAACGAAATTACTCGTTATGGGCTTTTTCGGCTTAACCATTGTGCACCCCCTCCACCTTTATGCGGAGTGGAGTATTGTTCTCTTACTCTCGCTCTTTTATCTCTTAAACGGCGACCGGAAAAGCGCGGTGCAAAACGCAGTCCTCTTTGCGCTGCTCTGCGCCTTTCCGAGTTTTCCGAAGCTGTATGCGCTCCCGATTCTTTTAAAGATGTTTTTGACCGTGCCCTACATGATACGCCTACTCTACTTTCCCGTTGCGAGCGGGCGTTTTCTCATGAAGACTTCGGATGTGGGGAGCATACTGGCATCCATGGATTATCTGCACATTCCTGAGAGTATTTCCATCCCGGTTGCGGTCATGTTCCGCTTTTTCCCGTCCTTTGCCGAGGAGCGGCGTAACATTGCGATGGCCATGAAGATACGCGGCATACGAACGCGAAACCCGCTGCGCTATCTCGAGTATGTGACGGTTCCGCTGCTCATCATCTCTTCCAACATCGCGGAGGATATCGCAAAGGCGGCGGAATGTAAGTGCATCGAGAATCCGGTGCCGAAGACAAGATACACGACAGCGCGCTTACAGCCGGTGGATGCCGTATATGCGCTTTCCATGGGCGGGCTCATGCTGCTCGGCTGGATTGTGTTGCGCTAGGAGGGATGCCATGCTTGAGATAGAGAATTTTTCACTTTCCTACGGGGAGGGAGAGCCGGTCTTACAAGACATCACCCTCTCTCTGAAAGCCGGGGAGTGCCTGGTGGTCACAGGGGAGAGCGGCAGTGGCAAGTCCTCGCTGATTCACGCGATCAACGGCCTCGCCTTTCACTATAATCAAGGCGTGGGAAAGGGACATATTCGCTTCGACGGGGAGAATATCGAAACCCTGCCGATTTATCGGGTTGCGCTGCAAATTGCGAGTGTGTTTCAGAATCCGAAGACACACTTTTTCAATGTGAATACAACGCTGGAACTGCTCTTTTACATGGAGAACATGGGGCTTGACCGCGCGGAGATGGACAGGCGCATGGAGGATTTACTGAAGATATTCCCCATAGAACATCTCCTCGGGCGAAATATCTTTGCGCTCTCCGGCGGCGAAAAACAGATATTATCGGTCGCCTCCTGTTACCTCGCGGGCTGCAAGCTCATTGTCATGGATGAACCTTCTTCCAATCTGGATGAGGCTTCGATTGCGGTGTTAAAGAAAATGCTGCCGATGTTAAAGGAAAGGGGCATAGCCCTCCTCATCGCAGAGCACAGGCTCCACTACCTAACGGAACTCATGGATCGCCTGATTTTCCTGGAAGCGGGGAAGATAGACAGGGCGTTCTCGCGGGAAGAATTTCTTTCCCTTTCCGAGGACGAGCTTGCGGATATGGGACTTCGGAGCAGGGAAAAGCCCGTGCTTCGGCTTCCCGCTTGGGAAAACGAGGGAGAGCTGACCGTGGAAACGCTCTGCTGGCCCTTCCGGCGGGGCGAAGAACTAAAAGCTCAGTCAGGTCTCCTTTTCCTTCGGAAAAATCTATGGCATTATCGGTGAAAACGGCTGTGGGAAATCTACGCTGCTCCTCGCAATGACGGGACTGGAGACGCCGAAGAAAAGTCGTATTACGCTTCGGGGCAAGCCGCTGTCCGGGCGTGAGCGCATTGCACGCTCTGCCCTGGTCATGCAGGATGTCAACAGTCAGCTGTTCACGGATTCTGTCGAGGAAGAATTGCTGCTCGCATGGAAGGGGAGAAGCCGGAGAGAAAAGACGGCGGGAGAAACGCGAGAAAAGGCAGCGGAAGAGGCTGCGCAGCGTGAAATCGACAAGCTACTGCAGGCGCTCGGACTCGCGGAATGCAAAGAGCGCCATCCCATGAGTCTTTCCGGCGGACAAAAGCAGAGACTGGCGCTTGCGACCTGCCTCTTACAAGATGCAAATTTTTTCTACTTCGACGAGCCGACCAGCGGCATGGATCGAAAAAACATGTTGCGCATCGCAGCGCTCTTAAAACAGCAACAGCGGGAGGACCGCATTCTCTTTGTGGTTTCCCACGACACTGCCTTTTTACAGGAAGTCGCGACGGAATGCCTTGATTTAGAGACATTTCGGAAGCGTACGGCGGTATCGCGGAAATAAGTCGGGCGGGGAGCAGAGCGCAGCTTCTGCGCTTCCAAGAGTGAAGATACAGCGAATCTTCATGCAAGCCTCGCCGAATGTCTGTTTCGACGTTCAAGGTGTGTGACGTAAGGTAACGCGCAACACCCGGAGACAGTCCGTGTTTTTCTGTGATTGTGTCCGTTTTTCGGGACATGCGGGGTGATAGACTGGAAGCATAAGAAAAAGCAGAGGAGGCAGCAAGATGAATCCGATCTATTTCACCGTTACGGGAACCAATTACTACTACGGAAACGAGTATTTTAAGCCGGAGATGAAGCTTCAACTCATCAAGGAGCCGGATAACAAGGCGGACAAGGAGGCAATCCGCGTGGAGCTCGAGGGGCTCGGGAAAGTGGGCTATGTCGCGAACAGCCCGCACTCCGTGGTCGGAGACAGCTACAGTGCAGGGCGACTCTACGATAAAATCGGGGAGGCTGCGGAGGGAAAAGTGCTCTATGTCCTGCCGCAGGGGGTACTCTGCACACTTCTGCAGGGAGAGGAAGGAGAGAACCAAGAGCAGGGGGAAAAGGCGTGACCGGGTAGCCGGCATTTCTTCTTTACCGCGAAACACGATGCGCCCGAAAAAGCTATGCTTCGGGCGCATTTTTGTGCCCCCTTTGTGCTAAACTGGAAGAGATTCATAAACCGAGAGGCCGAGTAAAAGCGGAAGAGAGGAGATATGACAGCATGGAAAAGTTGACGATTGCGGAGGCAAAACGAATCAATGATACAATGGTCTCCGAGGCGCATTTAAAACTGCACGCGGCGAATGTGGCGGCTTGCATGGGCGCAATGGCAGCGCATTTCGGTGAGGACAGGGAGCACTGGGAGGCAGTCGGTTATCTCCACGATTACGACTACGAGAAGTTCCCGGAAGAACATCTTCTGCATACCGAGCAAGAGCTGCTTGCCGAGGGTGTGCCTGCGGAAGATGTGCGCGCCATATTGAGCCATGGCTACGGACACCGGAACGAGGTCGAGCCGAAGAGCAAGATGGAGAAGAGTCTCTACACGGTCGATGAGCTGAGCGGCATTATTCAGGCGGCGGCGCGTATGCGCCCGAACGGCATCGCCGACATGGACATCAAGAGTTTTATGAAGAAGTTTAAGAGCAAGGGCTTTGCCGCAAAGTGTAATCGAGAGATTATCCTGAAAGGCTGCGAAATGCTCGGCATGGACATCAAAGAGGTCGCGGAAATTGCAATCGCGGGCATGAAGGAACACGCAGAGGAGCTTCAACTCACGGGAAACTAAGAGACTGATTCTGCTAAGTGGCGAATATACAACATTTTTCTACAATTTGTCCTTTGGGGCCATATCCGCTATAATTAAAGTTTGCAAAAGAAAATGTTTGAAAGGCGCAAGCAAAAATCGGCCGGAGGAGAAGAGATGAAGATTGTTGTGGTGAACGGAAGTCCGAGAGCCAAGGGGAATACGGAAATGCTGGCAGAGGCCTTTCTCCGCGGTGCGCGGGAAGCCGGACATGAAGGAAGCCTTATCAACCTCCGGGAGAAGAAGATTGCGGGCTGTCTCGGCTGTCAGTACTGCTTTTCCCACGACGGTGAATGTGCGCAGAAGGATGGCATGGAAGACATTTTGGCGGAGCTTGACCGAGCGGATATGCTGGTGCTCGCCTCGCCGATTTACTGGTTCGATGTCACTGCGCAGACCAAGGCCGTGATTGACCGCCTCTATGCGAGAGGCAAGCGGGGCTTTCATTTTCATAAGACAGCGCTCCTCTTAAATTCAGGCTCGGACGGCGTCTACGAGGCGGTGCTCACCATGTACCGAAATATTTGCGGCTATTTAAACTGGCAGGATCAGGGCATCATCACCGCCCCCAATATGAGCTACAAAGGGGCCATGCAGAACGCCCCGGCACTGAAAGAGGCGTATGCGCTCGGGAAGGGACTCTGAAACGCGAATCGGCAAAGCAAACGGAAAGAAGCTTGTCAAATGGAAAGCAGCTTGCGAAGCAGGCGGAGGGGAACATGCATCAGGTATATTTTGTGCGGCACGGCGAGACGGTCTGGAATGTCGAAAATAAAATCTGCGGGGCTACCGAGAGTCCCTTGACCGAGCGCGGCAGGGAGCAGGCGCGCGCCATCGGGCGCGAACTGAGAGCGCGCATGGATGCCGGAGAGTTAAAGCTTGACCGCATGCTGTGCTCGCCCTTAAGCCGCGCGCGGGATACCGCAGAGGAGATTGCGAATATACTGGAACTGCCGCTTGCGGTGGATGTGAGACTCAGGGAGCAGAACTTCGGCAAGTGGGAGGGCACAGCCCGGGACGGCGAAGGCTTTCAGCGCGCCAAGGAGAACTTTATCGATAGCTTTAGCGGCGGAGAATCCATGATGCGGGTCGCACAGCGGATTTATAATCTCCTGGATGAGCTCAGGGAAGAGAAGGAGACAAGCTATCTGCTGGTCGCGCACAACGGCATCTCCCGCATTGTGGAGTCCTATTTTCGCGACATGGGAAACGAGGAATTTGCTTCTTTCGGGATTCGGAATGCAGCGCTTCGCGCCTACAGCTTTCCGGAAGAGGTTTGAGAGCCCGAACTGGGATAGAGTGTCTGATTGCGCTTGACAGACGGTATACTTAAGGATATCTTAATAAAAGCACAAGAAAATCCGGGCGGAGGGAGTATCAATGAAGAAAGCAAAGGCGGTGCTCGCGGCACTACTGGCAGCGGGCTTAACGGTGGGAAGCGCGGTTCCCGCATTGGCGTTTTATCAGCAGCCGCAGAGCAAGAAGGGCTTGCTTCTGTCGCAGCAGACAGCAGACATGCTTGCCGACATCGGCAACCTCGGTGTGAAGCAGGTCGTTGTGAACATGGGCACCGATCAGGATTTGAATACCTTCGACCCGCTCGCGGCATACTGCACGCAGAACGGTGTCACCCTGACCATGATAGTCATAAACCGCCCGGGTGCCCCGGCCGGTATGATGCCGAGCGCACCGGTGGCCGGCGTCGGAACTTATGGTTTCAATGTGAGTAGCGCGGAGGGACAGGCTGCGGTTCGGAATTACGCGAGAAGCCTTGCGGCGCGCTATAAGAACTCCGTGTCCAACTGGGTCATAGGCAACGAGGTGAACGATGCGATTCACTGGGACTATAACGGCGAGATGGACATGCAGGCGCACGCGGAGAGCTATGCCAAGGCCTTTCGCATCTTTTACGAGGAGATTAAGGCGGCAAATCCCCGAGGCAAAGGTGCTGATTCCCTTTGATATGCGCTGGAAGGCGACCACAGGAGAGCCGGGCTGCTATCCGACGGCCGAGTATCTGCCGCTCTTGAATAATAAGCTCCGCGACACGGACTACGGCATTGCCTGGCATCCGTATCCGGTGCACTTCTTCACGAAGCCCGAGTTTCAGGACGATGACGGCATTTCGGCGGATGTCAACACGACGCCGAACATCAATATGAAGAACATCAACGTGCTCACGGATTATCTGCAGACCGCGGATATGCGCACGCCGAACGGTGAGGTGAGACCGCTCTTCCTCACCGAGATGGGCTTTACTTCCGCTGTCGAGAACGGCGAAGCGAGACAGGCCGCTGCGATTGCCGAGGCCTATCGCATTGCAAAGGAGAATCCCTACATTCAGGGCATGTACCTGTCCCGCCAAGTAGACGCGGCATCCCAGGTTGCGGCAGGCGGCGCCTTCGGACTCTGGAGACGGAACGAGAGCGCGGGCCGCGATGAGATTCCGGCGAGCAAGAAACTTGCGTGGGAAGTGTACAAGAATTTGCAGTAAAAAGGTATTTTCCGCCCCCGACGGTTCTCCACCGCCGGGGCGTTTTTTTGTGCCTTTATTTTGAAAAACTCACCTTTGCTCTCGCCCGGTGGTATGATAGGCGGAGCGAATTTTATGGGGAGATAGCCATGACAAGGCAAGAATTGTTTGCGCTCGTCGAAAAGCGTTATGGCACCGCGCCGGACTATCCCTGGCAGGATGATAACGCAGTGCTTCGGCGGAAAGACAACGAGAAATGGTACGCCGTAGTTTTGCGCGTTGCCGCTTCGAAACTCGGACCGGCGGAAACAGAGAAGATAGAACTCTTGAACGTGAAGTGCGACCCGGTATTGCTTGCCTCACTCCGCACGCAGGCGGGCTATTTTCCGGCCTACCACATGAACAAGGAGAAGTGGCTCAGCATACGCCTCGGGAAGCCGGAACTTAATGCTTCCGTTGCCGACTTGCTTGCGCTGAGTTACGAATTGACGGGACCGAAACCGCGCAGCGGAAAGGAGATGAAGAAAGCCGATGCATGAAGATAAAAAAGATAAATTTGAGAAACTGAGAGCGGAACAAAGCGGAAATGAAGGACTCTATCTGGAGTTTGAGGACAAGGAGTGGCCGCTTGCTTACACGGATCACGACAGGCAGATTGCGAGAGCCATTGTGATTGATGACGAAGAGAATTACTACTTTGTGCGCATGGATCGATCGGATGCGTTCGGAGCGGTGACGCTGGTTGAGACTTCCGGCGGCGGCGTGGAAGAAGGGGAGTCGCCGGAAGCGGCAATACGGCGGGAACTGCAAGAAGAGCTCGGCGCGGAGATCGAGATACTCTGTAAGCTCGGGCTGGTCAGTGATTACTATAATCTCGTGCATCGCCATAACGTAAACCACTATTTTCTCTGCCGGGTAAAATCCTTCGGCGAGACCAAACTCACCCGGGATGAAGAAGAGGAGTTTCACCTGAAGAAAATAAAACTTCGCTATGAGGAGGCCGTGGCGGCGTACGAGGCAGGACTGGATAGCCGTCTCGGTCGACTGCTTGCGCAGCGGGAACTTCCCGTGTTGCGGCGGGCAAAAGAGCTTCTCGGCTGAAGTGCGGAAATTTTGAACATAAAAATAACACGGGTCGGAAATATAAGAGCTGTATTTCCAACCCGTGTTTTATTTATTTGAGAATTCCGCTTCCGTAGAGTATGCAGTAAAGCAGAAAGAGCAGCAGAAAATACTTCCAGGAATTTCTCACGAGATAAATCGTGATTTTTTCCAGGCGATAGGTACGCGGATACAAATCTTTCCACTGTTCGCTGGTATGATAATTCTTGGTGAACTTACCGGTGAACCACTTGTCTTTGTCAAACAAAATAGTGATTAGCCCGGAAATAAGCATCGGAACAAAGAGCCACTGTTCCACAAAATGAATGGGCTGCGCCAAAGGCCTGCAGAGGGATGAGCGAAATACACCAGCACAAGTACATGCAGCATACACTGAGGAGGCTCACAAAATAAACACGAGATAAAATACGGTTTCTTGACATGCTTTGCTCCTTTCTGAAACTTCGGGTTTTCCGGTACCGAAATAGTGCAACGAACCCTAGTTATCTGTATTTATTGTAATACCTATTGCAAAAAAAATAGGAGAAAATTGAACATGTTTCTTACAAAAACTGTAAGTTTCGGTAAGAAGTCTGTGGAAACGCCCGCGAAGGCTTATGATACTCTGTAAAGATTGTGTTTACAGCTGTCGTGCGTTAAAATAAGGGCATGTGATTTCAGACGCAAAGGAGAAGCCATGCAAATATCCAGTCGTTTCAGCATTGCCCTTCACATCTTCGCCTGTGTGGATGCGTTTCAGGCGACCCACAAAATGACCAGCGACTTTCTGGCGAGCAGCATACAGACAAATCCGGTCATCATCCGGAACATTCTGTCGCAGCTTCGGCGCGCGGGGCTTATCCGCATTGCGCGCGGCACGGGCGGCATCACCCTCGAGAGGGCGCTGAAGGATATCTCCTTCTACGATGTCTATGCGGCCATTGAGCCGGTGGAGCGCGGGGCGCTGTTTCGCTTCCACGAGAATCCGAACCCGAACTGTCCGGTCGGAAAGAACATCCATAAGATTCTGGACAATAAGTTCACCGACATTCAAAGTGCCATGGAGGCCGAGATGCGGAAGTATACGCTCGAGGACATCCACCGGGATTTGCTGCGTCTCGATGCCGTTCAGGGGAGCTGGAAACCGCCTGAGCGGAAAATGCAGGGTACGCTTGCTTTTTACCGAGAGGGCTTCCGACTTTGAATCGGAAGCGAGAGAAACACAAGACATAAGACAGCGAAAGGAAAAATCAACGCGGCGTTTCGCGGGGAGAGAGGGGAAGAAAAAACATGTTAAAGTATTTGATCATCGGCGCGGGCGGTGTCGGCGGCACGCTCGGCGCATACTTGCAGCGCGCGGGGCTTTCGGTGAGTTTTCTGGCACACGGAAAGACCTTGGAGGCGCTGAAGAAAAAGGGACTTACCATTGTGGGAGATGAGGGCGAAGAAACCCTGGCGCCGGTCGCTGCCTTCGATGAGGCGGGTTATAACGAGACGCCGGATGTCATCTTCCTCGCCTTAAAGTCCTATTCGATCGAGAGTGTCCTGCCGTTTTTGGAGCGCGTCGCCACGGAAAACACGGTCATTATCCCGCTCTGTAATGTCTTCGGGACGGGAGAGAAGTTACAGAAAAAATTGGAGAAGCCGCTGGTCACGGACGGTTGCATTTATGTGATGGCGAATGTGGAGGAGCCGGGGAAAATTCGTCAGCTCGGCAAGCTGATGCGCGTGGTCTACGGTGCGCGGACGGAGGCGGAAGCGCGTACAGTGCTAAAAGACATTCAGGCGGACCTCGAAAAGGCGGGCATAGAAGCCGTGCTGAGTGACAACATTCGCCGCGATTGCATGAAAAAATTTGCCTACCTCTCGCCGCACGGTGCGGTCGGCACCTACTTCTACATCACGGCGGCGCATTTGCAGCGCGAGGGCGAGTACCGAAACTTTTACCGCGGGCTTGTGCGGGAGGTGCTTGCAATTGCGGAGAAGATGGGCATTGACATGGGAGGCTTCGGCGAAAAGGACTGCCTTGCCGTGGTGGATCGTCTGGCAAAGGAGATGACCACCTCTTTCCAGAAGGATGTCGCGGCGGGGAAAAAGTCAGAGGCGGACGGCCTGATCTACGAGGTGCAGCGCCTCGGAAAGCGCTACGGGGTCGAGACGCCCTATTACGATGAGGTGATTGAGTCCCTTAAGTCGCGCGGCGTGGAGTGAGCCATGGGAAACTGGGAAAAGCAGGGCAGTGCCTGGCAGTACCGTGAGAGCGGCGTTCTGAGCACCGGCTGGACCTTGATTGACGGCAAGTGGTACCTCTTCGACGCGGCGGGAAATATGAAGCTCGGCTGGCAGAAGGAGAAGGATCGCTGGTATTACTTAAAGCAGGCTGCAGACCGTAAGCCCGCCGAGGCGAAAAATGACTACGGCTATACCTTGACGGGATGGCAGCAGCTTGACGGCAAGTGGTACTACTTCGGCAGTGACGGCAGCATGCAGCTCGGCTGGCAAAAAGATCAAAGAGCGCTGGTACTATTTAAAACAGGAGAGCAATCGGAAAGCGGGCGAGGCGAAAAACGCCTACGGTTTTATGCTGACCGGTTGGCAGCAGATAAACGGCAAGTGGTTCTTTTTCCACGAGGACGGCAGCATGGCGGTCTACGAGTGGGTTAAGGACAAGGGCAAGTGGTACTTTCTCCGCAGCAACGGTGAGATGGCGCGGAACCAGATGCGCTCTTATAAGGGAAAGAGCTATTACTTTAAGGCGGACGGGAGCATGGCGGTCTCCGAAGCCGTGTCCTGGAACGGGGAGCGCTATCGGGCGGATCGGGACGGTGTCTGCCTCGAGGAGAGACCCGCACCGGGCGGTCACAATGTGAGCCGCTTGCATCCGCGCTTAAAGCGCCTCCAGAAAAAGCTGATTGCGCAGTGCGCGGCGCGAGGCTTACCGATACGTATCACCCAGGAGGTTCGCACTGCGGAAGAACAGGATGCGCTCTATGCGCTCGGGCGCACGGCGGGCGGCAGCATTGTGACGAATGCGAGCGGCTCTTCGTACTCATCGCACCATCAGTGGGGCACGGCCTTTGACTTTTGCCGGGACGACGGGAAGCCGCCCTATGAGAACGGGGATCGCTTCTTTGAAAAAGTCGGTGCCATGGGCAAGGCACTCGGGCTTGAGTGGGGTGGCGACTGGAAGTCAATTGTGGACATGCCGCATTTCCAGCTCCCGGACTGGGGCAGCGGGACGGCAAAGCTGAAAGAGCTCTATGTCTCGCCGGATCGCTTTGAAAAAACTTGGGAAACTTGAATTTTGCTTTGAGGGAACAATGATGAATCAGAATCAGAACGGGAATCGAAACGAAGGTCTCAGAGAAAATCGCGAGGCCGCGGAGGCCTTTCAGCGCCTGAAAGAAGGCAATGCATGTTTTGTGAGCGGCGAGGCGCTGAACTTGGCGCACGACGCGGCGCGAAGAGATGAGCTCGCGACCAAGGGGCAGCGTCCCTACGCCTTCATCTTGACCTGCTCGGACTCCCGCGTGGTACCGGAGTTTATTTTCTCCGCGGGGCTCGGCGAGCTCTTTGTGACGCGCGCCGCCGGCAATGTGCTCGGAAACTCTATCCTCGCCTCGGCGCAGTACGCGGCGCAGGATCTCGGCGTGCGCCTCTTCTTGGTGCTCGGACACAGCGACTGCGGCGGCGTGAAGGCAACGCTCTCCGGAGAAGAGCTCTCGGGCGCACTCGCGCACATGGGACAGAGAATCCGCGCCGGAATCGGCACGGAGACCGTAGCTCTGCGCGCGGTGGAGCGCAATGCGAAGGCGGAGGCAGCGGAGCTTGCGGCTTGCTTACACGAGTACTGTCCCGAATTGCCGCTCACGGTTATATCCGGGGTCTATGACATAAGAACGGGCGCTGTAAGTTTCTCGGAAGAGTGATTCGGGAGAACTTACGGAAGCAAGGGCGTTCAAATCAAGAGGTGACAAAACAGACAGCAGACAGATTAGAGAACTGCAAATCCATCGCACTACAAATTAATGAAACAACAAAAAAGAAAGATCGGCGACAAAGGGGGGAGTCGTCGATCTTTTTTTGATGGCGATCTTCGGATCGCCACCGTGTGTTTGACTTGCTTTAGATATTACGCTTCTTCTCAAGCAGGATGGCCGAGAAGATGAAGTAGATGACAGAAAGCAGGATACTCACAAGCACCATACCGATGGTCTGCGGCGAGATATAGTTGATTCCGAAGCGGAGCATCGGTTTGGGCGAGAAGGGAATGTGAAGGAGCAATGCACCGCTGAAATAGTTGAGCGCAATGTAGAGAATCACGGTAATCACACCGCCGAAGCGCTTGCCGGGCAGGAAGGTCGACTGCAGGACAATGGCGAGCAGTGCGATGCTCTCAAACTGCAGGAGTCCCGCGAGGAAAAAGAGTGTGAGCTGTATCATGGTCGAGTGGGTGTCCGGAGAGAGCATCAATTCCACAAAGCGCTGCATCCCTTCCCGGACCTCATATGAGCCGAGCCCTACAAAGGCATTGGTGAGCAGAAGTACGTCCACTACACAGATGACGGATGCGAGGAAGGCCCAGAAGAAAATCTCGATAAAGTTCATGGCGTACTTGGTGCCGAGAATCTCAAAGCTGTTGTGGGGCGTCAGGTAGAGCATGTAGGCTTCCTTGCTGTTCAATTCCTTTTGAAACGTTGAGAGATTTTGCAGGATGCTCACAATGGGAGCGAGAAACAGCCCGAGCGACAGAATGGTGACACTCAGTATGAAGAGAATAGAATCAATCCGATAGAGGCTGCCGGAGAAGAGACTGACCAAATAGACCACTTCTCCGACGCCGATGAGGGTTAGTAATAAGAGTTTGACGAAGATGCTTTTCTTCCACTCGTATTTCATGAGTTTCAGCATATGGAATTCCTTTCCTGCCTCTTTGGGCAACCAATGAAAGCGTTAGGCAAGCAGCTGACGGTACTTCTCTGCGAGCGAGAGTCCCTCTTTGATGCGAAGGTCCTCGACATCCAGCGAGGCCACCATGTCGCCGTCTTTTACAAAAATAGCCTTCGAGATAAAGCGCTCCATCTCTTCGACCAGGTGGCTCGAAAGCAGGAGGGTGGAGTCCTGCTCGCGTGGGAGATGATGAGCTCCATGACCTGATCTCGCGCGATTAAGTCAATGCCGTTCAAGGGCTCGTCGAGCAAAAATGACATCGGCACTGCGCGACATGGTGACAGCCACCTTGAGCTTGGCCATCATACCCGAAGAGAGCTGTTTTGCGCGGAGTTCGGGGCGAAGCTCGAACTTATCGATGATCTCGCGGAAGGTCTCCATCGAGAAATCCTGAAAGAAGTCTTGGTAGTACTCGCCCACGTCTCGTATCTTCATATAAGAGTAGAAGTAAGGCTCGGTGGACATGTAGGCAATGTGCTCGCGGCTCCGATAATTGACCTCTTGGCCGTCCAGCAAAATCTGTCCCCGGTCCGGGAGTATCAGATTTGCAATGAGTTTCATCAGTGTGGTCTTACCGCTGCCGTTTGCGCCGAGCAGACCGTAGATTTCACCGGGTTCAAGCGTGCAGGAAAAATCCCGCAGTGCCAACTTGCTGCCAAAGCTCTTGCTCACTTGTTTAACTTCCAGCATGAAATGACCTCCTTAGAGTCAAATGAGAGCCCGCATCTCGTCTTCGGTATAGCCGAGTTCGGACATATCTTTTTTGAAGCGGGCGATGAAGTCTGCGGCGAGTTCCTTCCGCAGGCTCACATTGACCGCGGTATCTTCGGTCACAAAGGTACCGAGACCGCGCTTCGTGAAAGCGACGCCTTCGGCCTCGAGTGTCTGATAGACGCGCGCAGCCGTGTTCGGGTTAATGTGGTACTCCAGGGCGAGGTCTCGCCCTGATTTCAATTTTTCACCGTTTTTCTTTTTCCCGGTGACAATCTCCTTCTTGATTTGCAAAACGACTTGCAAATATATGGGTTGCGACTCGTTAAATTGCATCGAAGCTCCTCTCTGCAAGTACTGCACTTGCGAACTAATGAGATAGTACACTAGAAAATAATGGTTGTCAAGCGCGAAAAAAGAAAAATTACTAACTTCGCTTGACAGCTTTTCCGGGCGATGCTATGATACAAAAACCTTCTACACAAGTAGGTAAATAGGAAATAGCTTTTCAGATAAGAGCAGAGAGGAGGGAGCATGGATATTTCGTTTATGGAGCGCTTTTTGCCGCTCTACTTAGAGGCGGCAAAACTCACGCTCACCATCGCGAGCATAGGCATTTTGATTTCGCTTGTGATAGGCCTCGTTGCGAGCCTGGTGCTCTACTACCGAATGCCGCTGCTCTCACAGTTGGTCACGGTCTACGTGGAGCTTTCGCGCAACACGCCGCTGCTCGTGCAACTTTTCTTCCTTTACTTCGGCTTGCCGAAGATAGGAATACGTCTTAGCCCGGAGCTTTGCGGCGTAATCGGCCTTAGCTTCCTCGGCGGTGCCTACATGACCGAGAGCTTTCGCTCGGGACTCGGCACGGTTGAAAAAATTCAGACCGAGTCGGCGCTCTCCCTCGGACTAAGCGGCGGACAGAGCATGCGGTACATTGTGTTTCCGCAGGCGGCGGCGGTCTCGGTGCCTTCGCTCACCGCAAACATCATCTTTCTCATTAAGGAGACCTCGGTGTTCAGCGGCATTGCCCTCGCGGACCTCATGTATGTCACGAAGGATTTGATCGGTATTTACTACCAGACCACGGAGGCACTCTTTATGCTGGTGATTGCCTACCTCGCGCTGCTCCTGCCGATTTCGCTTCTCGGCACTTTGCTGGAAAGGAGGCTACGCAATGCAGGCTTTGGAAATTAAATTGGCAAGCGCGTCTCCGCTTTCCATCTTGCTCGCAGGCAACAACCTTGCGCGTCTCCTCGGCGGACTCGCAGTCACCGTTCGGATTAGTCTCCTTTGCGGTTGCGCTCTCGCTCCCGCTCGGCGTTCTCTTTGGGCTCTTGATGACAAGGGAGAACCGGGTGATTAAGCTACTGAGCCGCATCTACCTTGACTTTATCCGCATCATGCCGCAGTTGGTACTTCTCTTTCTCGTCTTTTTCGGGAGCGCGCGTGTCTTCGGGCTAAGCCTGAGCGGCGAGTTCAGCGCTGTTTTGGTGTTCACGCTCTGGGGTACCGCGGAGATGGGAGATTTGGTGCGCGGCGCACTTAAGAGCATCCCGAAGCACCAGTATGAGAGCGCGGCGGCGCTCGGCCTCACGGCGGGGCAGTGCAGCCGCTACGTGATTATTCCGCAGACCTTAAGGCGGCTGTTGCCGCTCGCCATTAACCTTGTGACGCGCATGGTGAAGACCACTTCTCTGATTGTCCTGATCGGTGTGGTCGAGGTTTTAAAGACAGGACAACAAATCATAGACGCCAACCGCTTTCAGTATCCCACGGCAGCGCTGCCGATTTACGGCGTCATTTTTCTCTTATATTTCTTGGTGTGCTGGCCGGTATCCATGCTGGCGCGCTACTTGGAACAACGCTGGGCAGTCTGAACGCAGCTTGAAAGGAAGGCCACAGAATGAAAGAAGTAAAACGGGACATACAGCTCAGCATACGCGGGCTCAGAAAAAACTTTGGGGACGCCGAAATCTTGAAGGGCGTGGATCTTGATTTGCGCCGGGGTGAGGTGGTCGTGATACTAGGTCCCTCGGGGAGCGGAAAGTCTACCCTGCTCCGCTGCATCAACGGGTTGGAAGAAATACAGGGCGGCGAGGTCGCACTGGATGGCGAAGTAATCAGCGGCCTCAAGCAGAATGCGCTCACCGGGGTGCGGCAAAAGCTCGGCATGGTATTCCAGAGCTATGAGCTTTTTCCCCATATGAATATCCTCGACAACATCACCCTTGCGCCGAGAAAGGTGCAGAAGAGAAGTCGGAAAGCGGCAGAGGCGGAAGCACGGGAACTCTTACAGCGCGTGAACCTTTCCGACAAGGAGAAGTCCTACCCGCGCATGCTTTCGGGCGGACAGAAGCAGCGCGTCGCGATTGTGCGCGCCCTTGCGATGCACCCCGAGCTCATGCTCTTTGATGAGGTCACCGCCGCTCTGGATCCCGAGATGGTCAGAGAGGTGCTGGATGTCATGATGGAGCTCTCGGAGCAGGGACTCACAATGCTCATTGTGACGCACGAGCTCAGCTTTGCCCGCGCGGTCGCGGACCGTATAGTCTTCATGGACGAGGGCAGAGTCGTGGAGATCGGTAAGCCGGAGGAGTTCTTCACGGCGCCGAAGTCCGAGCGCGCAAAGACCTTCCTCGACAACTTCCGCTTTGTCGCGAGAAGCAGAAAGGAAGAAAAGAGTGCATGAGAAATTTTTAAGCCGCCGCGGGCGTACGAAGCGATGTTGTAAGCAGCTCACAACATCGCTGTAAGAGGAGAGAAAGCAGATTCGGTGAAAACAATTGAGCTGTGCGCAAGTCGACAACAAGCATCGTGTTTTACATAGAAAACAGTACGAAAAGATCATAGAAGAGAATATAGAACAGGTTTTAGGGAAGAACATAGAAAAAGCGGCGTGGTCGCAGCAGAGAGCAAGGGGAATTTGAAACCCGAAGAAGCGAAAAGCGAAAGAGCTTACGGCAGAGGTGACTACGGAAGCAGAAACAAAAGCATACGGAGGAAATGAAAATGAAGAAGACTTTGGTATTGGCGGCGGTGACGGCACTTGCATTCGGCGTACTCGCAGCTTGCGGCGGCAGTAAGAAGGCAGACGGCAGCGCGGCAGAGACAAAGACCGCAAGCAGCGGCAAGACGACTTTCCGCACGGTGGATGAGATCAAGCAGTCCGGTGTGATCCGCATCGGCGTGTTTACGGACAAGGCGCCCTTCGGCTACGTGGATGCGAACGGTGTGAATCAGGGCTACGACGTGGTCTATGCGCAGCGCATCGCGCAGGATCTCGGCGTCAAGGTAGAGTTCACCTCTCTGGACCCAGCATCCCGCGTTGAGTACGTGAACACCGGCAAGGTGGATATTACCCTCGCGAATTTCACGGTCACGAAGGAGAGAGCGGAGCAGGTTGACTTTGCGAAGCCCTACATGAAGGTGGCACTCGGCGTGGTTTCGCCGGAGAATGCCGTAATTCACTCGGTCGACGAGCTGAAGGGTAAGACCCTGATCATTGCAAAGGGCACGACCGCAGAGACTTATTTTGAGAAGAATCACCCGGAGGTGAAGCTCCAGAAGTACGATGCCTATGCGGACGCCTACAATGCGCTGCTTGACGGCAGAGGCGATGCGTTCTCGACCGACAACACCGAAGTCATTGCGTGGGCAAAGTCGAATCCCGGCTTTGAGGTCGGCATTGACAGCCTCGGCGACTACGACACGATTGCGGCGGCGGTCGCAAAGGGCAATGAGTCCCTCCTCAACTTCCTGAACGAAGAGATTGTAACGCTCGGCAAGGAGAACTTCTTCCACAAGGACTATGACGAGACCCTGAAGCCGGTCTTTGGCGACGCGGCAAATCCGGACGCGATTGTCGTGGAGGGCGGCGAGCTCGGCGAGAGCAAGAACTGACAGAGAAGACAGGCTTTGGTCTGCGTTTTATATAGAGAAGAGAGCTGCGGGAGCATACGCTCCCACAGCTCTCTTTGCGTGAAGCTTTTGGCTTTAGCCTGCTGAGCATGGTTCGCTTGCAAAGCAAGCGAACCGTTGCGAAGCAAAAACCCACCCGCTATGCGGGTGGAGACAAATCGTTTATCAAAGAAATCACCTTTCCGTACAATAGAGGTGTCAAGCCACTACTGAGAAAGGAAAGGTGATTTCATGCCAAAAGCAAATAGTGCTGCACATACCAAATGGCTGTGCAAGTACCATATCGTCTTTACGCCAAAGTATAGACGAAAAATAATCTACAATCAATACAAGAAGGATTTGGCTCAAATCCTGCATGATCTTTTGCGCATCAAGGGCGTAGAGATTATGAAGGTCATTTGATGCCAGATCATGTCACATGCTAGTGAGCATACCGCCGAAGATAAGTGTGTCATCTTTCATGGGCTACCCTGAAAGGGAAAAAGCTCGCTGATGATGTTCGATCGGCATGCGAATCTAAAGTATAAGTTTGGGAACAGGCACTTTTGGGCAGAGAGGATATTGTAGAGTACCGTCGGATTGAATGATACGACGGTAAGAAAGTACATCCGAGACCAGGAGAGGGCCGATATCCTCAAGACAAGATGAGCGTGAAGGAGTACGAGGATCCGTTCGGGGCGAAGCCTGGAACGGATCAAAAGGTAATGAGCCAATAATTGCCCCTTTAGGGGCAGCCAGGTGATAAAAGCAAGGTGGCTTGAACGGAGCCCCCAGGAAGCTTTTGCTTCCTGGGAGGCATAAAGAGAAAGCCAGCGCCTTTAGACGCTGGCTAGTAACGCGGGCTTATAGCCCGCATCCCGAACCACCCGTTTTACGGGTGGGGGCGATTGTCAATGCTATTTTGTACCCCAAAAGTTGTCTGTGCAAGCCGAGCGAATTCTCTCAAAGCACCGTGATCAGAGCGGAGGCGGAACGCTCCGAAGCGTGATATCCGCCTTGCCCGCGTCGGGAATGAAGCGAAAGCCGGGACACTGTCCTCACTGAAAGCGCAGCGGGAGCTCAAGCTCCGCGCTTTCGAGAAGCGCTTTGTCGCGAAGCACGGTCTTGCCGGGACCATCCGCCACGAGCCTCCCTTGTGCAGCACCAGCACGCGATCGCAGCAGTCGTAGACAAAGTCGAGATCGTGGGAGGCGAGGAGCAGGGCGGATGGGAGATTGCGGAGTATATTCAGAAGGTTCCGCCGATTCTTCGGATCCAGCGAGGCGGAGGGCTCATCGAGAAGCAAAAGCTCCGGCGAAAGGGTAAGCACCCCCGCAATCGCCGCGAGCTTTTTTTGACCGCCCGAGAGGCGGTACACCGCGGTATCCGCCTGCCCTTCGAGTTTCACGAGGAGAGCGCCTTTTCGGTGCGCGCCGCCACCTCTTCCGGCGCATAGCCGTAACTCTCGGCGGCAAAGGAGACATCCGCGCCGACAGTCGGCATAAAGAGCTGGTTCTCAGAGTCCTGAAACACATAGCCGATTCGTCTTCTGATTTCCTTGAGTGTCTTTTTTTCAAGCGAAAGCCCGCCGAAGGTAATGGCGGGCGTCTGTGCCTTGGGAGGTAGGAGAAGACCGACCAAGAGCTTTAAGAGCGTTGATTTTCCCGCGCCGTTTGCGCCGATTAAGCCGACGCGCTCGCCGGGGGCAAGCGAAAAACGGAGTTCATCCAGAATGGGGACGTGCGCCCGCGCCGAGGTCCTCATAGGAGAACGAAAGTCCGGATACGTCTAACAAGAAGATACCTCCTTAGCCGCGGCGGGCGTGTCGCCGTTTAGGATAATAAGCCGCCGAAGCGTTCAAAGACCGGAAGCAAACGAAACAAAAGGCAGTAGGCAAGGCTCAGCAGGAGAAAGAGGAAGCTCGCGATGCCGCCGCGTTTCGCGTTCCGATATCCCGGCATGACTCCGGAAAAGCCGCGGAGTTTCATGCTCTCATAGATCAGTTCCGCGCGGTCTATGCTTCGTAAGAGCAGCTGCCCTATCATCGAGGCAAAGTTTCGCGGAGAGACCGCCTTTTTGCCCGGAGCGCGGAGCGCATAGGCATCCGCAAGCTGATCGCCCTCGCGGAGCAGCACGAAGAGATAGCGGTAGCTGAGAAGCAAAACCGTGGTAAAGAGGCGCGGGGCGTGAAGACGCGCGAGCGCCGCCGATAATTCGTAGATGCCGGTGCTCGCCGCAAGCAGAAAGACCGCGAGAAAGGCGAGCAGGCTCTTTAGCACGAGCACCGCAAGGAGCAGGATAGAAAACTTCCCGAAGAGCGCCGGGACAAGCCCCAGAAAGAGCGGAACCGGGAGCAGAAAGCGAAAGTCCCCGAGTGCCCGCCGCATGGGCAGGTCACCGAGGGGATAAAGGAGGCAGGGATAAATCGCCATGCCGAGCAGCCCGAGAGCGCTGTTTGCGGAAAGGAGAGGGTCACTGCCAGTAGATAAGGACACTCAGGAGCTTTAGCGAGCGGCGAGACGCGTTAACAGCGTGTCCCTTTGCGGCGAGTTCTTCGAGCGCAAAGAGAGCGGGAGGCAGAGTCCAGGCGGCTCACTTTCGATATAACCTGCGGCGAAGCAGGTTTGCGAAGAGTGCCACTGTAAGGAGCACGGCGAGCGCGCCGAGGATCCCGGCTGCGGAGCTGCCGCCGACGCCCTCACCGAGGCTGTAGTCCGGGAAGCGCGCGGTGAAATCCTGAACGGCTGCCGCAAGGCGGTGGAGAGGCGTTTCGACGCTCTCTAGCTCCGTGCTGCCGGTCAGGCGAAGCACCGACCACTCGAGGCCGTCCGGAAAAGCGGAGGCAAAGAGAGAGAGCCCGCCCGCGGTCAAGAGGCTTGCAAGGAGTGCTAAGCCAAAGAAGCGTCCGGCGCTCAGCTTTTCGGCGCGCCCCGCAGAGGGCAGACTGTTTTGAAGGAGCGAGGGGCGCGCCTCAAAGACAAAGAGAAGGACGGCCGCCGTGATGAGCCCCTCGCCGAGACCGATTGCCAGGTGTATGGGCTGCATGAGCAGCAAGAAGGCGGTAAAAGGCAGGGGCGTCACGCCGGAAATTGCGGTCTCCAGAGAAACCGAGAAGGCGCCGAGCTGCATGCTGAGCACGGCACCGAGCAGCGAGGCGCTCACAATGCGCTTCTTGCTGATGCCGCCCTTCATGACAAGCTGCCAAAGTTTGCCGCCGAGGAAACAGCCGTAAAAGGCCATGTTCCAAATGTTCGCGCCGAGCGCAAGCAGACCGCCGTCCGCAAAGAGCAGGCACTGAATCGAGAGCACCGCACACATCGTCAGGAAGGCGGCCTCGGGGCCCTCAATTGCGGCGAGCAGCATGCCGCCCGCAAGGTGGCCGGAGGAACCTGTGCCGGGTATCGTGAAATTGATCATCTGCGCGGCAAAGACAAAAGCGCCCATCACCCCCATCACGGGAATGCGGGACTCATTGTCCTCGCGCTTTAAGACGCGAACCGAGTGCGCGAGCGCTGCACCCGAGCAGGCGTACATGGTGCCCGCGACCGGCGGGGACAGAAAAGCAGCAGCCATATGCATGGAATTATGTCTCCTTTTTTTGTAGAGAATATAAGTTTGCAGCAGTAAATGTCAAGCGGATTTGAAAAGGGACGTGCACTGTGCTATAGTTTTTTTTAGCAACAGTGAACTCAGGCGTTTCTTAGAAAAAAGGAGGCTTTTATGGCACTGCGCTACGAAAATGAAGCAAACGAAATTGTGGCTTACGATGAGAACGGCGTGAAGCGCGCCTGCTTACAGTTCCCGGCGGTGAACGATAAGACCGTGGACGTAGAGCACACCGTCGTGGACGAGTCGCTCCGCGGTCAGGGCATCGGCGCGGAACTGCTCGAGAAATTTGTGGTCCGCATGCGCGACGAGAAGAAGAAGGCGGTTCTCAGCTGCCCCTACGCAGCGAACTGGTTTGAGCAGCACCCGGAGAACAGCGATCTGGTCGCAGAAAAGAAGTGATGCGTTTAGAAGAAATCAGGGCTAAGATAGACAGCCTCGACGAGGAGATCAAGGCGCTCTTACTGGAGCGCCTTGCCTGCTCTCGAGAGGTGGCGAGTGCCAAAGCGGAACAGGGAGAGACACAGATATACCGCGCGGACCGGGAAGAGGCTATTTTGGAGCGGCTCGGCGGAGAGGTACCGGAGGAGCTTCGCCGGGAGTACCTTGCCATTGTGCGAAAGATTATGGAAACCAGCCGCATGTACCAGTACGGGCTGCTCTATGACTGGATGCCGGAGCGCTTTCAGGCGCTCTTTGCGGGCGTACCCTATGAGATTCCGGGGCAGAGAGTGAAACTCCTGCTCACGCGTCCCAATCGCCCGAATGCCATGTCTTCGATCCTCAGCATGGTGGGCGATTACGGCTATAACATGGAAAAGATGGAACTCTTATCCTACAGCGAGGACAGGGAGAGCGTGCGCTTTCTTCTCACCGTGCGCGGCGATCTCTCGGAGCGCCACATGCAAAAACTCATGGTGCAGCTCGCGGGCGAGAGTCAGGATTTTTGCATTATGGAAGTGCTTCGCTGAAGCAAAAAAAGAAAATCGAAAAACAGGTTGACAAAGCGGATACATGGCTTTATACTCTGTACTTGCAATAAGCAATGAGTGTGTGTAGCTCAGCTGGATAGAGCACCTGGCTACGGACCAAGGTGTCGGGGGTTCGAATCCTCTCACGCACGTACAACCCTCAAGCCCGTGTGGACTTGGGGGTTTTTGTATTATAAATCGAACATACACCATCATACCAAACAGACAAAGGCGGATAACCATGAAAAGCTTTTTGGGGGCAATGTATGTCCTGCAGCGGCGCTGCTGGCACTGACCGTGTACTCTATGTGTTGCCGGAGGAGAGATTGCGCTCGGAGACCGTAAGACCGAAGAGACACGGCCGCATTGCAGCCGGTGCCCGAAATCAGTGTGGGCGGCATTACGGTTGAGGTCGGCGTGACCAAGCTTTCCGCACTCTTAGACCAGGGATTTACCTTGAAGTATGAAGATGAGGAAGGTTACTTTACAGACCTTGACCACAGCACGGCGGAGGCGGATCCCGCGACCCAGTACAGCGTGGTGCTCATGAAGAACGGCGACTATGTGGCGACCGTCATACAGCAATGCAACCGAAGCGGTGCTGCCGATCGGCGCTTGTACCGTCGACGCGATGGAATTCAATACTGCGGCGCAGGGCTACGGCAAGCTTGAAATTCTGCTTGCGGGCGTGGACATGACGCAGGGACTCGGTATGTCCGAGGTACCCGAGCGCTTTAAGGACTTTACGCGGGCCGGCGGCACGGTCGAAGAGTACGATAAGACCACACTCACGGAAAACCAGTTTGTGGTGGCCTATGTGCGCGCATCCGAGCTCAGCGAGAGCAAGGTGGGAGAGTTCGGCGTGATCAACTATCAGCCGGGCGGCGAAGGCACCGGCGGCGGACAGAGCGCCGCGAGTGAAACGGCGGAGAGCGGCGAAACTGTGAGTGCGGAAGCGGAGAGTGCGTCGGCGGAAGTGCAGGAGAGCGAGACTGCGGCGGCGGAGAGAGCAATGGCAATCATTGAATCAAAAGAGCTTGTCTTTGACTACATCACCCGCGATGAGGAGGCAAAGGTCACGGATGTGAACCGCGCAATCGACGGCGTGAGCCTAAAAATCGAGGAGGGCAGCTTTGTCGCCATACTCGGGCACAACGGCTCCGGCAAATCCACCTTTGCAAAGACCCTGAACGGCATCTTATTGCCGAGCGGCGGCGCCGTGTTTATTTCCGGTATGAATACCGCGGACGATGCAAAGCTCCTCGACATACGCCGCGAGGTCGGCATGGTGTTCCAGAATCCCGATAATCAGATTATCGCAAACCTGGTCGAGGACGATGTCGGCTTTGGTCCCGAGAACCTCGGCGTGCCGACCGAAGACATCTGGAAGCGGGTCGATGCCGCCCTCGAGGCAGTCGGCATGACCGCCTACCGCCTGAAATCGCCGAATCACCTTTCGGGCGGACAGAAGCAGCGCGTCGCGATTGCCGGCGTCATGGCCATGCATCCCAAGTGCATCGTGCTGGACGAGCCGACCGCCATGCTGGATCCGAACGGCAGAAAAGAAGTGATACGCACAATCACGGAGCTAAATCGCAGCGAGGGCGTCACCGTGGTGTTGATTACGCACTACATGGAAGAAGTCGTCGGGGCGGATCGCCTGATTGTCATGGACGGCGGGCATGTCATTATGGACGGCACGCCGCGGGAAGTCTTTTCCCATGTGGAAGAATTGAAGCGCCTGCGCCTCGACGTACCGCAGGCCACCGAACTCGCACACGAGTTGAGACAGTGCGGCGTAAGTTTACCGGAAAGCGTGCTCTCCATGGAGGAGCTCGCGGAAGCTATACTGCCGCTTTGGAAGGAGAACTAAGCTGTGGGAATCCGCGCAGAACATCTGAGCTACACCTACGGGGGAGGGACTGCCTTTGAGCAGCCGGCACTCCGCGATGTGAGCTTTGAGATTCCGGACGGGCAGTTTGTGGGCCTCATAGGCCACACCGGCTCCGGAAAATCTACCTTGATACAGCATTTAAACGGCCTGATTCGCGCGACCGAGGGCAAACTCTTTGTCGACGGCGAGAACATCTACGAAAAGGGCTACAACATGCGGGCGCTCCGCACCAAGGTCGGGCTCGTATTTCAGTACCCGGAGCACCAGCTCTTTGAAATCGATGTATTCAAGGACGTGTGTTTCGGACCGAAGAACATGGGACTTCCGCAGGCTGAGATCGAGCAGCGCGCAAAAGAGGCGCTCGCAATGGTCGGGCTAACGGAGAAATTTTACAAGAAGTCTCCCTTTGAACTCTCGGGCGGACAGAAGCGCCGCGTCGCGATTGCGGGCGTACTTGCCATGAAACCGAAGGTCCTTGTGCTCGATGAGCCGACTGCGGGCCTCGATCCGCGCGGCAGAGACGAAATTCTGGACCGGGTGAAGGCACTGAACAGCGAATGGGGCCTCACGGTCATTCTGGTCTCCCACAGCATGGAAGATGTCGCAAAGTATGCGGAGCGCCTGCTCGTGATGAGCGGCGGAGAAAAGCGCTTCGACGGCACGCCGAAGGAAGTGTTTAAGCACTACGAGGAACTCGAGGAACTCGGGCTCTCGGCGCCGCAGGTCAGCTACCTCGTGCAGCGCCTGCGCCGCGCAGGCATGCCGCTCAGCGATGAAATTACAACCGTCGCGGAGGCAAGGGACGCCTTGCGGGAACTCCTGAAGGGAGGTGCGCCGTGCTGAAGGATGTGACCCTAGGCCAGTACTACCCGGTGGACTCCGCACTCCATCGTCTGGACCCGAGAACCAAACTCGCAGGGACTATGGTTTACATTGTGGCGCTCTTTCTCTGCAACAATTGGCAGAGCTATGCGCTTGCGACCGTCTTTTTGGCGCTCTGCATCGGCCTGTCCCGTGTGCCGCTCTCCTATATGCTGCGCGGTTTAAAGGGCATACTCTTTATTCTCTTGATCAGTGTGAGCTTTAACCTCTTCCTGACCGACGGCAAGGTGCTATGGCAGTGGGGTGTCTTTAAAATTACGGAAGAGGGACTGATACTTGCGGGCTTCATGGCGCTGAGACTCATCTACCTCGTGGTCGGATCGACCATCATGACCCTCACCACGACGCCGAATGCGCTGACCCAAGGCATGGAGAAGGGACTCGGCTTTTTAAAAGTACTTCGCGTCCCGGTGCATGAGATCGCGATGATGATGAGCATAGCGCTCCGTTTTATCCCCATCCTCATGGAGGAGACCGATAAGATTATGAAGGCGCAGATGGCGCGCGGCGCGGATTTCGAGAGCGGCAATCTGATTCAGAAGGCGCGTGCCATGGTGCCGCTCCTGGTGCCGCTCTTTGTCTCGGCCTTTCGCCGTGCAACCGACCTCGCAATGGCCATGGAGGCACGCTGCTACCACGGCGGCGAGGGCAGAACGCAGATGAAGCCGCTGCGCTATCAGAGCAGAGATCGGATTGCCTACGCAGCCCTCTTCCTCTTCTTGGCGGGCATCATCGTCCTCCGTATTCTCTTCTGAGGAGAGAGCATGAGAAGAATCCGTTTGATTGTGAGCTATGACGGAAGCGGCTATTTCGGCTCGCAGATACAGCCGAATGCCGTTACCGTGGAACAAAAGCTGAACGAAGCTGTGCAGGGACTCACCGGAGCCCCTGCACAGTTGTATTTCGCGAGTCGCACAGACACGGGCGTTCACGCGCTCGGGAATGTCGCTGTCTTTGACACGGAATTCCCGATGCGCGCCGAGCGCTTTGCGACCGCGCTGAACGCCTACCTGCCGCAGGACATCCGGGTGCAGGCGGCGGATGAAGTTGCGCCGATTTGGCACCCCAGAAAACAACACTGCGAGAAGACCTACGAATACCGCATCTGGAACGGGCGGATTATGAACCCGCTCTTACGGAACAGCGCCGCGCACTGCTATGTCCCGCTTGATTTGCGGGCGATGCGGGCCGCGCTGCCCTTTCTCCTCGGAGAGCACGATTTCGCGGCCTTCTGCGCAAGCGGCTCGGCAGCCGCGCACACGGTGCGGAGCATATACCGCGCGGAGCTCTCTGCCGAGTGTGAGGAGAGCGGCAGCTTTGCGGGGCTCATTACTTTTCGTGTGACGGGGAGCGGCTTCCTCTACCACATGGTGCGCATCCTCGCCGGGACACTCCTGGAAATCGGCAGCGGAAAAAAGGGCGAGACTGCCTTCCGAGATGCGATTCGGAGCCGCACACGGCGCGATGCGGGACCGGTGGCACCGGCCGCAGGACTCATCCTCCGCGAGATACGCTATCTATCGAACCCGAGCCGCTACGAGGCCGAGAATGAGGACTGGGCTTACGAACTCACACAGGATGCGCTCGCAGAACGCAGAGAGAGTTATTTTACACTGCGGCGCTGCCGCGAAACGGATTACGAGGGGCTGATGACACGTCTCATCCACGAGAGTCACAGGGACGGCGCAGAGCGCGTGTATCTCAGGGACTTGGAGGATGGGGAGTCGCCTCTTCTCGGGACGGGAATTCGGCTTTTACCGAATCGAAGAGAATGCGGATCCCGCGACCCGGGAAGCCTTTCCCTATGTCGCTTTGGACCTAAAAGAATGCAGGAAAAAAGCGCCTTCTGCATTGACAGAGGGGGGACAAGTCTCTATAATATAGAGCTGTGACGCCTAGGCTAAGCTTTTACCAGCCCCGGAGAAGTAGGCTATGGGCACTTCACGTATAATCAGGCAGGAGACACGGATCTTTGCTCCCGTGTCCTACTAGGAGGATAATCATGAAGAGTTTTATGGCGAATCCGGATACCGTTGAGAGAAAATGGTACGTGGTCGATGCGGATGGAGCCACCCTCGGACGTCCTCGCTTCGGAGGTTGCTGCAGTGCTGAGAGGCAAGAACAAGCCGATTTTCACCCCGCATGTTGACTGCGGCGACTATGTCATTGTCATCAATGCAGACAAGATTGCGGTGAGCGGCAAGAAGATGGAGCAGAAGGTTTACTACTCCCACTCCCTCTATGTCGGTGGCATGAAGGAGACTACGCTTCGCGAGATGATGGCGAAGAAGCCGGAGAAGGTGATTGAGAAGGCAGTTAAGGGCATGCTCCCGAAGGGACCCCTCGGCGAGCAGATGTACAAGAAGCTGCATGTCTATGCAGGAGAGAATCACAACCACCAGGCACAGAAGCCGGAAGTTCTGACCATCAAAGGCTGAGAGGAGCGTGTAGAAAATGGCAAGTGAGAGATATTACGGAACCGGAAGAAGAAAAACTTCTGTTGCCAGAGTCTATCTGGTGCCGGGAACTGGTAAGATTACGATCAACAAGAGAGACATCGAGGACTATCTTGGCCTTGAGGTTTTGAGAATGACGGTTCGTCAGCCGCTCGTTGCGACCGAGACCAACGAGAAGTTTGACGTATGTGTCAACGTTCTCGGCGGCGGTATGGCAGGCCAGGCAGGCGCTATCCGTCACGGCATCTCGAGAGCACTGCTTGAGGCAGATCAGGACTATCGTCCGGTTCTGAAGAAGGCGGGCTTCCTCACGAGAGACCCGAGAATGAAGGAGAGAAAGAAGTACGGCTTGAAGGCAGCTCGTCGTGCGCCGCAGTTCAGCAAGCGATAATCTACAACTTAAAAATGCTAAAAAGCCCGGAAATACGCCATTTTCCGGGCTTTTTCTATGCCTAAAAATCACCTGATTCCGATGGTGAAATTTGAGGAAATTTGACTTCAAATTAGCCCATTTTTGATGGGTTTACCATGGGTTTACGGCCTATTTTTTTGAGCCTAATGGGTGGGAAAATGGGTTTACAGAAGGCCATTTTGGAGGGGAAATTAGCCCCATATCCTTGACAGATTTTTGGTAAAAATCCGGCTGAAATGGAATGTAAAACAGTGTCAGAATCGTTTGGCGAGTTCTGACGAATTCTGCAAAAAAATAATATCAGGTATCCTGTTACATAGAGCCTTGGCTCATTCTTTGAAAACGAGAATGGGTCGAGGCTCTATTTTTTTCGCCCGAAATCCGGCGAGACAAATTTGAGTAGGAGGTAACAGGTATGACGGATTTCAATCAGAAGACCCATGACACCGATGTGGGCAGTCATGGTGGACAGTCGAGGCAGATGACGGAGGTGTTCGAGAACCAGGAGTTTGGTTCGATCCGCGTGTTGCAGGAGGCGGGCAAGACATTCTTCTGTGCAAGTGACGTGGCGAAAGCGTTAGGACATATGAATCCCTACGCCGCTGTGAAACGCCATTGCAGAGGCCCCCTAACGAAACGCGAGGGGGTCGTTCAGAAGGTGAATCAGTATGGGATTCTGGGTACCCCCGGTTCCAATAAATCTTTCTCTGCCAAGCGTGAAATTGCCAATGCGTTCCTGGTGACGAATGACGATGTAATCGTGTGCAATCCGGAAGCCGAGTACACGGCACTGGTGCAGAAATTTGAGGGGCAGGTCATTAAAATCAGCCCTTCCGGCACGCAGTATGTCAACCCGATGGACATCAACGCGAATTATTCGGAAGAGGATAATCCGATTGCCTTGAAAGCAGATTTCATCCTGTCTCAGTGCGAGCTGATTGTGGGTGGCAAGGAAGGATTGCAGCCGGTAGAAAAGGCGGTCATCGACCGCTGCGTTCATCTTTACATAGCCAAATGGTTTTGAATGAACGATTTTGAGCTATGAAGCTATGGAATCTGTAGGTGATATCTGATAAAGTAGAAAATAAAAACAGCTTAACAACTCGGAATTTATCAGAAAATGAGGAATAGTTGAAATGGAGGCGCTATAATAACATGAAGATTGAAGGGAACCAGAAAGAACTGGATGCAATGGTAGAATTTCATAAGGGAAACCGTGCCGAGGGGCTGAGACTGCAAGAAGAATTTGCAGCGGAATTTCGTAAGGAGTATAAAGACAAAGATCACTGTCCTTGCCTGAAAGCCTGTCGTTATCACGGAAACTGTAAGGAATGTGTAGCAATCCACAGAGCGCATCAGGAACATGTTCCTAATTGTATGCGACCATTGATTAATAAAAAATTGAAATTGATGTCAGAATTAACAGAGCATACCTTGGCAAATGAAATAGAAGCTCCACATGAGATTTTAAGAAAATAGACAAGTCAAATTTCAGTTTGTAGACCAAAAACAGAATACCGTTCCTTACATAGCAGTCATGCGCTTCGGTGCATGGCTGCTAATTTTTTGCGAAAGGAGCAGTATCGAAAGAAGCTTGTATTAGCGGAAAAGCCTTCGGTTGCCATGAGCCTCTTAAAGGTGATTGGGGCAAATCAGCGTGGGGATGGTTATATGGAGGGCAATGGCTATCTTGTCAGCTGGTGTGTGGGGCATCTGGTGGAACTTTCCCAGCCGGAAGCCTATGATGAAAAGTATGCCAAGTGGAGGTATGAGGATCTTCCGATTTTGCCGGAATATTGGCACTCTCAGACACCTGATTTTTCGCTGGAGAGTTTGGCATAATCTGACCAAATCTGAACAATTAAATACGATTCTAATACAGGCACTCAGTAACAAATAGCTGGATGCTTTTTTTTGTTTCAGAGATTCCGGCATTAGAAAGGGCCGTCACTTCATCGCCATCGCTAACCGGAAAGGCGGCGTTGGCAAAACAACAACCTGTGCAAACTTGGGAATAGGTCTGGCACAGGCCGGAAAGAAAGTGCTTCCGATCGACGTGGACCCACAAGGAAGCCTGACAATCAGCTTGGGAAATCCGCAACCGGACAAGCTGCCGTTTATACTGTCGGATGCAATGGGCAAAATTCTGATGGATCAGCCTATACGCCCCGGAGAAGGTATTCTGCATCATGCAGAAGGCGTTGAACTGATGCCTGCGGATATTCGGCTTTCCGAGTTGAAGTAGCGTTCTGCGTGCAGCTTGCAAATGCGGATGAGCTGCATCACAACCGGCGCGCTTGGTATTGTGCCGCACAGCTCAATATTTGCAAGATAGCGCGGGTCGATGCCGACCTTTTCGGCCGGCTCCCGGCGGGACATTTTCACAGCTCACGCGCCTGCTGAACATCTGCTCCGAAGGTTTCAAATCCGGGGCAATCTTTTACATTCGGCATAAACCACACTCTATTACATTCTATTGTTCATAGGATGCACTGGGAATGATGTGATATGTGCTTCATCTTCACTTTATAATTCGCATATAAGGATTTGTTTTCCTCTCCAAAGAAATTATAATTGTTTTAGGCAATCGAGAGAGGAGTCTTTTATGAGCGGTACTTTTGCATTTCATACATATATACAACAAAAAATGATGTCGAGAATATTCAAACGGTGTTGCATGAAGGAAATGAGTCAGGCGAAGGAACGATGCGGCGTTTTGAGTTCTCCGTAAAACATCCGGAACAGCTGTTGTGCAAACTCATTCTTTTTTTCTGCAGGTGATGATATCGACCACAATATTTCTCGGTAGCACTGACATGGCAGAGCGCTCCTTTGGGAAGGATTTGAAGGGGCAGTATAGCTGACATGGCCGAAACCTTTCGGTTCAACCTTGATGAGCTTAACGGTCATTTTCGAATCGAAGTATTTACGGTCTTCATAATGCATTTCCTCGTTCATTTGATGTTTTAAGTATAACGAAGCTTGTCTATCAAAAGACGAACTTTGAAACGGATGCCTAGTCATTTTATCCTCATCTACCATATAGATATGTCATTTAGACCATGTTAAAGCGGTTTCGAAATGCTACGTTGCGAGCTGCCGAGCTACTGAAAGCATTGAAAGTAATGGTAGAATTTTATTTCAAATCAGGGCAGTATTAAGTTAAGGTGTCAATTGATTCACCTCTGCGCTGTGTTGATTTTGTATTCCTATGATGAGGAGGGGTATGCCAAATTATTGATTGCCAGCGGAGGTGCGGACAATCCCCGTCCCATAAAGCTGCGGAAAAAAGCGGATGGGCAGTGGTGCCTGTGGGAGCAGTATCTGCTGCCCGATATCCGAGCGCCGAAAGCAAATGATCCGTGGGCGTGAGTTTACAGAGAGCAACTGTTGTTGCCAAGCGCGTAAGCCTTCAAATGGAACTGCCGTTGACGCAGGCTTCTTTAAGCCTACTGACGAAAGTTGTGTCCGCTCACAAAACCATTCAGGTACGCACGGAATCGAATTTGGTGATTCATAAAGCTGAATCGTAAATTTAATAAGACTGTATGAGATTTTTTCCTATGACCCATTTTTAACAAACTGAGGAGGTAACTAGATGAAACGATATGTCGCACAATTTTTGAGTGGTCTTTTGCTGGTAGCTCTGACGGCCTGCGGCGGTCAGCAATCCTCAGCAAAAACCGCCGCTTCCAACTCTACTCACGTTGAAGCATCAAATCAGACCACCGCTCCTGCCCTCAGCGCCTCTGGGACAGCAGAGCAGACTGCCGATCCGGAGCTCATCTATGGAGAACTGCTGGTGCGGTACCGCAAGCTGGTATCCGATCCGCTCGGTCAGGACAGCGAGAAAGACGAAGAGAGTAGTGTTCTGGAGGCTGCTCGGATTTTAGGAGAGAATGCCGCTTATGAGATGGGATATTTGGTGGAAGATTTGAGCGGTGACGGGATCCCCGAGCTTGCAATCGGGCAGCGTAGCGGCCCGATCAATGCCCTCTACACGCTGGTGAACGGCGAGTCCAAGCTTGTATTTGTGGGAAGATCTCGCAGCGACTATGTCTACATGGGCAGGGGGCGCTTCCAATACTTCGGAAGCAACAGTGCGCCGGAAGCCGCTAAGGGTGTGTTTGTCCTCAGTGAAGACGGAAGGGAGCTGAGCTGTGAGAGTTTCTTCTTTGATTGTCTCAACAGCGCCGGTGATGCGTTGGTCTATTCCAACAAAACGGGGAGCTGGGACCCCGCACAATCGGAACTGTCAGACATGACAGACGAGGAGTTCTGGAAGTTGGATACCTCGGGAACCCCGCTTCCCCTCATTCCGTTTGCAGCGAGTGGCACATATTGGGCTGAGATGGCAGAGCCCCCTGTGTCAGTGAGATATCTGACGCAGGTGGGCGAGGAAGAGTATCACTGGGTCACCCTGTATGACAGTCAGGATGCCTGCTGTATCCTCTTGACTACCGACAGTCCGGTGACTGATTTCACCCTGTTGTATCTGTCGGTAGAGGATTACACAGAGACAGGGGCAGTCATTTTCAAAGACACGCCGGTGGTGCCGGATGAGGAGAGGGACAGCCTGCCCTCCGTCATGACTCCGGAAACTCCCGTGGCAGTACAGCTCAACTTTTCCGGAGATCTGCCCGCTTACGGTTTCTCCTATAAGGATCAAAACGGCAAGCTGCATCGTTTCGCGATTGAAGTCAGCGGCGAGAATGGTGCTCTTCTTCTGCGGGAGGCAAGCCCGATGGAGACGCGCTTTATTCTCCCGGGGAGGGCGTCCAAGTAGCAGCGGACAAGAACGGAGTATTTCCGATTTAACGAAATGCTACCCCTATGACAGCCCACTGTTCATGATTGTGCTGAGCGGTGCTCAGCTTTGCCGAATGTTGTGCTTTGTTTTCCGAGACGAGGTCTGGGAGGGAGCGCACTGTGAGTTTCATCGGTTTTCAAGAGGGATGCGGGTCGTCTATGGCAGAGCCATGCGCACATTCTTGGAAATGAGCTTGGACGGTGAACCGATTAGGGATGACCGGAAGTATACGGTCGGTATAGAACAGCTTCACTTGGTCAACCTGGAAGAGAATCTCGCGGTGTCGCCGGAAGAGATTACGGCAAACCGTCCGCCTAAGCTCGTGGCAATCTCTCCGTAGGAATCCTGGATGAACATCTGTCGTAGCACCAGCTTCTGGATGCCAAGATAGAAGGAAGAATCGAGGTGCTGTAAGCATTTGCGAACGAATGGAGGCAGCTGCTCTCAGCTTAGTAGGCGTAATTCCAATCGGGATTCAATTGGCCGGCTAGATTGCAAGATCAGGTAGGACAGTCTGAAATAATTCCTCCGGCGAACTGTAATGAAAGGATTTTCGAGGGAGTTGATTGATGCAGTTCTGTATCTCTCTTATCTGCTCATCCGTAACTACATCAAAAGAACTCCCTTTTGGTAAGAACCGGCGAATCAATGAGTTTTGCTTTTCGTTAAGTCCGCGTTCGTAGGCGGAGTACGGATGGGCATAATATATGGGTATCGCGGGAAGCAACTGTGGCAGTGAAGCAAATTCACTGCCATTATCACTTGTGATGGAGCGAAAGACTTGGCTGAATCGTTCTCCGTACAGCTCTCGGAGCGTTTTTAAACCTTGCTCGACCGCTTGTGTGCTTCTACCGGGTATCTTTATAATGTGTCGAAATCTGGTGATTCGCTCATCCAGTGTCAACAAAACGGATTGTGACTCCTTTCGACCGACCACGGTATCAATCTCCCAATGCCCAAACTCCTCCCGCTGATTGACTACTTGGGGGCGAGCTTCAATACTCAGGCCATACAGCCGCTTATGCTGCGGATGTCCCTTACGGTGTTGTTTACGTTTGACCTTTAGCGTGAGATCGATGTTTCGAGCTTTTAACAATCCACGCTCAATATAGTTATAAAGTGTCTTGCTGCAAACCAGCTCGGTGAAACAGCCCTTTTCTTTGGCAAGACCGCAAATCGTATCAGGTGCCAGATGCTTTGTCAGTATCTGCTTTACTGCAAAAGACACGAACTTCTTAGCTTTCATCAGCTTCATGGGGCAATGACTATTTCGTCTTCGATGTTCGTAGACACGCTGTCCCGAATCTCCAAAGTACCGCGTGTATGGCTCCAGATTCCGTCCTAACTGCTGTACAGTACCTCTGGCAAGTTCATTATATAAAGTTGACCTTGCAATCCCGATTTCGCGCGCGATGCGACTTTTGGGGAGCTTTAATTGCAGCAGCACTTCAATCTGTGCACGCTTTTCGCGTGTCAGGTGGCGATATTTTCTATTTGTGTTATACTCTTTCTGAGCCATGGCGAACCTCCTGGTGTTGTGTTGTGTGGTAGCTTCATCATACCACGAGTTCGTCATCGGCTCTTTTTTATTGTCCTAGTTCATCTTACAATCATCCGGCTTTTTTTGTTCTGATTTTGATTGACATCTCCAAATACAGTAACTATAGTATCGGATAAAGAATGCATAAGGAAACTATAGGTAATAAGGACAAGAGTCGGAAATATTTAGTGTTCAAACAGAATGTGAGATTTCAAATCAAGAGCAGCCTGTGAGATATCAAAAACGGATGTTCATAAGAAAACACAGCACGGGGAGGGAGCAAGATGGAGCAGGAAGAGCTGCGAAAAGAGACGGAGATGGAGAGGAAGGCGCAGGAAGTGTCTCGATGGAAACTCTTGAGCGCCAATGAGATAAAACTCCTGGCAATCGGATTACTCCTATGCAATGTAATCGGTTCCGGTTTGACCGGTTCGAGAGCGCAGGATTTGTTCGGGATTTTTAGAACAATCGCAGAGGCCTTGCTGGCCTTTGTCGCAGCGGAAAGTATTTACCACACGCGAAACAAGGAAATATTATTGGGACGAATTTTTCTTGCCGCGTGGCTTACAGGACTGGCGTTCATGTTTTTGAAAGACGCCGCTGCGTTTAGCTTGGAACCGCTTACCGAAAACCTGTACTTCGGAACTATTTTTATTCTGGGGTACTGCACTATCATATGGGATAATTTGGCAAATGGCTGGGCGCATCGAAGCCTAAGGAAAATACTGTTTGGCCTGCTTTTAATCGTATTACCATGGTGGGAGCGAATTCTAAACTACCTATTTTCCGATATTGCATTACGTGGACTAAATGAAGGATACATACTGTTTCCGGAATATCTAATTGCGGCTTTTGTGATGGGATTTTATAATCTATGCTTTACTTTTTGTTTGGATGTCATTCTGCCGAATAACAATTTTCTTATCATCCCGCTGGGGCTGTTATTCTATTTATTTCGTGAACACAGACGGATACAGCTTGCATGTCTCTTATCCGTGGCACTGATATGCGCGTATTTTGAACACCCGACTCGGATATATATGATATTCGCGGCACTGCCGCTTGCCCTATATAACGGTAAGCGCGGCATTGATTTGAAACCCGCATTTTATGTGGGGGTTCCCTTACTGGTGGCTCTGATATATTTGCAGACACAAAGACAGATTTAAATGAATCTGTAACATCTCAGCCTGATAGATTATAATGTCAGCAGAGGAAAAAATGCGTGATCGTGCTTGCACGCATCACGCATTGACGAGCGTCGACATCGAGGCGGCAGCCGAGATGGTGAAGGGAAAGAAATAAGAGGAACAGGAGGCGTTTGCAATGATTTTGTACCACGGAAGCAATGTTATCGTAGAACAGCCGAAACTGATCCGGCAAAACCGCTATTTGGACTTTGGTTTTGGATTCTATACCACCACCAACCGTGATCAGGCAGTGAATTTCGCTCAAAAGGTCACTGAGCGTCGCAAAACAGGAGCCGCTACGCTGAATATTTATTTTGTAGAAGAAGCAGTGGCTTTCGAGGAGTGCAGTTTGCTGCGCTTTGACAGCCCGGATGAAGCATGGCTGGATTTTGTAGCTGGGAGCCGTCAGGGAATCTATCAGGGAAAGCAGCATGACCTGATTTATGGTGCTGTGGCAAATGATGATGTGTACCGCACCATTACCCTGTATATGACCGGAGTGTTGGATAAGGAACAAACACTGGCGGCGCTCAAGATTCGGAAATTATTCAACCAACTGGTGTTTGCAACTGAGAAGTCCCTGCAATACCTGCATTTTGAGGGAAGGGAGCTCGTATGAACGAAGATCAGTTCAGTGCAATGCTTGCAATCATTGTGCCGCCTATCATTGAACAGATTATAAAAAACAGCAACGTGGATGATGAGAAAGTAATTTCCCGCTTTTATCAGTCCAAGCTCTATCAGGAGCTTGCGGATGAAACATCAAAATTGTGGCATTATAGCCCGATGACGCTGTATACCATGTATCAAGATGAACTTCTGACAGGTTCCTATGATTACCCGGAGGAGGCGTGAGAGATGAGCAAAGAATCCAAGTTTTTGATTTATTGCATAGAACGGTACCGCCATTTCAAAGGGCTTTCCGGTTCGGAGGTGGCAGAGACCTTTGAAGAGTATGGCATCTATGAGTATATCACGAAATATTTTGAATCACTGCATACACTGGGAGATCATTGCATCGTGCAGGATATTGACGATTATATAAGTAGCATCACAGGCGACAAACGGATCAAGGTGTGATTGCCCGTCTGATTTTGATGGCAATGCAGTGCAGAGGAGGTGCGGCTAAGTGACCTGGGTTGAATATTATGAGCGATATGACGGATGGCAGGAAAGCACTCAGTACAGCCGTCTGTCCTCTATCAAGGACTTCGGACCGGATGGAAGTCCGTCTGAGGAAATATGTGACTGCATTCAGTATGTGGATACCCGCACAGCGACCGGCATTCTTCACAGAGCATTAGCAGCGGGAGTCCGGTTTCGAGCTGCGGAAGTCGTGGAAATTGCAGATAGCGGGCAAATCGAAGATGAAGAAGCACTGGAAAAGCTGATTCAGACAGCTGTGGATGCTTATACGGGGGAACAGCTGGATACGCTGCTGAACTGTCTTCCGGATCCGGAACCGGTGTTTGAGTTGATTGATCAGATTACTTCCAAACCAACGCACTTTACAGAGAAGGATGTTCTGACACTGCTTCCTAATCTGCCGGATGAGGAATCCATCTATCAGCTGGTCGACTCGACAGATGCGATTTTCACAGAAAAAGGGCTGAATGAGTTATGTGATTATGGTGTGGACGAGTCGCTGCTTAGGGATATTTCAATGCGCAGTGGCATTCCGTATGCTGATCCGAATGAACCTGACGAGGAATTTCCGCTTAAAGAGACACAAGCGAAGAAGCCGGGACTGCTCAGCAGTATACTAATGGGAATTGCTCTGGCGGGCAGTCCTAAGCCTAAAAGTACAGGCAGATGCACGGGAGATTGTGCTCATTGTCCTCCCCACTATGGTTATCGCTATGGGCGATGGTATTATGGACATGGGCATATAGAGGGCTGCGAATTCTGTGGAAACGGAGGATGCAGCGGGAAGTGCAACATAGATTGACTTCGCTTGCAATGTGGGATGCTGCGCTGCGGCACAACGACAATAACAAATGGTATGGTGTAGCTCCGGAAGTATCAGCTGATAAGTTGTGGTTGCCGGAGCTATTTTTTTGTGCGTGCTACGCGGGAGCCGAGCGGGAAGTGTTTCGGAACGCCGAGCTGTGGACGAGATTTCGTGGTCTTGCACGGGCAATGAATGCAAACAGAGTGTAATATTGTATATACCGCCTGAATAATGTACGAAATTTAGAACATAAATTCAGCAATTTTAATGAAATTATCGTGGACGAATTTGTGCTCGCATGCTATGTTTGTCATAGCAAAAGTGAATTATTTAACGGAGTTAATCACTGTAAGCCACGGGCATACAGTAAAAAAAACAAACATAGTTTAGAAGGAGGTATTGAATGAAGGGTTACGCAATGCTCAAAATCGGAGAGTCCGGCTGGATTGAGAAGGATCGTCCCCAGTGTGGGCCTATGGATGCCATCTGCCGCCCCTTGGCAGTTGCGGTTTGTACCTCGGACGTTCACACGCTTTGGGAAGGTGCAATCGGCGACCGTCACAACATGATTCTCGGTCACGAGGGCTGCGCGGAAGTGGTCGAGGTGGGCTCCCTCGTCAAGGACTTTAAGCCGGGCGACCGTGTTCTGGTTCCGGCAATTACCCCGGACTGGAACTCTTTGGAGGCACAGGCGGGTTATTCCATGCACTCCGGCGGCATGCTGGCAGGCTGGAAGTTCTCCAACTTTAAAGACGGTGTTTTCTCCGAATTCTTCCACGTGAACGATGCGGACGGAAACCTTGCGAAGCTCCCGGACAACATCAACACGGTGGATGCCTGCATGCTTTCGGACATGGTTCCGACCGGATTCCACGGTGTTGAGCTCGCGGATGTTCAGTTCGGTGATACGGTTCTTGTCATCGGCATAGGTCCGGTCGGCTTGATGTCGGTTGCGGGTGCGAACATGCGCGGCGCGTCCAGAATCCTTGCGGTCGGCACTCGTCCGGTATGCGTTGAGGCTGCAAAGGGCTACGGCGCAACCGATTTCATCAGCTATAAGCAGGGCCCGATTTACGAGCAGGTGCTGGATATGACCAACGGCAAGGGCGTCGATAAGATTATCATTGCGGGCGGCGGTGTCGAGACCTTTGCGGAGGCAGTCAAGTGCCTGAAGCCGGGCGGCAAGATCGGTAACGTGAACTATCTCGGCTCCGGCGATTCCATCGAGATTCCGCGCACCGAATGGGGAGTAGGCATGGGGCATAAGATGATCAACGGCGGCCTGATGCCGGGCGGACGTCTCCGCATGGAGAAACTGGGTGCACTGGTTGCGGCAGGTAAGCTGGATGTGAGCCCGCTCAGCACCCACGTCTTTGATGGCTGGGAGCACATGGAAGAGGCGCTGTTCCTGATGCGCGACAAGCCGGCGGAGCTGATTAAGCCTGTTGTGAAGCTGGCTGACTAAAGACCGTTTGGATTCATGAAAATACTCGTGATATCGGGTTTCCTCGGCGCCGGCAAGACTACCTTTATTCGGGAACTTGTCCGGCGCAACGCCGGGGAAATTGCCGTATTTGAGAACGAATACGGATCCTTCGGTGTGGATGGGGACGTGTTAAAGAACAGTGCGGAGACGGGACAAGTCAATATCTGGGAAATGGCGGAGGGCTGTATCTGCTGTTCGATGAAGGGCGACTTTACCGCCTCTGTATTGACGATTGCGAACACGGTGGATCCCGATTATCTCGTGATTGAGCCGACCGGCGTGGGCATGCTGTCCAATGTCCTAGAGAGCCTGAATCGCATCACCTATGAGCGCATTCAGATCTTAAAGCCGCTGACTCTGGTGGACGGCCTCAGTTTTCAGCGCTATCGCGCCGAATATAAGGAACTCTACCTGGATCAGATTCGCAATGCCTCGTATCTTGCAATTACCAAGATGGAACAGGCATCCGCGGAAGAAGTGCGGCATTTAATCGGCGAATTGCGGAAGATTAATCCGAGTGCCGAGATATGTCCGACGCATTATAAGGACATGGAAGAAGCGTGGTGGGAGAAACTTTTGACCGGCGCGGCCGATGTAAGCGAGCCGAAATCGGAGACCGGAAGCTCGACGCCGCAAGCGGAAACGCAATTACCGGATACGTTTTCGATGGAGAAAGCCTATGTAGACGCCCCGGAACCGTTTCTACTGTTTCTGGAAGCGCTGATACGCGGGCGCTACGGAAATATCATTCGTGCCAAAGGCCTGATTCCTGCAGGGGCTTGTACGCTTCGCTTTGACGTAGCGGACGGACGCTACAGCGTGCGTCTCGAAGATCTCGAGTCCGCGGAAGAGACAGATCAAAACGCCGTCGCAGTCTTCATAGGGCACGGAATCGCGAAGCAGGCGATACGCCGTGTGATACATCAAAAAAACATAGCGCAGCGCGGAAAGATACGATTTACCGCCGCAGCCAATCAGAGATAAGAGACTTTCCGATCTACACGTTCGCAGGGGCGAGAGGTGAGGGGAAGGCCTCTTTTTTGTGGTATAATCCGGATGAAACAATCGACTTCGGTAGTTTCTGCAGAGAATGCGGAAGAATACACATATGCGAAGAACGAAGCAACAGCGCGCGGGGATTATTGTATGTCAAAAGACGATGCATGTTTTGCTTTACTTGCGTTTCTGATCATTGAAAGCTTGCACACACGCATTTCCGCGCTGTTTCTCGGAAAGGACGGAACGGAACTCGCGTATCGGGTGTCCGGAGAATACATGAAATGGCTCGGGTATTTCTTCCTGTTTATGGGCATTAAAATGGCCACGGACGGCGTGCTTCGCGGACTCGGTAAAATGTGCCCGTTCCTCATCGCGAATCTGGTGAATCTCGCGATTCGCCTCTCGGTCGCCCTGCTGTTTGCGCCGCGTTTTGGCATTGCTTTTGTCTGGCTCGCGGTTCCGGCAGGCTGGTTTGCGAACTTTTTGATTTCTTATATCGCGCTCAGGAAGGCGTGGCCCGAAAAGAAAGTGCAGGCCTAAGCACCCGGAAAAGGGATTACGTTGCATTCGAGACAGCCTCTTACGAAAGTGAGGGGCTGTCTTTTTGATGCGGTAACTTTTATCGATGTGCACTGATTTTCCGGTGGAAAGATGCAACGCAATGCGATAAACTATAATTAGTTCTATTTAACTGGTTATTTGTTGACGCAGACAGGGCATTGAAATTCCGGTTAGGTTTTGCCCCGGAAAACAGTGCGGCATGATTTGCGGTGAAGCTTATTGTGAATGAGGTGATACGATGAACAATGATTTAAGAGAAGTTTATGAACGGCTCGGAAAGCTCTACGAAACAGAGCGGGAAGAAATGCCGGTTTTGGATGAGTTTATTCTTGAGTACCGCTGGTTCATGTGTGCCGATACGAGAGGCCGGGTCTCGCAGTGCTTGCGCGTGGGTAAGGAGAAGAGCCCGGAGGCGTATCAGGCAGTATTGTCAAAAGAGCTCGGAAAGCCGGTTAATCAGGTGATTGAGAACCTTTTTGCGGCGGATGATGAGACGCTTCGAGAGCCGCTTGTCGCACTGTTGAATTTGATGAGTAAGCCCTTCAACTCCGCAGAGCGACTCTCAGAGCAGGGAATAGTGCGCGAGCTGGGACTGCAGTTTCCCTATGAAGTTTCCGGCAAGAAAGTCGGTATTATAGGTTACGGACTTTACAATCAGTTTTTCCTCGGAAAATGCGAGGAGTTTCATGCCTTTGATTTGCGGCCGGAAAAAGGACTTTTGAATTACCGTATCGGGAGAGAGGGCATGAAAGTCTATCCGGAGGGGATTCACTGGCATCTCGGGAAGAGCGCCATCGACTATGCGGAGGTGCTAAAGACTCTGGACATGGTAATTATGACGGGATGCACAATCGTCAATGACAGTTACCGGGATATCCTGGCCTGCTGTGAGAAGGCTGAGGTACGCGGTATTTACGGTCCGAGCAATGAGCTCTGCCCCGCCTATCTCTTTGATCTCGGCTACAATTATATTTTCAGTGCCTCGGTGCGAGATAAAGAGAGCTATTTGCAGGCGCAGCTTGCGCCGCTACCCGTGGGCGAAGATTTAAAATTCATGGATTTATATATTCTGCGCCGGAAATAATCCTGGGGAGCAGGGCAGTCCGATAAAGGGCTGCCTTTTTGTTTTTCGGATTGCGGCAGGTGAACAAGTATCTCTCGCTTTCTGACTTGACGGAAGCCGGTACAGGAACTAAGGTAAATTGAAAGAAATATGTAGCAGTGCGCTTTTTGGCAGTGCGTTGTTGATGTAAGTACGGAAGGATGAACATGAAACAATATGAGGCAGAGCAATCCCCGGAGATCCTGGAAAAACTGCTACAGCTGTCCGCACAGTGGGCGGCGGAACAGAACTGCTACGGCTATTATCCGAATACGGAAGCGGACATCGAGGGAAAGCGGATTTTCCTCGCAGAGGATGAAGACGAAATTGAAGCGTACCTGCTCGGCAAGATTGAGCCTGCGAAGAACATGAAATCTATCATGCCGGAGGGAACCCTGTACTTTGAAGTTGAGGAATTGTATGTTGTTCCGGAAAAGCGCACGCAGGGAATCGGCGAAGCGCTGTTTCGCTTTGCGGAAGAGAAAATAAAGAAAGAAGCGGAATTTATAGTGCTTAGCACCGCAAGCAAGAACAGCAAGGCGATTTTACATTTTTACTTGGATGAACTGGGAATGCAGTTCTGGAGTGCGCGGTTATTTAAGAAGATAGGAGAATAGAGCAGTATTACAATGCAATGGATTCGAAGTCGACAGATTTCGAATCCATTTTTAGCATTCGATTTATGACTGAGATTTTTCATGTATCTTCGGGTAAAGGTTTTTAACACAGAGGCAGATATCAAAGGAAGGCAAGTAGAAGCGGAAGGGAGTGAAATCTTTTGCCTATATGCACGGATAGGTTTTTCGCATAAGCGAAGTCACGTAGCACATAGAAAATAGGGTGGAAAATTACCAAAGAGAAGGGAATTAATCGTCGCAAAGTGATATAATAAGACTAAAACTTGTCATGTATTGGGACAGTGGTTTGTAACACCTCTGCCTGACAGATTATAATGTCAGAAGAGGGGAAAAACATATGACTCGAATATCAGACGAAACTAGACGAAAAGTTGTTCGTGCGCACATTCAGGACGGACGCACGATTGTCAGCCTTGTGGCTAAGTACGGCATATCCAGAGCCACCGTTTCCAACTGGGTACATTCGTATCGTGAAGAATGCCAAAACAATGATGAAGAGAAGCCTCAGTTGGAGATGATGGAAAAACTTCATTGTTTCCGGAGTGAAAAAGCCGAATTAGAAAAGGAGAACAGCTTCTTAAAAAAGTAGCGGAATTCTCAAAAAGCTGCACATTTGTTGGCAAATTATCAGGATATCTTTCTAAAATAGGCCTGTAAAAGGGGTATTAAGGAAAGGAGAATTACTAAGTGGGGAAGAACGATTATTTTATCAATTTCATGGGCTACAGAAATATGGTTTTGGAAGACAAGATTGAAGAATGTTTGGCAGCACGGCTGGGAAATAAATCTAGTTTTGTCGATGTTGGAGAGCTAACAGACCTAGAAATAGAATATATTGAAAATGAGGTTTGTAAAAGAATGGGGTTGGGGAGTAAATAAGAAATCAATTACAATGTTTCTGGTTGGGAGGAATATGACTAAGAACATGGAAGATGTTGATAGATTAGCAGAGGAGATTTTGAATCTCTCCAGAAATATCTTGATCATAAATCTTCGTTTTATGGCTAAAGCAATCAGCATGTTGAAATACAGAAGCAGTTCAGAATTTGATGGATTCGCTGTTGACGGGGAGAACATATATTATTCGCCGATTGCGGTCTTGAAGAGCTTCGCGGAGGAATCGGCTATGATGACACGACAGTATCTTCATATGGTTTTGCACTGTATATATCAGCATTTTTTGGTCGACACAGCAGCAGATCAAGATTGTTGGAATTTGGCTTGTGATATAGCTGTAGAATATACAATAAATGATATCGCAATTGAAGCTGTAAAGACAAGGCGTGTAGAGAGGCAATTAATATTAATTAAAACGCTAAAGCCAAAGGTGAAATACATGACAGCGGATATGCTATATCATTATTTTACCACTACAGGCATTTCAACAGTTGAAATTGAGACGATGCGCGAATTATTTTCTTCCGATACTCATGATGCTTGGTATTCACCTGGATTAAAAGAAGAGCATTGGAGTCGACAAGAAAAGGGACGGAATGAAAGTACGAATAGAGGGGATAGACTGGAATGGCAAGATTGCGCTAGTCACTCTCATGAAGAAATTGCTGGAGCAGTAGCATTTTCGCAGATTTTATTAGAAGAAAAGAAGAAAACGTATCTGGAATGGAGGGATATAGCACGGCAGATGAAAATGGATTTGGATATTTTTTTGAAAGAAAAAGGTAGTGGAACCGTAGGGCTATCCCAAAATCTGATGGCCGTTACCAGAGAAAAGTACGATTATGCGAGTTTTTCTGAAAAATTTACTGCTTTCGGTGAACAGACGAAGATTAATGAGGACGAATTTGATTATATTTTTTTATACATATGGCTTAAGGTTATACGACAGAATAGCATTAATTGAACCGTTGGAGTACAAAGATGCTAAAAAGTGCGAGAACTAGTGATTGCGATAGATACATCAGGCTCAACAAGCGGGAATCTTGTACAGATGTTTATTCAAAAACATATAATATCCTTAAAGAAGATAGTTTTTTTTCTAGGTTCAACCTTCACATTATTCAGTGTGATAGTGAAATACAGGAAGATGCAAAAATTACGAATCAAAAGGAATTTGATGAATATTTGGCTGGCATGAAAATTTTTGGCCTTGGGGGACGGATTTCAGACCAGTATTTTCTTATGTGGATAAACTGATTGAAAAATCATGAGTTTACGGATCTAAAAGGGCTTATCTATTTCACAGATGGCTTTGGGATATTTCCTTCGCTTAAGCCACATTATGATGTTGCGTTTGTGTATGTTGAAGAAGGGTATGAAAACCCGGAAGTTCCTGCTTGGGCAATCAAAATTGTTCTTCATCCAGATGATATCAGGGAGATTTGAATATGAACATAAAAGATGCGAAAATACAAATTAAAAATGCAATAATTGCGTACTTTACGAAGGACGATTCCGGAGATTATGTCGTTCCAGTTGAGAAACAGAGACCGGTGTTTCTCATGGGACCTCCCGGAATTGGAAAGACTGTCATCATGGAACAAATTGCTGCGGAAATGGGAATAGCTTTACTCTCTTATTCTATGACGCATCATACAAGACAGAGTGTACTTGGACTTCCTTTTATTAAACACAAAAATTACAAGGGCTTAGAATGCGATATTTCTGAATATACTATGAGTGAAATTATTGCGGCTGTGTATGACGTGATGGATGAGACCGGTGTAGAAGAAGGTATTCTCTTCTTGGATGAAATCAACTGCGTATCGGAAACGCTTGCACCGGTAATGCTTCAGTTCCTCCAGTATAAGGTGTTTGGAAGGCATAGGATTCCTGATGGATGGATTGTTGTGACTGCTGGAAATCCTCCGGAATACAATCACTCTGTTCGTGAGTTTGACATTGTTACTTGGGACAGGCTGAAACGAGTAGATATTGAACCAGATTTTGACGTATGGAAAGAATATGCATATCAGAAGGGCATTCACCCTTCAATTATGTCCTATTTAGAAGTAAAAAAGATGGATTTTTATGTGATTGAGTCAACTGTAGAGGGTAAGCGCTTCGTTACCGCTCGGGCTTGGGATGATTTAAGCCAAATGATTCAGTTGTATGAAAGTAATCATATCAAGGTTGATTGTAAATTAATTGAACAGTACCTGCAGAATTCTAGAATTGCGATGAATTTTGCTACTTATTACGACTTGTTTCTTAAATACAAGAGTGATTATCAAGTGGACAAAATTTTAGAGGGAAAAGTGACTGTGGAAATTAAAAATCGAGCATTGAAAGCTAAATTTGATGAACGTCTGTCTTTGATTGGCATGTTATTGGATGCCGTGGGGGAGGACTTGAAAGCCGCAATGATTTCTGGAAAGATAATGACGGAGTTAACCACAGCTTTAGCGGAATTTAAGGAAATGGTAGCAGAGCATGACAAGGACGCTTCAGAGCAAATGGAGTTTTTAATTACAAAGAAACGAGAAGTATTTAATTCTGGAAAGAGATCAGGTTCTATATCTAAGGAAGACCAATACTGCTTGAAGCAAGAGATTAGAATTCTTGAGAAACAGCAAGGATTGTTGTATGGAATAAAAAATGGAACAGAAGCTCTTCTTGTTATAAAAAAGGATTTCGACGAGCAGCTTAAAAACTTTAAAAAAACTGTTTCATGCGCCAAGAGCCACTTGTCGAATATGCTGGTGTTCTGTGAAAAATGTGTTCAAAACAGGTCAGGAAATGTTGATTGTTATAACGGAATTGACAATTAATATACATGCTTCAACCTTTATCAATAAGTACGGGTGCGACGAATATTTTAGGAATAATAAAGATTTGTTGGTATATGATCGGCGACAGAGAATTGCGGTAGAAATATCGAGATTGAGTTTGGGCTGAGGAGAGTACAAAATGTTTAGGTATACTTATAGGTTATCTGATGGATTAAAAGTGCTGAGTAATTATTATGATGATGAAACTGAAGTTATAATTCCTGATAGCATCGACAAAATTGGGGAATATGTCTTTCGTAATAAAAAAATAGTGTCTGTAAAAATTCCAGAATCTATTACTGAGATTCAAACGGGTGCTTTCAGTGGATGTGAATTTTTAGAAGAAATTGAGATTCCAAACAGTGTGAGAAGAATTGGGGAGGATGCTTTTAGAAATTGCAAAAAACTGAAATTCATACGCATGAATCCTGATATAGAAATTGGGTCAAATGCGTTTAAAGGATGCAGAATGCTCTTTGACGAAAATGGATGGTTTGTTTATGATGGAGTAGCACTAGCTTATAGGGGGAATAGCACTACGGTAAAAATACCTTGTGGGATTAGAGTTATCTCCGCTCATTTGTTTTCAAGCGGAATCGGCGGGAATCATAAGGGTAAGAATATTTGTGCTGTTGATTTTCCAGAGGGGCTTGTAGAAATTAGAGAATATGCATTTGCTGGTTGCAGCCGACTTGAAAAAATTGTTATTCCTAACAGTGTCAAGAAGATTGGGACAGGAGCATTCAATGGTTGTGATCATCTGATGAGCGTAATTATGCCAGATTCCTTAGAAAAGATTGGAGATAGAGTATTTGCAGGATGTAGCGGATTGGAAGATGATGACGGCATGATAGTTATTGGAGGGACCTTGTGGAATTATGAAGGGCCCGGCGGCGATGTTGTGATTCCTGACGGAGTTACATCACTTTCACCGAGTGTTTTTAGAGAAGGGGAGGTGTGGAGCTGGAAAATACATGATGATATTGAATATAGGAAGGAAGGGTCCCTTTAAGTCCATTGCGCTTCCGTCAACAATGAAGGTAATTAATAGGCATGCTTTTGCTGGATGTAAAGCGCTAACCACTATTGATATACCTGACGGGGTTGAAATGATTGGTGCTGGGGCATTCAGTGATTGTGTTGCTTTGAACAGTGCAAGCATTGCGAAATCGGTGGTCATACTTGAATCAAAGGCGTTTAGTGGATGTGAGCATCTGTCTAAAATCGATATGACAGAGGGAATCAAAACAATTGGAGATATGGCGTTTTGCAACTGTAAAGCTCTTAAGACAATCAGCATTCCTTCAAGTGTCGAATCTATTGGGGAAAAAGTGCTTTTCAGGATTGTGAAGTGCTCACCGAGTTTATTGTATCTCCTAAAAATAAGAAATACTCAGCGCAAGATGGTATGTTAATTAGTAGAAAGCGCGATGAATTGATATATTGTCCTGCGGGCAAAAAATTAACTGAGTATACAATTCCGGATAACATTTCTGTAATTGCAGGCCATGCGTTTTCTGATTGCAAATCTCTAAAAAAAATTGTTATACCAGCTACTGTTTCAAAAATCGGGAGATAAGGCTTTTTGCTAGAAGGAAAGACATACGATTTACAGAAATTGAAATAGATATCAATGCCGGATCAAAAGGTGTTGGAAGGGATGTTTTTGGTGTTGATAGCATCAGGGATCGTAATGTCCCGTTGATTTTCCCGAAGGTTCCGGTGACATTTGTTATAGAGAAGGAGGTACAGATCCGCCTTGTGTTAGGCTATTGTCAGGATCCCAGTAAGTATGAGGGGGCTTATTCTGATGTATATAAAAGATATGTTAATTTACACAAAAAGGAATTGCTTGACAGAGCGTTACGACTAAGAAACTCTGAAATACTAAATTACTTGACTTCGGTGCAAGATGGAATAGAAGGAGTGTCTAGAAATTCTCCCTACCTCACTATGAAAGTGCCAAATGAGCTTTCTAAGGTACGTGTGCTTGAAACTGTTGTTCAGAAAGGATCTCTGAATGATTTGATAGCAGTTCTTAAGACATATAAGTCTTTCGAAATAACTGCGCGAGCTTTAGGAATAGCTGCTCGTTACCGTGGTATTGAACATGTGAAAGTACTTATTAAGCATGGTGCAACATTTCTTTATAGTAGAGATAGTAAGTTGTGTAGAAAATACGGGATGATGCAACCCAGGGATGCAGGAAATTATTGGACAGAATACTATTTAATGATTCTGCCGAATAAATTGGACTTTGGATCAAATATAATATACAGGACAGAAACCCCAATGTGTGGTTTTTCAAGAATGAATATTTTTCAGGATATGGAGCCACTGGGAATAAATAAGCTCATTGAAATAGCAAAGTTTTTTAAAGAACAGAATACGCCTGGAGTCTCAATGGATGAGCTCCTTTTTTGGGCGCTTTGTAAAGGAGAACTTGAGTTTGCAGATGCACTGATGGAGATGGGAGTGACGCTTCAAGATACACCGCCATCGTACTACTCAAGCTACTCAGTTAGATCTGCCTCAACATATTTAACTATTGTAACAGAAGGTGGAAGGTCGGTATATGTGAACAACTATATTCGTTGCATTATGGCATTAGATGCTAAAAAGACACTTCCTGTATTAATGCGATTTAATGCATTGGCCGAAAGAATAGGAAAAAAAATAATAATATCCCAGAAGATGCTTGAAAATATGAGCGTGAGAGAGGATGTATTTACGTACCTGGTTAACAATGCTGATTTGACCAAAATCAACCAGATAAAAGTTCTTGAGATGGCTGTTTCTAAAACTGACATTGCAGCCCTTAAGTTGATGGCAGAAGCTGGGTGGTTAAAGCAAATCAAATAAACGCGAACATATAATTACATTTGCTCGTAAAAAAATATGTATAACGAATCGCTAGCATGGTTGATGGATTTTAAAAATAGAACCGTGGACATAGCTGTTGAAATGGCAAAAGAAGAAGCGAAATTATTTAAGAATTTGATGGAGAATCCGAACTCTGTTTCGGCGTTGAGAAAAAATGGATATTTCATAAATTGGAAGACGGTTCTGTTCAGATTACAGGGTATAAGGGGAGAGATGTTGAAGTTGAGATTCCAGCAAAAATCGGGAATAATGCTGTAACATCAATTGGTGATGAGGCATTTATTGTTGGGCGATGGACTAGGAAACGGGTAAAGAACGAGGACGTTAGAAGACAGATTACTTCTATTATCATTCCGGAGGGGGTCACAGAAATTGGAGATAAGTCATTTTATGGTTTAGTATCGCTGGAGCAAATTGTAATTCCATCGACACTAAATAGTATTGGTCCCTCAGCCTTTGCGGGATGTAGGTCCCTAACGAGCATAATTAGATCAACTAGAACCAAGAATAGTTGTAAAGAGCTGCCGCGTGTTATAAGTAAGAAATCAAGAGGGGAACTTGGATCACATGCCTTTAGCGGCTGTGTGCGTCTTTCTCATATCGACATTCCTGAGGGAATCAAAGCAATTGGGAACTGGGCGTTTTATAACTGTAAAGTTCTTGAAACTATTAGTATTCCAGCAAGTGTCAAATCTATTGGAGTAATGGTTTTTCAAGGATGCGAAGTACTTTCTCAGTTTATTGTATCGTCAGGTAATAAGAAATACTCGGCGCAGGATGGCGTGCTGATTAGCAAAAATCATGATACATTAATATGTTATCCGGCAGGCAAAGACGCAAGTGAATATGTGACTCCGGAGAATACACATGTAATTGCAAAATATGCTTTTTTTGAATGCAATTCACTTAATAAAATTGATGTATTAAATGGGGTCAAGACAATTGAAAACGATGCGTTTTGTAATTGCAAAGTCCTAAAATCGATTAGCATCGCTGCAAGCGTTGAATTTATTGGAGGAATGGCTTTCCGCGGTTGCGAGATGCTTTCTGAGTTCATTGTATCTCCGGAGAACAAAGCTTATTCGGTGCATGATGGTGTTCTTATTAGCCAAAGCACCGATTTAAAAATATTTCCATGCTGGAAAAACAATAGCTGAATATGCATTGTACAGAACACATCTTTGATTGTAAGATGTGTATTTTGAGAATTCTAACACTCAAAAAATAGTATTTCAGATACCATATACCATTTTAAATTGAAGATAAAGCTTTTATTCGGTGGAGTCAACTTTGCTGAAATTGAAGCAAATTCTTTACGCTGGAGCAAATGGTGTTGGAAAGGATATTTTGAATTGATTATTCATAGCATGAGTGCCTACCACTAGTTCTCCCGAAGACTCCGGTGACCTTTGTTTGTTGAGATCAGGAGGAATAGCGTTGTCTTGATTTTACTATTGTCAGGATTCCAGCAAGTTCGTTGGATAATAGATTGCTATTTGCGAAAGGTGTATATAATTGCACATAATAGAGCCATAGAGCCGTTTTACTTTGCTCTTCAGCAGAGTTTTACTGAGATACTGAATTATTTGGTTTCGATAGATGATGAGAAATAAATGTAGAGTAAATGTATACGGAACTCTAGAGGCAATAGTGAACGACTAATTTTAATATACCTTTATCAAGAGGAATATATAAGACCGATAATTTGACTGATAGTAGCTGTGAGTGCAATCTCGTAAGAACAGGTTTGATGCGAAAATGAGTAGAATAGTCTTAAAGGGTGGATTTGCTCAGGAGGAAAGAGCATGTTACACGATGGAATCTACGAACAACTAATCAGCAAGGGCTTGGAGCGTGAACTCGAGAAGAGTGATAAGTACCGCTTGACAGAACCGCTGGATACAGCGGAGGCCTCTAAAATTCTTGCCAAGTATGTTGCCACGGTCGTGGAGCGCGGTATGGAGAATCTGAAGGATCAGGGGGCTGATTTGCAGGAGCAGGTGGCACTTGCAAATCAGCTGATTGCTGCCATTTTGGAAAGTACCAAGGAGGATGACTTTGCCGCACTCTCCGTAGCAGAGCGCGCGGAGCAATTACTGGCACTCTTTGACCGGAAGAACAGCATACTGGCATTGGATGAAAAGGCGCAGCTCTTAAGACCGGAGACCTCGATTGCGCAATCAAGTCTCTTCACCGGAGCTGTACATGAGCCACAGATGTACAGCGAGCTCAAAAAGGAGATTGTATCCAGCAATCGCATTGACATCTTGGTCTCGTTTATCAAATGGAGCGGCTTGCGGCTCATGATGGGCGAGCTGAAGCACTTCACCGAAAATGGCGGGGAACTGCGCTTTATCACGACCTCCTATATGGGTGCAACGGATGTTAAGGCCATTGAGGAGCTAAGGAAGCTCAGCAACACACAGATTAAAGTCAGCTACAACACAAAGATTACGCGACTTCATGCGAAGGCATACATCTTTTATCGCGACAGCGGTTTTACCACGGCTTATGTGGGCTCTTCGAATATATCGAACGCAGCGCTGACGAGTGGTCTTGAGTGGAATACCAAGATTACCAAGCAGGATTTACCGGAGACTATAGCAAAAGTCGCAGCTACGTTTGAGTTCTACTGGAATGACAAGGAATTCGAATACTACGATGAGGGGCAGAAAGAGCGTTTAAGCCGCGCCTTGCAGGCTGAGAAGTACAGTGGCGAACAGCCGACCGAAGTCTACACGATGGACATTCAGCCCTATTCCTATCAGCAGGAGATTCTGGATAAGCTAGAGGCCGAGCGGAGCATCCGAGGTTACACCCGCAATCTGGTTGTGGCGGCGACTGGTACGGGTAAAACCGTTATTTCAGCGCTTGATTACCGCCGCTTTCGGAACCAGAATCCCGGGAAACCCTGTCGACTTTTGTTCGTCGCACATCGGGAGGAAATTTTAAAGCAGAGCTCTATACCTACCGCGCGGTATTGAAGGATGCAAACTTCGGCGAGTTGTTTGTTGGGAATCATAAGCCGGATAGAATTGACCACCTCTTTCTCTCCATACAGACCTTTAGCAGTCAGGCATTTACGGATAAGACTTCGGAAGACTTTTATGATTACATCGTGGTGGATGAGTTCCACCACGCAGCGGCAAAGAGCTACCAGAGTTTACTCGCGTACTACAAACCGAAAAATCTTGCTCGGACTCACGGCGACACCGGAGCGCATGGACGGGAAGAATATCTCGCCTATCTGAGCAATCGCATTGCCGCAGAGATACGGCTTCCGGAGGCCATTGACCGCAAACTCTCTGCCCCTTCCAGTATTTCGGGGTGACCGACAGCGTTGACCTGGATGGTTTAAAGTGGGCTGCGGGCGGCTACGATAAGACCGCACTCTCAAATATCTACAGCATGAGTGGTTATGTGGCAATGCAACGCGCCAACTTAATACTGTCCTCCATGCTGAACTATGTGACGGACATTAACGACGTAAAGGGACTCGGTTTCGTGTGACGGTGGAACATGCGGAATTTATGAGTCGCTTCTTCAATGAACACGGCATTCCTTCCTTGGCATTGACGGGAAAGTCGCCGGAGGAGGAGGCCGCAGCGCCGGAAGTGCACTGGTTTCCGGGGAGCTTGTTTCTTATTTGTCGTTGACATCTACAACGAGGGTGTCGATATTCCCGAAATCAACACGGTCATGTTCCTCCGGCCAACGGAGTCGCTGACCATCTTTTTACAGCAGCTGGGACGCGGACTCCGGCTCGCAGAGGGAAAAGAGTGCCTGACGGTTCTCGACTTTATCGGACAGGCAAACAAAAAGTATAATTTCGAGGATAAGTTTGCCGCTCTTCTCTCGAACAGCGGTCAGAGCGTAGCGCGGGAGATTAAAAACGGATTTGTCTCAGCGCCGAAGGGCTGCTATATCCAACTGGAGCGGCAGGCAGCAAAGTATATCCTTGAGAATATAAGAGCGTCTTATGGAAATACAGCGGGACTGGTGACGCGGATTGCCGCCTTTGAGGAGGACAGCGGTTTGGCACTAAATCTTGCAAATTTCCTCCGGTACTACCATTTGGATCCGCGAATCCTTTATAAGTTTGCTACCTTCTCGCGCCTGTCCGTGCGGGCAGGTGTGCTGGATGAATTCACGGAGCCCTTGGAGGAAGTTTTGACCAAGGCGATGGCAAAGTTCGCGGTCGTGGATTCCAGACGTTGGATTCAGTTCATCCTGAAACTGCTCGAGAACTTGTCGACACTCCAAATCGAGGAATTCTCTGCGCTCGAACGGCGGATGTTTCGCATGTTCTATATGACCATTTGGGGCAAGGCCTTCGATGAGGAAAGCCGGGAAGCATTAGCAGAAAAGCTCACAGCGCTTACGGGAAGTCCGCTTATGGTTCAGGAATTGCAGGAACTCATTCGCTACCAGTATGACCAAATCGACTTTATTGATGAGCCGGTTGATCTTGGCTTTGACTGCCCGCTGGACTTGCACTGTAGCTACAGCAGGGATCAGATTCTGGTGGCGATGGACTTTTTAAAGCCCGCAACCGTCCGCGAGGGTGTCAAATGGCTGCCGGAGCAAAAGCTGGATGTCTTCTTTGTGACGCTCAATAAGTCCGACAAGGACTATTCGCCGACCACCATGTACAACGACTATTCAATCAATGAGACACTTTTTCACTGGCAGAGCCAGAGCACCACGGGAGAGCAGTCCGCGACCGGGCAGCGTTACATCCACCACAAGGAGCGCGGAAGCCGTATTCTACTCTTTGTCCGCGAATTTAAGTCGGACCGCATCAGCAATACGGCTTCGGCCTATACCTATCTCGGAATTGCGAACTACGTAAAGCACGAGGGCAGTAAGCCGATGAACATCACCTGGCGTCTGGATGCGCCCATCCCCGCAAAGTACCTGCGAAAGACCAACAAGCTGGTGGTGGGATAACACTCCTGCGATGTAGTGCTTGGAGAAGTTCTTTTTCATGGATAGAGGAACGATAAGGGGGGAATTTAAGGTGGTTTTTAAGGAAAAAGAGTTCAAGCTGAAAGATGGACGTAGTGCTATTCTTCGGAGTCCTTCGGTGGATGATGCGGAAAATATGCTTCGATTTATCATAAAGGCATCGGGTGAGACAGATTTCCTGATGAAGTTTCCGGAGGAATTTGCTGCGTTTACGCTTGATCAGGAAATAGCCTTTCTTCGGGCGAACTGTGATAATAAGAATGGACTGATGATTATCTGCTTTGTAGACGGCAGGGTTGCAGGAAGCTGTCAGATTTCTTTTCGTACCGGGGAAAAAGATCGTCACAGGGCTTCCGTTGCGATTGCTCTTCTGCAAGAGTTCTGGAATCTCGGAATCGGAACAAGGATGTTTGAAGAGATGTTTCAGGTGGCCGGAGAGCGTGGCGATGTCCGTCAGATTGAACTTGACTTTATTGAGGGTAACAAGAGGGCAAGGGGCCTATATGAGAAATTGGGATTTCGGATTACAGGGGTAAAGCCGGATGCCATACGCATGAGGGATGGATCATTCGTGAATGAGTATATGATGGTGAAACGGCTATAAGAACCGCAAACTACGTGAAGCACGAGGGCAGTAAGCCGATGAACATCACTTGGAAGCGGGATAGCCCCATTCCCGCAAAGTACTTGCGAAAGACCAATAAGTTGGTGGTTGGGTAACTACTGCGATAACAAAGGAGAGGTTCTCCCCATGATACACACGATACAGACCGAGCGCCTTTCTATTCGACGCATCAGAGCGGAAGACTGGAAGGATATTCAGGCAATTTGGGTCAGTGCGGCAAAGTCCGTGTACGCCCAATATGACTGGCCAAACGATTTGGATGATGACTCTGTTCAAACCCGAGTTGCAGGCTTAGATTTGCTTGCGGAGAGTGACGCCCACATTTTTCTTGCGATTTGCCTGAAGAACAGGGTGATAGGTTACTTTTCCCTAAATGAACGCGGAGAGGGCTATGAACTCGGCTATTGTTTTCATTCGGATTTCCACAGAAAGGGCTATGCGAGGGAGAGCTTGGGGGCTGTGTTAAGGTTTTTGCGGGACCGGGGCGTTCCGTTTGTTGAGGCGGGGACGGCGCTCCGAAATACGCCCTCGCTGCGGCTGCTCCGCTCGCTCGGCTTTGAACGCTGCGGAACAGAGAAGGTATCCTTTTACCAAGATGCGGATGGCAAGGATATCTTCTTTGACGGCGGCATCTTTGTGCGGCGCTTGGACTGTGATTTGTGAATGAAAGAGCTCGAAACCCCTTGGTTTCGGGCTCTTTTCGCATTTGCAACTTGACGAAAAACAGCCGTGGAAGTATGGTAATTTATGAATATTTTATGAAAAGAAGCAGTGCATTGTGCGGGAAATTGTGCTGTGAAAGAAGTAAAACGCACCGTGGAGCGCGCTGCTTTCTATTAGGAAGGCGGAATATACAGTATGCATCCGGAAGAAAGAGAAAAATTGGCACCGCAGGTTTGGTATATCATTCGGGAGCGGCAGGCATCGCCCGACAATATGGTGGAGATTGCAACGCTTTCGCCGTTATTTGCGGAGGCGGGACTTCGCCATACAGACTACGGCTTTGCGACCTTGCGTGATTTTTTAAGCGAGTTTCGAGGGTATTTGACTATGGTGGACGGCATTTCCGCGGGGGCGGGGCTTCCCGCAAAATCCTATGTGCAGCTTAAAAACTTTGAAAAGCTTGAAAACGCGGAAGTGCAGAAAGCGGATGTGCCAAAAAGACAAGGAGCTTTTTGCGGGGCCGGAGCTCTCGGCGGCGGAAAAGTCTGCCTTAGAGGAAAAACTCCGCGAAGTTTTCGCAGCCGTCGTTTCCGATGAAGCGGGCTGGGTCAATTTGGCGGGGCTCGGTGCCCCGCTCAAAGAGAACGGGGTGGATGCAAAGCAGCTCGGTTTTCCGAAGATTATGCCCTTCCTTGAGCAGTTCCCGGAACTGCTCGAGCTAAAGCACGAGGCCTCGCCGAGCGGCAAGGCCTGGGTTGCCTATGCGCGACTTCGTGCTGCGGAGACAGCCCTTCCGGCGGGGCGCGCAGGAGATGGGCCGTCAGAGCATACGGCGCGTGCAGATGCAGAGCAAACGGTCGCTGAACTGTCGATGCCTGCTGCAGGCCCTCAGGCAACGGTGGCAGCTTTGGGAAGCGACGAAGCGAGCCAAGCGGAGCTCTCGGCGGAAGAAAAGGCAGAGCTTAGCCCGAAGGTTTGTTCGGCGGTCCGCGCTGCGATTTCGAATGAAGAGGGCTGGGTCAATTTAGCCGGAATCGGTGAGGCACTCAAGGGAAACGGGATTGATGTGAAGCTACTCGGCTTTCAGAAGATACTGCCCTTCCTTGAGCAATTCCCGAACTTCTCGAGTTAAAGCACGAGCCCACGGCGAGCGGTAAGGCTTGGGTGGCCTATGCGCGGCTTCGGGAGAACGAGAGAAGAGAGGGAGATGGCAAGGCAGAGAAGGCCGCCGCAAAGCCGTATGCGCCGAGGCAGGGAATGTCCGAGTACAGAACGCCGGAGAGTAAGTTCCCGAGTAAGGATTCCTGGCTCTTTCACTGGAGCAGAATCCCGAACCTGAAAATCAAAGAACTCGCGGAGAAGGCGCTTGCGGAAAAGTGGTATTACGGCGCGGCGAATGCGGCGGATGCCGAGAATTACCCTATTTTAAAGAATTATCTTGCCTACACCTTTAAGCGCCTTGTGTTTGAAGACAAAATCTTATACGGCGACGTTGCGGATGCGGCGCATGCCGGTGAAGAGTACGCGGCTTTCAATACGGGCTTGGTCGATCAGAAATACGAGTATATCTACGCACTTTTTAAGAAGAATACCATGTCGCCGCAGCCCTACTGGTATCTTCTCGACTTTGTGGTCGCGGGAGAGCAGTCCGGAAAAACGCTGGCAAGACTTTTTTATCCGTTGCCGAAGCGCGCCGACTATTTTGAAAATCAGTTCCGGAACATGGTCTACGACACATCGACCCAGCTGCTCTGCGATTACACGCACATCATTGTGGAGCGCATAGGTCGCTTTCCGCTCCGCTTTTTGCAGGAGAATTGCCCGCCGAACATGTTGGAAATCGACGGTGTCAAACTGGAAGAGGTTTATCCGAAGCATGCGAAGGACAGCGAGAGAAAGCGCTATTTCGAGCAGCTCGGCGAGCGCATTCGGAATACGCCCATGGTGCTGAACAATTTGAAAAACCGACTGGAAGCGGCCATTCATTTAACCTTAAAGCGGGTTGAGTGGAATTATAAAACGGCCATCCCGGTGTATTTCCCGACCAGAAATCTCTGCTCGCTCTTGCTGCCGCTCTGCCTCTCGGAGGAGAGCCAGGTGGATCTTGCGCTGGTGGTAGAACCTTTGCAATCCGGCGCGTATCAGGGGCAGACGGTGCTGCCGCTGGATCTTGCCTACAATAACAGCCGTCTTCTCACGCGGCCGGACAGCGACTGGCTGCGTCCGGACAGCATTCAGTCGAACGGAAGCGATGATGAGGAGGAATAAAACAGACAGGAGGTAAGGGGGAAATGAGACGAAGGCTTTGGCTACTGCTTTGTGCGCTGGGGGTGCTCGGCACGGCGGCCTGCGGCGCGGGCGAGAGTAAGGCGAATGCCGCGGCAAAGAGTAAGGTCGTGAAGAGCGGCGCGGCTGCAACGACGGCAGCGGTTTCGGACAGTGCGGAAGTTGCGACAGAATCCGAGGTTCCCGCATCGATCGCGGAGAGCACAGCGGAAACGGCGGAAGCAACGCTTAGCATCATTCAGACCGGTGATTATCTCTGCTTTCAGAGCAGCCTTTACACCTACGGAGAGTTTCAGCGGGACATGGCTGCGCTTCAAAAAAATGCGGGCGCGGCGCTTCGCGTGGACGAAATCGGGCAGACCGTGGACGGAAACAGGCTCTACGACTTTCGTGTGGGCAACCCGGCGGCAGAGCGGCATCTACTGGTCTTCGGCGGGATTCACGCGCGGGAGTATATCACGGCGCAGCTGGTTATGCGGCAGCTGGTGCAGCTCCTAAGCGACCAAAGCACGAACGGAAGCTATGAGAATATCGCTGTCCGGGAGTTACTCTCGAACACGGAAATCCACTTTATACCGATGGCAAATCCGGACGGCATCGGCATAAGCCAGCTGGGGCTCGAGGGACTACGAACGGAGGCGGTCCGGGAGACGGTGCGGCAAATTGCCGCAAAGGACGGTAAAGCGCTCACGGAGAGCTATTTAAGACAGTGGAAATCCAATGCCAACGGCGTTGACTTAAACCGGAACTTTGACGCGCTCTGGGAGTCTTATAACGATCACTTGGGACACGCCTCGGCGGATCACTATAAGGGCACTGCGCCGGAATGCGAGCTGGAGTCGAAGGCGCTAGCGGATTTGACGCGGCAGTTTCAATTCGACGCGACGCTCAGCTATCACACGCAGGGCGAGGTGATTTACTGGAACTTCGGCCAGGAGGGAGAGCTGAAAAACATGAGCTTACTGCTCGCAAATCGTGTTTCCGAGCTCACGGGCTATCGCTTGGACGGCAATTTTCAGGCGCTCGATACGGCGGGGTATAAGGACTGGGCCATCTCGAAGCTGGGTATCCCGAGTCTCACGATAGAGGCGGGGCACGGCGGCAATCCGGTGGATCCCGCACAGATGGATGCGATTTGGCGCGAGAACCGAGACGTGGTGCCGATGACACTGAAACTCCTCAAAGAGGGACAGTTGCGGCGTGTGCGGTAAGTTTTTGATTCAGGGAGAATGAAAAATGGCAGGTGAAACGGGCAAAAAGTATTTGGTGATATTGGCATCCGCACTCATTGTGTCCGGCGGCATTGTCGCGGGAGCGCTCATTGCGACGCGGCGACCGGCGGCGCGGACCGAGACGGTTGCCGCGTCGGAGGAGAGTCAGGAGGAAACGCGCGAAGAGAGCCGTGCGGCAGAGAGCGAAGAGAGCGGCGAGCGGGACGGCAATTATACCGCTTCGGTCGCGGCGGATATGGCGAATCTGGCTTCCGCGGTGACGGAAGCGGAGGCTGCGCTCACGACGCAGGCAAGCGTTGTGGCGACCGTGCCCGCGACAACGGCAGTTGCGGTTGCGACCTCCGCCCCGGTGGCGACTGCTCCTGTGACGACCGCAGCGAACTATTCAGAGACCATGTTTGTCTCAAACTGTGCGGAGTCGATTTCGCTCCGTGAATCTCCATCCACGCAGGCGCGGGCCCTGCGGCAGATTCCCTTCGGGGCACCGGTCACGGTACTCGGAAGTGCGGAAAACGGTTTCTATCAGGTCATCTACAACGGCGTGACCGGTTATTCTCTGGCATCCTATCTCGTCTCCTATCAGCCGAGTGAATCGGAGCGCCTCGAAAGACCGGCGGGCAGCACGGTATCGAGCAATACGAGCGGCGGCTACCGCACCATGTACTGCGTGAACTGCCGCGAGTACATTACGCTGCGCAGCATTCCGAGTACGAGCGGCGCAGACCTTGCCCACATTCCGCTCGGCGCCTTGGTGAGCTATGTCGGCACGGCGGAAAACGGTTTCTATGAGGTCATTTATAACGGCAGACGAGGCTATGCGCTGGCGCAGTATCTGAGCTACTGAGTGGCTGAAACATCGTTGAAAGGGGGATGAAAGATGAAAAAGCAAAAGCTGGTCGCTGTGGTGCTCGCTGCGGGCCTGGTTCTCGGAATTGCGGTCTTTGCGGGGTATGAGAGCACGCGCTATACGCGGACGGTGCAGGCGGCCGAACAGGAGTGGCAGCTCGGAGACACGGAAGAAGCAATCCCGATTTACGAGAAGGCTATCCGAATGAAGCCGAAGCGGGCAGAGGCGTATCTTTCGCTCGCGGAGATTTATGAGAGGAACAATCGGCACGCGGATGCGGTCACGCTTCTAAAGACCGCCGCTGAGGCGATGTCCGGCAAGACTTCGAAAGATGCGGCGCTCATTCAAGAGGCGCTGGAGCGCTACAATCCCACGGTCAAAGCATCGCTCGAATCCGGCAGTTATGAGGATCCGGTGGAGCTTGAACTAACGAGTAAGGGTGTTTCGATACGCTATACCCTTTTGGAAGCGCCCGAAGGCGACAGTGCGGAAGAGCAGGATTACGAGAAGCCGCTTCGTTTCCGCAGAAACGGAACCTATCGCCTGCAGTGCTATGCGGTCAATCAAAAGGGGGAGACCGGTGAGCCGGTGGAGCTTAGCTACGTGATTCAACTCGACCCGGAAAAGTATCATATGAACAGCTGGTACCAAAAAGACAACGGCTGGTACTACAACGACGATACCGGGGTGCCGGTGGTCGGCTGGCGGCAGATTGACGGCAACTGGTATCACTTTGCCGAGAACGGCAAGATGATGACGGGCTGGTTAGAGCTTGGTGACAACTTCTACTATCTCGATGAGAACGGTGTCATTGCAAACGGTTGGCGCAATGTGGACGGAAAGTATTATTACTTCCTAGAGGACGGCAGCATGGCGGTGAACCGTTGGGTGGACGGGGATTACTATGTCGGCGCGGACGGCGTTATGCTGGTTTCGGCAACGACCCCGGACGGCTATCAGTTGGATGAAAACGGTAAGAAGATCGAGAAGAGCCAAAACGAGAAGGCAGTCGAAGCTTACCGAAGCATACTCCTTGACCGGAGTTGGAATGGCAGAAAACTGCCCGGCGGACAGTTCGCGGTCGTGGACATCAACGGCGACGGGGTTTGGGAGTTATTGACAGACTTGGATGCAGGCTATGACGACAGCATCGACCGACTCTTCTACTTTACGGATAGTTTACAGATGTACGCCTTGGATTCTAATGAATATAATCCACCGAGCAATCTCCAAATTTGGGATGTATTTATCCCGTCGAATCAGACTGTGATTATCGGACGTAGGCGTGGAAAAAACTATACGAGTGCTATCGTACAGAGCAATAATCAGACGATTTCTGAGCCTGAAGAGGTACAAATCGGATGGCCGTATGTAGAGCGCTACAAAGAGGAGAGCGGTGTTACGGCTGAGCAGAAGAAATCTTTGGAGCGTTGGCGCGTGGGGGCAAAGAAATATTATTCGGCGCCCTGCTATTATCTGAACTTTGTGGACATCAACGCGGCAAATGTAGACAAGTATCTGAGCGGACAAGGGCAGAGCACGGGGATGCAGTATGCGTTTAGCGAGTATCCCGGCGTGGAAGATCTTCGCTGACAGGTTCACTGCCGCGAGCCGCAAGATACCCTTGACAACGCCTGCCTTAGCGCGTAAAATAAGGCCATAAATCAAAAACGTTGGGACCGATGTCTCGACAGAGTAAATAGGCGATTAATCACAGGATTCGTCTACCCATTTTTTTACTCTGTTGAGGCGTCGGTTTTTTGTTTTGCCTCAAATCCTGTGGCACCTTGACAAGTGAATCCGCAGCTGTTCGGAGCAAGCGCTCGGGGAAGCACGCCGGGATCTGCAAGCGCAGAGAGCGTGCCAAGACGCGAATCCGAACAGACTGTGACCAAGAAACAAAAAATACAAAGTAAAAACAACTGCAAAGAGAAAGGCAAAGAGACAGCAAGCAGACAGAAATGTTTGCATACAGGAAAGTGAGGCAAGAAAGATGAAGAATTGGAATGACAAGGCATTCGGGCGTCAGGAAAAGGTTTCGGTGTTTTCGTTGCGGTTCCCGGTGGATGGGAAGCATGCGTTTTATCAGGCGGCGGGGTTCGCTGCGGAGCGTTTCTTACAGGCTTCGGAATTGCTTCCCGCGGGGGGCTTTCTCGGGGTAGAGTTAATACCGGAGCGCGGTGCAAAGCAAGAGTTCTTTCTCTCTCTGCGCCGGATGCGGCGGTGAGCGATGAGGACTACAGCTGGATTTTTGAAAACTGCGCGGCGGAGGAGCCGACAGAGACAAAGGCGCTTGATGGTCTCTTCGCGGAAGGGCGCAAGGTATATGCCCTTGCCGAAACCGCAAGCGGAGAAGGTGCAGCTACCGAGGGATCAAATTCTTTTACGGTTGAAAGTTACTACCGGAGGGATGCGGAAGAGCGCTATCGTGTGGATCTGGTTCTGCAGCTTCATGAGCTCCTCCGGCAAGAAGGCGGACGGCTTCGCATGGTAGCGGCAAGTTCGGCGGGAAGAGAGAACCCCGCGCATACGCGCGGTCGCATTTTACTGAGTCTTCCGAACGCAATCAGCCTGCGTCTTCACGCGCAGCTTGCGCTCACCTTCCCGGGAACAGAGATTCAAGCGCTTTCTGAGGGAGCGGAGACCGAAACGCAGGAGGCCTGTGTCAGCGAATCCGGTCTCTCTGAGGGCATGATTCGCTTTCTGTTACTGCTCTTCGCGCTTGAGCGGCAGCAGGAGAAAAGCAATGCAGCGGAAGTTCCCGAAGAATGGAAAGAGCCTGAGAACTGCAGAAATCCCATCCTCATTGAAGACTTAGATCTCAGCAAGCGTAGCTATAACTGCCTGAAACATGCCGGCATTCTTACGGTGGAGCAGTTGAAGCGTCTCAGCGAGGATGAGCTTAGACGTATCCGGAATATGGGATTAAAAAGCGTGCGGGAAATTCAGTATAAGCTGGAAGAAATCCGGAACATTCCGGTAGTCAGTCAGCTCCCCGAGAAGGATTACTTTGCGGAACTGGAGACGCTGATCGGTTTAAACGAGGTAAAGATGCAGGTCAGAAAAATTGCGGCGTTTGCCAAAATGCAGAAAGAAATGAAGGCGCAGGGAAAGGGAAATCTCAGCGTGGCGCTCAATATGGAGTTCAGCGGGAATCCAGGCACGGCAAAGACCACGGTGGCACGTATACTCGCCGGGATTCTGAATCAGGTCGGCATTCTCGAGAGCGCCGAGATCGTTGAAGTGGGGCGTGCTTCTCTGGTGGCAGGCTATGTGGGACAGACCGCGGAGCGCGTCCGGGAAGTGTTTCGGAGTGCCAAGGGCAAGGTTCTCTTCATTGACGAGGCCTACTCTCTGGTCGAGCACTGGGAGGGTGGCTACGGCGATGAGGCCATCAATACGATAGTCCAGGAGATGGAGAACAACCGGGAAGATACGGTCGTGATTTTCGCGGGCTACCCGAAGCAGATGGAGGACTTCTTTGCGAGAAATCCGGGACTCCGTTCCCGTGTTCCGTTTAAAATCAGTTTTTGCGATTATTCGCTCGAGGAAATGCTAAAGATTACCGCCCTGGAGGCAGAGCGCCGCGGTTTTACGCTTGCGCCCGAGGCGGAAGAAACAATCAAGAAGCTTGCTGCTCCGGAAGAGCGGCAGTCCGGCTTCGGAAACGGCCGCTTCTGCAGAAACCTGGTCGAGAATGCGCTGCTCTCCTATGCGCTGCGTGTCTACGGCGAGGACAAAGGCACCGAGACGGAAGCGACACATGACTTCGTGCTGCGCCCGGAGGATTTTTCCGCACCGGAAGTATCGGCAGAGGCAAAGAGGGCGGCAATCGGGTTTCAGCCCCTATGCGGCATAAAAAGACGCTTGGATTTCTTTGTCGGCCGTGTCATCGCCTTTTGGAAGGCGTATAATAGTCGTAGATAACACGTCTTCTACTGCGACTCCCGAGCAGGCAATAAGGGGGAAGCTAAAATCGTAGGAAAGACACGCTTTCAAAATAAGCGTAAGCAATGCAAGTACGCGATTGGAAATCAGGTGATAACGATACGAAATCGTTCGGAGGAAGAAAGGAGGCGGCGTATGGGGAAGCTTTGGCAAAACGGATTACGCCCAGCGGGTATATTTTTGACGGGGACAGAACAAAACCCCTTGCGTTTCGGCTTGCGATGCTGGAACGCTTGGAAACGCAGATTCGCGAACAGGAGAATGCCATCCTTGCGGCGCTCCGACTGGATCTCTCGAAATCGCGGGCGGAGGCCTATATGACGGAGCTTGCCTTGGTCTACGGGGAGCTCCGGGAAGCGCGGCGAAATCTGCGTGTCTGGGCCGGAACAGAGCGCGTGCGGGGCAGTCTCGCAAGCTTCCCGGCAAAGAACTACGTGTACCGGGAGCCCTACGGCGTGGTGCTGATTCTGGCTCCTTGGGAACTATCCCTTTTACTTGAGTATTGCGCCCCTCATAGCGGCAATTGCCGCGGGAAACTGCGCCGTTGTAAAGTGCTCGGCGGAGAGCGTGCACACATCGGCGCTCATACGAAAACTCCTGCGGGCTGCATTTCCCGCTTCGTATGTGTACTGCACGGCACCGGATACGGATCATGCGGAATTACTTCGCCAGCGCTACGACTATATCTTCTTTACCGGCAGTCCGCGCGTCGGAAAGCTTATTATGCGAGCTGCGAGCGAACATTTGACGCCTGTCACTTTGGAGCTCGGCGGCAAGAGTCCCTGCATTGTCGATGAGAACGCGGACATAAAGCTCGCGGCGCGGCGCATTGTCTGGGGAAAATTCTTTAAACGCCGGTCAGACCTGCATTGCGGTCGACTATGTGCTCGTGCAGCGCCGTGTCAAGGCTGCGCTGGTACAGGCCTTAGGGGCGGAAATTTCGCGGCGCTATCCCAAGGCAGAGCGGCAGGAGAGCTACCCGAAAATCATAAACCGGAGGCACTATGCGCGTCTGGTCGGACTGATTGCCGCGGAGAAAGAGGTAATCGGCGGGGCAATGAACGAGCGCGCCGAAAAAATTGCACCTACCCTCTTTCCGGAGGCAGCGTTTGACCACCCTTGTATGCAGGAAGAAATCTTTGGCCCCTTGCTGCCCATCATCGTCTACGATGAACTTGAGACGGCGATTCGGGAAATCAAGGCGCGGGAAAAGCCGCTCGCCTGCTATGTCTTTACGCGGGATGAGCGGAAAGCGGAGGCGCTCATATCTAGGCTCTCCTTCGGCGGCGGCTGCGTGAACGATGTCTTGCTGCAAATCGGGAACCACCGCCTGCCCTTCGGCGGAGTGGGGAACAGCGGTATGGGCGCGTATCACGGAAGATACGGCTTTGAGACCTTCAGCCATGAAGAAGGCGGTCGAAAAACACCGGCTTTCCGGATTTGCCGTTTTCGCTACGCGCCTTTTGGCGAAGGGAAAGCTGAAACTCCCAAAGAAGTTCCTCTGAGCGAACGCCGGGAACCGGGGAGTAGGAGGCTTTCGTGACGGAATATCGAAAACGGAAAGTGAACGGAAGGATATGCGCCGGCGTTTGAAAGCGTAAGCAGATAAGAGAACGCTGCGTATAGCGATGCGATAAGGTCCTGGAATTCGATTGAACGAGCGGCGGTATGTGTTCCGCAAGAGCGGTAAAGGAGTGATGATATGTCAGAGAAGTCTACGGCGTTTCAGCACAAGTTTATGAGTTGGATGTATCAGGGGCAAGGGGATTTTTAACCCTTTGAATACGGGGTGGATTGATGAGCACCTGGCCTGTGTGCGGGAGTGGGTCGCCAACGTGTTTTTCTACCGAAAGGGCGACACGGTGCTTATGATCGATGCGGGCTATCACTACGAGCGGCTTGAAGAAAAAAATGGGCTGGATCGGCCTAAAGCCGTCGCAAATTTCAAATGTGCTGCTCACCCACCTCGACACCGACCACATAGGCGCGGTCGAGGCGGACGGCGGCGGTCTGTTCCGCGATGCGACCGTGTATCTAGGCGAGATTGAAAATCGCTATCTTACCGGCGAACGGAAGCGCCGTGTGCTCTACCGTCTGGGAAGCTTGCCCTGCGTTCGGATTCCGAACGAAAAGGTTCTGCTTCGGGACGGGCAGGTCTTTTCGATTGGCGACATTCAAATCGAGTGTTTTCTGGTGCCGGGCCACACTTGGGGCCATATGGTCTCACTTGTTGGACGGACGCTATCTCTTGACCGGGGATGCGATATGGCTCGGCGCGGACGGCGGCTACAGCTTCATTGCCTCTCTTGCGGAGGATAATCACCTCGCGGTTCGCGCCCTCGCGGAATTTGAGGAAAAACTCCGCGCGCGGCATTTGCAGCCGCTCGTGGTCACAGGACACACGGGCTATTCGGCGGATTTGGACTTTGTGTTTGCGCACTGCGAGCTCTGCTGCAAGGCTTCGGGCAGGCGCTTTTACAATCCAGCGGCACCCTACGATGCCTACGACGAGAGCGAGGACACACGCGCGCGAGCGGCTATGCCCCTGTGAGTCGTTGCGGCCGGTTTTTCTGAATACGGTTACGTTGTGGCGAAAAACTTGCGAAACCCTAAGAAAATCGACAGATTTGCGATCTTTGTGCGAATAGACAGCAGAATGCGGCTCTGTTATGATAGGGAAACATGACAAAAGTTCGGGAGGATCACAGATGAAGAAAACAATGCTCTGCGCGGCGGTTTTGGCACTCAGCGTTGCGGCCACAGGCTGCGCATCCGGAAAAAAGGCAGAGAGCAGTGCGGCGAGCACGGCGGCCGAGAGTTCTACGGCGACTGCTGAGACAAGCGCGGCTGCGACTGCGGCCGAGACCAAGGCGGCACAGGCGGACGATGCGGACATGAAGGTGCCGGGCTATGAGCTCGGACAGATTCCGGAGATTCCGGCGGTTGTTTTGCCGGAACTCGGCATTGCGGAGAATCCGGCCGCTAAGATTACGCTCGATAAGACCAAGGCGCTGAGCTCGGTTCCCGGCATTACGGTCACGGCGGTCAAGGTGGAGAACGATCAGATTCAGCGCGGTTCCACGGTCATGCAGCTCGGCAGCAACGGTGACGGGCAGTACAAGGACGGAAACCTCACGGTGCAGACCGACGGAAACGGTGAGGGCCAGTACATTGACAAGGAGCGCGGCATCACGATTCAGCGCGACGAAGACGGCTCGGGTCAGTATATTGACAGCAAGCAGGGCATCTCCCTCCAGGTGGACAGTGACGGCTCCGGAATTTACAGGGACGGACGTTACGGCATCTCACTGATGGTGGATGACGACGGCGAGGGCCTGTACACAAACACGCAGAACGGAGTCACCGTCACCGCGGACGATGAGGAGATGAGCTACCGCGCGGGTAAGGTGCAGATTACACAGAACAAGGACGGCTCGGGCAGCTATCACGATTACGCGAATATGCTTACCATCGAAAACGATGGCAAGGGCAAGGCGACGGTCACCAAGGGAACAAAGAGTGTGACCGTGGATGCCGCACCGCTCGGCACATTGCCGCGCCTTCCGCTGCTCGGCTCTGTTCCGGCTGTCCCGAGTCTCGAGGCAAACAGTCTCCTGATCACCCTGGATTCCGGCGTGCTCTTCGATGTCGACAAGTATGACATTCGCCCGGAGGCGCAGGAGACCCTCAATCAGCTTGCAAAGCTCCTCACGGAGGCAGGGATTACGGCCTTTGAGATTGACGGTCACACGGATTCCAATGCGGACGATGACTACAACCAGACGCTTTCGGAGAACCGCGCGAATTCGGTCAAGGAGTATCTAAAGGCGCAGGGCGTGAGCGCGGAAATCACGACCCAGGGCTACGGCGAGAGCCGTCCGGTCGCGACCAACGAGACCGCGGAGGGCAGACAGCAGAACCGCCGTGTGGAGATTATCATTCCGACGGTATAAGCGATAGGCGCAATCGAAATAGCGCTAAGTGAGAAGAATGAAGAAAGGCCGGGAAGCATGATTTCCCGGTCTTTTGTGTTACCGAAAAATGCATCCGCAGCAAACAAATCGCAAAGTATATAAAACGCGGCGAAAAAAGTTATGTGATACTAACAGAATGCCTTGACATTGCCTTCATTTCCGAGTAGGATTGCAATCACGTTGCAAATGGGAAAAGCTTGCAAATATCAATGAGGGGATAACATAGGAGGCATATGAAAAAGTTCGGACAGTTTCTTTTGGTCTCCGCACTTTCGGCAGCATTACTGGCCGGCTGCGGCGGAAGCAAGAAGGCAGAGAGCAGTGCTGCGGGAAGCAGCGAGGCGAAGACAGAGAGTACGGCCGCAAGCGGTCAGAAGCTTAAGGTTGTCGCGACCATCTTCCCGGAGTACGACTGGGTTAAGGCAGTGCTCGGTGACAAGGCAGAGAATGCGGAGCTCACCCTGCTCTTAAAGAGCGGCGTGGACCTGCACAGCTTCCAGCCGAGCGCAGAGGATATCGCGAAGATCAGCGAGGCGGATCTCTTCATCTATGTTGGCGGCGAGTCCGACGGCTGGGTTGACGATGCGCTCAAAGAGGCAAAGAACAAGAACATGAAGGTCATCAACCTCATGGAAGTCCTCGGCGATAAGGCCAAGGAAGAGGAGATGAAGGAGGGCATGCAGGAGAGCGAGCATGAGCACGAGCACAGCCATGACAAGGAAGTCTCGACCTTCGAGGACAGTGAGGTCAAGGACAGAAGCCTTGACGAATGGAAGGGTGACTGGCAGTCCGTTTACCCGCTCGTAAAGAGCGGCGCGCTCGATGAGGCGTTCAAGGAGTGGGGTGAAAAGTCCGACAAGATGACGGCGGAAGAGTACAAGGCTTACTGCCTGAAGGGCTTTGAGAGCGATATCGCAAAGATTAACATCGACGGCGATACGATCAGCTTTACGGATGAGAGCGGTAAGGAAGTGAAGTCCGCGTATAAGTACGTCGGAATTTACATCCAGAACTGGTCCGACGGAACCAAGGCTGCAATGTACCGCTTTGAGGCAGAGGATAAGAACGCGGGCGCACCGATTTACGTTGAGATCAGCGACCACATGATCGAGCCGGCGAAGCCGGAGCACTTCCACCTCTACTCCAGCAATGAGAGCTTTGACGCAATCAAGGATCTCGAGAGCAACTGGCCGACCTTCTATCCGGCTGCGATGACGGTAGAGGAAATGAACGATGAGTTCGCAGGCCGCGATCACCACGAGGAGACCGAGTACGACGAGCACGTATGGCTCTCCCTGAAGAACGCAGAGCTCTATGTGAACAAGATTGCGGAGGATCTCTCCGCGCTGGATGCGGCAAACGCAGAGAACTACAAGAAGAACGCAGAGGCTTACAATAAGCAGCTCTCCGAACTCGACACGCAGTATGCGGATGTCGTAAAGAACGCTGCGAATAAGTACCTGCTCTTCGGCGATCGCTTCCCGTTCCGCTATCTCGTGGATGACTACGGACTTGACTACAGCGCAGCGTTTGTGGGCTGCTCCGCGGACACCGAGGCGAGCTTCGAGACCGTGCGCTTCCTCGCGGAGAAGGTGGATGAGAAGAAGCTGAACAACATCCTTGTGATTGAGAACTCCGATCAGAAGATTGCAAACACGATTCAGCAGAACACGCAGGAGAAGAATCAGAAGATTCTGGTTCTCGACTCCATGCAGTCAGTGACCGAGAAGAACATTGCGGACGGCGAGACCTACCTCGGCGTGATGCAGAAGAACCTTGAGGTTCTGAAGCAGGCACTGCAGTAAGAAGTAGCGGGCAACCGAAGCCAATAAAAAGAGAGGCACATGCAAATTTGCATGTGCCTCTCTTTTCGGCTAAGCGGACAAAAAGAGTTGGTGCTAGCTCCATACGATTGCATCACCCCATGTCGGGATCGAACTTTCTATCTTTTTCTGCGGCGAGAGCTTTTTGTATATCTCCGCAATACTTCCATCTGTTGGCATTACCTTTAACAGTTCCTTTGCAGAAAGCGGCTCTGGTGAGTGCATGTAGCACCACCAGAAAGCCGATTTTATTCGTCCTTCTATGTTTAGACATCTATGTTCTCTAAGCATGCCTCTTAGTCTTGCATTTACACCTCCTTCGATCTGATTGTTTGTTGAAGGGAGCTTCTCAATTGTACGCAACAACTCCTCATCCAAGTATGTAAATAGTGTCCCGTCACGAATCAATCGTATAAGCGAGTTTCGAGCCTTGACAAGGCGTTCATGAGTCGGTCGACGCTGACCGTTCTCGTCTACTGTTATCTGGTTCAAAAATGCTTGGTATCGTTCCATCCAGCCGATAAATCGATGAACCCACTTCTCTGCCTCAGCTTTGTTTTTCAGATGTAGCAAGTCTTTGGCCAGTATATATAGCTCTATTGCAGCCAAAGTCTTAGGCCTGCTGGTCGTGTATCGTCTCACTTGACTGAACACATGGAATGTACACCGTTGATGCTTGGTATGTTTCCAGGTTTGTCTCAAAGCTATCGCAAAGCCGCTACCGCCATCTGATACAACCATTCTAGGTTCCGCAATTCGTGATAATAACGCCTTATAAGCACCTGAATGCTCATATCTGCACAGATACCAGCCAAGTACATGTTGCGCATCACAACAGATTAATACGCACGCTTTACGCCCCATGTAGATACCATCTACAAACACCACCTCTCTTTCAGATTCAATCTGAGGCGGCATCGGCCATATTTCCCAGAACTGTTTAGCTTTTCTTCGAAATGTTCTTCCTTCAGCAGGCATCTCACGTTGTGTCTGCTTACCAAACAACCACTTTAAAAAGACTTGTAGTTGTTTTGCCGCATTATCAAACTTGGGCGTAATAATCATTGAGCAGGCATTGCAACGCCACCGTTGGGTTCCGGACTTATTCTTCCCGTATTTAATACAAGGCCCACCACAAGAAGGACAGATAGCATGCTTCATGACTTTTTCCTTCAAACATACTGTTTCAAGGAAGATGTAAGCAGAGAAAAGCCTTGTATATCAAGGATTTGAAGCGCTTTTCACCAACTCTTTTTGTTCTATAACTCCAGAGAGGCCTTAATGGGGCAAGTTAAAACCCCCGGAAATCGGATCTCCGGGGGTTTTCTCTGCACGATATTCTGTTCCCTGCGGTCAGCAGTCTTTCTCCAAATGCCAGATATCATTGTTGTACTGGTCGATCGTTCTGTCGGAGGAGAAGTAGCCCGCCTTGGCGATATTGACTGCCATCTTCTTCGCCCAGCCCATTCTGTCCTCATAAGCGTCCAGAGCCTTGTCCTTGGTCTTGCAGTAACTCTCGAAGTCAGGGAATGTCATGAACCAGTCTTTGCCCAGCAGCTCGTCATAGAGCCGCTTTGAGAAGCTTGTCGCCGGCTTCGAGCATCTCTTCACTGACCAGGAAGTCCACAGCCGCGGCAAGTCTCTTGTCCTTCTTATACCAGTTCTTTGCGACGTAATCCGCGTTCTTATAGTGCTCGATGACCTCCTCGGAGGACTGTCCGAAGGTGAAAATATTGTCTTCCCCGACAAGTTCCGCGATCTCGACGTTCGCTCCGTCCATGGTTCCCAGCGTCACAGCGCCGTTGAGCATGAACTTCATATTGCCGGTCCCGCTGGCTTCCTTGGAGGCCAGTGAGATCTGCTCGGAAATGTCCGATGCGGGGATCAGTTTTTCCGCCATGGACACGTTGTAGTTGCGAAGCATGACGACCTTGAGGTAAGGACTCACTTCAGGGTCGTTGTTCACGATGCTGCTGAAGGCGAGGATCGCATGGATTATATCCTTGGCGATCACATAGGCAGGAGCTGCCTTTGCGCCAAAAAATACCGTGACCGGTCTTCTCGGCCTGTAACCGTCCTTGATGTGCAGGTAACGGTCGATGGCCCACAGGAGGTTGAGCTGCTGTCTCTTGTACTCGTGCAGGCGCTTGATCTGCACGTCATAGACGGACTCGGGGTCAACCTTGTCGCCCTGATATTGTTCAAGCCATGCGGAGAACTTGTGTTTTTTCGTGTTCTTCCTGTTCAGGATGCACTGCAGGAAAGTCTCATCCTCCGCGTAAGGAATAAGCTGCTCAAGCTGTCTGGCGTCCGTCTTCCAGCCCTCGCCGATTTTCTCGGTGATCAGCTCTGTCAGCTCAGGGTTGCACTCGATGACCCATCTGCGGAAAAGTGATGCCGTTGGTCTTGTTGTTGAACTTCTCGGGATAGAGCTTGCAGAAATTGTTGAGCTCTGTCTCCTTGAGAATGTCAGTGTGAAGTCTCGCGACGCCGTTCACGGAGTGGCTGTAGTGAATGTCCATGTGGGCCATATGCACGTTGCCGTACTCGTCGATGATCTGAACGGAAGGTTCTTCATATTTTTGCCTTAACAGCGTCATTCATCCTCTTGATGATCGGCATAAGGTGCGGCACGACAGCTCTTGAAGAAGTGCTGGGGCCATGTCTCCAGTGCCTCAGCAAGGATCGTGTGGTTCGTGAAGCACAGACATCAGTCACAATCTGATATGCTTCTTTCTCCTCAATGCCCTTTTTCGGTCAGAAGGCGCACCAGTTCCGGAATGACCAGAGAAGGGTGCGTATCGTTGATCTGGATCGCCGCGTAGTCGGCAAGGTCATGCAGGTTGCTGCCGCGCTCCACGCACTCGTCGAGGATCAGCTGGGCGGCATTGCTGACCATGAAATACTCCTGATAGACGCGGAGAAGCTTTCCGTCCCTCATCGCTGTCATCGGGATACAGGAAGAGGGTCAGGTTTTTCTCGATCTCTTTTTTGTCAAAACCGATACCCGAGCCGATCAGTCCCTCATTGACCGTGTCCAGGTCAAAGAGACGAAGGCGTCCGCACTTGCTTCCGTAACCTGTGACATCGATCTCATACATGGTGGAAAGAAGCTCCAGATCGCCGCACTGCACCTTATAGTGCTTGTCGGTGCGCTTCATCCAGTTGGCCATGCCCCACTCGCGCCAGTAGTCAGGTCTCATGTGCTGCTTGCGGTCCTCGAAGGACTGTTTGAACAGACCGCAGTGGTAGGCCAGGCCTACGCCGTCAGCGGGAAGGCCCAGTGTCGCAAGGCTGTCGATGAAGCAGGCTGCAAGTCTGCCAAGGCCGCCGTTTCCGAGGGAGGGCTCGTATTCAAATTCCTCCAGCTCCGTAATGTCTTTCCAAGCCTCAGCCAGTTCCGCTTTCACATCATCGTAGATGCCGAGGTTGATCAGGTTGTTGGAAAGAAGTTTACCGATCAGAATTCTGCCGAAATATAGTAAACTTTCTTCTTTCCGCTGTTGTATCCCCTGTTCCTGCAGGCATCCTGCGTCAGGGCCAGCGCCGCGTTGTAAAGTTCCAGAATCGTGCACTCGCTAAGTGCTTTTCCAGTGTAATCTCTGAGTTTTAATGTATTCATTACTGCCTCCTGCGGAAGATCTCCGCTGCTTACAATGGTTCCATATTATTAGAATGCATTATAATGATTTATATGTGTGATAATCTTGCAGAATAACGGCAAATAATAGTACAATAATGATATTAATTAATTCAGCACAAAGAAGGCACAAAGAAGGGTTCCGTTTTTATGAATCTCGAGGAATACTCATAATACAGAGAGACCCTGCTGCATGAGCAGCCGGGTTTCGCCCTACAACACTTACCTGTGTACCGTCCCCCAGGACTTTGCCCGGGTGGATCTGCACTGGCACGACCAGATGGAGATCATCTATGTCAAAAAAGGGCGCGGCACAGTGACCGCCTCTTCCCGCAAATATCCCGTCATGGCCGGTTCCATCATGCCCATCCTCCCCGGTGAACTCCACGCCATCGACGGCGACCCCGGCGTGCGGATGGAGTACGAGAATATCATATTCCCCTCTCCTTTTTGGAAAAATCAGGTTGAAAAACGACTGGGCAAGGCGCAATATTCTGACCCTCTGCAGATGGGGACCCTGCGCTTCCCCGCCCGATCTACGCGGACACCGCGATGCACGCCGAGGTATCCGCTGCCCTTGACGCGGCTGACGATGCCTGCAGCAAGAGGCCCTGACGGCTATTCTCTTTTGGTGCGCAGCAGCCTGTTTCGTTTTTCTTGCGCTCTACACCCATCGGATCCGCGAGAAAGCTTACCGCCGTCCCCCTACGAGGACGCCATCAAGCAGGTCCTGCTCTACGTCCAGAATCACTTTCGGAGCCGATCACGATAAGCTACGCCGCAAGTCTTATTGACTACAGCGACGCTCACTTCATGCGGGTCTTCCGCCGCGAGACAGGGATTCACTTTCGGCGAATACCTGTCGGATTACCGGCTCAGTTACGCGTCCTATCTGCTCAGGGAGCGCCCGGACTCTGTCGGTGCCATCGCCTCCCCTGTGCGGGTTCGACAACTTCTCTTATTTTATCCGGCGCTTCCGCCGCAAATACGGAATGTCCCCGAGGGAATACCGCTCCCCACGGGCGCCAGAATACAAAAAGCCCGTAAATTAAGGGCTTTATACAACATTTCTCCGTTTTTAAGAAGATCGTAAAACGAGTATACTATTAAATACAGGCTGCACGATTCTGCACATTTTTCATTTCCTGCGGCGCGCCTGTATCAAAAGGCTGTCGGGCTGGTATGTGCACGGAGACCGGCTTCCGGTACGCCTTCCCGGACAAGGACTGGGATCATGGATTCTGGATCCGGGCGGACAAAGAATCCGGTTTCCGGCAGCACGATTACCTTTTATCTTGACGATGAGGCCGGAAAGGACGAAAAAGACAGAGAAAAAAGATGGAAAGAGTACGCGGCTGTCATGACCTAGAAAGATTTTGACGACGGAACAAGTCTGATGGTGCAGGCTGGCCAAGGGGCTGTCCGGCATTTTTACGGCTCCGGAGAATTCCGGCGGGCGGAGTGAACGGCGGTCAGGACGTACTGACAGCGGTGCAGCTTTCCCTGATCACCAGACGGTGGGGGACGATCACTTTGTTCGCCGGCAGGTCCGGATGATCCAGCCGCATAGAAGCTGCGCCGCGGCTTTCCACTCCCAGGCGCTCCGCTCGCACGTCCACGGAAGTCAGCGCGGGGAGCGTGATCCGTGAGAGCAGGGAGTCATTGAAGGACACGATGGAAAGATCCTCCGGGATCCGCAGGCCTTTCGCCAAAACCTGCCGCATGGTGAGCACCGCCAGGAGGTCATCCGCTGTCAGAAGCGCCGAGGGGAGTTCCGGAAGGGAAAGAAACTGACCCAGAAGCTCTTGGTCCTTTCCTCCGTCCCGTCAGACTCAGGATCCACCCGGGCGTATGGGCAGAGCATGCTCCGCAAGGGCCAGAAGATATCCTGCCTTCCGGTCCGCATTGAACTGTTCTCGGACCGGTTGCTTGCAGCCGATCTTTGTGTGTCCAAGCCCCGCGAGATAGGCTGCGGCTTCCTTTGCTGCGGCAATGTTGTCATTGCTCAATAAAACTCTGATCCCTCTTCGGAGGCGGATTTCCGACCAGGATGAAGGGAACGCCGGAGGAGATGAGATCCTCTGTTACGGGATCATTTTTGTGGGAATAGAGCAGGATCATTCCGTCGGGAGAATTTTTCTGAGAACAAGAAGCGTACAGCGGACCGCAGTTCTTCCGGAGAACTGCCGTTCACAAGGGAGACGGAGCAGGATCTCTGTCGCAGCAGCTGCTGATCCCTTTGATCACTTCGAGAAAAATGAATTCTCCTGCATATTGCTCTGGACGGGAGGAAGCACGATTCCAATCCGGCGGAAAGCTGCGCTCTGAGGCACCAGTGCCCGCCGGATATTCTTGTGTCGTGAAAAGTGCCGGAGGAGATGGTCTGCTTTCTGCTTCGAGGCACATAGCCCAGTTCCATCATAGCTTTCCGGACCTTCTTCTTCGTGGCTTCGCTGATAGTCGCCTGATTTGTGATGGTGCGTGACACGGTGGAGGCGGATACGCCTGCGGCTTTTGCCACATCTCTTACGGTGACGGACATATAGAAAATCCTTTTCTGTAAATGCAAGTTCCGCTTTTGCACGAAGCTGTTTCATAAAAAAATATTGTAAACAGGTCTTGGCAACAAGTCAAATGTTCCCGGAATGAATGCGTAGAAACAATGCAACAAAACAAATTATATTGCATGAATAATATGCAAAAATATTTGAAAAACCCTTGCATTATAATGAATATGTGCTGTTCTGTTTTCAGAAACAAGACAGAACAGCTTGAAATTACACTCAAAAAAGAAAAAGGAAATGAACAGAAAGGAGCAAGAAATGAGTAGGATGTTGATACTGTCTCCGCTGGAATGAATGCGTAGAAACAATGCAAATAAACAAATTATATTTGCATGAATAATATGCAAATATGTTTTGTAAAAACCATTGTATTGTAATGCAACATGTTATTCTGTTTTCGGCAACAAGACAGAACAGCTTGAAATTATACTCAAAAAGAGAAGGGAAATGAACAGAAAGGAGCAGGAAATGAGTAGGATGTTGATACTATCCCTCTGGATGGCAGGGTGATACCGCTGGAGGAAGTGCCGGATGAGGTTTTTCGCGGAAAAGGTGCTGGAGACGGCGCAGCCGTGATTCCTGAGAATGGAAACATTTACAGCCCGATAGACGGCGAGATCGTCTCTATTCCGGAGAGCCTTCATGCGATACGGAATCCGGTCTGACGCCGGGGTCGAAATGATCGTCCACTTTGGCCTTGAGACTGTGAACCTGAAGGGAGAAGGGTTCTCCCCTGAAGGTGAAGGTGGGGGACAGAGTGAAAGCGGGTCAGCTTCTGTACAGCGGATATGGACTTCCTGAAGTCAAAGCGGGCATCAACACGGTGACGCCGGTGCTGGTGACAGACGGAGCAGAGGAGGGAAGCTTCTGTAAAGACAGGAGAGATCCGCCATGGGGAAGAGATCATGACTGCGGAGATCAGCGTGGATGGCAGCCGCCGCGGATGGAGATGCGCAGAAAGCGGACCCTCGGACGCACAGCCGGCAGGCAAGGCAGCTGCGGCAGCACCTCCGCCAAAAAGAAGTTCCCCATCGACTTTTGACTTCCTGCAGAAGCTCGGCAGTCCCTCATGACCGTGATCGCGGTCATGCCCGCCGCGGGTCTGATGATCAGTCTCGGCAACATTCTGACGATGTGCTTCCCGGAAGGCTTCGGCCCTCATGGCGGGCAATACTACGGGCCCAGATCGGCTGGGCGATCATCGGAAACCCTGCACATCCTGTTTGCTGCCGCCATCGGCGGTTCCTGGGCGAAGGAGAAAAGCAGGAGGCGCCTTTGCCGCAGTCATTGCTTTCTGTCTCATCAATGTCGTCACCGGCGCCATGCTGGGTGAGCTCGGCCATGCTGAAAGATCCGACGGCAGTCACCCACACGCTGCTCGGAAAAGAGATCCTGGTGAAGGATTACTTTGTCGACATCCTGGGAAGGCCCGCGCTGAACATGGGCGTGTTCGTAGGTATTATCGCCGGTTTCGTGGGCGCCAACGCATACAATAAGTATTATAACTTCCGGAAGCCTCGGACGCGCTGTCTTTCTTTAACGGCAAGAGATTTGTTCCCTGGTGGTGATCTTCTACTCTACGGTGACGGCGATCATCTTAAGCGTAGTGTGCCGGTGGTCCAGGGCGGCATCAATGTTTTCGGTGTGTGGATCGCGAACTCCAGCTCCACCTCCCCATTCTTGCCCCGTTTATCTACGGCACCTGGAGCGTCTGCTGCCCCTTCGGCCTGCACCACATGCTGACCATTCCCATGAACTATACCTCTTCGGAGGCACCTACACGATCCTTACAGGAAGCAACGCCGGGACCCAGGTGTTCGGACAGGATCCGCTTTGGCCTCGCCTGGATCACGGATCTCATCAACTTTAAGAACGCGGGCGATACCGCTGCCTATACGAACCTCCTCACTACGGTGACGCCTGCCCGCTTCAAGGTTGGCCAGATGATCGGCGCCACAGGCCTTCTTCTCGGCATCGCCCTGGCGATCTACCGCCGGGTGGAGCCGGATCACAGGGCAAAGTACAAGTCCATGATGATCTCCACTGCGGCCGCGGTCTTCCTGACCGGTGTCACGGAACCTCTGGAGTTCATGTTTATGTTCTGCGCACTGCCGCTCTACTTGGTGTACGCAGTTCTCCAGGGCTGCGCGTTCGCCTCGGCCGGCATTATCCACCCTCAGGCTTCATTCCTTCGGGAACCTGGAGTTCCTGACCCGCGTTCCCATGGCGCTGAAGGCAGGGCTTGCTGGGGACCTGGTAAACTTTTTGATCTGCGTGGTCGTCTTCTTTGCGATCGGTTACTTTGTGGCGTATTTCATGATCGGAAAGTTCGGCTACGCTACGCCGGGCCGTCTGGGAAACTACATGGATGACGAAGGCAAGGAAGAGGCAGGCCCCGCTGCCGGCGCGGCAGGAAACGCAGCGGGCGGGAAACAGCCAGCCCGAGCGTATCATCGCTCTCCTGGCGGACGGGAGAACATTGACTTTGTGGACGCCTGCACGACCAGGCTCCGCGTGACAGTGAAGGATCTCTCCAAGGTGGCTGAACTTCCGGCGTGGAAGGCAGAGGGCGCCATGGGCCTTGTGAAGAAAGACAACGGCATCCAGGGCAATTTACGGACTCAAGGCGGACGTGTTGAAATCGGATATCAACGATATCCTGTAACAATTCAGCACCCCTGGAAAAAATGAGTGAAATATGAACGGGGAGCCTGCTCACCGGGCAGATTTTGCTCAATACGCAGAGGAAAGAACTATGAGACTGCTTTACTATCAATATTCACAGCCATGGGAAGTGACTTTGAACCGGAACTTTATCATCAGAAGATGAAGGCGCTGGCGGCATTTATGAAGGAAGAAGAGATCGATGCTGCGGCGATCCAGGAATGCAGTGAAGAGGAGGACAGGCTGGTGGTCTCCGGCCCTCCCCATGCATTGGGTGCCGGCTGACCGGACTCCCGCGTCCGGGAGGATAATCTGTGCGCTGGTCCTGGCGGAGGAACTTCAGGGCCTGCAGCAGGAGTACTGGTGGACCTGGACCGGAGCGAAGCTCGGGTACGGAAAATACAATGAGGGTCTGGCCATCTTCAGCCGCCGCCCTGTTACAGGCGCGGACAGTTTTATATTTCCGGCGTCCGGGACTTTCCAACTGGAAGACCTGAAGGCGCTGGCGGCCTGCACCGCTGACGGGCCCTGCTTTTTTGAGCGTCCACATGGGATGGTGGAATGATCCGGAGGAAAACTTCCGGGGCAGATGGAACGGCTGCAGGCAGCTCCGCGAAAGGGAAGCTTCGTCCGCAGGACGGTTCTGACAGTTTCCTTTATGGGAGATTTCAACAGTCCCGCAGCGATCCGCGGAGAGGGAAGGGACATGGTCCTGGACCTCGGGTGGCGGGACAGTTATGAGGATGCCGAACTAAAAGACAGCGGCATCACCGTTCCGGGAAACATCGACGGATGGAGGGACGGTGAACATACGGGCATGCGCCTGGATTATATCTGGACCGCAAAAAGGCACAGGGTGCTTCAGTCAAAGGTGGTCCTGAACGGGATCAGCGGGCCGGTGCTTTCCGACCATTTCGGAGTCCTGGCGGTGATCGAATGAATAAAGGAGCAGACAGCATGAGAGAAAGTGGAATTTTTCTGCCATCAGCAGCCTTCCTTCCGAATACGGGATCGGCTGCTTCAGCAGGGAAGCATATGAGTTTGCGGACCGCCTTTCAGAGGCGGGCCAGAGTTACTGGCAGATCCTGCCGCTGGGGCCGGTGGGATACGGAGATTCACCGTACCAGTCCTTCTCCACCTTCGCGGGCAACCCTTACTACATTTCACCTGAGACGCTGGTGGAAAAGGGATGGATCACTGAGGCGGACTGCCGCGAAGCCGGCCTTTCTTCCGACCCGCGCGGTGTGGATTACGTGCTGCAGTACCAACGCCGCTATGAGCTGCTCCGGAAGGCGTACAGAAACAGCCGGATCGAAGAGAATGAGAAGTTCCGCGTTCACGGAGAAGACGGAATGGCTTCCGGACTACGCGCTGTTCATGGCTCTGAAGGAAGAGAACGGAGGAAGGCCCTGGTACGAATGGGAAGATCCGCTGAGACTCAGGGATCCGGAAGTCTTTGCTGCGGCGCGGGAAACGCCTGGAGGAAGGCATCGGTTTCTGCAGTTTCCTGCAGTTTGAGTTTTACGAAGAGTGGATGCAGCTGAAGGACTACGTGAACCGGAAGGGAATACGGATCATCGGAGACATCCTGATCTATGTATCCCTGGACAGTTCAGACGTCTGGGCGGATCCGGAACTTTTTCCGGCTGGATGAAAACCGCCGACAGACCGCGGCGGCGGGCTGCCCGCCGGATGGCTTCAGCGCTGTGGGACAGCTCTGGGGCAACCCACTCCATGACTGGGACTATCACAAAAAGACCTGTTTTGCCTGGTGGCTGAAAACGTCTTAAAAACTGCTTTGATATTTATGATGTGATGCGGATCGACCATTTCCGCGGCTTCGATGAATATTTTTCCATTCCTGCCGGTGCGGAGGACGCAAGAGCAGGCCATTGGGGAGAAGGGACCCGGCATGGATCTGTTCCGAAGGTCTCGAAGCCTTCCCGGGACGGAGATCATCGCGGAGGATCTGGGGTAGTGACGGACAGTGTCCGGCAGCTGGTGAAGGACAGCGGCTATCCCGGATGAAGGTCCTGAATTTGCCTTTGACTCAAGAGATTCCGGCTGTGCGGAGGATTACCTTCCCACAATTACGAAAAAGAACAGTGTGGGTCTACACCGGCACCCATGACAACGAGACGGTGACCGGCTGGTTTTCCGAGGGCCTGAAGCCGGAGGAGAAGGAGGCAGTCAGAGACTATTTCGCGACCATACGACTCCCTGACGCCGGGATGCACATACCTCTGATCTGCGCCGCCATGCGAAGCGTCAGCAGACTCTGCATCATACCCATGCAGGACCTTCTGGGGGTACGGGAAACGAGGCAAGGATGAACGCTCCTTCCACCTACGGAAACAACTGGAAATGGCGTCTTCTGAAGGATGAATTCGGAGAGAAGGGAAGGAAGACGCTGTATGAGATCACGAAGCGGTACGGAAGGATCGGAAAATGAGAAAAGAGGACAGTGAATAATTAAAAAGCTCTTTACCGCCAGTCAGAGCAATAATCGGCTGGCGGTATTTCATGCCGCAGCATCGAAATGATCATGGAATTCCGCAGGTGTCATCAGATGCATCTCCGCTGGATCCGCTCTGTGTTGTAATACCTGATGAGATTCACAGCAGTAATCAGGTCTCCTTTTGAGGTGAACTTCTGCCATAGTACATTTCCCGCTTCAAAATACCCCGGAAACCTTCTATCGGGCCCATGGAAAAATGAAAAGCCAATCGATATCTTCGAGAGGCTGCTTTGGAAATCAGGTATGCTTTGTCTGACCTGTCAAATGCATTATTCGAGCTGTCCACATCTCCCGAAGATATCGATGATGATAACAATCTTGAATGACGATTGATTTAAAGAGGGTTAAAAAAACATAGGAAGTTAAGGATATAAAAACACGGCGAAAAAGTTATGTGGTACTAACAGAATGCCTTTGACATTGCCTTCATTTCGAGTAGAATTGCAATCACCTTGCAAATGGAAGAAGCTTGCAAATATCAATGAGGGGATAACATAGGAGGCATATGAGAAAAAGTTCGGACAGTTTCTTTTGGTCTCCGCGCTTTTCGGCAGCATTATTGGCCGGCTGCGGCGGGAAGCAAGAAGGCAGAGAGCAGTGCTGCGGGAAGCAGCGAGGCGAAGACAGAGAGTACGGCCGCAAGCGGTCAGAAGCTTAAGGTTGTCACAACCATTTTCCCAGAGTACGACTGGGCAAAGGCAGTGCTCGGTGACAAGGCGGAGAATGCGGAGCTCACCCTGCTCTTAAAGAGCGGCGTGGACCTGCACAGCTTCCAGCCGAGCGCAGAGGATATCGCGAAGATCAGCGAGGCGGATCTCTTCATCTATGTTGGCGGCGAGTCCGACGGCTGGGTTGACGATGCGCTCAAAGAGGCGAAGAACAAGAACATGAAGGTCATCAACCTCATGGAAGTCCTCGGCGACAAGGCCAAGGAAGAGGAGATGAAGGAGGGCATGCAGGAGAGCGAGCATGAGCACGAGCACAGCCACGGTAAGGAAGTCTCGACCTTCGAGGACAGCGAGGTTAAGGACAGAAGCCTTAGCGATTGGAAGGGTGATTGGCAGTCCGCTTACCCGCTCGCAAAGAGCGGCGCGCTCTGACGAGGCATTCAAGGAGAAGGCCGAGAAGACCGGCAAGATGACGGCGGAAGAGTACAAGGCTTACTACCTGAAGGGCTGTGGAGAGCGATATCGCAAAGATTAACATTGACGGCGATACGATCAGCTTTACGGATGAGAGCGGCAAGGAAGTGAAGTCCGCATGCAAGTACCCTCGGCACTTACATTCAGAACTGGTCCACGGGCACAAAGGCTGCGATGTATCGCTTTGAGGCCGAGGATAAGAATTCCGGCGCGCCGATTTATGTTGAAATCAACGACCACATGATCGAGCCGGCGGAGCCGGAGCATTTCCACATCCGCTTTAGCAACGAGAGCTTTGACGCAATCAAAGATCCCGAGAGCTACTGGCCGACCTTCTATCCGGCTGCGATGACGGCAGAGGAAGTGAACGATGAGCTTGCAGGCCACGATCACCACGAGGAGACCGAGTACGACGAGCACGTTTGGCTCTCCCTGAAGAACGCAGAGCTCTATGTGAACAAGATTGCGGAGGATCTCTCCGCGCTCGATGCGGCAAACGCAGAGAACTACAAGAAGAACGCAGAGGCTTACAATAAGCAGCTCTGAGCTCGACACGCAGTATGCGGATGTCGTAAGAACGCTGCGAATAAGTACCTGCTCTTCGGCGATCGCTTCCCGTTCCGCTATCTCGTGGATGACTACGGCCTTGACTACAGCGCAGCGTTTGTGGGCTGCTCCGCGGACACCGAGGCGAGCTTCGAGACCGTGCGCTTCCTCGCGGAGAAGGTGGATGAGAAGAAGCTGAACAACATCCTTGTGATTGAGAACTCCGATCAGAAGATTGCAAACACGATTCAGCAGAACACGCAGGAGAAGAATCAGAAGATTCTGGTTCTCGACTCCATGCAGTCCGTGACCGAGAAGAACATTGCGGACGGCGAGACCTACCTAGGCGTGATGCAGAAGAACCTTGAGGTTCTGAAGCAGGCACTGCAGTAAGAAGTAGCGGGTAACCGAAGCTAATAAAGAGAGGCATGCAAATTTGCATGTGCCTCTTTTTGTAGCTGCTTGTTTACGGTTCGCTGACTTCAAACAGGAGATCACCCGCCGTAACGCGGGAGCGGCCAGAGGTCCTTGTCGACCACGGTCTCCGGCGCATCGGCGCTCTGCGGAGCACCCGCATGTCCGCGACAATTTGGGTGTGATAGGCGCGGCGCGCGCCTCGATGTTAATGCGCTGGCATAGTTTTCATAGGCGACAATGCTGCGGCTCTTTCACTCGGTCTCGAGTAAATGCCGAAGGCCGAAAAAGAGTTCCACGGCCTTTTGGCTCGTCCTGTATCACAGCCGAAATGGGCTGTAAACAGTGGCCGGGGAATTTTGTTGATTGTCATACAATTGTAAATGCATATTAATGCATGTTTGTGCGGATTTCAGCGAAACTCGTAGCGGAGTTGTAAGCGGTTCCCGGTCCGCTTTACGGTGGCGACCGCCCCGTTGATCAGCGGAAGGGCGGGCGGCAGGTGGCCGAAGTCTGCATCCATGATGATGGGGACGCGGTACTGCTTAAGGCGATGAAGGACAGCGGCGTACTGGTCAAGACCGAAGAGCGGCTCGTCAAAGTGCAAGGGGCGCCCGATTAGGAAGCCGCCGACGCGGGAGAACCAGCCGCAGTGCGCGAGCCGCCAGAGGACGCGCTCCATGTCAAAAACATTGAGGTCGCAGGACTCAAAGAACCAGAGTATGGGTTCGTCCGGATAGCGCTTTAAAAATTCTTCCACGCGGTCAAAGGAGGTTCCCGCGATACCTCCCAGGATATCGAGACAGCCGCCGAGTAAGCACCCGCGGAGCGTGAGCGGAGAAGCGGTCTCCCCGCAGTTCTCCCGCGGCGTCCGGCTGAAAGCAGCGCAGCTTGGTTTCGCGGTCCAAGTTGTAGGGGAGCAGCGGTGTTCTCGTCGCGAGCGCCGCATACCGCCAGCGGGCATAGTTTTCAAATTCCGAGCGCTTACCGGTGAGTAAGTCGAAGGCATCGAAAAGCGCCGGGTGCCAGGGCTCCATGCCGAAGGCGGGGCCATTGGGGCCGTAGACGGCAGCCGTGTCGCAGAGGGTCGGCAGGAGGAAGTTCAGATTCGTGTTGTCCGAGTAGCCCATGAACCACTTGGGCGGCGCGGTCGCAATCGCTGGGAAAATCCACCTCGTCCAAGATGGTGCACATGAGTTCACCGCCGCCGAGGGAAATCAGGATGTCGGTGTCATTTCGTAAAAAGTCATTGACCTCTGCGGCGCAGGCTTCCGGCGTATTGCTGATGCCGACGCCTTTCTTGCACAAAGGCATTGGGACCGGTCACGCAGCGGTAGCCCAAGGCTCGAATTTAGCGCGGGCATTCAGAAAGGCGGAACGGTAGGGTTCCGTGGCAGCGCCGAAGGAAGCGGGAGATAAAGCCGATGCTTCCGTTTTCGCAAAAATGAGGGTAACGCATAGGGACCTCCTAAGTACAAAGCGGTTTTCGGAAATAAACCGTTTTCGGTTGAACTCTATTATGCCACCGAAGCCGCTTTCTTGACAGGGAATTACAGGGTAAATTAAGATGAGAATATCACAAGGAGAGATTTGGAAGCGGGAGGGGCATACTGTGAGCTGGAGCGGTATGAGAAGCAAACTGAAAACGAATATCTTGCGGTGTCCCTCCGCGGGCATATTCAATATTATGCGACGAGTTACAATAAGTGTCCGGACCACGAGGGGCGCGCGGCGATACGCTTTGACGGTAAGGAAATCATTGCGGGCTGCTATTATAACAACTGGTTTAAGGCCGCGCTATTTTCGCGGGACAGGCGCTACGAGCGGCGGATGAAAGAGGAGATGGCGTTTATGGATGACACTGCGGTGCGACTCGGTGTCTTTGACCAGCGGAGTTTCTATGAGGCCTTTTCGATCTTTGACAATCAGAGCATCGAAGAGAGTCTATCGAGCGAAAATATGCTGGTCCGTATTTTCGCGATTCTGGATCGCAGGGTCGGAAAACGGAGACTGGAAAAAATAAGGTGGGGAAATCGAAGGGGAAGAAAAACGTTTCGTGAATTTTTTGCGATACGGGCAGCTGCGGAGGGATGCGCGCGGAGAGGGAGAGGAGGAATGAAGAGAGATGAAACGGGTCGCGGGACTCCGCTGCCGCTTTACCTAGCCTTGCTCGGGCTGTTTTTTTCCGCGCTGTGGCGCGGTGTGATTCCGGCGGGTATGCCGGGCGGCCTGTTTTTACCTTGGTGCTCGGTGAGGCTTAAACGAACTCGGAAAAATGTGCTGATTGTGAGGACTTATTTCGGCGGCTCCGTGGTCTGCGTGCTCGGCGGTGCGGCGCCTCTGCGCTCGGGCTCTTTCCCGCGGGCAGCATGGGCTTACTCGATCGCTTTGTTCAGCAAGAGGGCTTCTTGATTTTTACATTGCGGCGCTGATTACGGGCAGTCTCTTTCAAATCGACCGGCGGCTCTTGTTTCGGGCCCTGCTCCGCATTTTGCCGACGGCCCTCTGGGGTCGCGGCGGGCACGGCGGTGGTCGTGTTGCTCGGGCTCTTGCAGGGCTTCCGTCCCTGCGGAGAGCCTGCTCTATATCGCGATTCCCTATGACTTCCGGCGGCATGACCGCGGGCGCGGTGCCGCCTCGGGATTTATGCCGAGGCGACCGGAATTCCGGCGGGCGAAATTCTGACACGGATTGCGCCGGCTACGGTGCTCGGAAACATTGTGTCCATCCTCTCGGGGCGCTCGGTGCAGCTTTCGCAGAGGTTTCCGAAGATCAGCGGCGGCGGTCAACTGCTCCGGCGAGGCGGCCGAGAAGCCGGTTTCGCCTTCCCGTATCGACTTTGGAAAAACTGCTCGCGGGGCTTGTGCCCGCTCGCTTTCTACATGAGCGGGGCCTTATTGCATGGTTTTATCCCGGCAATCCCTCGCCTGCGCGGGCATGATACTTTGCATCATGGCGGCAAAGGGCTTTTCTGTCCTGCCGACGGAGATGGAAGAGGCCGCCGCGGTCTGGGGGCAGTTTTCAGGATACGCGCCTTTACGGCGGCAGCCCCTCACGGGAATCGGCATTGTGCTTCTGGATTTAGACCGACCTCGCGGCGGTACTTTACGCTTCCGTATCTCCTGACCGTTGTGCTCGGTGTGCTCGCAATTACCCTGACCGCGGGCTTTGTGGGCAGCAGGCTCATGGGCTTTATCCGCTCGAGGCTTCCGATTGCCGCGGGCATGTGTACGACCAATATGGGCGGTTCCGGCAACGTGGCTGCGTCTCGGCGGCGGACCGCATGGCGCTCCTGCCCTTTGCGCACAGACCCGGAGCATAGGTGCGCTTGCGCTGACGCTCGGCGGCATTTTTGGTGGGACTGCTTACGGGCTGACGGTGCATTGTTTGCAAAACTATATCAGCGTGCTATAACTTACATCAGTCGCAAAAAAATACGGTTATGAAAGAGAGGTTTATATTTTGAGCATTAGCAGAAAAATTAATACGGCAATCGGCAGTGTAGGGAGCGTTTCTCGGTGTGTTTGTTTTCGTCGTTTATATTCCGCAAATCCTTGCGAATTTGCACGGCGTCAAGGCGACAGCCGTATCAGCCGCTTTTTGCGGCGGTTTCATGCTTTAATCTGGGTGCTCTGCTGGGTTTACCAAAGAGCCGAAGCGAGATGTGATTTTGATGATTCCGAATTCGGTCGGTGTTAGTTTTTGGGTCTGGCAACTTTCCTGACCTCGCTCTGATGATTGGCGGGCTGGATTGTCGCAAAAGTGAAGATATGCTATGATAAAAGATAGCGCTAATCATAACGCGGAGTTCTCGTTCGGAGGACTCCGCGTTTGCAACATGAGAGAGGGGGGAGAAGGTCATGGAAATCGATCCGCGGGCACTGACGGAAGACGGTTATTTAAAGGATCAGGATTATCTCAAAAATTTTCCCTACGGTCGCTATCCGACTTCGTTTAACGGTTGCGGCTGGGTAGCGATTTACAATGTCGAGCATGCGATCGGACAGAGCATTGCGGCGGAGGCGGTCTACGAGGTGATGCGGAAGATGCTCCCCTATGACGGGACGCAGGGCACGCCGTTTCCGACTATGGTGCGCTACTACGCGGAGCGAAATATCCCGGTGGCGCGCATTTACGGGAGCGGAGAAACCTTGATTCGGGCGGTGCGAGAGTACGGCGCACCGCGCGGCATCCTCCGCTATATGGAGGGCAGAGAGCCGCACTACATTGCCTTTGTTCGGGTCGATGCCGAAGCGCCCGCGCGCTATCGCTTTTTTAACGCGGCGGACGGCAAAGAAGATTTTGTCGAGACCATGGAATATTTTCGGTCGGAACACATACGCGGGCGGCGTATCGTGAGATTGCTGCTGCCGGGGAGGAGAGAAACGATGCACGAGCGCGTGGCAAAAACCATATTGTCGACGCAAAATGGTCTGAACATTTACCGAGGCGGCGTGTGCAGTATCCTGTCCTGCGATGCAAAGCTGGCATCGAGCCGCTTTCGGGAGTCGGACGGGGAGCTTGAGGCAAAAATCAATGCCCCCGACCTTCTTGAGGTGACGCTTCGGCGAAAACAGAGCCGCTGTATGATTATGGTGGGTTCCACGAGCGAGCCCTCACCCGAAAGAAGAAGAGGAATTGCTCTTATGCGCCGTTCCTCGAAGTGATAGACCGCTTCGAGTTCGGCGTCCGCTGAGAACCAAGTCGATACGCTTGCTTTCGAGATCTGGATGTGCTAAGAGCATCCAGAGAAAAACGCGCTGCGTGGTTGAGGTCATGCTGACCACGGCGGATGAGGCCCTTTCCGCACGGCTTGAACCCGCGGAGAGCACGGTCGCGGAGCGGCGGCAGCTGCTAAAGGCGCTTCGTGATGCCGGGATTCTGACCGTCGTTACACTGGGACCGGTGTTGCCGCATTTGACCGACAGCCTTGAAAACCCTGCAGACGCTGCTCGCAGATTGTGTGGACGCTAAGGTCTACGGCGTCCTTCTGAACGGCTTTTGGGGTACGCTCCGCGCCGGTGCTTCGCCTACTTTTTCTCCTGTCTCCGGGAGCTCGCCGGAGCTGCCGGAAGCTTACGAAGCGCTTTTGCCGCCCGGGAAAGCAGGCAAGACCGCAAGTTTTCTCCGCCGAATGCAGAAGCACTCGCGGAATTTTTCGAGACGAGTACGGCGGCCTGCGGTCTCGTCACGGATCCGGAGGATTTGTTTGCGTTCCGCCATGCGTTTCAAGACAGACGCAGCGGGCAACAGCTCACTCTTCGATCTTTACGATCTCTGAGGCGGTTTTAAATTTCCCAGCCGCCCGAGAGGGTCAGAATGTTGCCGGTGAGATATGCGGGGGCTGCGGCAATTTTGGCGGACGAGCGAAGCAACTTCTTCCGCCTGCCCCATCAGTCCTGCGGGGATCTCTTCGAGTACGACCCGCTCTTCTTCCGAGAGCCAGGCATTCATATCGGTATCGATTGCGCCGGGCGCGATTGCATTGACTTGATGTTCGAGGGGGCCAGCTCTGGCGAGCGCCTTCGTGAAGGCGTTGACCCCGCCCTTGGCCGCGGAGTAGGCAACCTGCAGGAGGCGCCGCGGCTGCCCCAGACCGAGGAGATAAAATGAGTTTGCCGCCGCCCCTGCGGAGCATGCGCGGTATCGCGAGACGGGAGAGGTAGAAGCAGGAACTTGAAATCGGTGCGCAACATTTCATCCCAGTCTTCGGGACTCATGTCTTGGAGGAGACCGAGCCGAGAGATGCCGGCATTTGCGACGAGGAGCTTAAGGCTACCAGGGCATGCATCCAGCGCGGTGAAACTATCCTCGCAGGCAGCGCTGTCGCCGATGTCCGCGCAGCGGGTCTCGACCCGAGCACCGAGGCTTCGGCAGCGAAGCGCCGTGTCTTCCAGTTTTTCGGCCTCTTTTCTGGCAAGCAGAAATAAGTCATAGCCGGCCTCCGCGAGGGCAATTGCGGTCGCACGGCCTATGCCGCGGGAAGCGCCGGTCACCAGAGCAAGCGGGCGGGTTTTTCTTGTTGTTTCTTCAATCGGGGAATACGGTTCCGTCATGGGGTGAACTCCTGTTTTGGGGGTGAACTCTTTTTTGTTTGGTTTCGTTACCAGTGTAGCACGTCGAGGGGCTTGCGCCAATTCCTAGCGTTGTGCTAGACTATAAGCGCGCAAACGGGCGCGCTTTTCTTAAGAAAGTGAGGCAGTATGAGTCGTATTTATGACATGATTATCATCGGCTCCGGACCGGCAGGTCTTGCTGGCGGCTATCTACGGACAGAGAGCCGTTGGACTTGATTGTCATCGAAAAGCAGATGATCAGCGGCGGACAGATTATCAATACAACTGAGGTCGATAACTACCCGACTTCCCGGGCGTCGGCGGCTTTTGAACTCGGGGCAGAAGTTCCGCGAGCACGCAGAGAAACTCGGAAGCCCTTTGTGACGGATGAGGTGATCGAGGTCCGCATCAACGAGGACGGCACCAAAAACCGTGGTCGGCAGCGAAGAGAGTTATACCGCGAAGACCCTCGTGATTGCAAGCGGCGCGGAGCACTCCCTGCTCGGCGTTCCGGGCGAGAAAGAGCTGACCGGCAGCGGGCGTCTCCTACTGCGCAACCTGCGATGGCAATTTTTACCGGAATAAGGTGACGGCCGTGGTCGGCGGCGGCGATGTGGCGCTCGGCGATGCGCTTTATCTTGCGAGACTCTGTCAGAAAGTATACCTGATTCACCGTCGGGACAGCTTTCGCGGTGCGAAAATTCTGGAAGATAAGGTCAGAGCAACAGAGAACATCGAGTTGGTGCTCGATTCGACGGTCGAAGAAATACGCGGTGAGGGGCAGTTAAAGTCCATCCTCGTGAAGAACAAAAAGAGCGGCGCGGAGAGTGAACTCGCAATCGACGGTCTCTTTATCGCGGTCGGCATCGTCCCCGAATCGAAAAATTTCCCCTTCCTTGCGACGGATGAGAGGGGCTATGTGCTCGGCGACGAGAGCTGCGAGACCAATGTGCCCGGCGTCTATGCGGCGGGCGATGTGCGGAAGAAGCAGCTGCGCCAGGTCATCACCGCGGTGGCGGACGGCGCGAATGCCGTGGAGAGCGCGGTGCGCTATCTGACCGAACAATGAGAGAGAAGCTGATGCGGGGGCTTCGGCGCCTACTGGTACTGCTTCCCGTTCTCTTCCTGCTGGTTGGCTGTGCGGCGCAGGGAAGCGGTGCAGAGAGCCGGGCGGAAAGCCAATCCGAGCAGACGGCCCTTGCAACGGAAGCGGAGAGCACGCAGAGGGAAAGTTCGGAGAGCGGCACCGCGAAGTCGAAGAAGAAACAGAAGAAGTCCAAAAAATCCAAGAAATCCAAACAGTCCGACAAGCGGCAGAGTGACAAAGCAGCGACAAGTGCCTCCGAGACTCTGACCGAAGCAGAGACGAGCGAAGCACTGTCGAGCACAGCCGCCGAGGAGACGCGCGCCGCAAAGAAGAGTGCTACCGCGACGCGTGCGTCGGAACGCGGCACCGAGGCAGGAGGCGGTATTCGCGAGGACGGAAGCTACACCTCTCGCGATGAGGTTGCGCTCTACCTCCACACCTCCACGGAAAGCTCCTGAAAAACTTTATTTCGAAGAAGGACGCAGAAGAACAGGGCTTCCGCTTCGGAGAAGGTGATTTCGGTGAGGCCTTTCCCGGCATGAGTGTCGGCGGTTCCCGCTTCGGCAATTACGAGGGACAGCTCCCCGAGAAGGCGGGACGGCGCTATTACGAGTGTGACATCGACTATCAGGCGGGCGGCGCAATGCAAAGCGCTATGGTCTACTCAAACGACGGGCTGATTTTTTACACCGACGATCACTACAAGAGTTTCACGCAGCTCTATTGAGGAGGATCATGCGAGATACCAAGTGGATGGTTTACAGCAAGCGGGCCGATTTCGGGGCGATTTCGGCCCGCTTTTCCGTGTCGCCCATGCTCGCGCGTATTTTGATTAACCGCGATATCGCCGAGGACGACATTGCGACTTATTTAGACGGGACACTGGACTCGGTTCCGAGCGGAGATCTGCTGCCCGACATGGCGCGGAGTGTCGAAATTCTGGCGGAAAAAATACGGGCGCGAAAGTTAATACGCATCATCGGAGACTACGACATCGACGGTGTTTGCTCGACCTACATTCTATTGCAGGGCATGCGGGCGCTCGGCGCAAATGCGGACTATGATATTCCGGACCGCATTGCGGACGGCTACGGCCTAAACCTGCGCCTGGTGGAGCGCGCGGCAGCCGAGGGTGTGGATACCATCGTGACTTGCGACAACGGCATTGCGGCGCGGAACGAAGTTGCGGCCGCCGTGGAGCAGGGGCTCACGGTCATCGTGACAGATCACCACGAGGTGGCGCACGGCGAAGACGGTGAGGAGTTACTGCCGCCCGCCCACGCGGTCATAGACCCGAAGCGCGAGGGGGCGCAGTATCCCTTTTCTTCGATCTGCGGCGCGGTGGTCGCCTGGAAGCTGATTGAAGAGCTCACCTGCACTTCGGAAAGCCCAAAGAGGATGCAGCGGTGTTGCCCTTTGCGGCGATTGCGACGGTCGGCGATGTGATGCCGCTCCGAAAGGAAAAATCGCATCATTGTGCGAGAAGGACTGAAGGCGATCGGCAGCTGCGAGAATTTGGGGACTGCAAAAGCTGATTGCGCGCTGTGAGTTAAACCGAGGCGCTTACAACTCATCACATCGGCTTTTTGTGATAGGCCCCTGCTTAAACGCGGGCGGCCGTCTGGAGAGCGCAAAGCTGGGCCTCCATGCTCTTTGGAAAGCGATGAAGCGCGGGCCGAAGAGGGCTGCGGAGCGCCTGAAGGCGCTGAACGATCAGCGAAAGCAGATGACGGAGAACGGCATACGCGCGGCCTCGGAGGAAATCGATGCGCTGCCCGAACTCCCTGAAGGTACTGGTGGTTTATCTAAAGGACTGCCACGAGTCGGTGGCCGGCATCATTGCGGGGCGGCTCAAGGAGAAGTACTACCGCCCGAGCTTTGTACTGACGGACAGTCAGGAAGCGGGATTTTTTTAAAGGGATCGGGAGCGCAGCATTGAGGGCTATCATAGGTTTTCATGCGCTCGAGGAAGTGGCGCCTTTACTCAGTAAATCTGGCGGTCATCCCCATGGCGGCGGGGCTCACGCCTGGAGAGCGAGCTCGATCGCTTTTCGGGAGCAACTGAACTGAAATGCTTTGCTCAGCGAAGCGCAGCTCATTGAGACGCAGTGGATCGACATTGCGCTTCCCTTGCCTCATGCAAACGAGGATTTAATTGCGGAGCCCGCGCATGGAGCCCTTTCGGACAGGGTACGTGCGCCCTGCTTCGGGCAGAAGCATGTGGAGATACGCAGCGCCAGGGTGCTCGGAAAGAACCGAATGTCGTGAAGTTAAGTCTCCTGGACGAGGCCGGAACGGTGAGAGAGGCAATTGCCTTTACCGACGGCGATGCCTTCCTCGCGGAGATGGCGGAAAGCAGTATTTCGCTGTCCCTCTATTTTCCGGAGCTCAATGAATATCTCGGCAGAACAAGCTTGCAACTTGTAGTTGAAAGTATGGAAATTTGAGCGCTGAAACTGTTATAGTAAGGCTGAATTTTTTCGCGTTGGAGGAAAAGCAATGAAGACAGTGGCGGATTATGTGCGCACCATTCCGGATTTTCCGGAGCCCGGCGTCATGTTTCGGGATATCACAACGATTTTTGCAGGACGCGGAGGGGCTGCACCTTGCGGTTGACGGTCTCGCGAGGCACCGAAGGGTGTCGATTACGATGTCGCCGGGACCGGAATCCCGCGGTTTTATTTTCGGCGTTCCGCCTGCCTATGCTGGAGTAGTAAGCCCTTTGTCCCGATTCGAAGGCGGGCAGCCCCGGCGGAGACGATTTCCGAGACCCTGCGAGCTCGAGTACGGTCATGCGACCATCGAAATCCATATGATGCGATTAAGCCGGGACAGCGTGTCGATTGTCGACGATCTGATTGCGACCGGGGGCACGACGGAGGCCATGATACGTTTGATTGAGAAAGCTCGGCGGCGTGGTCGAAAAAGGTTCTGGTTGTGATCGAGTTAAAGGGACTGCACGGCAGAGATAAGCTGAGGATATCCGGTCTTCGCGCTGGTGAGCTACGAGGAAAGAGAAGAGAAGAGCGCTGTCCGCTTGGGGCAGCGCTTTTTCTGAAGCGGAAAGTCCCGGACGAAACGGTCTGAAAGAAAAGACCTGAGGAAAAGAGAAACGATATGAAAGCTTGTATACACATCTATACGGGGGACGGCAAGGAAAGACCAGCGCGCTATGGGGCTTGCGCTCGCATGGCGGGGACACGGAAAGCGCGTGCTGCTTGCCCAGTTCTTAAAGGACGGGAGTTCGGGCGAGCTTGCTGCCTCAAAACACTGCCCGAACTGCACTGCCTTCGCATGGAGGAGCATTTCGGCTTTTTTTGGACCCTCAGCGAGGCGGAGCGGGAAAAAGAAAAGGCAGCCGTGCGGCGCTATTTCGCGGAAATTTTAGAGGCGGTCGAGCGGGAAAAAGCCGGCGCTCCTGATTCTCGATGAGAGCATAGCGGCTCATCGCCTGGGGCCCTGCTTCCGCGGGAGCCCTTCCTTAACTTTCTGGACCGTAGCCTCGAGGAACTGGAGCTCGTGCTGACCGGGCGGACGCGCCGGAAGAACTCCTTCAGCGCGCCGACTATGTCTCGGAACTGGTCAAGCGGAAGCACCCCTTTGACGAGGGACTTCCGCGCGGGAAGGGGTGGAGTTTTGAGAAGCGAGGCGCTGAAAAAGCGCTTGCGCCCCTATGCGGCCTTTGAGGACGGGAAGCGTTCCGCGCGGGCTTTTTACGACTGGGGAGTGCGGCTGCGGCTGCGGCTTTCCGCGGCTGCGACCCTACTTTTTTTCCGGAGAGCGCTCTGAGGCGGTATTCCTTCAAACGCCGGTCGGCGCCCCTGTTCTGATTCCGATTGAATCCGTAGAGCTGATTCGATGAAGGCGGATGGTAACTGCGCTTGCGGCGGTGCGTGCGACGCGGGGCGATGATCCCGATGTGACGGACGGACTTCTTTACGCGAGCGTCCGCACGGAAGGCAGCGGGAGCTCGCAGGAAAAGTGAGCGCGGGCGATAGCGCTGCGGCGCAGGCGGGAACGGAGAAAGTTCCGGCGGCGGATGCTTCGGCGCTTCTGGTGGAACTTTGCGGCGGCCCGTGTGGGCCGGGCTGACCAAGCCGGGAGCTCGATCAGCCGGTCGGTGCGGCGGCTAACAACCGCGTGCCGCGGAATATGATTGCGGAGGCCGTGCGGGCGGCATATCGAGAGTGCCGCGCCCGCGCTTTCGAGAGGAGAGCGTATTGTTGTGACAATCTCCTGCCCCGAGGGGAGGAAAAGGCCAAAAAGACTTTTAACCCGAAGCTCGATAGAGGGCGGGCCTCGATACTCGGGACCGAGGGGATTGTGCGCCCCATGAGTCGGCGCGCCTCATCGAGACCATCGTGACAGATGTCAAATTTCATCTGACGGCGCGGGATTGCCTGCTTTGCGGTGCCCGGGAGTTACGGGCTTACTTTCCGGAAGATCACTTTGGACTCGGTGCGGCGGATCCCGTGGTCATGAGTAATTTTGTCGGCGAAACTCTGATGCAGCGGTACAGTACGGCGCGAAGGGCGTGCGCTCGCGGGACATCTCGAAGTTTGTAAAACCTGCGGGCGGTATTATGAATACACATTCCCGCGAGGCGGACTGCCGCCTGAGCCGTCTCGCGATTCACGCCTTTCGTGGCGCGCGCGAGCTGGTCACAGCGGTCCTGGCGGCGACTCACGACGGAAGCTGTGTGGCTTTTTAAAAAGAATCCGGCTATCTCAATGCGACTTAAAGAGCCTCGCTTACCGCAATGGAGCATGCGGTTCAAAGCCGCGTGCGGGGCGAAACGGAAATCGGTATTTTGGTGTATACCCTGGAGGACGGCGTACTCGGAGAGTCAAAATGCGCGGGATTTGATGCGCCGCAGCATAGGAGGGGAGAAATATGAGTGAGCAAAGTCCTGTTGTTCGGCGGAACCACCGAGGGACGGGAACTCGCGGCGTGGCTTCGGGAGAGCGGTATTCCGGCCTTGAGCCATGTCGCGACCGAATACGGAGAGGCTTTTACCCGAGAGGAGGCGCCTCGCCGAGGCCGGCAGACTCAATGAAGGAGAGATGCGGAACTCCTGCAAACGGGCGCTTCCGTGGTTGTCGATGCAACCCACCCCTTTGCGACTGAGGTCTCCCCGCAACATCAAAGAGGCAGCGGAAGAGGCGGAGTTTTTACTGCCGCAAACCGATGTGCTGCGGCCGAGGAGAATGAAGAAGTGTGGCTGCCGAGGCAAGACTCTGCGCGGGGACTTTTTCGATCTTTGCAAGTCAGCGCGAGGCAGCGGCATACTTTAGCGGGAACGGAGGGTACCGGTTCTTTCTGACCGGCAGCAAAGAGCTTTCGAGTTCATGAAGCGCTCCCGCGGGAGCGCCTGGCGGTGCGCATATTGCCGGGCGAAGAGGCACTTCGAAAAGGCAGTCGAGGCGAAGCCCGCTCGCCAACATCGTTGCGATGCAGGGGCCTTTTTCGACCGCGCTGAATGAGGCGCCTTACAGCGCTTTGACGCGCGCTACTTAGTCAGCAAGAAGTCGGGGCAGCCGGGCAGTTATCTCGAAAAATTGCTGGCCTGCGAGCGGCTCGGTGTCTGCTTTATCGCGATACGGCGTCCCGCGGAAGAGGACGGTTATTCCATGGAGGAAGCGAAGGCGCTGCTTTTGGCAGCGCTTCGGGCGAGAGAGGCGAAAAAGAATCGCAATCGTCGGCATAGGGCCGGGGCGAACTGGGCTACTGACTGCCGAGGCGCGGGAGGCCGTATTAAACGCAGAGCTCTTAATCGGCGCAAGCCGCATGAAGGACTTTGCGCTGGCATTGTTTCGGGCGGTCGGAAGGCCCGCACCGAACTGCGCGGATAGCTACTGGCCGTCTGAAATTGCCGCGCTTGCGGAAGAGACAGAGGCAAAGCGGATTGCGGTCTTGACCAGCGGGGACACGAGCTTTTTTCGCTGACCCGTCAGCTTACGAAAGCTTTTTGCCGCGCGGGAAGCATCGCCGAAGCCGGTGCTCTACCCCGGAATTTCTTCGCTCAGCTTTTGCGGGCAAAGCTCGGCTTTTTCGACCGAGGGACTCCTGAGTCTTCGACTCCACGGGCGAAAACAGGCCTTTGCTCCCTGGTTATATTGAAGCAAAGAAGGGCCTTTGTGATTTTGGAGGGCGCGGCGCAGCTTGACGAACCTGGAACCTCGCGGCGGCGCTGAGTCGCTTCCATGCGGGGATGCGTGCTTTCACTTCGGCGCAAATTTGGCGCCTCGATGAGCGCATTTTTCAGCGACGGCGGAGGACTTTGTGGGGATGCGCTGCGGTCGAATTTGCGGCGCTTCCGCCGACAGTGCGTTTCTGCTTTCACCTGCGCTGCCGGATACATCCGCGGCGCGCCCTCTGAGTCCCGGGTATTCCGGACGAGTGTTTTCTGCGGAGAAGACGCCGCTCACCAAGCGGCAGATGACGAGCGGCGGCAATCGGTCTTCGGCGTACGGGAGGATGCTGTCTGCTGGGACATCGGAGCGGCACGGGCGGCATGACTGCCGAGCTCGCTGGCGGCGAGTCCCTCGCGGGGAAGTTCAGCTGTAGAGCGCGATGCGGCTGCCTCATGCGCTCACGGAAAAGAACGTAAGGCGCTTTGCGCTTTCGCAGGTGAAGCAGTACTCGGCCGTGCGCCGAAGTACTCGCGGAACTTCCGAAGCCGGACTGCGTCTTTGTTGGGGGCAGTACCGGGGAGATGGCGGCAATCTTACGGCTGTTTTTGAGAAGAACTGGCTGCGCGAGTGGTCGCGACCGCCGTGAGTCTTGAAACCATTGCAGAGCCTCCGAGCTTAGCGCAGCATATGAGCGCGCGGGCTGCCGGGTCGAGTGCCTGCAGCTCAGCGCGCAGCGAGACCAAAAAGCTGGGGCGCTATCATCTCTTGTTCGGACAGAACCCTACCATGCTCTTTTTGATCGAAGGAGGTGCGGCATGCAAAAACTGATGGTGGCGGCGCTCTCCGGGCGCGGGAAAAACGAGTGTCAGCATGGGTCTGCGGCCTCTTTCGGCAGAGCGGAAAAAGCGTCAGGCTCATAAGACGGGACCGGACTACATGACCCCTCAGTTCTACGGGCCCATTACCGGCAGGCGCTGCATCAACCTAGACCCCTATTTTTAAGTGAGAGCGAGCTATGCGAGACCTTTTCGCGCTATCAATGCGAGGCGGATATTCTTCGTCGAGGCAGCGATGGGGCTGACGGACGGCATTGCGGGGACAGGGGGACAGGGCTTCGGCGCCCGCGGCTCGAACCTTGCCCTGCCGATACTCCTCTTGGTGGCAAGAGGGCGCGAAGCGGAGGCCGCAGGGAAAATAGCGGCGCTTACGGCAGAGGACCGCGCGCGCATTCGGGGCATCGTCTTAACGAAGGCGGCAAGGGGGAGGCAGCGCTAGGGACGGAGGTACCGCGTGAAATCGGCACGGTGCCTGTGCTGGATGCATCCCTGAGCGCTCGGCGCGCAGAACTTAAAGAGCCGCCACCTGGGGCTCGTGGTGCCGCCTGCGCCGGAGGAGATACTGATTTTTGCACAGCGCATGGCTGCGGCACTGAAAAAGCTTTGCCGGATGATTTTTTTCATCGGCGGCGGGGAAGCGGAAGCGCTTTTTCGTGTCGGCATTGCGCGGACGAGGCTTTCTTTCTTCACGAAGAGAATTTGCGCGTTCTTCGAACCTCGGCTGCGAGCTCTGTCTTTTTCAGCCCTTACGGAGAGGGCTCTCCCGGCGGGCTTATCCGCTCGGGCTTCCGGGCGGCTACCTGAACTTTAGCGTGAGGCGCTCGAAAACCAAACCTCCTCAGAGGACATACGATGCGGTAGTGGGCCTCCGACCGTTGCGGAATGCGGCGGCTTTTAGTGTTCTGCTGGAAAGCCCTGAAGATGTGAACGGGCCCAGGCATGAAATGGTCGCTGCCCTTCCGGGACAGGCCTTCCGCACCGAAAAAGCTGCAGCGCTTCGGCTACATTGAAATTACGGCGCGCGAAGATACGCTGCGTAAAAGCGGGGAGAGCCTGCGCGGGCACGAATTCCACTACTGGATGCGACCGAGAACGGCGAAAGCTGCCTGCGACCAAGCGCAAACGGCAGCAAGTCCTGGGACCGCGTACAGGGAAGCGCGACCCCTTTGCGCTATCCGCATATCCATCTCGCAAACTGAGGCGGGGCAGCGGCGGCAAAGCGTTTTGCGGCTGCCTGCTGCGCCTTTCTAAACGTGCGTCCGCGAGGCGGCAGATGCTAGTGCTCTACGCGGGCGGCAGCGCGAGCGGAAAAATCGGAGGCGGCTGAAGCGGCGGTCGTGCTGCGCGGCAAAGGCGGCGGGAAGTCCGCTCATCTATTCTCGCGACCATGGAGCGGCGGCCGGGAGGCGGAAGCGCGGATCGAAAACACCGGGCGCAGCGCGCCGAAAAGGGCTCTGAGACCATAGAACGCGCGCGTGCACAGAACTTCGCTGCCCGCGAACGCTGCGGTCCTTTGGAAGATCTCGGAAACTTGGTCGGAACGAGCTTTTCGCCGGAGGCGGCTGCAGTATTCGGAAGAAGATATTCTGCGTGGCGCTAAACGAGAGCCCTGCTTTCCCTTGAGGCAAAGTGCGGCAACTCATCTGGTCGGCGCTCCCTTTCGAGGAGCCAGCTACGCGGATCCCGGACACCGAGCGCTATGTGCGTATTTTTCCGCGCTGCAAAACGCGCTCGCTGCGCGCGCGGAAGCCGTGATCCGGTGGAACTCGGAACTCTGCGCTGTCTCAAACGGAAGGAGGATGGCGAAGTATCTCCGCGCCTTTTCATTGTTGCGGCCATGTACTCCCCGTCTTCCGGTGCTGAATGTGCGCTGGGACGAGGAGAGCAAAGAGGCTGTACTCTTCTTGTTTCCGCTGCTCGGCGTCATTGAAGCGGACTTATCTACCTGCCGCGGCTTTTGCCTGCGTTTCGCGGGCGCGCCGTTTCCGGCTTTTTGTCCTCACGGCGGCGCCCTTCTTCTACCGGCGGCATTCACTTGACGGCTTTTTGATACCGCGGATGCGCTGGGATCCTGGAAGGGAAAAAGAAGAGAAGCTCGCTATTTTAAAGGATGCGCACGCGGGTTCCGCAGCGGTCTTACAGGGCGGACTCATGCTGCTCGCCGGTTTTGCGGCCTGGTTCACCTCTTGAATCGGGGAATATGCCGGAAACGTCTGCCGCAGCTTTTCACCGATTTTTCCTCGAGCCGTGCGCTCAGCGCGCCTCGATTTACCTGCTCCCTGAACGCGCGTGGTCGGAACGGTCTATGACTTTACGAGTAGCGCGCGGCGTAAGGGAGACTCATTTCCGGCTTCTACTTGCTCCTCGCCGTGGCGGCTCTTTTCGGCGCGGGAACCTGTTCACGGGCGCTTGCATACTCGCTGCCGTGCTGCTTGCGGCGCTCTACAGCGGCGCCCGCGCAGCCCTCCTTCGGCGGCATGACGGAGATCCGCGGGCTTTCTCTAACGAACTGCGAGAGCGCGGCCTGATCGCCGCCGCGCTTGCATTCCGCATATAAAGACCGTATAATCTAGGATTATTATATAAAATAAGAAGCAGTCGCGTCCGCCCGGCGGGCAATTCAGCGGTTGTCCGGACACAGGGCGAAGCTGGAGAAAGGGGGACCGGACAGTAGGAAAGAGGACCAGAGAGAATTGGAAAACCGGCAGAATTTACAGACCCGGACGTACTCTATGAGGAGCTGATCGCAGCTATTGAGCGCTATCATCCCTCCGATGACACTTCGCTCATTCACTGCGCCTCATATGACCGCGAAGAACGCACATATGGACCAGAAGCGAAGTCCGGCGAGCCTTAGCATCATCCACCCGCTCTGTGTCGCGATTATTCGCGGATTTGGAGCTCGACAAGCGAGAGCATCATCGCGGGACTTCGCACGATGTCGTCGAGGACACGATACTCACGAAGGAGCAGATTGCGCGGGTCTTCGGGGACGATGTAGCCTCCTGGTGGACGGCGTTACTAAGCTCACAAACCTGACCTGGACCAAGGACAGACTTGACATTCAGGCCGAAACTCGCAGAATGTTTCTGCGATGTCCCAGGACATCCGCGTCATTCTGATTGAGCTTGGTGACCGCCTTCACAACATGCGCACCCTGCAGCACATGAAGTCGGAAAAGCAGCGCGAAAAGGCGCAGGAGACGCTTGAAATCTATGCGCTGCTCGCAGACAGACTCGGTATCAGCCGCGTCAAGGTGGAGCTCGATGATTTGGCGCTCTGTTATCTGGAGCTGAAGGCTATCACGAGATTGAAGAAAAACTCGGGGAGATGAGTCAAAGCAAGGGAGCGCGCATCGAGAGTCTGGATAAAAAGTTCAGCACCTCGCGAACAGCGAGCAGCATTCCGAGCAGTGTGATCGGCGGCGAAAGCACATCTTCTCGATTTACAAGAAGATGGTGAGTCAGAACAAGAGCTGACGAGATTTACGATATCTTCGCGGTGCGCGCTCTGTGCAGGATTTGAAGGACTGCTGGCGGCGCGCCTGCCTCGCATGTGAATCTCACCCGCTTTCGGAGCGCTTTATGACTACATTGCGCCCTGAAGCCGAACTCGCTACCAGTCGCTCCACAACCTCATAGACCGCGGCGGCACCTGTTTGAAGTGCAGATCTCGCACCTATGAGATGGATACAGTGCTGAGTACGGTATCGCTGCACTGAAGTACAAGGAGAAGGCAAAGGGCGAGAATCCCACGGTGACCGGGCGGCGAGGCGGAGAGATGTGCTGGCTCGCCAGACTTTGAGTGGCAGCGGGAGATGCCGGACAGCAAAGAATTTTCTGCGTCCGAAACGAGCTGAACCTGCTTACGGACATGGTTCATGCGTTTACCCCGAACGGCGATGTTAGACCTCGCCGGCCGGCTCCACGCCGATTGACTTTGCGTATTCCATCTCACTCCGGCGGTCGGAAACGCATGGTCGGCGCAGCGTCAATGCGCGCATGGTGCCGCTCAACTATGTCGATACAACGGAGACCGCGTCGAAATTCTGACTTCGCAGAACTCGCAGGGACCGAGCCGCGACTGGCCTGCGGCACAAGAGCCTGCAGGCGCGGAACAAAATCAACTCAGTGGTTTAAGACCGAACTCACGAAGAGAGATCACAGTGCGGGGCAAGGAGTTGTCGCCGCCCATGCGCGAAGAGTCGCGACAGGACTGGGGGCGAGCTAAACCGCCCGGAATATCAGGAAAAGATGCGCGCGCCATTCTACGCACGACTGACGCGGTGCTTGCGACCGTGGGACACGGCGGCACCAAGAGGGCCAGGTTGTAAAACCGCATGATCGAGGAGCGGAACGGCGCGTGCAAAGCAGATCTCGGATGAGACCGTGCATGCAAACCTCGAGGAGAACAACAAGGAGAGCTAGATTGCGACGTGCGCAGATCCGAAACGGGCATCGCCGGAAAGGCATCCACGATCTTGCGGTTCACTTTTCGTTGCTGTGCGCCGGTTCCGGGCGATGAAATTGTCGGATTCGTGACGCGCGCCGCGGTATTACGATACACCGCACGGACTGCATCAACATTTTATCCCTGCTGGAGACGAGAGTGCCGTCTCATCACGGGCCGAATGGCAGCTGCTGGAGGGAGAGGAGAATCGCTACATTGCGACTCGCGTGCGGTGGCGCACAATCGCACCGGCCTTGGCTGACATAAGCCGCGTCTCGGCGAGCGCGGCCGGATGGTGAAGGCCTACAATACGAGAACCCGAAGCAGGACATCGCGACGATGGACGACCTCTGGAAATCGGCTCGAGGAGATACGCGCTGCAGGATAAGCTACGGCAGTGCGAGGGCATCATCTGACACTGAGAGGAGTTGAGCCATGAGAGCAAAACCTGTTCTTGTCGCATGACACTGCACGGTGACCAACTGTTACGGTTTGGAACCAAAGAGCAAGCGGAGGCCTCTTGATCGATCCGGCCGATTCCCGCCGCAGATCGAGAAGGTGATACGCGGAGCTACGCTGAAGGCGCCTCTGACCCACGGTCATTTCGACGCGTGCCTGCCGCTGCCGATGTCGCTGCGTGAGGCCTTTCATGTACTGCTCGGCGCGGCGTTCCCCGGAGGCGGAGACCTGAACGACCCGACTTAAACGGCGACGCGCGTCACTGCGGAGCGACCTCGCTTGCTACGGACCGCCTGTTCACGGACGGCGAGAAGATAGATACTCGGCAGCGAGATGCAGGTTATTTTTCACCACTGACACGCGCGGTTCCTGCTGTTACCATTTCCTGGCGGAGTAAAGTTTCTTCCGGCACACGCTCTTTCAGGGTCTTCGGCTGGTGATTTGCCGCGGCGGCGACCCGCTGAGCTTAAAAAAGCACGACAACTTTGCGCTCCTGGAGGATCACGCTTGTGCTCCCGGGCATATGGGTGAGACCAGCATAGGCGTAAAGAGCGAAGAGTAAACCTGATTTTCTATTACCGAGACAGGTAAACAGATGATATCCTTACAATTACAGGACGTCCCTCGAACAGGACGTCCGGGAACCTCATGGCGTTTTTCTCGGGACAGAGCTTCAGCCATGTGCCGGAACAAGACGCCATGATTTTCGTATCATGAGTCTGCGTGGAAGCGGGTGCCGGCCGCGGCTCGGCAGCTATCGCTGAGATGACGGCCGAGGGCTGCGTTGCTTTGAGAGTGCTTGGATGAAGAGCGCATCGAGAGCAAGAATGAATGAAGCGTTTACCGCGCGCTCACCGAGCTCACGGGGAAAAGCGCCTCTGCACGCTGATCGGCATACGTCTCCGCAAAAGCTTTGCGCTCACGGGACTGCAGAGCAATCGGCGGATGAAGTCCGGGCCGAATTAAACGCGATTTCTTTTTGAGCGACGCGCGGAAACGAGTTTGTGGAGGACCCGGAAAATGAGCTCCGCGCACCTGCGGCTTGACTTTTTCGACGGCCAAGTCTCATATCGGCATTCCTTTTCTCTCGACGACCCGTCTCTATCGCTCTTCCTATCCGATCTGGAAGTAGAAGAGCACGGTCCACCCTGCGGGCCTTTAAAGAAGAAACACTGTCTGGTCGCGGAGCCCATGCGGAAAAGCGCCTCGACGCTACGCGTGGGCGGCGGGACGCCGACTAGTTCTAAGCGCAGCGGGACTCGAGGACTCTCGGCTTTGTGAGGGCTCGACTCTCGGCGCTTCGGGAGCCACGGTTGAGGCCGGACGCCTGACAGCATAAGCTGCGAGAAGTTGATTGTCCTGAGAACAGGGCGTAGACCGCATCAGCATCAATCCCTCAGACCCTAAAGCAAGAGACCTCGACCTAACGGGCGCTTTCAGCACGGTCGACCAGTTCAGCTGGAGAGCTGGCTCGAGGGAGCTTCGCTTTTGACAACATCAACACCGACTCCCATGCGGGGCCTGAACGAGAGCGAGGCGATGCGCGCGCACCATGGAAGGCAGTACGCGCGCTTTCGCCGGATGATGGACCATACGCAGTCCTGCCTTTTAAAGCGGGCGGCGCCTCAACACGAAGCGCGAAGACTCTGCGGATGTCAGCTACGGCGGACGCGAACCGCATGGTGGAGCCCTGCGCCTTCCTACTGCGAGAGAAGATGGGGCTCGCTCGTATCACTTCTACCGCCATATGGCGGGCAAACTTGGAGAATGTGGGGCTGGTGCAAAGGCAAGGAGGGCGGCAACATTCTCACATGCGAAGAACCGAGACCATCTAGGCTGCGGCGCGGGAACGACGAACGCGGGTGATGCGCGGCGCCGGGCAATACATCGCCTCGAGAATGTCAAAGGGATCCCGGACTCTATGTGGAACGCTCCGAGATGCCGCAAAAGGAGCTGCCCGCGGATGCAAAAGTAAGATAAAGAGATAGATGACATGGAGAAGCGCCAATCGGAGAAGGAGGTAATGATGAGTTTAAAGAAGCAGCCGTCACAGTGAATGAAGGACATTCTGCCGGACGAGATGACCTTTTGGGATTATTTGACTCGAGAGTCACTGGCGAGACCTGCCTGCAGCTTTTGGTTTCACTCATGGAGACCCTCTGTGGAGAGCACATTGAATTTGACGAGCAAGCAGGGCGGCGACAACGAGAAGCTGATTTTCAAAATTTTAAAAGCGGCGGAGGAAGCTCCGCCTCCGGAGGCGGCGGGCGAGGAAGATCTGGCGACAGCGGTCTCGCTACGATCTGACGCTTCCGCTGACCATGCGACTACGCAACAATGCGGCCGTGCCCACTCTTTACGTGCAGTGCGGCTCGGTCTGGAGAGCGGACCGTCCGCAGAAGGGTGATACCGCCAGTTCACCCAGTGCGACATCGATATCCTCGGTGAGGAGAGCAATCCGCCGAAATCGAGTTGATCCTCGCAATCGCGAAGACCTTAAAGAAGCTGGTTCTGACCAACGACTTCTGGTCTGCGTGAACGACAGAAAGATACTGCGCGCCACGCAGTGGCCTTTTGCGGCTTTCGGGTGCAGGAGGACAGCGTCTGATTACGCTCGACAAGATGGATAAGATCGGCATGGACGGTGTCCGCGCGGAGCTCATTGGAGAACGGCGCAAGCGAGGGCCCGCGGAGAAGTACTTGGGGCTTGGAAAATCCTCGGGAATGATGGCGGCGGTGCGCGGACTCTGGCGAGACCCGGCATTTCTCGAGGCAGGGCACTCTCGCAGGGCTTTTGCGGAGATCGCGGAGCTGTTAAGAGCGTGAGCGGCGGCGCGGTCAAGATCAGTCGGACCTGACCTTTGGTGCGCGGCATGGGCTACTACACGGGCCCATCTTCGAGGTTTCGATGGAAGGTTCGGCGGTTCGACGGGCGGCGGACGCCACGACAAGATGGTCGGTAAGTTCACGGCACGGACGTCCCGGCCTCGCGTTTCGATCGGCTTTGAGCGCATCATCGCAATCCCCACGGATCAGCAGTACGTGATTCGCAGAAGGAGAAGGCACGCGACTGCTCACGATAAGAAGCCTGCAGTGCAGCGATATGCGCCGCGGGTGGCGAGGCGCTGCTCGAAGCGGAGCGCGAGCGCGAGGTCGGCAAGGATGCGCTGGTCACCAAGCATGCGCAAAGAACAAGAAAGATTTCAGCGAGAGATCAGCCCCGCAGCAGGCTACATGGGATTTCCGGGATTATTTTGAGGCATAAGAGGGGAGATACAGCATGTCGGAGCCAACAGGAGGTTTGAAGAGACATCATCGCTGCGGGCGTGAAGTGGTGGAGCGGGAGCCTCGCCAGCGTCACGTCACGCGGATGGGTGCAGCAGCCGCCGCCAAGGGCGGCGTCGTTTTCACCGATCTTCGCGACCGCAGCGGCCTGCTCCAGCCCATTTTCTGAGGAGGAGGACTCAGTGAGAAGCAGGTGGTACGCAGCGCACAGGAGCTTCAAAGAGCGAGTACTGCATTGCGGTCGAGGGACGGCCTGAGCGCTGCTCGACCTGAACCTGAAGCCTCCTGACCGGTGAGCTCGAGGCGGGCGACACCTGCTATACTCGAGTCTCGAGACGCCTTTCCCGATTGACGAGAACACGAAGACGCGTCGAGGAGCCTGCGCCGAAGCACCGCTTCGGATCTTCGCCGTCCGGACGCGCAGGCGAAACTGCACGCACAGGTCAAAGATCTGGCGGCGGAGATTCGCCGCATCGGCGACGCAGGCGAGGGCTCTTTCGAGATCGAGACCCTGACCTGATCAAGCCGACGCCCGAGGCGCGCGCGACTACCTGCGCCGGAGCCGTGTCTCACCCTGGCAGCATGTATGCGCGCTGCCGCAGTCGCCGCAGCTCTTAAAGCAGCTGCCTGCGTGCTCCGGCTACGACCGCTACTTTCCAGCGCCGGCGCGCGCTGTAATATCGCGATGAGGAATTCTGCGCGCGGACTGCCAGCCGAGTTCGCTCCAGGTCGATATGGAGCTTTCCTTGAAAATGCGGACGATGTGCCCGCGTCAATGAGAAGCTTCTGCACAGCTTTGTTTCAAAGAAGCGTGCTCGCGCGTCGAGGTGCAGCTTCCCATTCAGCGAGACCTGTAATCTGAGAGTGCGATGGAGCGCCACGGCTCCGACAAGCCGACCTCCGCTTCGGGCACGGAGCCCACGGACGCCCCGGCGGTCGTCAAGGACCGCGAGTTTCGCGGCTCTTTGCGCAGGGCGCGCGCGTCGGCGGGCGGCAGTGCGCGGCATACGCCGCGTCGAAGGCACAGCCGGCCATATGCCGCGAAAGAAGATCGGACGCGCCTCGTCGAATTTCGCCGGCGGGCTACGCGCGAAAGGGCCCGCCTGGCGTCGCGATTCAGAGGCGACGGACGTCTGAAGTCCTCGCTTTGCGGAAGTTTCATGGCGACGAGGGAGATGCAGGCGCCTGCGTTGCGGCCATGTGCGCGGCAAGAACGGCGACCTCCCGCTCTTTCGCGGCGGATAAGAACAAGACGGTCTGACGTGCTCGGCAGGCCCGCGTGCGGGAGCCCGTGCGCCACATTGAACTTCTCGACAAGAAACGAGTTCCGTCTTTGTCTGGATTAGCATGGAATCTCGGCTCCTTGAGTGGTCGGAGAAGAGGCGCGCTTCAAGGCGATGCACCACCCTTCACCATGCCCATGGAAGAGGACTGGGATAAGACTGACAGCGATCCGCGCGCGGTTCGCGCCGAGGCCTGGGTGACATTGTTCCTAAACGGCAACGAGACCGGCAGGCGGTCCGGCCCGTATACACCGCCTCGGACAAAGCGTGAGAAGGATGCCTGAGGTGCTGGTCCTACGAGAGGGTCGCGGAGGAGCGTTTTCGGCTTTCCTTGCTCGATGCTCTCTCCGCTACGGCGTGTTGCCGCACGCGCGGTCCCCGCCTACGGCCTTGGACTGCGCCTGGCGATGCTCATGCGCGTGGTGCGGATCACGATACGCGACGCGTCATTGCCTTCCTGAAGGCCGCTGACGCCCGGATCTCAGCGATGAACGCAACGACATTGTCGAGGAGAAGCAGCTGAGGAGCCTTCCGCTTCCGGGTGAACCGTGGCGGAACAACGAAAACGATTAAGATTTTCGACTGCGGATCGACGAGGCGGCAGCATGCGCGCCCTCGTCCGGGCGATCATCTGTGCGGGTCGAGGGCTATCAGGTTTCTGAGGCGGAGAACGGCGCGCGGAGGCAGCCTGCGGTCTTCGAGCGAGCTCGACATTGCCTCGTGCTTCTGGAAGCTGCGTGATGCCCTTTGAAACCTGGACGTAGTCTTTGAGACCTTGAAGGAACTGTGCCGCATTTCGGAGGTGCTGGCGCTCTGTGCGTCACCGCGCGCAGCGAGGAGCGGGATGAGCTTTCTGCGGGCTTTTTCGCTCGGCGCGGACGAATACATCGGCGAAAGCCCTTCAGCCCGAAGCAGCCATGGCGCGCGTCGGAGGCTGTTTTAGCGCACCGCGGCGAACTGGAGGGCGTCGATAGCTGGGATCACGCGCATAATGGCCTCGACGAGCGCGCCCGCGAAGTCAGCGTGGACGGAGAGAATATCGATCCTGAGCTTTGCTGAAATCTGAGTTGCCCGCTATCTCGGAAAATAAGGGACAGCGCCCTGCGCGGAGAAAGATTTCTGAAACCACGTCCGGAATCACGACTCACTTCGGCGATGCGCGCACCATAGACACGCATGTGAAGAAACCCAGGCCAAGATGGAGAGAAGGGTGCGTACATCCGGCACCATCTGGGGCATGGGGCTATAAATTCGCGCGGAGGAGGCGGGAAACAGCGATACGCTCTGCGCTACGGCGCTGATCTAGCTCGCCTGCGCTCATGGCGGGCCTGCTCCCGCGAAACAGCTTCTGGCATCTGGAGCGCTTTTACTGCAAGCAGAAGGGTGAGATCTTGACGCGTTACGCCTACCGGGATCTCTTGACGCGCCTGCTCATGGCGAAGGGCGCAGCGAATCCAGCGGAGGTGGAGGACTGCTCCGCCCTCCAGCAGCCGCTGCAACATCATGGTGGCGATCGTGATTCACGGCGAATTCAAAGCTCCAGCAGACAGCGAGAACGGAAAGAGCAGGCTCATCAGCGCGAGCAGCGCTATCTCTTCCAACAGGAAGAAGACAGCAAGACCCGTAGCAGCTGAAGAGAAGCGAGCATCACACCATTGGTGCAGGCTTACGACGCGAGGGCAGCCAGAGCGCAACATAGACTGCTTTTCGCCTATCTCTCGACGCCAACCAGACCCTGCTGCTCGCGACCACGCCGCTGCGAACTCTGGCGGATGAGTGCGCGCCTCGCAAACGCTTTCTCTATGGGTGCGCTGACGCTTTCGTTCTTTGCGTCTTTTTGGTCAGGCATGACCTCCCGGATTACGGTCCCATATGCCTGCTCGCGGCCCTCCGGAAAACTGGGGCACATGGATTTTTCCTGAGAGCTACCGCGGTCAGAACGAGGATGAGACTGGCGTACCGGCAAAAACATGTAAACACATGGCGGAACAGCTGGAACGGGGCCATACCGACTTGGGTGCTGAATCCGTAAGCTGCGCGGGACGATCTTGCGCAAGGGCAAATCGATGAGGTGGCGGAGTTCATCGCGAATGCCTGGCGAGCTGAAACCCGACTGGCCCTGATCCAGGGCTGGCGTGGAGGGCCTTGTGACGGCCAGGAGGAGTAGAGATGCGTGAACAGTATCTCGGCGCGATTCTCGACGAGGCGGAGCGCATGAATGTTGGTGCGCCGCTGGCTACTCACACTTTCGCAGCTGGAATCCGAGCACCCGGACTTGAATCTCGAAGTTTTTGACCCCGGAGAGCGCGGAGAGCGTGCCTGAAAACACAGGTGCCCAGAGGAGAGCGGGGCAGCCGCTGCCTGCGCTGAAGGCGAGGGGCAAGCCGATGCCTTCCGCATCATTTAAGTGTCATGAATTACGTGGAGCAATGCTTACCATCATGTGGGAGGCTGAGGGCGCAGTCAGGCTGAGCTCGTGTCGGCGATGGGCGCACCAGAGGTCTTTAATAGCGGAAAACCGATACCGAGGCCGATTTGAGCGTGTGTTTGAAGTTCCCGCAAGTCGATGCGGCGCACCAAAGTGTCGGCGGGAGTGGAATCGGGCCTCGATTGTGCGCGCGATTATGACCCGCATAGCGGCGCCCTGCGGTGCGAAATGTTGAGAACGGCGTGGTATTTTGGTTTGAACTGCCGCTCGCTCCAGACATAAACCAGCAGGATGTGCCCTGAAACACGCTAGATGTGGTGCCTTGCCGAAAGTCACCACAAAACTTGTGTAATCGGTCATTGCATTTTGAATCTTGTGAACTCGACGAGGGTAAACGCACCGGAGTTTCGCCTGTTTGCTACGGCCATGTTTTCAATTCCAGTCAAGAGGCGAGTATTCATAGCGCTCCACCAGGCCGAGCCAGACATACCTGTTCAGTGGAGATGAACCGTGAAAGAGGGAAACGGGAGGTGTTAAGCACAGAACCAGCCGCCGTTAAGCGCAACGGCCAGGAAGTGGAGTTTGACATCGTGAAAAAATCGAATGCGATTGAGGTGCAAACCGCGAGGGTGGACAGAATTCATCAGATGAACACCCCTACCAGATTCAGGCGATTGCGGATAGATTTGTCAGAGGTTGCGAAGACAAGCGCGCCGTCAACGTCGAGGAGCATCCAGAGATGGTCGAAACTGGCATCATGGAGATGCGCGGCTTGAGGTTGCGCAGAAGTACATTCGTTACCGCTATAAGAGAAGCCTGCACGTCATGCGAATACGACGGACGAGGGTATACTCTCGATTGACCAGGCGAACGAGGCGAAGCGAGAACTTACAAGAACCCGGTCATCAACTCGACCCAGCGCACTACATGGCGCGGGAGTAAAGTCCCATGACCTGACGCGCCGCATTCTGCCCTCGAGGAGATTGTGGAAGGCGCACGAGGAGGCTTGATCTACCCACGACCTGATTATTATTATGCGAGCACAACTGCGATTCCCATCAACTGGAGGCTACAAGAACGGCACCGATCAGCGAGACGCCGATCGAGAAGCCGCACAGCTTCACGGCCTGCAATGTCACGACCCAGATTGTCGCACAGGTCGCTTCTTGAACCAGCATGGCGGACAGTCTCATGCCGTCCCGCAACTCAGGCGGCCTTTGTCGACGTGGAGCGCCAAGATTTCCGCAAGGCGGCTTGGAGGAGAGAGAATCGCGGCGAGTCCGTGACGATGAAATTCGTGAATCGCATCACCGGAGCGCAGACCGCAGGAAGAGATCTGGCGCATCCAGATCTATCCAGTACCAGCTGATTGCCCAGACCCAGTAACGTCAGCCTTCAGACCATGTTCTGCGTACCTCGGACGCAGGTCCGAGGCCGCTTGAGACGACCCGCGAGCATCATCCGCGAAGTGCGCGCAGGAGAATGCGGCGTCAAGAACGAGAAGGGTGCCCACCGGCCTGAGTTGATCACGTTCTGGACGAGGGACAATATCAGCGAGGACGCGCTGTACTGGGAGCTCACCGAGCCTTGCTGCGGAGCACCAGCGCCTGCGCCGGACTACATTTCGGCGAAGAAGATGAAGGAGCGCCAAGAACGGTTATGTGGTACCTGTGCATGGGCTGCCGCCCTTCCCGACCCCGATCTCGAGGACCTGGCGAGAACGGCGCACACAAGCGCCTACGGCCGCTTCAACCAGGGCGTTGTGACCATTGTCCCGCCGATGCTGGCTTTCCGCCCTCTTACGGCGATATGACGTTCTGGGAGATACTGAGGAGAGACTGGCTTGCCACCGCGCGCTGCGCCGTCACGAGAGATCGCTCGGCACTGTCCCACGCTGCCTCTATGCTCTGGCGCGCACGGCACTGGCGCGTTTACGGAAGGGCGAGACCACGATAAGCTCCTGTTTGACAACTATTCAACGTCCGCTCGGCTATGCGGGTTCCTGCGAGATGCATGCGGACGGGCGTTAACCGACGCGGAAATCGGCCGTCCGTTCCGTAACTGGCGCCGCGTGCTGGAAACGACAGCGCGCGGAGTGGCGCGAGGCCGAGCGCACGCTGGCCTGACGATGGAACGCCGATGGAGCCCACAACGCGTTCGCAAAAAGCCTGCAGTAGCGCTGGCATCATTCTGCGTCACGGACAGAATCCACATCACCAACAGCTACCACGTCCACGTGAGCGGAAGGTCGATGCTCTCCAGAAGCCTTGCCTGAGGTGATTTGAAGCCTCTCGCGGCTTACCAGCGCGTTACCGAGGTGCTGAATCGCAGAACAATATCTCGCGGTGCTCGAGATGTTATATTTACGATCACATCATGTACGCGGAGCTCAACACGGCGAGCGACAGCTGCCAGGTCTGCGTATGACGTAGATTAAGATTCGCGAGAACGAGAACGGCAAGTTGATTTTGGGAGTGCCTGAACGGCAACCATTGACGTGAGGAAGCTTTGTCAGCGGAGAACCTGCGGAAGCACATCGGCACGTGCAGTTCTAACCAGAAGAATGGTGAGGTTCGCGACTGCGTCCTATGTCCTGACTGCAAAGGAGGCAGGGTTGTAAGAGCGTCGAGGACTGAGAAGTCTGGGAGGAAACGAATTACGACAGGTATTTTATGATTAACGAGTATAGGCGCGCGCATCCGTTTCCTTGTGGAGCGGGTACGCACCATCCGCTTGTTTTAACGAGGAGATCGGATTTAATTTCGGTGACCCTTTACGAGAGGTCGAGGACGATATCGAGCAGAGCATCTGCGCCCCTCCGCATCGACGGGCCTGCTCGGCGGCGAGCCTGGCGGAGGCGCAGACCAACGTGCCTCCCGCCATTCCTTGAGAGGCTTAAGCAAGAGGTGCCATGACCGTTTGGATATACCACATACCTTTGAGGAATTGCTCGATGAAACGAACAGCCGCTGGGTCATACCGAGGGCGACCATGCATCCTGGAGCCTGCGGACATTCTGGTGGACGGCAAGTTCATACCAGTGAAAAGGATATTGAAACCGCTTCCTGCGGCAGCAGAAACCAGCGCATTCCCCAACCAGCGAGAGCCTCAAGGAAAACTGTCCTGTGCACTCGCGCTACGAGAATCTGATCAACAATTATTATTAACTGAATGGAATGGACTGTGATATAGTATAACTACAGTTGGTGGCCCCTAAAGCAAATGAAGGGTCATAGGAGGGCTTTTATATGAAAATCCGCCAGTTATTGAAAGAAACCGGTTACACTCTCACTGAGGCGATTTCCGCCGAAGACCTCCGGTAGTATGAGGCGACTGCGGCGTATCGCAAAGAAGATAGCGGCACTGCATCCGACTTCATGCGTCCGTGACCCATGGCGCGCGCGGTGACTTTACGGCGAGATCGCGTGGCGAGATCCAGGTCGGTTACGGCGTTCCGACGCTTTCGCACCTGACGGCGTCTCCTCCGCGGGAGCATGTGACTCGAGATGTTTACGCATATGAGGAAGGGCATCGAGAGACTCAGCCCGCGGAGATTTACTTTCGGTGACGGCACGCGCTCGAAGACTACTGCGGGTACAGTTGATTCGCGATATCAAAGAGAGAGAGGGCGATTTTCCAGTTCTTCGGCGGTGCCTATCCGAGGACAAGGGAGAGGCATACAGCAGGATGATATTCAGTTCTTAGTATGAGGCTGGTGGAGGGTCTCGACTCCGACAACCCAGCTTTTCTTTGACAACAATATATTTTATAACTTCCTCTATCGCGAGGGAGAAGGGGCATCCGTCTGACTATCGCGTACCGCGCCGATTACCAGAGCAGAGCAGTTAAAGCGCTCGGTCGCAATGTCCGCACGGTGAAAGCGTGGCGCTCTGCGGCGATTGCAGATCGCCTGGTGAGCGAAAAGAGGCGATGGCGCGAAGCCGCCCGCGGCAGAGCAGATTGCGGATTCATTGCGAACGGCGACCCATATCCATGTATATATCGATGAACTGCCCGGCAGATTGCGGGAGCGCATCTGAACCAGCTCGGAGATTGTCGACTGATGGATGCGGAAATTGAACCGATTATGCGAGGTGTACCGCCACCTCGTTAACGGCAATACCGAAAGGGCGAAAGAAGCCGGAGCGCCGTCGGGAACGGTGGCGCAGTGGCGACTACGTTTTTGCCGCGGCGCTTCTGGGCTCGAATTTCGGTGAGCAGCGCTTTCTGCATCACTGGCGACATGGAGTTGAGCGGGCGTCACCAGTCACGGCGGCTGCGGACGAGGTCATCCGCATGGCGAAGCACTATAGGCTTGCGATGATAGGTTTCGGCACGCGTGCATCGGCAATCGGGCGCATGAGCGGGCCGTCATCTACCGCCGTGCGCCATGTTGATTGAGAGTTATTGCGACGCACTGAACCGGAAACTGAAGGAAGAGGGCGGCTGCGAGGAAATTCTGCGCCCGCGCCTGCCGGGCTACGGTGGGTCTGCCGCCTGCACCAACCTGGAGCTGTTTCCGCGTGCTCGAAGTGCAGAAGAATACGGGAACTACCCCACCGAGAGCCTTTGATGATGCTGACCAAGCGTGGTGACGCAGCTGATCGGGTTTCCGACGGAAGACCCTACCGCCTGATTCAGCTGTAGAGCGAAGAGACTGTAGTTTTCGGAGATAAGAGAGGGAGATCAAAGAGACGGAGAAGAGACTACGCCCGTCCGCAAGGAGTGGCTCATCACTGTGACGGCGGAACTGGCCTTCCTGCAGGAAAAAGGCTTAAAGCGTGAGAACCGGCTGGAGCGCTGGAACCTGAGCGCCCAAGATGGATAGAAACTGCGGAGTCCTATTTCCGCGCGGGCGCCGACATTGTTACGCCTGGTACCGGCGCAAACCGCCCGTACTATGCGACAGCGCAGAGCCCTGAGCAACGTCCGGAGCGGGGGTCCGTCATGTAAAATCATTCTCGGCGCAGCGGCTGGTATTGACGGCTTTTCTTGTCGCGTTGGACTTAGTCGACCCTCTGGCCGCCTTAAGCCGATAAGATCTTGCTTTTGAGGACTGTGCTGCGATTTTGCGGAAGTGGTGCGTTGGGCAAGAAGAGGGGCAGATCTCGTTGATCGAGACCATGTCCGACGCGATGGAGGCAAAAGGCCAGTGGTGCTGGCCGCAAAGGAAAATTGATCTCCTGTACTTGTCACAACGGTCTTGACGAGAAGGGGTGATGCTGACCGGCGGCACGGTGGAGGTCATGGCTGTTAGAGGGCTTTTCGAGTCGATGCGCCTGGCGTAAACTGCGGCCCAGCCCGCTGTAGCTCTACCTGATTGTAAACAGCTCCGCGAAGTCTCGCTCGTTTCATCATTGTAAATCCGAATGTTTGACCGCCGCATGGTGACGGCACTTACTATTGATCTTGGCGGTGGCGACCGCTGAGATGAAGAAAATTATGAGCTGGCGTTCACGCTCGGCGGTGGCTGCTGCGGCACCCGCCGGCACATTCTGCCTCGAAATCGAAAGCCACGTGCGCCCTCCGTTTGAAGCGCTGTAAAGCTATCGCGCCGTGGTCTTCTTGCCCGCAGACGGTAGAGCCTGGCAGCGCCCTGTTATCATAGGGCGAGCGCATCAACCCGACCGGTGTTAGCGTTTTAAAAGAGGTGTCTGAACGGGTGATATCGAGTACATCTTTGGCAGGAGGGAAGAAGCGCGCCGATACGCTGGATGTGAACGGGTCTCCCGGAAATCAACGGAAAGCCGGAGATGCTGAGACAACATGACCAGACCCGCGTCATGGCGTTTCGCAGCTCGACATGGGATGAATCTGGGAAGCATTGCCGGACCCGTCCTACCACGGCAGCAAAGATCAACTCCGTAAACGGCAGGAGAGCTCAGGACCGTGCCCCGCTGGTCGCCAAGTACGGCGGCGCGTGGCGGTAGGCCTTGCCCTCGACGAAGAGGGTATCGAGGATGTCGAGCCGCATCCGGCGTCGCGAAGAAGACGCGCGCGCTGCGGAATACGGTATCTCACCGAGTATCGTATCATCGATCATCTGCGATGACCATATTCTGGACCGACGATAATCTCCGCCAACGTGACCCTTGAAAGCCGTACGTTCGCGACGAACCGTAAGCAATTTCGATACCAGGTGTCAGCAATATTTCTTCGCCTGCGCGGTGTGCGCGAGCTGATCAACAGCTTTTCTTTGCGCTCGCTATGAAGAGCGGACCTCGCGCGATTATCAACTGAATAACGAGGCGATGATGGCGGCTCTACCGGTTTTACCCGCCTGGACCTGATCGGTGCCAGGGCCATGCATCGGTGAAATATGCGGGCAAGAGCAATATATTTGCAGGTACATGGCAGCATTTGAGGCCCCGGCAGCTGAGGGGCGGCGGTGCGGAGCCCTGAGGCGCGAGGTTTCCATCGATGCCATCCACTGGCCCGCGAGAAGGCGTGAGGAGACCACGCCGTACGCCGAGGGGAAGCACTGCCCGAACATTGTGAATCAAGAGCCCATTCCCGCCTCGATGTGGTGGGCAGCTTTGGCAAGGACGCCTTCCTGCCGCAGCTTCTTCGGCGGCGGCCGAGGTAAGGCAGCTTTTGAGGTCGTTAAGAGCGATGAGCGGCACCGCCTGGCGAACGCGCAGTGGACTTCGGCACCGTGAAGGGTTCACGATCGGCGGGCAACGCAAGGTGCCTGCGGAATTGCCAGCTATAAAGCGGCGATCTGAAGATGCCGGAAGAGGCGATTGTCGAGACCGTGCTGCAGCATTACGTGAAACTGGTGGGGCCCAGTGCCCTGATGACGATGACTGCCGTCACCACGGAGTCGACCTCATCAAGTTGCCCGGCGAGAAAAGCCGGACGTAAAGGTCGTGGTCGGCGGCGCGTCATGACCAAGGAACATGCGACGATCGCGCGATCATACGCGAAGAGCGCTATGGATACCTCGTGAGCGCGCGCGGATACGCTGCTGTTCCTGAAACATAAAGAAAGAGCGACAGGCGAGAGAAGCGGCGGTTCTTACTGCAACTGAGGGAGAGATACCGCATTCAATCGCAAGAGGTCAGAACGGGCTGGATTGCGGTAGTCACTTGCGATTTTGCGGCCGCGCCGATCGGCGAAACAAATCATCAATATGCCGGTGTTCAGCCTGGGCTTATATCACAGCGTTTTTCATCAATGCTGGAACAGCCTCAAGGTTTCTCAGACGGCCTCGAGTCCGGTTCCAAAAGAAAGGTGGGATTTACGCAGTCATTTCGCTGTTTGTGCTGGATGTCCCTGTTCGGCGGATCACTTCGCAAGCGAAAACTGAGACGATCTGGCTGGCGCTCACTGCCACCGCTTCATTTCCTGCCTTTTATTGTGCACGGAAAATCGGTTTGTTCTGGAGTCTGTTTCACCGCAATGTTGTGCCTGGCTATGTCTTTCTGCCGCTGGCCCACCGTTTGGCGTGGATGATGCGGCACCGTTTGGCTTCGGCGTGTATTCTTTGCTTCGAAGCCGCCGAAGTGTGCCAGTGCTGAGGGATGCAGAGAGTCGGTAAAAAGGAAAGGGTTAATTAAAGGATGGAATATGCCGCAGAGCGAATCGTTCTGCCTTTTCGTTTGCACCTGATTTACTTGTGCCGAAGATGCGGTCGCCCGACCGCTGAGACCCGGAGCGTAGGCGTGCTCGTTCAGCCGTCTGTCCAGGTATCGGCATAGATCTGACGCTGCGCCAGCGGCGCCCGCTTCCTGGCGCTGCGATGATGCACATGAACTTGATTTTGCCGCCGCCGCTTGATCATGCGAATGCACAGAGGGCGGAACCGCCGGTTGCGAGCATGGGGTCGAACACCGCAATGGTGCGCCTTCAATCGGCGGTGAGTTTGCAGTAGTATTCAACCGCCCGTGAGACTCGATCGCGGTACAGACTGATATGGCCTATCTGTAGCGGTCGGAACCAGAGCCCGAATGCTGCCTACTATGCCGAGACCTGCGCGGAGAATGGCACGACCATCTTCTGCCGGGCAAAATGGGACCGTTATGTGGTGTTCAAGCGTCCTGACTCAATATCTCGGTTCCAACCAGGGCCGCGTAGCCAATGCGCATGCTGATTTCTCGACCGTTGCGAAATTCCAGCTGTCTGGCCGTTCCTGTCGCGAGACGGGGTAATCTATGCTGTACCATGGGCAGGTTCACAAATATTCTATGGCGACCTCCTGTCATGGTTGTTCATTTTACGCTTATAAGCTCCAGTCATTTTAGCACGGCATGCAAGTGTGACAATGAGTTCATGCTACTGGAAGCCGTGAACGGAGGTTTTGCTGGTGAAGATAAGATGTCTGATGCATGAACGCAAATATTTGCGAAGAGCGGCAGATGAATGGGAGCGTCCCGCGAAAGAATATTGAGGGGCCCATCGCATGCACCCTTCGGTAGTCTTTTTTTTTGAGTTTTACCCGGAGCCATGCGCTGATATCGGTAATGTGTATCGCCTCTACTACCAGGAGCATATTTCGAAATGCGGTCAATGTATTGATTGTGTTCCGCTTTGCGCTGCGCTGCGTCGTGGCATATGTGGTCGGTCTCGCCGTTTGAAATCCCACATCATATTTGTGTTCCGGCGGAAATACGATAAATCGGCGCGAGGCACGGAACATCTGCGCGCTTGAACTGGCCAAAAGCGCTATGACACCGAGGAGAGAACTATGACCTGCAAAGGAGTGAGGGCGCGAATGTTTAGTTTGTTTGTGTTTCGCGAGAAACCGTGCATGTTATGCGCGCTTAAATACTACTGTTCCTGTCCCATTTTTCAACGGCAGCGTTTGCGCTTGTGCTACGAACGGCATAAGCTGAGCGAGCGGTACCGTGCGCTGGTCGCCGTTGCTCATTTCGCTGCCTTCGGCCTTTTGCCTCTGGGCGGTATCTGCGTGGTTCGGCATCGCTGCGCGTTCCATATTTTTGCGGTCTCGGCGGAATTTGCGCCGACTACGTTTTGCCTTTCTTCTGGTACCTGCGCTACCTACCACGGCTTTTCTCCGCGGGACAGTCATTCTATCCTCCATACTGATGCTCTTGAGTTGAAGCCTGTATCTCCCGCCCATTCTGTGGGACTCGGCGGTTCGGTGTCCGGTGATTCCTGCGTCGGCGGTATTTTCGTCCCTCATTACATCATCAATCTGCGTACACAATAACGCGGTTACCAACGGGGAGTCCACGTCGCGGTAGTTACCTGCAGATGCCGGAACGGCGTTCTGCTTTAGATAAGACGCTGATTCTACCCGCTGGCATTTCGATTTCGCTGCTGGTGGTCTGCGTGTGCGAGATCGCCCGGTGGATTATGCCTGGGACGCAGGTATACTTGCGGGCACATCACCATGCTCTTGTGTTTTCTCGGGAATTTCTGGCATGGTGTCGGTGTCAATATCGTGCCCTGCTCAGGGCTCGTGCTCGCGGGTCTGCTCGCCAACTTTACCGCTTCTGCAGTCCAAAGGTCACCAGGCGAACGGAGTACCCGCAGTTCGAGGACGATGACTAATACTTATTATGTGTAAAGTGCCGAAGATTACGGTCGCGCGCCGGAGTTCAAAAACGCAAGACAATCATCGACGCCGAAGCGCTTCGAAACGAAGCGGACCGGTTCTGAACGAGGTGTTTGACACGCGCCGACCTACGCTGCCCAATTCCGACAGCGTCACGGTGAGCTATCAGGTGAGAACCAGAGATGCCTATAAAATTCAGGCGGAAAATTTCCCGCGCAACCGTGGACCTCGAGAATCTCTACGACATCACGGGCGCTGTCCGGTTATGGTCGAAGTGGTCGGCAATCGCGATCTGATCGGCGGTATGCCGACGGCGCGCCAGGCGTGATTCGCGTGGACACGGAGAATGTGCAGAACAAAGGTATTCGCTCGACACCGCTGAAGAGGCCGGCGAGCGTTGTAAGTGGGCGCCGTCACGCGCAGTTCGCGTTCGGTACGCGTCCAGACGGTCCGAGTGGGACATGTTCCTCGTCGCGTTCGCATTCCGGTCTCCGGACGCGACGGAGAATTTTTCGGCACGGCACCCGTCATCTACTACCGTGCAAACTGGCAATGAGATTTCGCTGAGCGGCAGGCGTCTCACCGTGGATCGAAGGAGTGGAGTGCAAGTCTCGATGTTGCGCGGCAAAGAGCCTGACACTGGGTTTGGGCCTCGCGGGCGAGCCGGCGGCAGGCTGTGTGACGGCATCGAGGAGTGCGGTTCGCGTTCCGGTGACTTCGGCGGACACGACTCTTTGAATAGACCACCGAACTCCAGCATCCCGTACTCACCACTCAATATCGAAGGTGCGCGAGGACGGGTTTCCAAATCGATGTGGCGAACTATTTGCCGAGCGGCATCACGGCCACCAGCAGCACCGCCGTTAAAGCTGACGGTCAAATCACACCGACCACGGACCGGAACTCACCTGGGGCTGAACAGCGGCATTTCTCTTCACGACGCGGTCCCGAATACCATGTTCCATGACCCCCGAGACGGTTTCGGTCTCAGTTCAGAGCCTCACAACCGATCTCTTAAATATGAACACGGCTTCTCTCGGCGCTTATGTCAGTCGCTTCTCTCGGCGAGGCGTGCATCTCATTCACTGCATGTGACGCTCCCGAAGGGGTCACGGCAACACTCGTTCAGGTGACGATTACCGTGAGCTCAGGCGAGACAGGTCGGCAGGCTACGGAGGCAAGTGAGGCGCGCGGGCGGCGGGCAACTCGGGGAGCGAAACGGTGGAGGTCGAGAAGTGCGGAGAGCGGCAGCAACGCCTCGCGACAAGCGCGGCGGAATACAGCACAGGCGAGAGCATAGCGGAAGCACGGAGGACGCCGTGATCGTATACTTCCTCTGCTATTCGGCAGCGTGCTCTTTGCGAGAACCTGTGTTGCTCTCGGAACAGCGCTATATTTGCAGCGCTTGTTCTCTTGTCGGGAAAAGCGGAGAAACGGCGGCAGGAGTGAACCTCTTTGGCCTCTTTTCACTATCTTTTATTGGGCGGAGAGGGAATATCCTGTAGAAACTCTCGTACTTGCAGGGGCCTTGGGCGTAGCAGACCTTTGCAGCCTTCTTTCTCGCCTATTCCGGCCTTTCGCCTCGCTTTTTCGCTTTGCGAGCAGGACCAGCCTTCGAGGCAGGAGAAGACGGGCAGACTCGCGGGGATACGAAGAGCGCCTCTTCTTTGCCATCAGCTGTGCCCTTCGTTGCGGCCCTTTTTAATCGAGGCGCGTATCTCTTGGGCTTTGCACCCTTTTGGTGCGCCATAGCCGCCGCACGCCTACTCCTATTTCCATGTGAGCGGTCTTCACTATCTCGGTCTCCTGTGCTGGTGCCTTCTCTGCCTTGATTGACCGGACCGCGGTGCGGCACAGGGGCGCGGAAACAGTCGCGGTGGCAAACGCGGTGGTTCCTCTCTTTTGATTCCCGTGCTCTGTGTGGCTTTCGGCTCCTGCTCGCGGTTCTGATGGCGGCCTTTACCTCAGCTCACGCTCCGGCGGGTTCCCATCCCCGGCCCGCTCGCTGTACTCGGCTTCGCTCTTTGCTCGCTGCTGGCATCCTCAGCGTAGCGCGTGGACACCAGTGTCTCCTATTTCAAGCAGCATCTTTGAGAGATGAAGCGTCATTTCCGATCTTTGTGAGTCAACCTACATTTACATTGCGAATAACTATGACAATGTAAACTGTCACAATTCATGACTCCTGTACAACTTCGGTCTTAAATACTGTTTCCGCTGATTGCGCTCAGCGACTCAATTTCTTCGCCCAGGCTATGGCCTTCCGCTCTATGTGACCAAGACCGAGCTCGACCAAATCACCCCTGATTTATGACGCCTGGTATGACTTCCGGCATACTCAGGGTAGTCGCGTTTGCACTCTTGGGATTTGTCGCGGCGCGCTTAGAAAAGAAACTCAGAGAACAGCACGGTCCGGTCTTCTGTATGTTCTACGCGCGGTTTCGATTTATATCATGTTATCGTTTTCGACCTGGTTTCCGTCCTGCGACCTGGGTGTATTTCCTGGAGACCGGACTGATCGCTTGGTTCATCGGAGGAAAAGCAATGGGGATGATTTCAAAGGCAGATGCAGGCTATGCTCGGACGAAATTCCGTGATTCGGGCGATGTTTGAGGAGGAGAGCGTCTTCGCGCGGGTACGGCAACGACAAGGTCATGACTTCAGCCTAGGGGCAGATGTGCCTGCGCCGCCACGTGTCGAGCAGGCAATGCGTGAGGAATTCGATGGACGAGGCCGGGTGTTATGGTGCTGACTACATGAATAACGCGGGTTTCCCCGATGTTCGGAAAGAACTCGCGCTGACCGTATCTTGGCAGTCGGAAGAACGCTATAGGGCCGTGGTCATCATGATGACAGGTGCGGCGACGGCTTTGAACATCCTTTTTTAAAGACTATCTTAAACCCGGAGATGAAGTTGGAGCTTTAAGCCCTGTTCTCCAGGTACAAGAACTATGTCGAGACTACGAGCTGCTCCAGTTGGTTGCAGCCGACCCGGACTTTCTCCCGAGTCTCGATGCGCTCCGCGCGGCTTAATCGGCGAAGACGCGGGCCCTCATCTGAACTCGCCGAATAACGGTGTCATTTACTCCCGAGGAGCTGCTCCGCAGGATACAGTACGTTCTCTGGAAGGAGGGAAATCGGAAACTGCATCCTCGTCTCGGACGAACCCTACCGCGAGCTCGTCTATGACGGGCCGTCCCGTGGGTGCCTAAGATTATACCCCATGCGGCGGTGGTCTCGTTAAGACCTTTCGCTGCCAGGCGAGCGCATCGGCTGGCTGCTTCTGCCGGACCCAGCGCCGGAGTCCGGTATCTACCGGGCGGCGGTCATCGCGAACCGCATTTCCGGCTTTGTGAACGCGCCTTCTTACATGCAGCGCGTACTGAAGCGCACTTATTCCACTCAGTTTTCGGTCTACTGCGCGGAACCGTGCCTTTATCAGGCTTCCGGCCATGGGCTATCGCGAAGTAGCCGAGGGCATTTATCTGCTCTTAAAGGCGCGAACGGAGACGATGCGGCGTTTGCCTTAAAATCAGAGCGCGCATTCTGCCGTGCCCTGCACGGAGACACGCGACGGGCTGTAATGCGCCTCGCGGCACTGTCGCGAGACGACGGTCAAAAATGCGCTCCAAGGATTCCGGAATGTTGCCGGACCCGCTCCAGGGCAGGGGTTTACTGATTCGGAGGGTAGGTGCTTTCGACGACGGCAGCTTCTTTTGCTGCCGCCTGCGCGCAGCTTCGCGGCAGGCCTTCCCTTCTTCACGGGCTGGCCTCTTTTTCGCGGCGCTGCTTTCCGAAGTGAATCTGGCCAGAAGAACCAGAGATGAGGACAGGGAATCCAAATCGAGGGAGACCGAGCAACAGGACCAAAACGGTGAGTGCACGAAGTTCTATGCCGAAGTAGGCGGCTGTTCTAGAAAGCCTGTCTTGACGCCGCTGCAGGAAGCTGTCGCTCTGTACGGTGCGGACTCAGCGCAACTTCCATGACGTGAGAGTTCACGGTCGAGATAGCTGACCGAGATTATCCGAAGTGCGACGCTGAGATTCCGTGGGATTCCAGCTGGGAGTCTCGATTTCGCCGATGCGCTGCTAGAATCGAGAGTATGGCTTCGGTCGGCTGCCGACCTGAGAGAGACAGCCTTCATAGAGGCGGTCCGCTCGGCGGTCAGCGCATGCTTGCGGCTCTCCACATCCGGTGTACTCGAGGTGTCGGCGGCTGCGCATAGCTGTTCTCCGAGGCATTGCCGCTCTTTCGAGCTTCTGCACATAGTCAGGCCTGGCTTCTCCTCCGGAGACGTGCGGTCGGCTCGCAGACGCGACTTATCGATGGCATCGTGGGAGGAGCCGTTCGTCAGGAACTCTCGAAAGCCGCCCTCTGCTCCGTGGTCGCGGTAATTCAGCTCTTTTGAGAAAGCTTGTCCAGATCAGCGCGTTTTCCATGTCGAGACTCACGGTTGACTGACTTTGCGCTTTTGCGCCTCTCTTGAGCGTGATTAAGTCGCTGCTTGCAGCGCACACTGCTCGGACATCATGGGACGTGGCTTCGGACACAGCCTCCACACGCACGTTTCGTTCCGGGCAGCGCTCTTTGCAGCGCATAGGAGGCGTCCCCGGTCGCTCGAACTCTCCGCCATCCCGCAGGAAGCGAGCGAGGAGCGAGCAGCAATCGGAAGAAGCGAAAATGTCGTTTCATTGTCAGTCGCTTTCCGCTTGCGTGAGCCAGCAAGCTCGAAAGCATGATCGACTGGGTGCGGTCAGTTCTTATGGTTTCATATTGTAGCGAAAACGGCGGGAGAAGCCATATGAGAGGTACAGTGTTCGCGAAATTCACAAAAGGGTACGGCACGGCAGCGACTGGTGTCTATATCGACTGCTTTTCGGAGCGGGTCGAGAATCGGAGGCTGCTGCGGTCGCGGTGCCGGCCGCCGCTTCGGCGTGGGCGCGGCGGTCTGATTCTGAAGTTGCTCCGGAATCACGCCGGTCCGCATGTGCGCATGTTTCAACGCGGACGGCTCCGAGGGAAGATGTGCGAAACGGCGTGCGCTGTGTGCGCGCTATGCCGCTGACCGCGGCCTGGTGAGAGACAAAGACGCTTCGCGGTCGGACGGTGCCGGGACTCCGTGAGGCAGAGGTCTCCAGAGACGTGAGGTCAGCATCGACGCCCAGGCGATGAAACTCGACAGCGGAACTTGTCGAGCCGATTGCAGTGGACAGGCGTACGAGCAGCTGACGCCGGTCAATGTGATCACGCACGCCGTCTGCAAGGTGGAGGCGGTTTGGAGGCGCTGCGCACCAGATCAGTCAAATCGGACCGACTACGGGCTACCCGCGCTTTTCCGGAGGCGTGATTGGGAATTCTCTCTGTCGAGTCCGGAAAAGCTTCACGTACGGGTGTATGAGCGCGGCAGCGGAGGAGACTTTGGCCTGCGGCACGGGCGCCACCGGTCGCGACGCCTTCGCGCGGCGATGGAGCGTGGCCTCCGCCAGCCCGAGCGCGTCACGGTGGAACTGCTCGGCGGCAGCCTGCGACTCGAGCGCCTCACCAGGCAGACGTTTCCGCATGACGGGCCCGGCGGTGACAGTCTTCTCCGAGTGCTATTTCTCAAGTGACAGCGGGCTCCTGCGCTATAGTAGTGGGTCGGAAGAAAATGGCGCAGTGGGCTCAGAACTATAGAAAGGAGTTGCAGATGAAGCGTATCTTTTGCTGGAAGACGCTGCACTGTTTACCGAGAAAGCGCCGTGCGGTCAAAGGAGTGGTGAGGTGAGGTGTCTTCACTTACCTCCGCGACCGGCTCTCTCGAAGTGCTGACGGACCCGAGCTATGCGGGGCAGGCGGTTGTAATGACGTATCCGCTGATTGGAAACTACGGCGTGTGTCGCGAGGACATGCCGTCGGGGCGCGCATGGCCGGATGCCTCATTGATCCACCGGCTCGCCGGGCTCGCATCGAACTTCCGGTGCCAGCGACCACCAGCACTGCATTTCACGGTGCGGAGGATGTGCCGGCATTGAGGGCATCGTTACGCCACTGAGCAGCTCATTCGGGGCGCGGCACCATGAGCGGTTTCTGACCACAGTCCGGATTTTGGCCACCCAGGAGCGCAATACGGCGGATGAAGAGAGTATCGGTGCTCAGCGCCGTGGCCGATGTGAGCTGCAAGAAAGTATGTGATCCCGGGCAAGAACAAGAGGTCGCTATCATCGATTGCGGCATTAAGCCTGAACATGCTCCGCAAGACAACGCGGTCTGGAACTCACGGTATGGCCCGCAGGATGCGCGCCGAGATATTCTCGCGGAAAAGCGGACGGCATTTCACAACAGACAGCTTCGGCGATCCGCGGAAGTATGGGTCGTTCGAAATCAAAAACGCCCGACACGGATAACATATTCATCCCTGTCTCGACCACCAGCTCCGCCGCGCTCCGCGACCGGTGCGAAGACCTATATCAAATGATACGGCCACCGTGGCGGCAACCGCAGTGCAGGATCTGGTCCAGCGGAAGGCGTATGTCACTCCCAGAACCACGGCTGTACGGTCGATGACAGAGCCGCGGCCGAAGGTCGCGGGAACGCGCTTTGTGAACGTCGACGACGCGTGGCGCTTTCAACGAGGGCTTGCCTACGCAGCAAAACATTCGACCGTACGGATTTTACCCGAGGCTGCCCGGGTTGATACCTCGTATCTCGCGTGCTTTCTTGAAATGATGGAGGTACGGCATACTAAGTCGGAAATCAAAAATATTGATGATCAGCTCGTATCATCATCGGACGGGCGGCGGAGTTTGACTATGCAGCTTTCCAGGCCTGCCGTACGCCGCGAGAAGGGAATAGGTTGTGCTCTTGACTCCAGACCCGGCGACTGTCACGACGGACAAGGTTGTACTGGACCATGTCACCCATCGAGCCGCTGACAATTCAGGTATTGGGCGCAATTCTGAAGGAAAGCCGGTCAGTGCTCCAACCCTCGGCGGTCGGGCGGGCCTCAATCTCGCGATG